>Ga0187847_10000169_pt1 | contig 77246 bp, 46 predicted proteins | sample June2016WEW_4_10_FD_132458 | JGI IMG/M metagenome (GOLD analysis project Ga0187847, IMG submission 132458) | Peatland microbial communities from SPRUCE experiment site at the Marcell Experimental Forest, Minnesota, USA - June2016WEW_4_10 | ecosystem: Environmental > Terrestrial > Soil >...
ATCGCGAAACTCCTTTTCGTGTGCTTGGCGGCTCACGTTCTGGAGTTTCTGCGATGGACTCCTGTATCTGTCAAACTTTTGCTGCCTCCCCGGCAGAGCCGGGGGGTCTCCCTTCGTACTAGCTTAGAATCCGCATCCACAGCGACCGACAGCCGGGTGGCGCGCAACTTGGCCGCCTCCGCTGTTTCCGTGGCTCACCGGGTGCGACGTCCGGCAGGTCGCATTTACATAAAAAGGGACCAAGCAACAAGGAATTTCCGCCATAAAACCTCAAATCGAGGGGCTTGCGGTAGGCTTGGGCTGCCCTGGCGGCTGCGAGCAAAAGCCTTTTCGGTGGTGGAAGAAATAGTCGCTCGGAAAGGGTACACGTCGGGGACGACAGCGCGCTTCCATCTCCAACAGCCGGCGGGGAGAACGGGGCGCTCGTTCGCACCCACTCGAAAACCAAAACGAAAGCAGACTCCTGGGGCGGCGCGAGACGGGGCATGCCCCGTCTCGACCCGTTAGTCCTTGCTTGGCTTCTTCGGGGCTAAATCGCAGGCCTGTTTGACGCGGTCGAAATTCAGGCCCTCAGGCGAAAACTCCGCGATTTGCCGGCCGCTGCGCGTGGGCAGGGCGATGTTGAAAATCTGGCCTCCGAGAAGGCCGCGAACGGTTTCTTTGTCCATCGAGAGGAAATGGCCGCGCAACCAGTTCCAGCCCTTGAAGTAGTGGGTGCCGTCAACGCGAACCTCGACTTCCAGCTGAGGCTGTCCCCACCAGCCGGGGCGATTGGGTGGAGGCAATCGAACTCCCGGATTGAAATCCGCCAGCTTGAGCTTGCCGTTGTCGCACAGAAGATTGACTCTCGGCTTGAAGTCCGCATCTTCCTTGAAATAGTTGTTCGACTGGAGCTCAAAGCGAACTTTCTTCGCCCCCGTCATTTTGTCGGTGGAGTGGAACTCCATCCACTGGCCGCCGGCGCTGACGCCGTCCGATTCGTCCTGGTATGGAGACATGGCGCCGCTCTGGGCACAGGCCAACCCTGCCGCCCCGAGCACAGACGACAGGAGAACGGCTTGCACCGCCCGTCCGGAACCGACTACTTTCTGAAACAATTGCATTAATCTCAAGATTTCCCTCCCAGCCAAAGCACTCCCTACATATTATTGAACCCGAAAGCGCGGAAAAAGTTGTATCGCAGGTTCGGGGAGTCCTCCGCACTCTTGCTTGCCGTCACTTCGCATATGATTCGAAATGTAGAGAAATGTAAGCCGCCGGGGATTGGCTTAGCTTGGAAAGACCTGACAAGACGACCGTGGCCACCATGCTGGCCGGGATGTGCACGTTTCTCAACGTTTACTGCACTCAGCCGCTACTGCCGCTGTTGCGAGAGACTTTCCATGCCTCGGAACTGGACGTCAGTTTTACCGTCAGCGCAACGATTTTCGCTACCGCTCTCACCGCCCCCCTGATCGGCATGATTGCCGAGCGACGGGGACGCAAAACGATCATCGTGCCGTCGCTGTTCCTGCTGGCCATTCCTACGGCTCTCGCAGCGACTTCCACCAGCCTACGCGCCCTCATCTTCTGGCGTTTCGCGCAGGGCCTTTTTGTGCCTGGAATCATTGCCGTGATGCTGGCCTACGTGAATGAGGAATGGGCGAGCCGCGGCGTGGGGCGCGCCATGTCTTCTTACGTGACCGGAACCGTGATCGGCGGCTTTCTGGGGCGCTTTATCGCCGGGCTGATGGCGGTGCACTGGCATTGGCGCGCGACCTTCCTGGTGCTCGCGGTGCTCGATCTGGTGGGTGCGGTTCTGGTGCGGGCATGGCTGCCCCTGGCCAAGAATTTTGTGCGCGCCGAGCACCTCCAGCAGGTTCTCGGTCACGCGAAACAGCACCTGCGGAATCCGCGTCTGCTGGCGAACTTCGCCATGGGCGCGACCGTCCTGTTCGCGCTGGTGGGATGCTTCACCTATGCCAACTTCTATCTGGCCGCTGCGCCTTTCCGCTTGAATTCGGCACAGCTGGGCAGCATCTTCTTTGTCTATCTGCTGGGCGTGGTCATCACCCCGCAGTCGGGGCGCTTCCTCGATCACTTCGGGTTTCGTCACACTGCCGCGCTCTACTGCGCGATGATGATTGCGGGACTGCTGCTGACGCTGGTCGGGTCCTTGCCGGTGGTCATCGTCGGGCTGGCAATCTTTTCCTCGGGTGTGTTTGTGGCCCAGGCTGCCGCTACCGTGCAGACGGGCGCAATCGCCGGGCGCGCCCGCTCGGCAGCGGCGGGACTCTACGTGACCTTCTACTACCTGGGAGGAAGCGTCGGGGCCACGCTCACGGACTGGTTCTGGCGCCGGGCGGCTTGGCCGGGTTGTGTCGCGCTCCTGGGTGGTGTCTCGCTGCTGAGCGTGGGCATGGCCCTGCTGAGCAGCCGTCCCTTCGATCAACTGGACTCGAGCGAGATCGAACTGTTCTCGTGACGCTCGGCGACGGAGGCAGCGAATAGCGTGTTATGCGTCTCGAGGCTGTGATGAAGTTTGCATCTGAGCAGGGTGTTCCCGCGGAAGCCCAAGCCCTCAAACCCTCAGAGCCGCCCGCCGCACCCAGGCCGTCCAGCGCGGCAAAGAACCAGGCCTCCTGCCCTGACCGCGTCACGCGAAAGCACGATTTCCGCTCCATTCCTGCAAAATCACCCGAAAGGATGACGACATCCAGCCCCGTCACACCGTATCGTGGGTCCATCCTCACTCGCACCAGGAGCCTCACATGAAGAAAATCGTCCTCACCTTCGGCCTCATCTCCGGACTCATCATTTCCGTTCTTATGGGCGGCTCGCTTCTCCTCGCCGACAAGATCGGCTCCGGCCACAGCTTAGCTCTCGGCTACACCATCATGGTGGCGTCGTTCCTGCTAATCTACTTCGGCATCCGCAGCTACCGCGACAATACCCTCGCCGGCCAAATCTCCTTCGGCCGTGCCTTCGCCTGCGGCATCCTGATCACCCTCATCACCACCGTCTGCTACGTCGCCACGTGGGAGATCCTCTACGTCAACTTCATGCCCCACTTCATGGACAGCTACTTCGCGGCGCAGATTCACGAAGTCCAGTCCTCCGGACTCGCTCCCACCGTCACCGCCGCGCAGGTCGCTGCCCTACAACGCTCGCAGCAGCTCTACCAGAACCCCTTCGTCAACATGGCCTACACCTTTATGGAGCCCCTGCCCGTCGGCCTTATCATTACTCTCATCTCCGCTGCCATCCTCCGCCGCAAAGCCGCAGTCGAACCCACCGCCGCGCGCGCTGTCATGACCACATAAATCGAAAGGCCGGGGCGCAAGCCCCGACCTTCCGTCTTCTGAATTGTCACCCTACTTCCCATGCTCCGGAGCCTGCGGCTTCCACTGCCGCCCCAGCTCCGCCCTGTCCTTCACATCGGCGGCCGAAGGATTTTCCGCCTTCTTCGCCTCCACCCAAATAGATCGCTCGCGCCGAACAGATTGCTCGTAAAGAACACCACTCTCTAGTCCGGAGAGAACCGCACATTCGGCTCCTCACGATAATCGTGGTGACTCATGTTTCCGAGGCAGGCGCAGCCGGGCAAGTGCGCCCGCCGTCCTCGATTCGTTCCCTTGCTTTCGCTAATCCTTGGTGGCCGGCGCCGGTTCCACCGCACCGGGCATTACTTTCAGAGGAGCGTTGCGCTGATCTTCCAGTTCGGGATGCGGCACTGGCTTGCGCGGAAGCATCTGGTCGCGCATCGCTGTGTTGTAGACGAAAATCGCCTCGACGGTTGCCGCCTGGGCGAGGTCGGCGGGCTGCAGGCGTTCATAGGTGTCCATGTTGGAGTGATGGGTGCGCGCGGTGTAGTCGAGCCGATCCTGTATGAACTGGAAGCCGGGAATTCCCACGGCATCGAACGACTCATGGTCGGTGCCGCCGGTGTTGCGGACGGTGATGGTGGTAACGCCCAGATCTTTCAGCGGCTCCATCCATTGCGCGAAGATCCGGCCTTCGGCCGCGTTCTCCTGCAAATAAATTCCCAGGATCTTTCCCGTGCCGTTGTCGACGTTGAAATAGCCGGAAATCTTTGCCTGCTCGGGCAGGAGAACGACGGGGCCACTGGCCTTGCGCAGAAAATCGGGTTGCTCCAGCTGATCGGGAGCGGTGGAGAGCGGGACGTAGCCGAAATGCTGCCTCACGTAACCGGTGGAACCAAAAAGCCCCTGCTCTTCTCCGGTCCACAGGCCGATGCGGATCGTACGCCTCGGCTTGACGTCGAGACGGCTGAGGATTCGCATGACTTCCATGGCGACCACCGTGCCGGCCCCGTTGTCGGTTGCGCCGGTGGCCGCGGCCCAGGAATCGAGATGGCCGCCGACCATGACGACCTCGTCTTTCAGCTTGGGATCGGTGCCGGGAATCTCGGCGATGGTGTCGAAACCGTGCTCGTGGTCGCCGGAGTATTTCACGTCAACATTCATTTCAATGCTCACCGGCACGTTGGCCTTGAGCAGACGATAGACGCGACCGTAGTTTTCGATCGCGGCGACGACGACGGGGAGAGGATCCGAGTGTTCGCGCTTGTAGGTGAACCATCCCAGACTGCCGTCGTCGAAGATGGTGCCGCCCGAGCCGCCATTGTCGCGGCCATCGCGGCTGGGAAGAATGACGGCCACAGCGTGCTCGGCGACGAGAAACTTTCCCGTCTTTTCGAGCAGGGTCATGCGCTTGATGTAATCGCGCAGCCGGTCGCCGGAAGCCGGCGGCTTTTCGAGAGGGAACTCGGCGGTCTTGGCGAGCTCGGCGGCGTCCAGGCGCGTAAACAGCGCCTTGTCCGCCGGCTTGACTTCGCGCATATCTCCCAGCAAGACAATCTTCCCCGCCAGCTTGCCTTTGTACTGCTCGAAATCCTTTTCCTCCTTGATCTGGAGCCAAACGGCCGGGCCACTGAAGGCGCCGTTGGTGGAGGGCGACCAGGGCGCGGCCTGGGCGATGAAAACGGCAGTTTCGGGCGACGTCATGCGAACCCAGGTATTGAGCTGCTGCCAGCCCATGCCAAATTCTCCCCAATCTTCGAGATGGGCGTTGCTGCAACCGAGCGCTGTCAGCTGATCGCGCGTCCATTCATTGGCGCGACGCAGGTTGGGAGAGCCGGTCAGGCGGGCTCCGATGCCATCCATGAGAGCGGAGGCGAAATCCATCACGTGCGAATGAGTGAGGCCTTCATCGCGGATACGCTGATACATGGTGAGGTCGAGATTCTCTTTTTCCGGCTGCGGCAGTTCGTAGGAAGGCAGGTCGGCGTTGGCCTTCTCCTTGTTCTTATCGGCGGCAGAGAGCGGCAGTGGCAGAGCCAGGCACAGGAGCAGAACCCACGGAACAGTTGCAGACCGATGGAATCGCATGCGATCGGTTTCTCCCCGGGAAAATGTCCAAAGCAGAGTAGCAGATTTCCTCGAAAACTGAAGAGGACCTCCCCGTCGGTCAGTATCAATCGGAGTACCGCGAAACTTTGCGTCAAAATCAGTTGGCACGGGCGGCTCGAACCGGAGGGGCGTATTTTCCCTGAGGGTAGGGGTCACGCCTTGACACTTCCGTCCCTTGCGACCAGGGCCTGTCTGCAAAATCCTTAGCGTGCATGTTTGTGCAAATCGGCGTCCGAATGCGCTGCATCTTTCTCCGTGAACGCGAGTCTTCCTTCATGCTGCCTTGCGCCAAAGAACAAGTCGGATGCTCACTCTCGTAAGGCGCTGGCGCGCGAATGATCGCCAGGTCGGCCTGCTGAGGATCCGTCACCACGATAAACCCGACTGCTTCCGCTGCCTTGGCAACCACGCCATACAGGTAAACCTTCCTCCCCTGCGGAGCTACCGGCAGCAAAGGCCTGTCGGTTGTAGCCGAGCGCTTATTCTCCAGCAGAACGACGGCCCTGGCCTCGGCCGCCTGTCCCTCACGGACAAACTCTTCGCGGCCAGCGACGGTTACCGCTTTTGTTTCATCCACGTAGGGCTGCTCGAAGAGGCCGAGCTGAAACTTCTGCCGAAGAATGCGGCCCGCGGCCTCGCGCACCCGCGCTTCCGAGATCGAGCCATTGTGAACATCCTCCACGATGGCATTCGATTGCTCGCCGCCGCCGATCTGATCGACACCCGCGTTGATCGCCTTGCTAAAGCGTTCGTCAACGGTCAACGCTTCCACTCCCCACGGCATCCCGATGTCGGCTGGCGTGGGATGGTTGCCCGCGCCAGAGCCGTTGTGGCAAACCTCGGAGCAGTCGTTGGTAATGCCCCAGTCGCTGAGAACCACACCCTGAAATCCATAGCGCCCGCGCAGCAACCCGCTTACGAGCTGCTGACTGAATCCTGTTCCCACCGGCTCGAGCGGCTTTTGATCAATGGTCAGGTCTTGCAGAATCGAGTAGGTGGGCATCACGGCACCGACCCGGGCGGCGAAGGCGCCGGTGAACGGAATCTGGTGTTGGCCGAATTTGTTTCCGGGGAACTCGGCGTAGCGACCGTAGTAGTTATGGCTATCCCATCCCTCCTTGGCCGCCCCGTAGCCGACCCAATGTTTCACCACCGCGATCACGCTGTCCGGGTTCAAACCGTTGGCGCCATTTTGTACTCCCGTGACATAGGCTTCGACCATACGTTTCGCCATGCCGGCATCTTCCCCGAAAGTTCCATTAGCGCGCGCCCACCGCGGCTCGGTGGCCAGATCGGCTTGTGGTGCAAGCGACTCGCGAATTCCGACCGCTTCGTACTCTTGACGAACGACATCTCCGAAGCGGCGGGTGAGCTCAGGGTCATTCGCCGAGGCAAAGCCTGGAGGCTCCAGCCACATGGAGAAGGCGCTGTCGGAAGTGTTTGCTCCGAGCACCCGCCCGAAGTGATGCCGCGGATCCGAGGAGATGGTCACCCGTATACCCCACGGCGAGCTCTCGGCGATCGCTTGGACGGCGTTGTTCTGCTTGGCAAATTGCTCCGCGCATGCCTTCAGCCGGGTGATGAAAGTGCTCACGTGATTTTGGTTGATCATCGGGCGCACCTTCGCCAGGTCATATTCCATGCCGGCGCCAAGCGACGGCATGGGGCCGGTGCTCGGCAGCGTGCCATGGACCATCAAACCCGCCAGCTCCTCGAGACTCATGCGCTCGACAAGGTCGGCCGTTCGCACCTCGGCAGACAGACGCCAGTCCTCGTAGGGATCAAGTCTTCCGTTTCGGTTGAGATCCTTGAACGTGAGTCCATCCACCGTAAGCAAGGTTGCGGAACGGCGACCGAGAGTCGGTTGCTTCGGGGCAGGAGCATAAGGCTTCCCGTAGCCACCTCCAGCGCCTCCGAGTGCGCAAGCTAGGGCAACCAGGGCGAAGAACCGTTTGTGCATTTTGCAGCCCTCCCATTCTGTCGACACGGCCGACCGATGGCACGCATCATACCCCAGTGGCCGTGAGCAGGGTCGATCGCGCAGTCGCACTGGCCAAATTGAGGCGACTTCGATACAGTAATGGGCGTTTTGGAGAGGGGAACATGTTCAGCGCAAAATCGCTTGCCTACCTGCTCGTCGGCTTCAGTGTCCTGTACGCCGCGCCTGCTTCCGCGCGCGACGATGAAGGGCGTGCCCATCATCACGACGCTCAAGAACAGTTGGGCAAGGTTTCGTTTCCGATTTCGTGCGCGCCCGCTTCCCAGGCAGGATTCGAGCGTGGCGTTGCTCTGCTCCATTCCTTCGGGTATGAGGAGGCGGAGCAGCAGTTCGTTGCCGTCGCCGAGAAGGATCCGGCCTGCGCCATGGCTCACTGGGGTGTTGGCATGAGCTTGTTCCATCAGATCTGGGAGCGGCCCGCGGAGCCGGCACTGGCGCGGGGCCAGAGGGAAATTGAGAAAGCGCAGACGATTGGTGCGAAAACCGAACGCGAGCGCGGCTACATATCCGCTCTGGCGATGTTCTATCGTGATCCGCGCACAAATGACTATCTGAAGCGGGCCGCGGCCTATTCGGACGCTATGGGAAAACTCTACCAGCAATACCCCACCGATTTGGAGGCGGGTGCCTTCTATGCCCTGTCTTTGCTCGCGTCCGCGCCTCCGGACGACCTGTCGCACACTGCCGAGAAAAAGGCAGTGGCAGTGCTCAACCCGCTATTCCAGCAACAGCCCGATCATCCGGGCCTGGCGCACTACATCATTCATTCCTGCGACTCACCTCAAATGGCGCCATTGGCGCTCGATGCGGCCCGCCGCTATGCGGACATCGCCGCTTCGTCAGCCCACGCGGTCCACATGCCAGCGCACATTTTCGCCCGGCTGGGGCTGTGGCAGGAGGACATCCAGGCGAATCTGAAGTCCGTGGCCCTGGCGCACCCGTCAGGTGCAATGTATATGCATGGACATGAATTGCACGCCATGCACTTTCTTCTGTATGCCTACCTGCAGACGGGTCGGGATGACGAAGCCAGGCAAGTGGTGGAGCAATCGAAGCAAATCCTGGCGACGGCCCCCAGCGACGGCGAGGACAGCGGAATGCTGGAATACTACGGCTTTGCCGCGGTGCATTTCCCCGCGCTCTATGATTTAGAGATGCGGCACTGGAGCGATGCTGCCGCGCTCCAGGCGGCCTCGAACCTGTCGCCTCATTTGCAAATGATCAATTATTGGGCGCGGACGATCGCCTCCGCCCATATGGGCGACGTGGAAGCTACCCGTCGCAACGCAGAGAAATTCGACGAAGCGGAAGCGGCCACTCGCAAGTCAAAGGATGCCTACATCCTCGATGGGCCGAACTCATCGCACGGGGAAGTGCACGCCTGGCTGGATTTTGCGGAAAAGAAAGGCGACGTGGCGCTCGACGAGATGCGCCAGGTCGCCGACACGCAAGACAAAGTCGGGAAAGCCGAGGTCGACATTCCGGCGCGCGAGATGCTGGCCGACATGCTGCTCGAACTCAACCAGCCGGAGCAAGCCTTGTCGGAGTATGAGAAATCCATGAAGATTGATCCCAACCGCTTCAACGGTCTCGCCGGCGCCGGCCGGGCAGCCGGTTTAGCGCATCAGCCAGGAAAAGCCAATTCTTACTATGCGCAACTGTTGAAAAATTGCGAAGACGGACGCCACTCCGACCGTCCGGAATTGGACCGCGCCAAGATGGTATTGGCCAAGGACGGGCAATAGGGCACGAGGCCTGAACCGAGTTGATCGTTGCCGTGCCTGAACCAGCACCGCCCGTGCTGCGTGGTTCGGTTTCTGGTCGAGTAACCAGAAAACCCGAAGTTGAGGGGATGCAACGACCACTTCCCGCTACCGACCGCCTCCAGCCGGCATCACCGAATCGGGGTCCATCCTCGGCCACCTCTGCGCAAGCTATAATTGCGCACGCATGCCGCTGGCCTCTGGCTCGAAACTCGGCCCTTATGAAATTCTCGCTCCTCTCGGCGCGGGTGGCATGGGCGAGGTCTACCGGGCCCGGGATTCGCGTCTGGGCCGCGAAGTCGCGTTGAAAGTGCTACCGGAGTCTTTTTCGGGCGATGCGGATCGCCTGCGGCGCTTCGAGCAAGAGGCGCGTGCGGTCGCAGCCCTCAATCATCCCAACATCCTCGCCATTCACGATATCGGGGAAGATGGCCACACCCCCTTCCTTGTTTCTGAACTTCTGGAGGGTACAAGCTTACGCGACGAGCTGGGGCAGGGGCCGCTGTCGGCGCGCAAGGCATCCGATTATGCGGCGCAGGTCGCGCAGGGACTGGCGGCGGCGCACGACAAGGGTATTGTCCATCGCGACCTGAAACCGGAGAACATTTTTCTCACCAAAGACGGCCGGGTGAAGATTCTCGATTTCGGTCTGGCCAAGCTGGCTCCGGATGCCCGGGGCGCAAAGGGTGAATCGGAAGGCCTGACGCTTACCAGTTCGCCGACCGAGGCTGGAATGGTCATGGGTACGGCGGGCTATATGGCGCCGGAACAGGTGCGCGGCTCGGCCGTGGATTCTCGAACCGACATTTTTGCTTTTGGGGCGGTGCTTTACGAAATGATCTCGGGCAGGCGAGCCTTCCGCCGGGACACAGCCGCCGAGACCATGACGGCAATTCTGAAAGAGGAGCCGCCGGAACTCGACGATCTCGCGCAACCGATCTCGCCCGGACTGGAGCGGATCGTACGACGCTGTTTGGAAAAGCAACCCGAACAGCGTTTCCAATCGGCAAAAGATCTTGCCTTTGCCCTGGAAGCTTTGACCGGCACCACTTCGAGAACCGCGGCGAATGTGGCAATTGCGGACGGAACGAAGAAGACGCGCTGGCCGGAATTCCTCGCGGCGGCCACCTTTGTCGGCTTCGGGCTGGGAATTGCCGTCGCGTGGTATCTGCGGCCGGCCGCGGTGCCGCCCCCCACATTTACGCGCGTGTCATTCGACCGGGGAGAAGTGATTCGAGCCCGCTTCGCGCCGGACGGTAAAACGGTGTTCTACAGTGCGAAGCTCAACGGCGGAGCGATCGATACTTATGTGATTCGAGACGACTATCCGCAATCGGTTGCGGCAGGCCTGCACGGTGCCGCGCTGTTGGCGATCTCGAAACAGAACCAGATGGCAGTCCTCGTCAATCCCACATACCGCGCCCACCGGCAATGGAGGGGAACCCTGGCAACTTCGCCGATGGGGGGAGGCGCGCCGCGCGAACTCCTGGAGAATGTAGTCGACGCCGACTGGTCACCGGACGGGAACGAAATGGCCGTCATTGATCGCGCGGACGACAAATGGCGACTGCAATATCCGCTGGGGAAGGTACTGCTCGAGGGGCTGAATTGGATCAGCGACGCAAGAGTATCTCCCGACGGCAAGCAGGTGGCACTGTTCAAACATCCGCCGAATGACGACGATCGTGGCGACTTGTTGCTCGTCGATCGCTCCGCACAGATGCGCACCCTCTCGACGGGATGGGAATCGCTGGAGGGTCTGGCGTGGTCGCCAACGGGCAAAGAACTCTGGTTCTCGGCCGCGGAAGCGGGCGAGCAATATTGCGTCCACGCCGTGACCCTGGCCGGCAAGCAGCGGACGGTGCATTGCGGTACGGCGGCGACGCTCATTCTTGACATCTCGTCATCGGGTGGGACGCTGGTTTCGACCGAAGAAAGCCGGGTGACGATGGCGCTGGTGGAGCACGGCTCGAACGCGAATGGGTCAAAGTCAAACCAGCAAAGCTCCAAGCGGTTAAACGGAGAGGTAGAGCGCGACCTGAGCTGGCTCGATAATTCGTACTGGCCCAGATTGTCGAGCGACGGAAGCCAATTGCTGTTCACCGATCAATCCGGACACGCCGGACACGACTACGCGGTTTATGTGCGAAAAACCGATGGTTCGCCCGCGGTGCGAATCGGGGGAGGAGGTTTCGGAACCGATATCACGGCCGACGGAAGGTGGGCAATTGTTCTGCTACCGGGCGATCCGACAGCGCGCGTGCAGATCGTGCCGGTCGGTCCGGGTCAGGCGCGTGTGTTGCACTGGGACGGTTTCCAGCCGACCTGGGCATACTGGTGCCCTGATGGACATCACTTCCTGCTCTATGCCAGCCCGTCGGGACAGGCGGGCGGCCTGTATCTGACCGATGTCGATGGAGCGCCACCAAAATTGGTCGGCCCCGACCGAGTCCCGCCTTCCGGTGTTGGAGCGGACGGACATTCGTTCCTGGTTCATGAGCCTAAGGCCTGGGTGATGCGGTCCCTGTTGGCGAGCAACGCCGAGCGCGTGGTTGCCGGTATCAACAATGATGAATTTCCCATCGCATGGGCGAGGGATGGCAAACATGTATTCGTGCAAGCGCCCGGGCCGACCGGGATCAGCATTTACAAGGTCGATCTGGATTCCGGGCAGCGGGAATTGTGGCAAACAGTGAAACCGAAAGACCAGGTAGGTCTGCGGCCCATGAATAATCCGGTCGCTGTTACCTCCGATGGACGGTGGATGGCATTCACGTACAAGACGCAACTGGGACAGCTTTATCGCAGCGACACGCTGAAGTAGGGATGGTAGAACTTTGTTCTCGGCCAGCCTCACTCCCGAATCGGAAACTCAGATCGGGCCCGGTCTCGAGGAAAATTAGACATATGAAGGTCCGATCCCAATCCGCTTGCCTGGTTCGGACAGCGCGACCCCGGATCGAGCTCGCCTGCGGACGCAGCCCCACAAGCACTTAGAATCGCGCGGAGGTGGCCAGCCCTGGATCCCTATTGTGGTTTCCGTTTCAGCGGTTTTCCAATGGCGAGGAGGAAGATGGCACTCTTGCCCTTGGCATGCGGCGAAAAGAAATCGATCACGTCATCGTCGAAGAAGGTCAGCCCGGTCGCTCCCAGGTGCTGGGCATACGCCGCCAGGTACATCCTGCCGCCAATGGCACCCGCCTCCAGCTGGATGGCCCGATAGCCGCGGTTCCCGTATCGCTCAAGGGTCTGCTTTAAGTCGGCAAGAAAGAAAATGTCCACGCAGGCATCGGCCGGTAGTTGCTGCTCCAGTCCCAGGTGGTAGGCCTCGGCGCGGAATTTCCCTTCCTTCAAGAGCTCCAGGGAGGTCCGTTCGCGTCGGAAGAAGTAAGCGCCCGGCTTCAACCCCAACACCGAATGCACGAGCAGGTAAACATCGTTGAGCTGCGCGGCGGGCCCCTCGAGGAAGTCAGTGGGGAGACCTCGCGTAGCCCGGTCGACGAGGGTTGAGAGTTGTGCCAGGGTAATCGACGCAGTCCTATCGAACGATCGGGTAGAGCCCCGGCGCAGGATGACTTGTTCGATCGTGTCGCGGGTTTGCACTTGTTCCGGTAGGAGCTGCAGCGGAATTTCCTCGCCCGCTGGAGAGAAAGCCGGAAGCAGCGGTTGCTTCCCGCGCCACTCGGCTACTTCCTGTGCGGAGTCAAGCGAGGAGCAGTCGTGCATCTCCAGCATGGCGGGATATTCGACCTCACGGTCCGAAAGCGGGATCGTCTCCAGGCCAAGCGTCGGAACCTCTCGCAGAGCGGGCAGCGAACTCTCCGAGGTTCGGCCGATCGCTACCAGGCATAATGAAACCTCACGCCGCGTATCCAGATCGAGCAAGCCGTTCACCTCGGCGTCCAGGAATCCGAGGACGATCTCGGCCGGCAGACCCGAAGCCGCAGAAACGGCCAGCAGATTCGCCAGCAGGGTACCGTTGTCCCAACCAAAATGGCGATAGGTGCGCGCCTGGTACTTCCAGGCGTTCCGCCAGTACGTTCCGGTGCAGATGATCATCGCGGGTGCGAGAACAACCGCCGGTTCCATCGCGGTTGCCTGAGCCAGGTTTCTGCGAAAATCACCTTTGCGCAGAACCCGAAGCGAAACTTCTGCGGGATTGAAGTGATATACGCCGGCGTCCAGCCCCGCGACCTCGCCCGCAACCACGTAAAGCTCAATCTCGTAGAGGGCTCCGGTGCAGGCCGCGGCGCGATAAAAAACATCTCCCGTTGGATGAGTGCGCTGTTTGGTAATCCCCGCCGAGAAATAGAGAATGCGCGCCAGATCCCGAAGGTCGGGGACAGCATCGGCCCGCGACGAGGGCACTGGCTCCGAGATCGCCGAGAGCGCAGCAACCCCGGTTTGCGCCGGGTCCCGCGGCAAAACAATCGGCTCGATCTGCGGATAAATCTTGAAGGGCTGCGGCCGATTCGCCCAGTCCAGGAAGTGAGGATGTTTGCGAATACTCCAGTAGGAGTGCTTCGTGCCATCGTGATAGTTCCAAGCTCCCTGGGTGTCGCGATTGTTCATAGGGGTCGCTATGTCAGACTAGCACCTGTCAGGGACTGGAAACGTGAAGCCATGAACCTGCGACCGCAAATCTCTCTGAGGAAGCGGCCCACTCGGATATTTTCGGATGAGGCCGGAGTCTGTTCGCAGTGCAGGAACAGTCCTTTTGGCATTCTTTTAAACGGAAATGTGAGCGGTTTGGAACAGACGGTCAGGTTCTTTCCGAAGTAAGATTTTTTAGTTTCACCTGGACGCTCCAAGTTCTCAGGCCGGAATCCGAAAGCCTCGTGGGTTCGACGTCAGAATCGGAAGCAGTTTCAAATTCCAAGCGAAATTTCCACAGCGCCACAAGGCGAGAGTCTTTTGGAGGATTCCATGAACAGAGCATTGCTAACGATCGCTGCACCGGCCCTGCTGCTCGCGCTGGGGTTGGCACAGACCCCCGCGGCGAGCAGCAATACAGATCAGACCATCAAGGGCTGTCTGGCGGGCTCCGCTGGGAACTACACGGTTGTAGAGGACAACACGGGCCACATTTTCAAGATCACTACCAATAGCGTAGATTTCAAACAACATCTGGGGCATGACGTAACGCTGATCGGGCGCAGGGCAAGTGAGGCGGGTTCCGCCTCTGCGGATCACAGCTTTGCCGTCACCGAACTGAACATGATCTCCGGACACTGCGCTGCCGCCGCGCCCATTGCGGCCGTCGGCACACCCACTGCCGAAACCACTGCTCCGGTGGCCACCACCAGCAGCACAGTTGCGGACAACACCATAACGCCTGATGCCCCTCCTCCGGCGGCGACTGCCAGCACGCCACCGGCAACTGGCGGCTCACCAACTGTTGCCGATGCTCCTGTGCTCGCTACCAGCAGCACAATTACAGACAATGCCGTCCTGCCTGACGCCCCTTTCAGTTTGCCAGCGGAAAAGATCACGCCATTAGATGCTGTTGCCACTGCACCTGCCGTGGATGTCAGCACGCCTTGGGACAGACCGGCCGCCGACGCTGGCCGAACCCGACTGCCAATCCGCTCTCGAAGAACACCCGAACCAGCCGGTGCATCCGCGACTACAGTGGCAATGGCCGCCATCCCGTCGCCGGAGACTGCCGGCACATCGGATGCAACCGCGACGCCTACACCCGTTGCCACGGCCGCCACGTCCTCGGAGAGCGCCAGCACAGCGGATCGAGCCGCCACACCCGCCGCCCCCGCCAGGCGCGGAGCCTTGTGGCTCTTGATAACGCTTGCCGTCTTGGTAATCGTCGTTGGTACCCTGGTCCCGCTCCTCAGCAAGTGGAGAAAACGGAAAAGTTTGGAGCGAACGGGTATGCCAAATCTTTCTTTTACCCGTGAAGCGAGCTCCGAACAAAGCAAGAGTGAACAGCCAGGACCACGCAAGGCGGCCTAAGTCTGGGGCCGAGGAAATGGTTCCGCACCGTGTTCACCGGCGGCGACCGCCGCCGGAGCTGCACGGTTCGCGCCTGCCGACATTCGAAGGCGTGTCGAAGGTCAGCGGCGGATTCTCCCCGCAGAAGCTCGGAAGAACGGAAGAAAACTGCGGTAGGCGCTTTCTGATTTTGGCAGCTGGAGTGTCGGGTGTGACCCCCACGATCCGGGCAAGGGAACGGTTGCCACCTTTCCAGTACGAATCTCGTGATCCGGGACCCGACGCATTCCGGATTAGCACCATTCCCCGTAACCGGTTTTACCTGCGGCAATCCCCTCCGGCCTAGTGCGCAGCCGCCGGAACATAGACGCTGCCCGCCGAAACCAGTTCCGCATTCGGTACTTCGGTCGTGATCTTTACTCGCTGCATGCCGCTCTTATTCTGGGGCTTGGCGGTAAACGTCAACAGATACTGGCGGGTCAAGCGATGCGTCAAATCATCGAGGTAGGGAACAAAGCTTACCGGCGACCCATTGAAGGCCATGGCATACGATTCACCGCCAGTTTTGTCCGTAACCTCCGAGAGGTAAATCTGTCCCCAGTAAGTCCGATAGAAACTATGACCGGAGTGACCGACGCCTGGGGTATACATGGCAAAGACAACGATGCCGGCGCGCTGAGCATCTCCGATTGCCGATGCGAGATATGGATCTTCCAAATCGTTTTCGTCGTAGTCACGGTCGATTCCATCGGACACCATCAGCACCTCCCGCCGGGCGGCGCTTTCCGGCCAGTGCTTGACCAGATCGCTAAGAGAAAAGTACGGACTGCCATTGACGCCAGGCACTCCCCGGGGAAGACGCAGGGCTTTCGCCGCCGAAGCATGATCGCTTGTCGGGCTCTGTTCCATCATCGCGCGGCCATTCTGCATGTAGGCAACTCCGATCTTGGTCGAGGCGGGTTGGGCGGAGATGAACTTCCGAAAGTCCTCCAGTTGTAAACCGAAAGAGGTGCTGGATGAGTCGTCGAGAAGAACCACGAGTTCGAGTTCTGCGTGGTCTCCCTGCGCAGGAATCCAATCGATCACCTTGTCCCGATCGTGTCTCTCGTGAACCATTACGTCCTCGCGGTTAATGACCGGTTGGTCGGAGCCATGAAGCGCTTCCACGGTAACCAACATCTGAACCGTCGTCCCTTGTGTGGTCGGAGCTTGCTGAGCCGCAAGGCCCCCGATGAGAGATGCCCAGACAGACAACCACAGTATTGTTTTCATTACAGAACGGCGCTGGTTCATAGTTCCTCCGCGAATGGGGTCCTCGGCATTAGCCAACACCGAACCTGCTTCGAGAACACAATGGTACGGGAAACAGGAAGACCACGAAGAAAAAACCTGCTTCTATTCGGCAATGATGACTCGGCGGTAATTATGGTTGCCAGCCGGCGGTCAACCAATCAGTTTGTCGGGCGCGTCGAGCGCTCGGTTGGCGGTCCCTTCGATGTTAAGCGGACGCACGTTCTCGGTGAGACCAGCGAAAGAAAGAGAGAGAGAAGAGGGCCGCTCGAAGTCGGCGAACCGCTTCCCCTCGGATCGGTATGGTCAGGCAGAAAGATCCTCGCCGCACGTGGCTCAATTCATCGCTTGGGTCATGGATGGCGGGACCGGCGTTCCGAATCGCCGACCAAACACCCGCAGTCGCCTCAGCCGCGGTCAGTTCCGATGCAGGTTATAATAACGCGCACCCATGGCTCTGACCTCTGGCGCAAAGCTCGGTCCCTATGAAATCCAGTCTCCGCTAGGCGCAGGCGGCATGGGCGAGGTGTATCGCGCCAAAGATACCCGCCTCGAGCGCGATGTCGCGCTCAAGATTCTCCCTGAGTCGTTCGCCCGCGAAACCGACCGCCTGCGCCGCTTTGAGCAGGAGGCGCGGGCGGTCGCTGCGCTCAACCACCCCAACATTCTCGCCATTCATGACATCGGTCAGCATGAGGGGACGCCGTTTCTGGTATCCGAACTCCTGGAGGGCGAGAGCCTGCGGGCAACCCTCGATCGCGGCGCGCTTCCCCAACGCAAGACCATCGAGTATGGAGTGCAGATCGCCCACGGGCTCGCAGCGGCGCACGAGAGGGGGATCGTCCACCGCGACCTCAAACCAGAAAATATCTTCATCACCAAAGACGGTCGCATCAAGATCCTGGATTTTGGTCTGGCGAAGCTGGCGCAAAGAGCGGGCGCGGATACAGACGGAGTGACACTCACCGGCGTCGAGCAGACAGCGGCGGGAGTGGTCCTCGGCACGGCGAGCTACATGGCGCCGGAGCAGGTGCGTGGTGAGGCAGCCGATCCGCGCACTGACATCTTCGCGTTTGGCGCGGTGCTCTACGAAATGCTGTCGGGCGTGCGCGCTTTTCGCCGCGAGACTGCGGCGGAAACCATGACCGCAGTTTTGAAGGATGATGCGCCGGAATTGGCCGATCCCAATCGTCTGGTCTCTCCGGCACTCGAACGCATTGTTCGGCGCTGTATGGAGAAAAGTCCGGAACAGCGCTTCCAGTCGGCTCGAGATCTATCCTTTGCTCTCGGTGCTTTGTCCGGAACCGAGTCGAGCACACTTGCGCGCGCCGTCGCCGCCCCTCGCCCCCTACCCGTGCTGCCGTGGCTGGCGGCGGCTCTGGCCTTGGTGGCCGTCGCCGCCGTGACCTGGTTTGTGGCGCGGCGTCCCCAGGCAACGACGCGCATGCAGTTCGCTCTCGCCGTACCCGATGAAATGAGCATCAGCCACATCGCGCTGTCCCGCGACGGTTCGATGCTGGTATTTGTGTCGCCGGAAGAGAACTCCGCGCTCCCCATGCTTTACGTGCAGCGCGTCGGCTCGTCGAACGTCACGCTTCTGCCTGGCACCCAGGGCGCAAGTTATCCCTTCTGGTCGCCCGATGGCGCCTACGTCGCGTTTTTCGCGAACGGCAAACTCCAGAAAATAGCTGTCTCCGGCGGCACGCCGCAAGTGCTCGCCATCGCTTTGACTGGACGCGGCGGCAGTTGGGGAGGCAAGGGTGTAATCATCTACACCCCGGACCCGCAAAGTCCGATCGAGCGGGTCAATGGCGATGGGACGGGGAGGGCGCCGGTCACAGAGGGAATCAGGACAGCCGAGGATGAGAGCCACCGCTGGCCATTGTTTCTTCCCGACGGTGACCACTTTCTATTTTGGGCTGGTAACTTTGGAAACTTCAAGGATGACCGCACGAGCGGCATCTATCTCAGTTCTCTCGAAGGCAAGGAGAGAAAACTTGTTGTCCTCTGCCATTCCAGTTTTGGTTACGACGCACACAATTTGTTCTATGCGGACGAGCAAAGGCAGTTGGTGAGCATTGGATTTGACGCATCGTCGGGCACAGTTACCGGGAGCACGACCGTGCTGGCCAATGTGGTCGGATTTCAACCCTCCACGTATTGGTCGGCGGTCGCCGTCGCACCCAACGGGACGTTGATCTACAACACCGACATCGGGGCGGCGCAGTCGGCGCTGACCTGGGTAGACCGGTCCGGCAAGGAACTGGGACGGGTCGGCGATCCCGCCATTATGGCGAACCCGATGCTTTCGCCCGATGGCAGCCGCGTGGCGGTCGACATTACCGACCAGAAAGCCAGCAACGTCGATATTTGGATCGAGAGCACATCCGGATCGGCCAACTCGCGGTTCACGTTCGACCCGGCGGAAGAAGCGGTGGGCGTATGGTCGCGAGACGGAAGCACGCTCGCCTACCGTAACGGCGGCGCCGACGGCTCGAGTCTGGTCCTCAAGGCAGCGAATGGCCTGGTGCGGGAGACCAAAAGATTCACCATTCCGGTTTCCTCCATGGATGACTTTTTCCCCAATTCATGGTCCTTGGACGATCAGCAGATTCTGTTCACCCGACAGACCGCCTCGGGCGAGCATCTGGAATTAGTGCCGGTCGCCGGCGGAGAGCCATCCCGGTTTCTGACCAGCAAGGGCAACGAGACGAACGGACAGATTTCGCCCGACGGAAAATGGGTGACCTATGCCTCCGATGAGTCCGGCGTCTGGGAGGTTTATGTGACCTCGTTCCCCGGCGCGGCCGGAAAGTGGCAGGTGTCGCGAGGCGGTGGAACGGAGCCGCGCTGGCGTGGAGACGGCAAAGAAATCTTCTATATCGCGGCCAGCGGCATGTTGATGGCAGTGCCGGTCAACGGGGAAAGCGTTTTTGCGACCGGCACGCCCGCGCCTCTGTTCCAGATCCATGGCCGAGCTCCGATCTCCTCGATTGATGTTTTCACCTACGACGTGGCCAGGGACGGCAAACGCTTTCTGGTCAACCGCTATATGAAACCTGAGCATGTCCCGCCGCTGACGATCTTGCTGAACGCCGCGAACCTCAATCCATCCCGCTAAACCTCAGGGGTGGACAGTTTCTCCCGTCCAGGCCGTACCGCCGGCAAACTTCTCGATTCTGCGACGCGCCGAGCGCATCCGACATCGCCGGAATCGTGCCGTACACTTAGCACCCTTACCTTGAAAACGGCAACCAGGGGGCGAGCAATGGGCAGAGCGCCGCGCCCTCAGCATGCACCACAGCTCAGGGTCGTCCGACGCGAGCGTCTACGAAACCGGACGTTAAGGCGATCGTTTCCTAGCATTCCAATACGAGCGGTTCCAGATTCGCGCCCAGGCGAAAGCTCCGCGCCTTCCCGAAAGTGAAAATACTTGCACCATTTCCGCTCCGTGAAGTTCGAGCCGCCGGCGATAACGTGTTGAAATCACACAACCGGTCCGTTGGAAAAATTTAATCCTTTGGCACTAGCCTTGCATTTTCTATAATGTCTATTAGCAATATGGACTTGCCGCGAGCATCCTATTCGGACGGTTTCCCAGCCAGGGCACGACAGGTTGCGGAAGAAGATGCAACTGTCCGGGCGTTCTACCCAGGTTGTGGTCCGGGTTCGCGACATTGCCTGCCAAGAGAGTGGTCGGAAAGAGTCCTGGAACTGATTCCCCTCCGCACAACGAAGTTCGTCCTGAAACAGAGAGCCGCGGCAAGTGTCCTGCCCACACTGGCGCGCCGGGATGGCCATGACTGAGCGGCGTATCTTCGTCTGCGCCTGGTTGTGGCTTTTGCTGGTTCCAGTGGGTGGAGCGCAGACCGCGATTCGCGTGGGCGCTTTTCCCAACATCACCCATCCGCAGGCGATGGTGGGAAAGAACAACGGGTGGTTCGACAAGGCGATGGGGCCCCAGGTCAGAATTGAGTGGAAAAGCTTCAACGCCGGGCCGTCGGCGATTGAAGCCTTGTTTGCCGGAGCGATCGACATGACGTACATCGGTCCGAATCCGGCCATCTCCGGCTATGTTCGCTCCAACGGAGAAGCGCTGCGAATTGTCGCGGGCGCAACCAGTGGCGGGGCGGCTCTGGTGGTGCGTGGAGATTCGGCGATTCAGAGGCCGGAAGACTTTCACGGGAAGAAGGTCGCGTCTCCCCAGATGGGCAACACGCAGGATGTGGCGCTGCGCGCGTGGTTGAAAGCGCACGGCATGAAGTCCGCGGACAAGGGCGGCGACGTGCAGGTCATTCCGCTGGCGAATCCTGACCAGTTGACGCTGTTCCTGAAGAAAGAGTTGGATGGCGCCTGGGCGCCGGAGCCGTGGGCGACGCGGTTGATTAAAGAAGGCAACGGTCGCTTGTTCCTCGACGAGCGGACGCTGTGGCCGAACGGCCAATTTATTACCGCTCACCTGATTGTGCGGACGCAATTTCTGAAGCAGCATCCCGATCTGGTGAAGAACTGGATCCGCGCGCACGTGGAGTTGACGGATTGGATCAACGGGCATTTGTCCGAAGCCAAAAAACTACTCAACCAGCAGATCGCCAAAGAGACAGGCAAAGCGCTGCCGGACGCAGTGCTGGAGGAAGCTTTTGGACGCATGACCGCAACCTATGACCCGCTGCGCGGCACGCTGTTGAGCGCCGCCAAGTCCGCATTTGACGCGGGTTTTCTTGGGCGCCAAATGCCAGACTTGTCGAGTCTGTACGATCTTTCGCTCCTCAACCAGGTGTTAGCGGAAAAAGGGAAGCAGGCAATCCAATGAGCACAAGTCCTCAGAATACATGCCGGCCGGCAGGCCTTCGCACTGCCGTGCGCGCGAGCGTCGTTCACGGCAAACCGCCTTCCTCGGTGGCCACCTTTCCCCTGCGCGAGCTCTCCCAGGTCGGAGTGCCGAAAGTCGCCCTGGATACGATCTCACTCAGCTATAAAACCACCTCGGGCGAGCGTTTACTGGCGCTCGACAAGATCAGCCTTGAGGTGAAGCCGGGAGAGTTTCTTTGCATCGTCGGTCCTTCGGGATGCGGCAAGTCGACGCTGCTGCACTTAATCGCGGGGCTGCAGCCGCAGAGCTCGGGGAACGTGCTTGTGGATGGAGTGCCGGTTCGGGGGCCGGGTACCGACCGCATCCTGATTTTTCAGGAACTCGGACTGTTTCCCTGGCTGACGGTTGGCGCCAACGTGGAGTTCGGTTTGAAGATCAAGAAGATTGGCAAAGCCGAGCGCGAGGAAAAGATGCAGTACTATTTGCGTCTGGTCCATCTTTCCAAGTTCAGGGACAGCTACATTCATCAGTTGTCGGGCGGCATGCGGCAACGGGTTGCGCTGGCGCGGGCATTGGCCACTGAGCCCGATGTCCTGCTGATGGACGAGCCGTTTGCGGCTCTGGACGCGCAAACTCGCGACCTACTGCACGACGAGCTGGAGCGCCTTTGGGCCGAAACCGGTCGCACCATCATTTTCGTTACCCACAATGTGCGCGAAGCGGTAAGACTGGGAGATCGCGTGGCACTGCTGACGTTTCGTCCCGGTCGGGTCAAGCAGGAATTTGCGGTGAACTTGCCGCGGCCCCGACACATGGAACAGACCGATGTGGCGCACACGGCGCGGGCCATTCTGGATTGCCTGCGAGACGAAATCAACAAATCCCTGGAAGCTGAGTATGCCGATGAAAAAATTGGCTAGGCAGGCAACTTTCTATTTCGTACTTGTCGGTGTCTGGACCCTGCTTGCGAAGCTTCGCATCTGGCCGCCATATCTGTTTCCTCCACCATGGGGCGTGGGGCACGCCTTGTGGGATGGCTTTGCCGACCACAGCTTCTGGATCGGAATCGCTGTCAGCATGAAGCGCATGCTGATCGGTTACAGCTTGTCGGTCGTGCTCGGGATGATCCTTGGTTTAGCCGTGTCGAGCAACAGATTTCTGGAAGAGACTCTGGGCGGCTTGCTGGTGAGTTTGCAATCACTGCCGAGCATCTGCTGGATTCCGCTGGCCGTGCTGTGGTTCGGACTGACAGAAAAGGCCATTCTGTTTGTCGTGCTCATGGGGTCACTGCTTTCGGTGACCATTGCCATGGAAGACGGCCGCAAGCAGATGCCCAAGATTTACGGCATGGCTGGGCGCAACTTGGGAGCTAGCGGTTTCGGCCTCTTCTGGTACGTACTGTTGCCGGCCAGCTTACCTTTTATTGTGAATGGCATGAAGCAAGGGTGGGCGTTCGCGTGGCGCTCGCTGATTCAGGCGGAAATGATCTTCCTCAGCCTCGGACTGGGCCAACTGCTGATGATGGGGCGCGACCTGAGCGATATGAGCCAGGTAATGGCGGTGATGATCCTGATCATTATTCTCGGCTTCATGGTGGACGGCCTGATATTCCGCACCATGGAGCGACGTCTGCAACAGAAATACGGACTGACGCCCTAACGAAAAGCCGCGCCCCAAGTTAGAATCAGAATCGCCGGAGTCTGACGTGTTTGAACCAGGAACGGGTTTCGTCGTTCCGGTATCTGCCAAGGTAGCCATTCCGCCTGCGGTTCGCCGCGGTCAGGCCGGGACGGGCGTGAGCGGCGAACACAACCTGCTGGCGGCGAGCAAGACAGTTCGGTTCGGTCGTTTTTGAGACCCCTTGGTCTCTCCCTTCCGCCCCAGGGCGGCGAAGTCCCAGAAAGCCGAAGAACTACATCCCTGCCTGCTTGAAATATCGAGCCCGTGACGGTAAGGTCGGAAGCAAACCAGAGCCGACTGTGGCCGTGGCCAGTTCCCAGAGTATTCTGGTCCGGGGATGCGAGCGAAGCCTCGGAAAAGGCGAGGGCCACCGGCGAGGCATTGCGAACCATGACAAACGGCGGGCATCTGGGAAAACGCTCGATGGTCGATGCCGAGGATGCGTAACCGGAAACCTGTTCGTCACAATGAGCGAATTCCTTCAACTGCTCCGCCAGAATCGCAACTACCGCTACACATGGGTAGGTCAAATCGTCAGCGAGATTGGCGACCATTTCAACAACATCGCTGTCTTTGCGTTGGCGCTGGCGCTCACGCACTCCGGACTGGTGGTTACGGGAATCATGCTGGCGCGTGCCATTCCCGCCGTCACCGTCGGCCCTTTGGCCGGTGTACTTCTCGATCGCTTCGACCGCAAGCGCATCATGATTTCGAGCGATCTGATACGCGCGGTCGTAGCCCTGGGATTTATTCTGACGCTTACAGCTCATCGCATCTGGATACTGTACTTGTGCAGCGCTTTGCTCATGGTCGCCTCTCCGTTCTTTACCGCGGGACGGTCTGCCATTTTGCCGACCATCGCCAACCGCGAAGAGATTCACACGGCAAATTCGCTGACGCAGACCACGCAGTGGATGACGCTTACGCTCGGAGCATTCCTGGCCGCGACGGTGATTGGGGTCGGCTACAAGTGGGCGTTCGCCTTCAACGCCCTCTCGTTCGTGTTCTCGGCATGGGCGATTTCGAATTTGCGGCCTCCCCCAGGAACCGGTTTCCGGGTGCAGCGCAAAGACCTGACGGAGGCGGATGTGCTCCGCCCCTGGCACGAATACCGGGAGGGGTTGCGCTACATGGGGTCGGTTCCGCTGGTCCTGGCGATCGTGCTGCTATCGGTTGGATGGGCGACCGGCGGAGGTGCGGCACAGATCCTGTTTGCGTTGTTTGGCGAGATCGTCTTCAAGGCGGGAGCGGCGGGCATTGGCGCGATCTGGGGATGTGCCGGGGTGGGCCTGCTGGTTGGCGGCGTCATCGGCAACGGGATCGGCAAACGGCTCTCGTTTGCCGGCTACAAGCGGACGGTATTTGTTGACTACATCGTGCACGGCGCGGCGTACGTGCTTTTCAGCCAAATGCGGCGGTTTGATCTGGCCTTGCTTTTCATCGGGCTTTCTCGCGTGAGCATGTCCGTCAATTCGATCCTGAACTACTCGTATCTGCTGCGCACAATACCCAACCAATATCGTGGCCGGGTATTCGCCACCATGGAAACCCTCACCTGGACGATGATGATGTTGTCCATGATGAGTGCCGGAATTGCCTCCACCCACTACAGCCCGCGCACGATCGGCACGGTCGCCGGACTGCTAAGCTCGACAACGGCGATTTTTTGGGGTTGGGCGAATTGGAGCGGGCGCCTGCCTCTACCGCAAACGGCCGAGGTTGATATCCGAGCCATTGAGGTGCACGGGGACCCGGTGAGGTAGAAAGGTCATTCCTGTTGAAAATGGAGGGAACGCGACCTCCCTATAACCTCTCCACGAGCACACGGGCCGGTTGCGACACGCGAGGGAACCTTAGATGCACCATGAAATTGTTCCTCAACCCTGGCCATTCCGCACTTTTCGAAATCAGAACCGGCAATCATGCCAAAATGGCTAGGCACTGATAATGATTTCGCAGCCAATCCAAGGACTTGAATGAGGCCACGCACACCGAGCGGAATTACGCATCCACTTCCGTACGCATCCCGAGAGCATTTCTGTTGCTGGGTGAAAATGGCGTTATTTGTTCTCTGGCTGATGGGGCCCACGTGGCTATACGCCGGGACGATTTCCGGGACCATCCAGGATCCATCCGGCGCCGTCATTGCCGGCGCGAGAATCGAAATCACAGGTGGCGACCTGGGGCAGCCGGTTGTGCTTTTGTCGGACGGGCTGGGCAGATTCGTGTCCCCGGAACTGAAGCCGGGGACCTATTCCGTGGAGGTGACGCGGGACGGTTTTGAAGCGCTGGTAAAAACCGTGGATTTGCAGGCCGCTATCCGGTTGCAACTTGCGCTCACCATCGCCAAATCGCAGGTCAGTATCTCGGTTCCCGGACGGAGCCTTGCGTTTGCGAATTCCGACCCGCTCTATCGCGAGTTGCGCAACATTGGACCGGGCGAAACTTTTCGTTTCGACAATCAAAGCCTGAGTTGGGATACGGCAACCTTCCAATTTGAGAAAGGGACGCTCACGGTATTGAGTCCGGTGGATGGAGTCCACACCGGCGCGATATTCATCGGGAGGGGACATTTCAGGCTGACAGCCGTGACTCCCCTCGATGCCCATGAACTTAGCCGGCGTACTGGTGCCGCGGAGTCCAACGAGGATTTTACGGAAGTGGTTTTCCGCTTCACCCGGGACGCCTGGTCGAGGTTCCTTCCGCAACTGGGAGAAGCCGTGGGAACCACGCCTCCCGAGGCGACAACCGCCTTCAACCAGTGGAAGGAAAAAATGCGGCACCGCCGGGAGCGCGCCTCAGGCTTTACCGAGTATCTGTTCGGAGGCGAGACCATGGACAACGTGGATGCTGACCTCCTGGCAGCTTTGTACAACCCCCTGCATCCGGAATTCTTCAATGCCTACCTCCGTGGCACAAAACACAAGGATCTCCGCTTTTTCGTACGAGCTCGGGTGGGGGCTTTACCCCAGCTAGACTCACCGGAGGAAGTTGCCCTCGTCAACTGCGATCCCGAAGGAATGGAGGATGGCGTCTGGTATCTGGCGCATTTGAAGTCTGAATACCTGAACCACAGCGCCAGTTCCGACGAAGACCGCCGGCTGTTCGCCACCCGCCGTTACCGAATCGAAACCGTTATTTCCAACAACGATCACCTGTTCAGCACCGCGACGATCACCTTCGAGCCTCTGCTCGGCGGGGAGAGAGTGCTCAAATTTGGCTTGCTGCCGAATCTGCGGGTTACGCGCGTCAGCGATGAACAAGGCCAGGATCTCCACTGGGTTCAGGAGAGCCGGAGAGAGGACGGCTCATTCTACGCTATCCTTCCCCAAGCCGCGGAAAGCGGCAAGGAACACTCGATTACCGTCGAGTATGCAGGGGACAAGGTTCTGGAACAGGCGGGCGAAGGCAGTTTCTATGTGCGCGCCCGTAGTTCCTGGTATCCGAACCTCAATGGGTTTGGTGAACGAGCGCTGTACGATCTTACCTTCAAGGTACCCCGCAAATACAAAGTCATCAGTGTCGGTAAATTGCAGGCCGAGACGACCGAACAAGACTTCGCCGTGAGCCGCTGGACAACTCCGGTGCCGATCGCAGTCGCCGGATTCAACTACGGCGACTATAAGAAAATCGAACTCGCCGACGAAAAAACCGGCTACAAGATCTCGGGTTACTATCTGACCGAATTACCCGATAATCTGCTCCGGTATCGCGTCCTGCAGTCCATGGCGCCCAGCAAGATGACAAAGTATGCGCTGGAGCAGACGCGGGCGCAGTTGCAAGTCTGCACTTATTTCTTCGGCAAGAGCGCTTACGACGAAATCGACATCACGGAACAGCCCGACTTCGCTTTTGGGCAATCCTGGCCAAACCTGGTCTACCTGCCGATTTCCGCGTACATGGATTCGACCCAGAGATGGATGCTGTTCGGGCATATTGACAGCAAGTTCACCGGGTTCGTCGAGGAAGTAACACCTCACGAAGTCGCACATCAATGGTGGGGCCACACGGTCGGTTGGGCCTCGTACCACGATCAGTGGCTTTCGGAGGGGTTTGCGGAATTTTCTGCGGGGCTGTTTCTGCAACAGGCGACGGGGAAAGACTGGCGGAAGGATTACATCGAATTCTGGGAGCGTCTGCGCCTGCGTATTCTGGAGAAAAACAATTTTGGCCTGGCTCCAACTGACGCGGGACCGCTCTGGTTGGGCCTGCGGCTGATTTCGCCGCGCTCCCGAAACGCCTACCAGAATGTGACCTATCCCAAGGGCGCCTACGTCCTGCAGATGTTGCGTTCGCTGATGTACGGCCTCGAGGACCAGGACGGGGCATTCATTGCCATGATGCACGACTTTGTCCAGAGCCATCGCGACCGGCCGGCGACCACCGAGAGCTTCAAAGCCATTGCCGAAAAGCACATGACCAAGTTGATGGATCTTGACAAAAACGGCCGTCTGGACTGGTTTTTCAACGAGTGGATCTACGGTACCCAAGTGCCGCGATACCACTTTGACTACCAGGTCGCTGCGGCCGGGGGCGGCAAAGTGAAGCTGCACATGACCGTCACCCAGAGCGAGGTCGATGAACACTTTGCCATGCTGGTTCCGGTATTTGCCGATTTCGGCAGTGGACTGGTTCGTTTCGGGCAGATCGGAATCGTCGGCAATTCAAGCCGCAGCGCCGATGTCGTGCTGCCCAGCCAGCCCAAGAAAGTCGTCCTGAATGCGTATAAAGACGTCCTCGAGCGATGAATGCTCGCCGGAGCGTTCCCGAGGGCACCAACGAAGATCTCCTCTGGTTACTGCAGGGTGACGTTGAATCTGGCGGTTCGAGTCGATTCCCGACGACTTTCGCGTTCTTCTGGTAACAGACTCACGACCAGCCTGCGTGGGCTGCCCTGCCGTCCGGTTGGCTCGCGGCCGCGCTCTCCCCGCACTGGCTTGGGCCGGCACTGATCTTGAATTGCGCAACCAATCGGCGCAATTCTGCAGCCGTCCCCACCAGTTGCTCGGATGCCTTCTGAGTGTCTGCGGCACCGCGCGTTGTGCTCTCCGCCGCCTCCGCCACGCCTCCGATATTGCTGGTGATTTCGCCGCTGCCGTGCGCCGCTTCGCTCACGTTGCGCGACATCTCATTGGTGGTCGCATTCTGTTCTTCGACTGCGGTGGCGATGGTGCTTGAAATATCGTTGATCTGATGGATGACTCCGCTGATCGACGCGATCGCTTCCACCGCCGCTTTGGTGTCGGTCTGGATGGCCACGATCTTGCGGCTGATATCTTCCGTGGCCTTGGCCGTTTCTTTCGCAAGTTCTTTGACTTCGTTGGCTACCACGGCAAAGCCTTTGCCAGCCTCGCCGGCGCGTGCCGCTTCGATGGTGGCGTTCAAGGCGAGCAGATTGGTTTGCTGCGCGATGGAGGTGATGACCTTGATGACTTGCCCGATCTCGCTCGAGGACTCCCCCAGCTTGGACACGGTCGCGGTCGTGGTCTCGGCAACTCTTACGGCCGAGGTTGCGATTTTGGCCGCTTCGCTGGCGTTTTTAGCAATCTCCTTGATGCTGGCACCCATTTCTTCGGCGCCGGTAGCGACCGTCTGCAGGTTCTGGTTAACCTGCGCGGATGCGTTCGCGACCACGTTGGCCTGGGCAGAAGTTTCCTCGGAGTTGGCGGTGATCTGCTGGCTGGTGCCCGACAGCCTATCGCTGGCGCTGCCGACATGAGCCGCTGCACTGGCAATGGACTGGATTACGGTGTGCAGGCCGTTCTTCATTTGATTGAGAGCGATGCCCGCCTGGCCGATTTCATCCTCACTCGTGATTTTCATGTCTTCGACGGTGAGGTTTTTGTTGGCAATTTCCTGGATGATGGCCAGCATGCGTGAAGTGGCGACGGCAATGGAGCGGACGATCACGAAGGTTACCCCGATGCTAATCAATACTCCGGCGCACGCTAAACCCAGCATTACATTTTTGGTTCTGGCCTCGGAGATACTCTGTTCCTCTTCGGCAGCCTTCTTGAGCCGATCGATCAATTCGACCATCGCATGAATGTTTTCTCGCAGTTCATTGCGCTTGCGGTTGGTTTCGGGCGAGAACAAGAGGTCAAGCGCTTCTTGGGCGTTGCCCGCGCGGCGTATCTGAATAACATGATCCAGGATGGGGCGATATTCACCATACTGTTGTTGGACGGTTGCGAAGCTTTTCTTTCCTGCTTCGGTCTGGAGAAGATTCTCCAGCTTTTCCATGTTCTCGCGGAAGGTCACCCGGGCGCGCTCGCCGCTCGCCAGGTGCGCTTCATCCCCGGTTGGAACGAAGGCGCGCACCGCTCCGATTTGCTGTTCTACTGACAAGTCGATGCGGAAAGTCATGTCTTTTTTTTCTCCTTGGCGCTCGATCTGATCCGACAGTTCGCCAGCTCTCACCGCCGACTGGTAGGCGATCGCGCTCAAGGCTATTATGATGAGCAGGAGTACTCCGAATCCCATCCCCAGTTTTACTTTCAAACTTAACCTGTTCACGCTCTATCCTCCAGAGTGATCCTTCTGTCACAATTCCGGCCGTGGCGATACCTTGAGAACCGTCTATGACGGACATGGGCTCGCACGATTGTCCTATCGGCCGTTGGACTCTCTTTACTTAAGTAGCGACGGAACTAACGGAGAACGTCCGGCCGTTCTGCGAGGACGCCGGCTCTGCCTGCAGCATGTCCCGGATAGCGCCCCCCCGCCGGGGGCGGACCTTGCTCGGCCCTCCGGCCAGATCGTTGTCGAATCTCAAAACCACTCGAGACCTCGGCCACAAGAGCCAAAGAACGTAAATGTCCTCCGATGTCATGATTGAGCAGCGGGGTGGGGGGTGCGATGAGTCGTTCCTGCGCCCACGCCTTCCGAACCCGGTTGAAGTAGTCAGTCGGGGCGATGGGAGTCGGCCGGGTGGTTTCGGGTAACTCAAGAACATGACTTAGGTAATGATGCCGTGTCCCTGGCGCCCCCGGTTAGGTTTTCCTCAACTCTATAATTTTTCTGTGACACGACCGTCCAAGGTTGTCGAAGTCGTTCCAATTCTCATAGGCCTGTTTTTTGTGGCCTTTGGACTCGCGTTCTCCACCGCGTTTCTGTTCGGTGCTTCCGACCGAGTCCATGGAAGTCGCTGGGGCGGCGTGCTGATGAGCGGGTTCTTCGCCCTGTTTGGCTGCGGCATTGTGTGCGCCGCAATCTGTGGGAACCGCAGATTAAAGGAGCAGGCGACGGCTGAGCAGTCCCATCCGGAATCTCCCTGGTTGTGGCGCAAGGACTGGGCCTGCAGCCGGGCTGAGAGCAAGAACCGCAATGGTGGCGCGGTCCTTTGGTTGGCTGCGATGTTTGCCAATACGATTGCCTACACAGTCGCCATCACGACCGTGCCTAAGCTCTGGCGTGCTTCTGATCCCAAGGCCCTGTTCCCGCTTGCGTTCTGTGTCGTGGGCGTCGTTCTGGCAGGTATGGCCGCGCGGGCCAGCATTCGGCGAAAACGCTTCGGACAGGCCTACTTGGAATTCGCCACCCTGCCCTTTACCCCGGGCGGAGAGATGAAAGGCACAATTCACCTGCGCTTCAACACCGATGCCAAACATGGCATTGACATGAGTCTTTCCTGCATTCGCCGGATCGTGACGGGTTCGAGTAAAGATCGTTCCGTTCGTGAAAGCGTTTTTTGGCAGGCAGACAAGAATGTGCCGCAAGAATTTTTGTTCCCCGGTGCCAGGGGCGACACGACCATCCCTGTCGAGTTCAGCATACCCGCCGACGCCTATGAGTCGAATCACGACCACCCGAGCGATCAGGTTCTATGGCTCCTACGCGTGCACGCGGATGTTCCCGGCGTGGATTATGCCGATGAATTCGAGGTGCCGGTGTTTCGCCGAACCCCATCGCTGGCCTCAGCCCCAGAGACACGGACACGCTTTGTCAACGATCCGCCGAGCGCGTCCGCTGCCCCCGCCTTCCAATTTGACCGGTCCGAAGTGGCCGCTCCGGCAAATCCCACGGTTGTATTCTCCACCGGGCTGGACGGTAGCATCCAGTACTACTTCCCGCCTTTTCGCAACCCCTCCCGGGCCCTAGTCTTGCTTCTTTTTACAACGGTATGGACGGGCCTCGCCTATTTCCTCGGCCGTTCGCAAGCGCCGTTTATTTTTGCCGGGGTGCTCTGGCTGTCTGACCTGTTGCTGGTTTACGCCCTGATCCGGGCAATGTTGGGCTCGTGCCGAATCGTGGCGGGTAACGCCAGGATTGTGTTTCGTCGAGCTCTGCTCGGCATCGGCGTCGATCGAGAAATTCCTTTCTCGAACATCGTCCAGATTCTGCCTGTAACCAAGATGCAACAGCAAGGCGCACGAGCTTCTTACTCTCTTCGCTTGCGGACCACAGATGGGAGAAATCTGACGATCGCAGACGCGATCGATAGCCGTCAGGAAGCCCGCTGGGTTGCCGCTCAGCTGGAGAACTTGGTCGGCCTCAAACTCGACACACATGTCGCGGTTGAGGGGTTTGGAGTACCGGAAGCACCGCCACAACGAAGCCAGGCTGCGTCGGGATCGCGCCCCGCGTTACGTCGCAATAACCCAGCCACATTCCTCGCGCCGCTCGTTTTTCTTCTGGTCTCGGTGGTCTTGATCCGTTATCAGTTCTTCCTTCCGCGTCGCGGAAAGCCCGCCCGCGCGTTGCAAGCCAGCACGCCAGGCAAACCGTCCCGGCGTCAGGCAAGCTACTCACCACTCAGCGATGTGGATGTCGAACGCCTGCAAACTCTTTCCGATCAGGCGCAGGCAGAAGAATTGCTGGATCGGGCCATTCAGCATGATGTCCGCGCCCTTGATCTGTTCGAGCAAAATGTCGGTCATTGGACCAATCTCCAGCGTACCGCGCACATGAACGAATTGGAGGTGCGTTCCCGCTTCTCCACTGACCTGCGCGTTCGCTACGCTAACGCGGATATTAACCTGGCAATGAACGGATGGCCGAAAACTGAAAACACTGTAGACCGGCTCATTAGAAGGGCAGAGGTGGACCCCGGGCATCGCGCACTCTGCGCATACGGCATGGGTCTGCTGGCCGGCCGCGGCGTGGGCTACGATCGCATGTATCCGCTGCTGGTCGACTACGCCAAGAACGACCGTGACCCACAGGTGCGCCAGTGGGCAGTTGAAGGCATGCGCTATCTGGGCACGGATGAGGCTCTGGACCAGTTGTTCAGCTCCTTTACCCATGACCCATCCGACGCGGTTCGTGATCGCGCCGGCTGCAACCTGTCCGACTGCGGCAACTTCAAACGCACCCAGCGTATGCGGATGGTGCCCGGACTGATCCAGCTAACCGCCGATCCCCAAACCAGCCCGGGTATGCGCAATTGGGCCTTCCTCGCATTGGGAGAGATCACCGACGAATCGCTGCCTGCCCAGGCATCGGCCTGGCAGGACTGGTATAGGCTGCACGGGGCGGACAAAATGGCCGAGTTCACGCGGTTGGAGTGGTGGAGAGTCCGCGGCGACCAGTAGCGGCGAGCCTTGTGACGGACGGTTACCGATCGCCGAATATGCCGCGAGGATCTGCGCCCGAATCCGGCGGAATTCGCAGCAGGGGCGAATCTTCCCGGATACTCTCGAAGCGGGCACGGAATCGTGCATCTCCCGGCACCATTGAATCCCGCAAATGGGACGCCGTCACGGACGTCCCGGTACCAAGCTAAGTCGTGATCGATCTCCCGGCATCCGGGAAGTTCGCCGGGTTGGGTACAGGTGGATGGCTCCGCGGGTGTACGGTTTCGAACGGTCGGGTGGCGAAAATGGACACTGGTTCGGGCCGCGATCTACCAAACGGTGCGCTAAGACCAGGGAAACAGAGGGGAACTGGGTAACGATTGATTCCGTCCTGTGGCCAAGAACGTGCTTATATTGTCGGTTCACGGAAGATCGGTTGCGAGGTCCCCATGTGGATACTGGATGTGAGGTTTGCCGCGCGGCAACTGCGATCCGCCTGGGGCACTACCCTGGTGGCCGTGCTCACGCTGGCGTTGGGTATCGGCGCAAACGCGGCCTTATTCACGGTGGTGGAGTGCGTTCTGCTGCGGCCGTTGCCCTATGTGGGCGCCGACCGGTTGACATATATTGCACCGGCCGACGATCAACCGGGGTTCTCGAATACCTCGTGGCTCAACTATCGGGACATTCGGGACCAGTCACGGAGTTTTCAGGCGGTTGGCCTTTATGCGAGCGACCTGACGGTTATCGAAAGCAACGATCTCTCGCTGAGCGTAAACGCGCCGCGGGTAACACCGAACATTTTTTCGATGCTTGGCGTTCAGCCCATGCTGGGGCGCACTTTTACGGAAGCGGAAGGTCAACCGGGTGGGCCGCTTGTGGTCATACTTTCCGAGCGACTGTGGCGGCAAAGCTTTAACGCTGATCCGAGTATTGTTGGCCGACCCGTTCGGATCGGTGGCATTGCGCGAACTGTCGTGGGCGTGATGCCGCGGGCGATGCGCTTTCCCGAGGAGGCTGGCCCAGACATCCAGAAGGCCGTCTGGTTGCCCTTGCAGCCAACACCGGAGATGCTGCGAGAGCGCGGGTACAGCTTTTTCAGCATTGTCGGCCAACTGCGTCCCGGAATCAACCAACGGCAAGCGCAGCAAGAGCTCGACACGATTGCGCAGCGCATACGCCACGACATGCCGAGCTTGGCGAATTCCGACTTCCGCTTTCGTGCCACCCCATACCGCGAGGTGCTGACAGGATCGGTGCGACCGGTGTTCTACGGATTGCTTGCAGCGCTCGCGCTCGTCCTCCTGATCGCTTGTGCCAACGTTGCCAATCTACTGATCGCGCGTTGCCTGGGTCGTCAGCAGGAGTTCGCCGTGCGGGCAGCGCTCGGCGCGAGCCGGTCGCGAATGATGCGACAACTATTCGCCGAGGGAGCGGTTCTCAGCCTTTTGGGTTCCGGACTCGGCATGATACTGGCGAAGATTACTTTGCAAGTTGTACGCCAGCTGCCCGAGGGAACGATTCCACGCGGAGATGCCATCGCTATCCACTGGACGGTAATCGTGCCGCTGGTGGCAATCGCTACGCTTGCGACGCTGCTATCGTCGTTGCTACCGGCGTTGCTGGTGGCGCGCACCGACCCGCAACGGGCCTTGCAGGCCGCCTCGCGCGGAATGGGCTCGCGATCGGTCCGCGGCTGGATGAGCGCATGGCTGGCGGGTGGAGAAGTTGCACTTTCCACAGTATTGCTGATTGCGACCGCGCTCCTGTTTCACACGCTCTGGAACCTGGAACATGCTGAACTCGGCTTTGGAGTAGCCCACATAACCACATTTACCGCGATGCCCGCGGATGCGGCGGGATTCGTTACCATGGCGGTGTCTGAAGATACGACGAACGCACCCACTTCGGTGGCTACGCTCGTCTATGCGCCGGTACTGGCGCGCATGCGGAAGTTACCGGGTGTGGAGAGCGCCGCGTTGATCACCGCACCCCCTCTGTCCGGAATGGACATGCATTGTGATTTCACAATCGTCGGGCAGCCCGGCGATCGCTCGCCAGCGCTCAATGCCAGAGTTACGGCCGTGAGCGGGGACTATGATCGCACACTGGGCACGCTGGTTGTTCTCGGACGCATGGTGGGCGAGGACGACGCTGCGAGTCCTTACGTAGTGGCGATCAATCAAACACTGGCCAAGAAGTACTTTGGAAATAGCAATCCGCTACAAACGCAGATCGATCTGGACGGCAAAGATACCGGAATGGTGAAGCCCTACACCATCGTCGGCGTGCTCAACGATCAGATCGACGCGAACGTCGGCGGCGCGATCCAGCCATTAATTTTCCTTCCCTATCAACAAGTGCCGACAACGTCCTTGTTCTATCAGGCGCTGCTCAAAACCATGGTCAGCTTCGTGGTTAAGACACGAGGCGATTTAGCGGTCGCACCCACCATGCGGTCGCTGTTCCACGGCGCGGCACCGGGTTTTGCCCTGGACGGCTTCAAAACCATGCAAGAGGTCGTGGACCAAAGCATTTTCGGGCAGCGGCTGGGCTTGTATCTGACGGGAGCGTTTGCGGCACTTGCGGTCTTGATGGTGATGGCAGGACTCTATGGCGTGTTAGCTCAACTGGTGAGTTCTCGGCGACATGAGATCGGGGTTCGGATGGCGCTCGGCGCCACCAAGCAGAGCGTGGCAAGTATGGTCCTCCGCCAGGGAGTGATCGTGATCGGGTCGGGTCTTGGGGTGGGGATACTGCTGGCCTTGGTAACGGGCCGCCTGGTACGAAGCTTCTTGTACCAGGTGGGGCCGATCGACTTTTGGTCGTACACCGCAGCTTCGCTGTCCTTGTTGGCAATTGGTTTGCTCGCCTCAATGCTTCCGGCCCGCGGGGCCGCTTCCATCGAGCCCATGCAAGCCCTTCGTGAGGATTGATCTGTGCCTTCGGAGTCCGGGGCGCAGCCCACCCTTTCAACGCCTCATGTTCTCGCCCCTTTTCAAGGCAGGAAATTTTAGCGATCGCTAGGCAAGTGCTGTCCCCCAGGCAGGATTTGGGGAAGCATAACCCACTTCGGTCAGGCCACGTCGACCTTCGCCAGATTCCATCTGATAGGGATAGAACAGCTCGCCCGATCTTGAAGCGGCCTTCCACTGGTCGGGTCCCCGGCCACAGCTCGAACGCCTTCGCGCACTGCCACCAGACGGGAGGGATGGGACGGTGCCATCTGCGAGGACAAAAAAAGTCTCAATCGCCAACCGGTCCATGGATGCTCTAATCTGAGCTTGATCCTATGCGAGTTACTTGGGCGCGGGTTGGCCGCGGGAGTGGAAGAACCGCGGTGGCATGCTAGTTTTGCTCGTACACTGACTGCTCACGCGCCGGGAAACTCCGAATCGGCTCCGGCGACGCGAATCGGCAATCTCTCAGACAAAATGCTTTGCGGGATCACGATGTCGAATTCGCCGCTGGCAGTGCCGCAAATCAGCTGCTTCCGCGACGGAGTGACAAGGGCGTCACTGGCAAACGGGGAGTTCGAGCGCAATTGAGCCGACCTGATCTGCGGCAACGTCGGGGGGGAGGGCTGAGCTGCTGCTGTCGGGAGAAAAAGGCTTTCGGTAGATGTCGCCCCGTGCGCGCCAGGCCGCCGCTTGCCACACGCGCGCGTGGTTCAAGCGTGCAAATAGGCCTGAATTGCTCTTGTAGCCTCCCTTTTCGCCTCCGCCAGTGATAATCCCGAAGGCCTGCGGAGGGCAGCTGCGTGCGACAGGGCATCGATCATGTTGGTCACAATGAAGACCACTTTTTCGAGATCGCCACGCTTCCTCAACTCAGGCCTGGCGGAAGAAATCGCCAGAACAAATGCGTCATGCAGACGGGTGGAAAATCCCTTGCTCCCGTTGGCTCCATGCGGGACCTCGGTGAGCAGCAGTTCATAGAGTTCCGGATCGGTCGTATGGGCGTCGATCATCGCCTCAACCACTGCCGCAACCAGATCATCGAGCGGCGACGCCGCATGTTCGACAAATTTTCTCTCGAACAAACGATCAATTTCTTCGATATGTCTTTGATGCAAGGCGGCATAGATCGCTGACTTGTCCGGGAAGTACTGGTAGACGGAGCCAATACTCACCCCCGCAACCTCGGCGACTCGATTGGTGGTGATGGCATGGAAGCCCTCCCGCTTCAGCACTCTCACGACCGCATCGAGTATCACCTCGACCGTCTGATGCGCGCGCCGCTGTTTCGGCAGACGCCGCACCTTCGCCTTTGCCGCCATCGTTTTCATGGAGCGAGCTTAGCTTAAATGTGAGCTTATGTACAACTATATATCATATCCAGTTGCATCATCGAACCTTATAGCTCACGCACAATGCGAGTGGACGGACTGTACGTCCGCATGTAGGTTGATAGCAAAATATGAGCATACGTTCATATTGTGATTCTGTTTATGTTCAGGAGATTCCATGATCTACCTCATTACAGGGGCGACGGGAGACGTAGGGTCGAAGGTCGTCGACAATTTGCTCGAACGCGGCGAACGGCCACGCGTTTTCGTCCGCCAGGCCGAGCGGGCACGTTCTCGTTTCGGTGCTCGAGTCGATATATTCGTTGGCGATCTCGGCAGTGCCGAGGACCTCAAGCCGGCGCTGGAAGGTGTCGACAAACTCTTCCTCGTCAACTCCGGCCCTCAGATTCCCGCCCGAGACGAACTGGCAGCGAAGGCGGCCAAGACGGCCGGTGTGCGACATCTGGTAAAGCTGTCCTCCATGGACGTGCAACATGCCCTGGCAATCGGTGCCTGGCACGAACTGGGTGAAGCGGCGGTCCGCGAGAGCGGATTGGCATTCACCTTCGTTCAGCCCACAGGCTTCATGTCGAACCTGCTCGCCTGGGCGCCGTCGATCAAAGCCGAGGGAATCGTTCGTTCTTCCACCGGCAACGGTCAACGTCCCTTTATCCATTCCCGGGACATCGCCGCGGTGTCGACGCGAGCATTGATCACCGATGAGTTCGGCGGACAATCCCTGCCGATCACCGGGCCGGAAGCGTTATCTTTCGCCGCAGCAACCGCCAAAATAGGAGCTGCCATCGGAGCCAAGCTTGTGTTTCAGGATATTTCCGACGACCAGGCGCGGCAACGCTATGCCGCGATCAGTGGGTCGGTCGAAGAAACCGACGCTCACGTCTCGCTATGGCGTGCCATACGGGAGGGGCGCCTGGCAGCGGTAAATGACAACGTAGAACGCATTTTGGCACGGATGCCGATCACGTTGGACCAGTGGGCCCTCGAGAACGCAGCGGCTTTCCGCTGACGATTTCGAACCGGTCGCCTGCCACCTGTCCGATCGGCCTCGGTTGCGCATAAATGGATGGCCGATCTGCGAAGCCAGATGTATGCTCGTGCTGAACCCAATCAGAGGGTGAACCGCAGGGATTTGAGCTGCCCATGCCGAGAACCAAAATCGACTTCCAGACCGTACGCAAGATGGGGCTTGTGTTGCCCGGCGTGAAGGCAGGAACAGCCTACGGGTTCCCGGCGCTCAAGGTGCACGGAAAACTCCTGGCGTGTATTCCGGCGAATCGCTCGGCCGAACCCGATTCGCTTGTCGTTCGCGTGGATTTGGACGATCGCGCCGAGTTGCTCGCTGCGGCTCCTGATGTTTACTACGTGACGGAACACTACCTCGACTACGGCGGCGTTCTGGTTCGCCTATCTCGCGTCAGTTCCGAGGGGTTGCGGGACTTGCTCGGTATGGCCTACAAGTTTGTGACCGCCGGCATCGCAGGCCGTTCGCCATCGCGGAAGCGCGGAAGGCCGGGACCCGGAAAACAAATGGGATTCTGATTTCGAACGACCGACGGCCAACTTCGAAGCTGACGTGGGGAAAGCAAGGGGGAGTCCTCTTGCAGTATCTTCTGCGCACGCTGGTGTCTTGGTTTGCGGCCCAGACTCTTCTGCGCACGGTTGCCGCTGGTCTTCCTGATTATTTGCTCGCTTTTCGTCCCGTCTTTTCTCGTCGCCTGAGCGCAGCCTCGACAGCGGCTCTGACCAGGGATTTCAAGGCTGCACTGTCTAAATCCGATTTGCTCCTCAACTTGACGTGACGATGTAGTTTGCCCGTGCCTTCAAGAAGTTGCTGCGGGTCCGGCAAATCCATGGCATAGGCGATGCCCAGATTCACCCCCGCTTTGGTTGGCATGATTACGCCAACCATGTCGGCATATTTAGGGCCGTAGCCGTACCCGATGATCCGGGCTCTGGCGTCGACCTGCTCAACGATGCCGGGAATCATCGTGAGCATAAAAGTGCGGGCCGCAAGCGCCAGGTTTCGCACTTCGGGAGCATAGGCGGCCAGAAGGCCAGCCACCTCTTGGCCGGGAATCGTCTTGTTCACCCCGTCCGGATGTTTCATGGGAGGCGTTCCTATCTCGACGACAGGCAAAATTGGTTTCCGTCCTGGTCCTTGAATATCGCCGCCGTTCCCCAGGCTTCTGTCTTTGGCTCCATCACAAAATCCACGCCCTTGTTTTTCAGTACCCGTGATGTTGCCTCGACATCGTCGCTCCAGAACGTGACCGGCTGCGGCTTTCCGATCTGGCTCTGTTGCCCGTCCAGGGTAAAGAGTACCAGTTTGGAATCGCTGCCCGGGATACCGATCTCAATCCAGTGCTGTTTATCATCGAAGGGCTGGTCGGTGAGCACCCGCAAGCCGAGTTTCTCGACGTAGAACTTTACGGCTTCCTTCTGGTTTCGGACCGGCACGTTTACGAATTTGATTCCACGGATCATGGATTCCTCCGAATTTCAGCTCGGAGTATAGGACAGAACGATGCCCGTGAAAATCAGGTACTATCTGCTATAGTACAGAACGCTATAGTCAAATGATGCTGGATGACTATGTCGTGGATGTCCTGATGCGGGACCTGGTTGGCCACGACCACCGGCCGGCCAGCTTCCTCATCTATCTCTGGTTCTGCTACGAGGCCGCGCGCAGCCGTCGCGAACGGGTTCCGGTCAGCTACCAAACCATCGCCGACTCGGTGGGTATTTCGAAGAGCGCGGCGCAGGCGGGGGTGCGCTGGCTGCTCAGGAGAAAGTTGGTCGAGGCGAAGAAGAGTTCGCCCACGGCTGTACCGAGTTACCGCATTCTTCGGCCCTGGCGAGAGTAACCAAGCTCGTCGGGTCGCTTCCCGAAAGCGCTCTTTTCCTTGTGCATGCGGGTATCGATAATCAGCGGAACGCCAGTTTTTCGACGGATTTTCGCCCACACTTTCCCTTATCATGACTACCATGTCCAACAAGGTCCGCTGGGGAGTCTTGAGTACGGCCGCTATCGGTCTCAAGAAAGTGATACCCGCCATGCAGCGGGGCCAGTACAGCCGCGTCGTTGCCATCGCCAGCCGCAATCTCGCGAAGGCTCGGGAGGCGGCAACCACCCATGGCATTGCCACGGCTTATGGCTCCTACGAGGAACTCCTCGGCAACCCGGATATCGACGTTATCTACAATCCTCTTCCCAATCAATTGCATGTGCCCTGGACCATTAAGGCTGCTCAAGCCGGCAAACACGTTCTCTGCGAGAAGCCACTCGGCCTGACCACAGCGGAGGCCGAATCTCTGCTCGAGGTTCGCTCCCGTACCGGAGTCAAAATTGGCGAAGCCTTTATGATCCGAACCAGTCCCCAATGGTTGCGCCTTCAGGAACTTCTCGACCAAGGCCGGGTCGGCGAACTTCGCTCGATTGTTGGCTTGTTCAGCTACTTCAACGCCGACCCCGCCAACATTCGCAACCAGGTCGAAAGCGGCGGTGGGGCGGTGATGGACATCGGCTGCTACCTGATCCACGCCTCCCGCCACGCGTTTGCCGAGGAACCGACCCGTGTGGTTGCTCGTATCGACCGTGACCCCCGGATGCACACCGACCGCCTCACCTCGGCCATTCTCGACTTCTCCGCCGGCCAAGCCATCTTCACTTGCAGTACGCAGTTGGTCCCCTACCAGCGCGTCCAGTTTTTCGGGACGCGCGGACGGATTGAGATCGAAATCCCCTTCAATGCACCGATCGACCGCCCCACTCGTCTCTTCATCGACGATGGAGGTGATCTGTCGGGCAAAAACATCACCACAGAGACTTTCCCGGTCTGCGATCAGTACACCCTGCAGGGCGATGCCTTTTCCAAAGCCGTTCTGGAGAATGGGGAAGTTCCGGTCCCGCTCGAGGATGCCATCAAGAACATGGCCGTAATTGAAGCGATCTTTCATTCCGCCGACTCCGGGCAATGGATATCGCCAGGGCGATAAAGGCGAACGTCTCGCAGCCGTGCAGGGGTGAACGCGTGATTCCTTCGGCCTCGACGGCGATACCTCTTTGCGTGGCTACCCGATCCAGGTAAGCGCGTCCGGAACGAAGGCGGCCACGGCGAGTTCCTGGCCATTCTGAGGAAAAAAAGACCAACCCAAAATAACAAGACCCGCTTAATTTACTCCCACATCCTTGAGCGATCCTGTTCCGCGCTTCACGCCACTCTGTTCGGCCGTGCATCAAGCGGATGTGGCAACCGCGGGGATGACTTAAACCAGGGGCTTGATGGGCTGACGGATCCAGTCGAGGATTTGGGAAAAGCGGAATTCGTGCCGCTCCATCGAGCCGTCGATGAACGCGTATCCTTTAAGGGCTTCGACTTCAATGTAAAACCCGTTGCGCCGCAGGAAGACATCGGCGGCGATGAAAGCGATGCGCTTGTTGCCGTCGAGGAATCCGTGGTTGTTGCCGAGCGACTCCATTAACGCCGCCGCCTCTTCTTCGATGGAGTTGTAATAGCCGGTTTGCGGACGGAAAACCGCGGCCTCAACGGCGCCCTTATCGCGGACACCATGGAGACCGCCGAACATCTCGATCAATCGATGCTGCATCCGTAGACTTCCGCGACCGTAAGGAAATCCGCCATTTACTTGGCGAGACGCTGCAACAGGTCACGGTTGCGAGCAACCGACTGCTCGAAGGCATCCATCACCTCGGGGCGGACCAAGTGCTGGGACGGAACTACGTTGTGCAGGTAGAACCGGAGCGCCTGTTCGAGAACATACCGCTTTGTTTGTCCGTTTCGCTCCGCAACCGCAACGAACTCATCGTAGAGAGACGGTCATTGCGGATCGCCGTTTCACACTATGGAGGCGGCGCCTCCAAGCGCCGCAGCTTTGATCCGGCACCGACGCTCACCCCTCGCTTCTGGTCCGGCGTTTCCGGCTTGGATCTCGCTCGGTTCCACTTTTCAAGTAACGCGTCGGCGTTGTCCCCAACTGCTTGCGGAACATTGAGATGAACGCGCTCGTGCTGGCATATCCAGCCTCGAGAGCCGTGGCCGTCACTTTTTCCCCGGAGGCCAGCAACTCCATTCCATGGAGCAGGCGGAGTTGCTGTCGCCACTTGGCGAAAGTCATTTTCGTTTCCTCCAGAAACAGCCTCTGAACCGTCCGCTTGCTCGCGCCGCAGTCTCTGCAAAGCTTCTCCAGCGTCCTCTGGTCTCCGGGATTGGCAAACAGCACCTCCATCACCCTCTTCGCCCGCGCATCCATCGGACGCGGCAACTGCAAAGGAACGGACTCGACCTCTTTCAGCTGATCGAGAAGTAGCTCGACGATCCGCCTCTCGGTCGCCGTTTTCTGGTGCAGTCGCGAGAATTTGCAAGCGTGGAGGATTAATTCCTTCAAGAGCCCCGAAACATTCATCACAAAGCACTTCCTCGGCAGGTTGCGGCAAAGTTCAGGCCAAAGGTAAAGAGTCCTCATCGAAACCTGCCCGGATATGCTCACCGAGTGTGGCGTGTCCGCTGGAATCCACATCGCCCGCATGGGCGGGACCACCCAAATACCCTGCTTCGTACGGAGCGTCATCACACCTTCCGAGGCAAACAACAATTGGTCCTCTGGGTGAGAGTGTTCCGGAATCACGTGACCACTTGGCAGGTCCGCCGACACGCTCGCAATCTCCGCGAACGAGCGGCCGTTCCTTTCCCCCAGAATGCTTTGACACCTATGCGACACTGCTTGTCACAATAGCGAGAGAATTTGCGCGCCGCAAGTGTTATTCCTTGCCAGCACGACCGTCATCGGGGAGGAATAAAGATGCTTGCTTCGGGAGAAATAGTCGGCTTTGTTGCTACCAAGGATTACGACAAGGCGCGAGAATTCTATGAAGGAAAACTTGGATTTGGGTTTGTAAGCCTCGATCAATATGCTCTGGTGATGAGCATCGGAGAGCACAAGATTCGGATTGCGAAAATTCCAAACTTCACTCCCCTGCAGGGCACGATTCTCGGCTGGGAAGTCGAGGGTATCGAAGCCGTATGTGCTTGGCTCAGGGATCGAGGCGTCGCCTTCGAGAAGTATCCCTTCGTTCAGGATCTTGAACTCGGAATCTGGACCACTCCCACCGGCGACAAGGTCGCGTGGTTCAAAGATCCGGATGGCAATATCCTTTCCGTCAGTCAGCACCCTTGACCGAACTTAACTACTTTGCGTCGCAAAATGAGGGGTGAGAGGAGCTTAAACAGGAAGGCGGGCTCGAGGGTTGGAGCCAGAACATTCACTTGCTGCGAAGGGTATTCAGGAAAGCAAACGGACATTTTGAAGATATATTGTTTTGGATAGGCGGGCTCCCAATCTCGAAACCGTTCCTAACCTGAGGCAATGGCGGTGTTAGGACGCTGGTTGCTGGCGAAGCTTGGCCAACGCGGCGTCGCAATTAACTAGTCTGGCTGACACCTGTCTCGGACCGCCGCACTCGAAGCCGCCCGGGCTCAGGAAACCTGGGTTGTCGCAGGAGGGATCGGAGCCACCGATGCAGTAGACTCCCTCGGACTCGGGAAACTGCTTCCGTTGGGAAAGCATGCAAAGTTGTGGGGTGGGGAAGCTGGGCGGATGAAATGGACAATGAAGTTGGTAGCGAGGTGATTCCGCGCTAATGCATTGCCTGAAGTCGGGCCTGCAAAAGTCTGCCAAGCATGGGCCTTGCGCGAAAACGTCGGGATCGATGTTGTCTAAGGTTAGCGCTCGGACTTGTGCTCGGACTGGGCGCGCTGATGGGCGCTGCTGACCACGGCTTGAAACCCGGGGGCGCCGTGCAGTGACTTGAGATCTGAATCTTGATCCAGATTCAGCGCGGTCTGTGGGGGCAGCCCGTAATCCACGGATTGCCGCAGAAACGACAGAGCTTTTCCGGAATTGCCCTGTAGGGCAAACATGCAGGCCAGGTTGTAGGCCGAAGTTGCCGTGCTCGGGTGATTCGGCCCGTCCACCCGGAGTCGAGTCTGCAGAATTCCCATCCCTAACTGTTCAGCTTCCTCGTAGTGTCCGAGCTCCGACAGCGCGTTCGCCAAATTGTCCATCGTCTCCAGAGTCTGTGGGTGCTCCGGCCCCAGGACCCGGCGCTCGATCTGGAGCGTTTCGCGGTATAAGTCGGCGGCTTCGGCGTAGCGGCCCTGGTCAGAAATATAGTTTGCCAGATTGCTGGTGGCCATCAGTGAGTCCAAATGCTCAGGCCCCAACATGCGGCGTTGAATATCCAGCATTTTTCTTTGCAGTTTCTCCGCTTCTGCCGGGTGACCTCCATCGGCGAGCAAAGCCGCTAGGTTGTTCATCAGAAGCAGAGTGTCAGGATGCTCGGAGCCGACCAGGCGCTCTTGGATCTCGAAAGCATTGCGAAGCAACTTTTCTGCCTCCGGAGAGCGCCCCAGCGCGGATTCGATCCGCGCCAGATTCGCCATGTAGCGTACAGTGTCGGGATGCTCAGAACCGAGAACTACCAGGGCAGCATCGAGGTTCTCACGCGCGAGTCGTTCTGCCTCCGGGTACCGCGCTTCGTCGGTCAGGATTGTAACCAAGGTATTCTTGGCCTTCAGTGTCAGCGCATTCTTCTCGCCGAGGGCTTGTCGACTCTCCTTCAATGTATGCCGAGCCAGGGTCTCTGCGTCTGCCGATCGGCCCTCCCGGGCCAGTACTGATGCCAGGCTATTCATGGAAGCGAGCGTTTCCGGATGTCGCTCGCCGAGAACCTTGCGCTCAACCTCGATGGCCTGCTTCACGAGGAATTCGGCCTTGGGGTAGAGTCCCAGATTCTCATAAACCGTGCCCATCTCGGACATCATTCGCGCGCGCAGTTCCGGGTCTTTGGCCAAGGACGCGTCAATTGCGGCCGACGACCGATCGAGAATCTCACGCGCACTGATGGCGTTTCCGCGTGCCTCGCTCGGGTTTGACACGCGAAACATCCCGGTCATGAAGGCCGTGACGCGGTCGGCGCGGTCGCGTTCGCGCGTGATCCGACGCAGTTCGACCGCCTGCACGACCGAGAAAGCGGCTAAAAGCAGCGCCATGGCCACGGCCACGCTCGCAGCGATACGGTGACGGCGGAGATACATTCGAAACTGATAGGCCGCGCTCGCTGGACGCGCCACCACCGGTTCGTGCTTCAGATATCTCCTGAGGTCGGCCGCCAGTTCCGAGGGCGTGCCATATCGGCGGGCGCGATCTTTCTCCAGTGCCTTCATCGCGATCCAGTCGAGATCGCCGCGCAGCAGCTGGATGAGCAGCCTCGGCTCCGTACCGCGGGCAGCGGCGATGGATGGATCCCGATCCGCGCTGACCTTGCTGCTTGGACGAGGCGGTTCTTCCTCACGCAACTTTCTGAGTAGCTGATCCAGCGCTTGCTTCTGGCCCTCTCTGGCATCAAACGGCCGCGAACCGGTCAGCAATTCATAGAGCACGACTCCCAGCGAGTAAACATCGGTGCGCGTGTCGATGTCTTCGATGCGGACATCTGCCTGCTCGGGACTCATATATCCGGGAGTGCCTACAAAATGCCCCTGCTGGGTGAGGAGGCTCGGGCCCCCCACCCGAGCGGTCGTTGCTTTGGCCAGCCCAAAGTCGATAATTCGCGGTGTTGGCTTTGCATCCACTTCCACCACCAGAATGTTTGCCGGCTTCAAATCGCGATGGATGATCGCCTTTTGGTGCGCGTGCTGCACTCCCTCGCATGCCTGAATGAGTAGATGCAATCGCTCCCGACTTCTGAGTTTCTTTTGATCGCAATATTCCGTAATCGGCAGTCCCGGCACATACTCCATAACGAAGTAAGGTTGCCCCTGCGGCGTAGCTCCGGCATCGAACACTCTGGCGATGGCGGGATGATCCATGATCGCCAGCGATTGCCGTTCCGCTTGGAAGCGTTGCACGACCGCCTCGTCGTACATTCCCGCCTTGATCAGCTTGAGGGCGACTTGGCGTCGTACCGGAGAAATCTGTTCGGCCAGCCAGACCTGTCCCATTCCTCCTTCTCCAAGCCTGTGGACAAGCTGAAAACGTTCCGCGAAAATCTGTCCCGCTTCCAAAGCAAACGCGGGACTGATTTCAGACGGGCTCGTTTCCGCCGGCGGCATTTGCATAAAGCTGGAACGAACAGCTTCGCCAGCCGACAACAGTGACTCTACTTCAGCGCGCAACCCGGGGTTGGAAGAGCAAGCCTCGTCGAGGAAGCATTGCCGTTTTGCGGGGTCGAGTGGCATTGCCTGGTGCAGCAATTCCTTCACGCGCTCCCACTCTTGAATGGTCATGGCACAATCGATCGGGTGTGGGCTGACTGGCAGGAGCGATGCTGCGACCAACGCTTACCCGTTTGAGGGCCCGCATCTCGGGAGGGTTCGCCAGTTGCCAATCCGCCGAAGAGCTTCATATGCACAGGACCTCGTACGGCAATCACGGTTGATCTTCCGGCATGGCTACTGGCGCCTGTTTCCGGCAAAGAGCACCAGCATATTCGCGCGTTCTACGTTGGTCAAATCACACCGCTCTCCTCACTTTCCTTTTCCTCCCGTCGGGCTCGAGCCAGTCGCATGCAGCCGAGTAGCGGTATCGGGGGAAATTCCCGACTGCTGATTTACGGAAGAAAACGGTGCCGGACGCCCGGACGTTTGTCCAATTGAGGGCGGTTCGTTATCATAGGTAATCCTGATAATGTTTGCATAAAGACGTCATTTCGTTCACCTTCTGGGTCTGTTTGTTCCGTTTTTCGCTGGCTGCCGGGACCGCGGCAAATGACGAATTCGTGACCCTAAACAAGGTCCTTGTCAGACAACGGAAAAGGATGATAACCCAGCGTATTTCTTGCTTGCCATACGCATGCGAATGAAACTTGCCGGTCCCCAGCGATCGCCGTCAGTACGGTTCCCGAAGGCAGTGGCAATCGCATGCGTGCTCTCAGTGGCAATCGGTTGTGCTCTCTGCCGTTCTGCGGCCGCCGACTCCCGCACCGGGCGAATCCACCTCTCGGTGATTGACGAAAAGAACCAGCCGGTACCGGATGCGACGGTTGAGTTTCGGCTGGGCGATAAGCTCGCCGCTGCTTCCAGAACGGACACCAGCGGAAACGCAACGCTCACGGTCGATATCCCGGGTACCTATAGGCTGGGGATCCGAAAGCAGGGCTACCTGACCAGTGAGACCACTTTGAAGGTCAGCGAAGGCAGCGCTGCCCAGGATGTCGATGTTGTGCTCACCACCCTGGCGCTGAGTAAGCAGAGCGTAGACGTCACCGGCGAAGCGTCCAATCCGATAACCGAAACCTCAAGCGGAGCCGCAACCCTGTCGGCCACCAAAGCGACATCCACTTCCTTACGACCAAACACCTTGGTGGATGCCCTCCCGCTCATACCTGGCATCGTGCGCGGTCCGGACGGGACCGTACGAGTCGCGGGTTTCGGCGAAGACCATAGCGCGCTACTGATCAATTCGGTGGATGTGACCGATCCCGCTACCGGAGGCTTTGGACTCAGTGTCCCGATCGACAGCGTGCAGACCATCGAGGTATCCGAGATGCCCTACTTGGCAGAGTATGGGCGCTTCACCGCTGGTGTAATCGCGGCCGATACGCGGCGCGGAGGTGAGAAATGGGATTACAGTCTCAATGATCCGTTCCCCGACTTTTTCATCCGCAGCGGACATCTTGACGGTATACGCGACGCAACTCCCCGCTTCAATGTGGGCGGCCCAATCCTCTCCAACCACCTGTACTTCCTTGAGGGCGTCGAGTACTTGCTGGACAAGCAGGAAGTGAAAACGTTGCCCTTTCCGGAAAGCCTGAGCACGTCGAAGGCGTTCAACTCCTTCACCCAGTTTGATGCCATCATTTCTGCCAATCAGACACTGACCGGCAGCTTCCATTTCGCTCCCCATTCGCTGCAGTACGCCGGTTTGGACTACTTCAATCCGCAACCGGTAACTCCCGATGCGGATTTCCACGAGACTACGGGCACGCTCACAGACCGGCTGGCGATCGGCGGCGGGTTCCTGCAGAGCACGGTGTCCAGCAGGGTAGTGAGCAGTGGCATAACGGCGCAGGGAACCGCCGACATGGAGCTGACTCCGACCGGCAACCTGGGCAACTATTTCAGCCAGGAATCGCGCCGGGCCAATCGGTTTGAATGGATTGAAGAATGGACACCGCGCACCTTTCATTTCGCCGGCGAGCACACCCTCAAATTCGGATCGGTGCTCGGCCATAGCGAGAATGTGGGCCACTTTAACGCGCGGCCGGTGCTGATCGACGATGCCGGTGGTCATCTCCTGCAGCAGATTAATTTCTCCGGGGCAGGAGCCTATGATCTGGCCGACATGGAGCCGGCGGCGTTTGCCCAGGACCACTGGGTGCTCAATTCTCATCTGGCGATTGACGCCGGCTTCCGCCTCGAAGCCCAGACGATCACCTACACCACGCGCGCCGCTCCGCGCGCCGGATTCGCCTGGACCCCGGACGTGGGGAAAACCGTGGTGCGTGGAGGCATCGGGGTCTTTTACGATTCCGTCCCGCTCGATGTTTATGCCTTTAACAGCTATCCCGAGCAGACGATCACAACCTACAACTTGTCCGGGGCGCCGGTCGGGCCGCCCGTGCAATATATCAATCTCACTGCGGAAGCGGCGCAGTCGCATTTTCCGTTTATTGATAGTGCCCAGAAGAGCGGTAATTTCGCTCCCTACAGCGTGGCCTGGAACGTGGCCATGGAGCGGGCGGTGAATCGCTTCTTGTTGCTTCGCGTGAAATACCTGCAGAGCCACGTACAGAATATGATCACGCTGCAGCCGGAAATCGTTCAGAGCGAGAACGCGTTTGTGCTCGGTGACACTGGTCAGGCGCATACGCGACAAGCCGAGTTTACGGCGCGGATCGGAGCGTCTTCCAATCGCCAGTTCTTCTTTTCCTACGTCCGGCAATACGCCCATGGCGACATCAGTGACGCAAACTCCTACCTGGGGAACTATCCTTTCCCGGTGGTGCGCAATAGCTTCCCGGCAAGCTTGCCCGGCGAAATTCCCAATCGGTTTCTGCTGTGGGGATCGTACGCTTTTCCAAAGAAGATCACGGTGACACCCCATGCGGAGTTTCGTAACGGGTTCCCCTATCAGCCGACCGATGTATTCCAGCAGTACCTGGCTGCGACCTATGGTTCGCAATATCGTTTCCCGAGATACTTCTCTCTGGACCTAAGAGTTTCGAAGGATTTCCAGGTCGATGCGAAACACGCGGTGCGGCTCTCGGGTACGGTGCGTAATCTGACCGATCACTTCAATCCGCTCGAGGTGCACTCCAACACTGCCGATCCGCAGTATGGCACGTTTTTCGGGAACAACGATCGGCGCGCTGTCCTCGACTTCGACGTTCTTTTCTGATCGTGGCAGCCTTGCCACTAGGAGACGCGTCACGCACCCGTTCTCTTGAAATCCGCCGGGCGCACGGCTGCGCTTGCCTAAAAAAGGGCACCGTTCGGCAGGAGCATCTCAGCCTGGTGTTTCGAATCCAATTGAATTCCGCAAGCTAGCTCGCTTATGGGGCCCGGCCCGGGCGCGAAATTTTCTGTCGCGAAATTCTCTTGACAGCGCAAGGGTAGCGTTTTAGAATCCGTCACCGAGAGCGAGCGCTCGTTTTGGTGCGGAGCGAACAGCGGCCTGTATGCCCAAGCTTTTGGACGATACCGTCGTCAGGAACCGGCTCAAGATCGAATGCGCCGCGCAAAAGCTCTTCACCCGCCAGGGATTTCACGGTACGACCGTCCGCGAGATCGCCCAGAAGGCCGGCGTATCCATGGGCAAGCTCTACCTCTATTACCCGACCAAGGAAGACATCTTCATCGGTCTGGTCCAGCGCATGGAGTTGAAAATGGAGGCGCTCCGCCAGAAACAGATCCTTCCGTTGATGCAATCTCCCGATCCGGATTCGCTGAAAAAGCTGGGCATGGCTGTCGGTCGTTTCGTTTCCGAGAATCTGGACTACTGGCGCCTGATGTATGTCGACGTGGTTGAATTCCGTCACAAGCACTTCATCCACAGTTATCGAGAGATTGCCGGAGGTCTGCGCACCTATTCCACGGCCTTGTTTCAAAGAGCACCGATCCCGTTTCCGGTCGACGTAAACCCGGGGTTTGCCTATGTCAATTTGTACCTGCAGTTTGTTACCTATTTTCTTGTGGAAGAACTCTTCGGCGCCAAGCGCCATTTAGGTGTCAGTGACGAAGAAGCGATCGATCAATATGTCCGTCTGTACACCCGCAGCCCGAAGGCTCGAGCTTCAAAGAAGGCCTGAGTGCGACAACAAGGAGGAACTATGCGAACCCTCGTAAGGCTGCTGGCGTTTGCCGGCGCGTTGTGCTTCATGATGCCGGTGATTCAGGCGCAAACCGCCACCACCGGGCAAATCGTGGGCTTGGTGACCGATCCGAGCGGTGCCCTCGTTGTCGGGGCGAAAGTCGCGCTGACAAGCAACGCCGGCGTGCGCCGCGAAGCCGTAACCGGCGTGAACGGCCGTTACGCGTTTCCCCTGCTCGACCCTGGCGCCTATCGGCTCGAAGTCTCCCAAAGCGGATTTGCCCCGGCCCAGTTGGATGGTATCAGTGTCCAGATCACCGAAAGCTCGGTCGTTGATGTTGCCCTGAAAGTCGCGGGCGCGCCAACGACGGTTTCCGTCACCAGCGAATCGCAGCTGGTCGAGACCGAGAGCTCCGCCAAGGGCACCGTCATCGGGGAGACCCAAGTGCGCGATCTGCCGCTGCCGACCCGCAATTTCCAGCAATTGCTGGCTCTGACGACGGGAGCGTCGGGGTCTCTACAGAACTCCTCGGAACTGGGACGTGGCGACGCCCCGTTATACGTCAACGGACAACGCGCGCTTTCCAACAGCATTGTCATCAATGGCGTGGATGCGAACTCCATCGGAACCGGATCGCTGCCCAATCTCGCGGTCCCTTCGGTCGACTCGCTGCAGGAATTCATCGTGCAAACCAGCATGTACGACGCGTCGCAGGGTCGCAATGCCGGGGGTGTCGTCGCGGCCGTTACCAAGTCCGGTACCAACAACATTCATGGCGATGTCTTCGAGTTTTTTCGAAACACCGTTCTGGACGCCAACAACTTCTTCCTGAATGGAGTCAGCGGAGTGGTTACGCCGCGGCCCACATACGACCGCAACCAGTTCGGCGGTACGCTGGGCGGTCCGATCGTGAAGGATCGTGCCTGGTTTTTCGTATCCTATCAGGGCAGCCGCGAAACCAATGGGACGTCGCTGACGAACTCGCTCTCCACCGTTTTCGTGCCGGCCTATCTGGGGTCGCAGCGTGATCCCGCATCGCTCGCTGCCCTTTCCCTGTGTTATAACTCGGGCCTCTTTGGGTTCGTCGATCCGGTGGCCGTAGCGGCTCTGCAGGCCAAGCTCCCCAACGGGCAGTATATGATTCCTTCGATCCCCGGCGTCGTTACCGGTGCCGGCTGCGCGCCCGGAGCCGGGGCGACGGCGAGCCCGGTGCTCGAGACGATTCCCTCCAATTCGACCTATAAGGAAGACCAGTTCAACGCCAATGTGGATGTCAAACTGAATAATGCAAACCGCCTCTTTGGCAAATTCTTCTATGCTGACAACCGCACCAATCAGGCCCTCTACGATCAGTATGGCGACGGCAACTTGCTCCAGGCGCCCGGCTGGCCGACCGAAGAAGGCATTATCCAGCGCCTGCTTTCGACCGGGGTATCGACGGTATTCTCGAGTCATTTGCTGAATGAAGTCCGGTTCGGCTGGAGCGAGATTTACGGGCCCAGCAAACCGTCTCAACCGATCACCTCCGCCCAGTTAGGAATTTCATCGCCCCTCAGCAGCCTTTTTCCGGCCATGCCGACATTATCGTTCACCAACCTGTTCACTCTCGGTCCGTCTCAACTCGGCACCAATTACGCCGCAACCGACACCTATAGCATCGCTGATATGATGACCTGGACGAGGGGGTCGCATACCCTCAAGTTCGGTGGCGAATACAAGCGACAGGCGCTCGATGCTCCTTATTTCGACGTATTCCCGAGCGGCGAAATCTATTATCTGGGCTTTATCAACGGCAACCCTTTCGAGGACTTTCTCTCCGGGCTTTCTGGCTTGTCCGTCATCGGCTCAGGTACCAACGGCCTGCACAATCGCGCCAACGACTTCTCGGCCTTCTTGCAGGACGATTGGAAAGTCAGCCGACGTCTTACACTCAACCTCGGACTGCGTTATGACTACTTCGGTCCCACCACCGAGACCCAGGGTCATTTCGTCGGCTTCGATCCCTCGAAGGCAGTGACCACTGCTTTGGAGGTCCCGGGCTTAACCGCGGGTTGCCCGGCCACGCCGAGCCTGTGCGGCTCGGTCGTCACCGGCGGCTTCGTCCAGGCCGGGAATGGAAGCTTGCCGGGAATTCCGAAAGTCAGCGACGGCCTGGTAAATTCCAACTTCAAGAACTTTGGGCCGCGGCTGGGGTTCGCCTACCAACTCGGGGATACCGGCAAGGTTGTCCTGCGCGGTGGTTACGGGATTTTCTTCGACCGTCCCAACATGCGTCTGTTCAACAGCCAACTGTTCAACATGCCCTACGAAATGCTGGCCACCGCGTTGGTCACCCCGAACGAAAATCCGTTTGTCCAGGTTCCACTACCCAGCGCTTTCCCGCTGGCTCTTAGCAATACCAGTATTTTCCCGTTTGGAGGATATCCGGCCGTCCTGCCGGTGACGTCCTACGGCTCGACCGCGCCCGCTCCCACTCTGGTTCCCGCCACCGGGCTCTATCCGGACCTGCATGACTGGAGCATCCCTTACATCCAATCGTTCAACCTCGGAGTCCAAACCAGCTTTGCTGATAACTGGATGCTCGACGTAGGATACGTCGGTACGGTAGGGCGCAAGTTTCCCCGCTTGTTCTCGTTCAACCAGGCGGCGACTCCGGCATTCGGTGGAGCCTATGCGGCGGGGAGTTTCGGCGGACCTTTCTTTCCCGGCTTCGGCAATCTCACGGCCCCCGGATTGGGCAGCTTCCTAATGGAGAGCAACTCGAACTCCAGTTACAACTCTCTGCAGGCAACCCTCAACAAGCGCTTCTCCAAGGGCCTGCAAATGCTGCTCAGCTACACCTGGTCTCACTCTCTCGACGACTACTCGGGAAGTCCGGTCAGCGATATCACTCTGCTTCCGGGCGACATGGTCAACGAACAGCACAACTATGGCTCCTCGGATTTCGACCGACGGCATCGCTTCGTCGCCAGCTACTTGTACGAACTGCCGAACCCGTACCGTGGCAGCTCGGCTCTAGGGAAAAGGGTCTTGGACGCCTGGAGCATATCGGGAATCGTGACTCTGCAATCCGGTGTTCCGTTCTCCATCTATGGAGAAGATTCTGCCTTTCAGGCCACCACCGCCGACCTGGCGCCTGGCCGGACAGTGGCGTCGGCGATCAAGAGCGGCGACGTGGCCGACCGCTTGCACGCCTATTTCGACACCAGCGCCTTCGTGATACCCACGGCGTTCGGCGACTTCGGCCAGCTCGGCAGAAACCTGATCGCGGGGCCAAAACAGATCGACACCGACTTTTCCATCATCAAATTCATTCCGGTCACGGAGAGCCAGCGGGTGGAGTTCCGGGCCGAGTTCTTCAATCTGTTCAACAACGTGAATTGGGCCAATCCGGTCAACGTAGCGTCGTCGGCAAACTTCGGACAGATCGCGTCTACCACCACCGGACCAAGAGTGATCCAGTTTGCGCTGAAGTACAACTTTTAGGGGGCTCATGACGAATACAGGTCTGCGAGCGAAGGTGGTCGTCGTTACCGGCGCGGCGGCGGGGATCGGGCTCGCCACGGCCCGCCGGTTCGCTAGCGAAGGCTGCCGGGTGGCAGCATGGGACCTCGACGAGGCGGGGAGCGCCAGGTTGCTGCACGAACTCTCGTCGCTCGGAGGCGACGCGCTGTTCCGCAAAACCGACGTCGGCGATTCCCGCGACGTCGAGGCGGCGGTTCAGGAAGTCGTCGCGCGTTGGAATGCGATCGATGTCCTGGTCAACAATGCCGGCATCACCCGCGACTCACAGCTCGTAAAGTGGAAAGATGGCGCGCCTGCCGGCACCATGACCGAGGATGCATTTGATTCGGTTATCTCAGTCAACCTCAAAGGTGTCTTTCTTTGTTCGCGCGCGGTCGTGCCCCAGATGATCCGCCAAGGTTCCGGCGTGATTCTCAACGCCTCTTCTGTCGTGGGCCTGTATGGAAATTTCGGCCAGACCAATTACGCTGCGACCAAGGCGGGGGTGATCGCGTTTGCCCGGACGTGGTCGCGGGAACTGGCAAAATACAATATCCGCGTGAACGCCGTCGCCCCCGGTTTCATTGCCACCGAGATGGTCGGGAAGATGCCGGAGAAGATCGTCCAGACGATGATTTCGCACACGCCTCTGGGGCGAATGGGAAAACCTGAGGACGTCGCAGAGGCATACGTGTGGCTAGCCTCCGATGCGGCGTCGTTCATCACCGGTACCGTGCTCTCGGTCGATGGCGGACTCGTACTGGGAACCTAGCAACCGGCAACTGGAGAGAGCTCTTTTATGACGCGTTTCGCCACCATTGTCTCCACCGGCAGGTACGTGCCTGAAATCGAAGTCAGCAACGACATGCTGCGCGAGCGGTTCAAACATATCCCTGATTTTGTCGACAAAATGGAGGCCAGCAGCGGAATCAAAACACGCTGGCATGCGCCTGAAAACTGGGCGACCAGCGATGTCGCGCTGCCCGCGGCCAAACTCGCGCTGGAGCGCGCCGGCAGGAAGCCCGAGGAACTCGATCTGATCATCCTCGGTACCGATTCGCCGGACTACATAACACCGGCGACCTCGGTCGTTTTGCAACACAAACTGGGCGCGAAAAATGCCGGAACGTTTGACGTCGGTTGCGCCTGTGCTTCGTTTCCTACCGGTCTTTCCACAGCCGCCGGAATCATCGCCGCCAACCCGGGGATCAAAAGCGTGCTCGTCGTCGGTGTCTATCTCATGCACAAACTGACGTCAGCTGCCGATCCGATGGTCTTCTTCTACGGCGATGGCGCGGGTGCGGCCTTGCTCGAGCCCGCAACTTCACCGGGCTTTATCACTTCGACTTTTCGCGCCGACGGCTCTTATCATGACTATTGGGGGATCTATTCCGGTGGCACCTTCGAACCGGCCAGCGAAGACTCGGTAAGAGCCGGGCGCACGATGTGCACGATCAAGAACCGGTATCCTCCGGAGTTGAACGAAGAGACGTGGCCGATCATCGTGCAGCGACTCGCTAAGGACGGCGGCTTCGATCTGCACGATGTCGGTTGTTTCATTTTCACTCAGGTGCGGAAGCCCACGATCGATCGCGTGATGCAACGTCTCGGTCTACCGGCGGAACGCGCGCATACCATCATGGAGCAGTATGGCTACACCGGTTCTGCCTGCGTCGGCATGGCGCTCGACCACGCCATCGAGGGGGGCAAGGTGAAGTCCGGTGACCTGGTGGTGCTGGTGGGCTCCGGGGTCGGTTACAACCAGGCGGGCTGCGCCTTTCGAATGCGGTAGACGGCTGTGAAGGGGACTTCCCGGCGAGCAGACCGCGAGGAGTGGAATGGGCCAGGCAATCAAAATTGTGTTGCTGCTGGGGTTGGTCGCGGTTACGGCTCTGATTGCCTTCTTCGCGGTTTTCTTCTTCCGACCTATCGCCACGACGGTCTGGTTCCGCCGGAATGCGCTTCGCCGAATCGGCCTTCAGCGAAGGAAGATTGCCACCACGGTGGGCGAGCAGATGGTCTGGCATGGCGGCTCGGGTCCTCTCCTGGTATTGCTGCACGGAGCCGGAGATCAAGCGGGTACATGGCACAAGGTGGCGCCCCAGTGGAAGCGCCATTTTCAACTGGTAATCCCGGACCTCGCCGGCCATGGAGAGAGCGATCCGGTCGAGGGCGTGTTGGGTCTAGCAACGTTGCTCACGGCTCTGGAGCAGGTTCTGGCTGCAATTCCATGGCGGGAAACGCCCCTGGTGCTCGCCGGCAATTCGCTCGGAGCCTGGATGGCGATGCTCTATGCGCAGAAACATCCTCGGCGTGTGTCACGAGTCCTTCTCATCGACGGCGGGCCCATCAAGAGCGCAGCAGAAATCGGCCTCATGCCAAAGAACCGGGAAGAGGCTAAACGCGCATTCGAGGCCGTGCTCGATCCAGCCACGCCCCGCCCTCCGAGTTTTGTCCTCGACGACTTCGTCCGGGTCTCGAATATCGGTCCGATTTCGCGCTTGCTGGCTGCCGGCAAAGAAGACATGTCGAATTACCTGCTCGATGGCCAACTGGCAAGTTTTCCACTGCCGGTCGATCTGATCTGGGGAGCATCCGACCGCCTTGTACCGCTCGATTATGCGAAGACCTTGCAATCGCAGCTCCCGCGTTCGACGCTGACGGTCATTGCCGGTTGCGGCCATGCTCCGCAGCTTGAGCGCCCTCACAAGTTGACGCAAGTCGTGTTGCAGGTTCTCGCGTCGCATTCGACTCCCGCCTCCGCCACTGTGCGATCTGGGTTCCGGGAGTCCGGGGAAAAGCCGTGATCACCGGCGATATTCTCGGGGAGCGCGCCCGGCTCAGCCCCGACGCGATGGCATTGATCGATGTTCCCACCGGCCAATCCTTCACTTATGCGGAGCTGAACCGGAGGGCCTTGCAGTGCGCACGAGTCTGGACCGATCTCTGCGCTCTCCGCCCCGGAGATCGGGTGTGCCTCCTCTCCGAGAACCGGGTTGAGTATGTCGATGCCTTTTGGGCCGCCGGCAAGTCCGGAATCGTCCTCGTGCCTCTCGGAACGCGCAGCACGGCACACGAACTGCGACCGATACTCGCGGACTGCCAACCGCGCTGCCTCATGTATTCTGCCCGGTACGAAACGCTCGCGCACGAGCTTCAACAACTCGTGGCCTTCGAGAACTCGATCCATCTCGATGCCGAAGACGGCGATCGGCACGTTCTGAGTTATCGAACCGCCATCAATCGCGTTGGTCGCGATCCGTTCTCCACCCAGCTTCGACCCGAGGATATTTTCTGCTTGCTTTATACCAGCGGCACCACCGGCCGGCCGAAGGGCGTAATGATTCCCCATCGGCAGATCGCCTGGAACGCCTACAACACGGTGGTCTCCTGGCAATTGCGGCAGAACGACCGAGTGCAGATTTACACGCCCATGTATCACGCCGGCGGCCTCACCGTGTTCATGACGCCGTTGTTCGCCATCGGGGGCAGCATCGTTTTGCATGATGGCTTCGATGTCGCTGAAATTTTGCGCGCCTTCCGGGACTACGAGTGCACCATTCTCTTTGGCGTGCCCACGATTTGGAAAATGCTTTTCGCCGCGCCGGAATTCGCGGCACTCGATTGCCGGCATCTGCGCTGGTGTTGCAGCGGAGGCGCTCCTCTGCCATTACCTCTGCTTCGTGCCTATCAGGAACGCGGACTCGTGCTTCGTCAAGGCTATGGTCTGACCGAAGTCGGGGTGAACTGCTTTGCCATGAGCGACGAGGAGTCCCTGCGCAAGCCGGGGTCGATTGGCAGGCCGATGATGCTCACCGAAGCGCGGCTCGTCGATACGATGGGCCATTCTGTGGCAACCGGCAAGACCGGCGAACTCTGCCTGCGCGGGCCGCATGTTTGCCGGGGCTACTGGAACGATCCGGAGGCCACCGCCCGGGTGCTCGACCGAGAAGGTTGGTTCCATACCGGCGATCTCGCCCGCTGCGACGAAGACGGTTTTTTCTACATTGCCGGTCGCTCCAAAGACATGATCATCAGCGGGGGAGTGAACATCGATCCGGCAGAAATCGAGAATGAATTGCTCGATCATCCAGCCATTAGCGAGGTTTCTGTCATCGCCACTGACGATGAGAAGTGGGGAGAGGTCCCGGTTGCCTTCGTCGTGTTGCAATCTGGCGCGAGCACCAGCGAGGTCGAACTGATCGAATTCCTTCGTCCCCGAATCAATAAGATCAAACTGCCCCGGCAAGTCCACTTCATCGAGGCACTGCCCCGCAACGCCTACGGTAAGGTCCTGAAGCTCGAACTGCAAAGCCGATTGCGAAATCTCAAGTCCGGCGCTCCCGGCAACAGCGAGACGGTTGCACGGGAGCGAAAATCCTCATGAGAGGTGTCTTATGAAACCCATTTACATCGCCGCCTACCATCAATCGAAATTCGGGAAACTCATGGGCATGTCGGTCCCTGAGATTCTCAACCGTGCGGTCACAGAGACTTGCGCGGAGATCAAAGTCGAACCCCGGGCGCTCGACGTAGCCTCGGTGGGCGCAGTTTGCAACATCTCCCTCAACCAGCAGGGATTAATCGCGGGCCTGGTGGCCGACATTCCCGGACTCGCCGGCAAACCCATCGACTCGGTTGAAAATGCTTGTGCCTCCGGCGGCCAGGCCGTTCTCTCGGTCATCCACAAACTCCAAATCGGATGGGGCACTACCGGGGTTGCGATTGGCTACGAAAAAATGCGGGACGCGGAAGGCAAAATGGATGGGAAGCTCATCGGTCAAGCCCTCGGCTATTTCTCTCATCCCGCCGAACGCGAAGGCAAGGTATATATTTTTCCTCACCTCTTTGCGGAGGTGATGGAGTGCTACCTCAAGGTGCATGGCGTTGCCGAACAACACCTGGCGCAGATTGCCGTCGCCGAATACGCGAACGCCCGTGACAACCCGTATGCGCAGATGCGCAACGTTGAACTCACGGTCGAGCAGGCAATGCAGATTGCCGGCATCAATCGCTACATTGTCGAGGGGCTGCCCCTCAAAACCTACGATTGTTCGCAGATCACCGACGGGTACGCCGCTCTCATCCTCGCTACCGAGGACGGACTGACAAAGCTCGGCGTCGACAGGCGAGACTGCGTCGAGGTTGCCGGCTACGCGCAGGCAACCGATTCTCTGAGGAAGGCGGGCCGCGATGTGCTTCGCCCCGCGGGCGCCATCAAGGCAATGGCCACGGCTTACGAAATGGCGGGTGTCAGTAAGGACGATGTCAAAGTCGCTGAGATCCACGATTGTTTCACGGTCATGGGAGCACTCGGCGTAGAGGTTCTGGGAAAGGCCGAGTATGGCAAGGGAGCACAATATTGGGTCGACGGAAAAGCCGGTGTCGATGGCGAGTGTGGCGTCAACACCTCTGGCGGGCTGATTGCGAAAGGCCATCCCATCGGAGCGACCGGCATTGCCATGCTCGGATGGTGCGCCTGGCAATTGCTGGGCAAGGTTCCACAGCCATTGCAGGTGAAGGGCGCCGAGGTCGCCGCTACGTTCAATATCGGCGGGCCGATCTGCGCGTCCGTCTGTACGGTATTGAAACCCTATCGATGACAACTTCGATGGTCAACATGAAAGGCGTTTCTCTGGAAGCAAGTCCGTCCTACCGCCCGGCAGCAGTTGAAAGTTGTCATCAAAATCGGCGGACCGTAAGCGGGTGATATATCTACCGCCCGAATGTCGATCCCGAGGTGCGAACAACCAGCTCAATTCGGCTGAGCGAAGGGGGCCAAACCCGCGAGAAGTCTCTCGGCAGCCTTGTTCTCTCTGGCGGAGGCGCGCCGGCGGTACTTTTGCAGCACAAACTCCGTCGTGTCATACACTGAAGACCACATCCATGGGGCACTCACACGTCTGTGGAGGTCCTGATAGCCCCTCTCGAGTGCTTCCCGGGCGCTCGCAAGCCTGCCTTTTGCGAGCGCTTCATACAACTGCAATTCCGTTTGGCCGACCACGCTCCAGAAGTCAGGGTCGTCGAGGTTCTTGGTTTCGAGACTGCCGCGCGTCGCCTCCACGATGGCCGCGTCGAGGCCTTTCCATGAAGGCCCTCCCGCGTTCAGGGCCAGATCCGCTGCGAGATAATTCAGCGCTGGGTAGAACCGGTCGGGCGCCTGACTTTCGCGCGCGATCGCCTCGGCTCGCCGGTAGTGCAACTTCATGGCTTCGACGGCTCGCCGTTCCTCCGCTGCCCGTCCGGCTGCCCCTTCAATCATCGCCAGGCGTTTGCAAGCGGAGCCGTAGATACTCTCGCGCTCGATTGTCGACTGCAGCGCCACCAATTTTTCCAGCAGAACCATTGCTTCCTTCACTAACGGGCGCGCTGATCGGAGAGACGCCTTCAGGGCCTGATCGGCCTCTGCCAGGGAGCGTTTCGCAGCCGCTAGGGCTTTGCTGTCCATCGCGCGCCGGCTCGCACTTGCATCCTTCAAGCTGGCGACCATGCTCTTGCGATGTCTTCGCGCCTTGGCTACCGTCTCCCAGGCCAAACGGACGCGCACATTTGCCAGCTGTTCAGCCGCCTTCATCGACGCCGTGCCATCGCCGGCCGCGACCGCCCGCTGGTACCAGGGAATCGCACCTTTGATATCGCGCGCCGCCACCAACGCCGCACCGAAAAGCTCGGCGACAGAACCGCTCCGGCCCCACTTCGGAGCGAATCGCTTTTCCAGGGAGCGCACCCTTTCGAGCTGCGCTTCGGGTTTGAAACCTTGGAACGTCGTTTGCACGATGATGGTCTCAAGCGCCAACTTCAGGGCCGCCGCCGACGCCACGCCGGCAAACTCGTCTCCCCACGAAATCGTCTGGGAACCAGCTTCCGTGCCGTCACGGCGGAAGACCCAATCAGGGTCTCCGTAGCATTGGTACGCCGCCCAGGTGTTGTCCTCCTTGTTGTAGGCCGCTTCGCGCCCCTCTGCCACGGCGTCAATAAAACGATTCCCGCGCAACAGCGAACCGTAGAATTTTGTCGCAAAGCTGGCAGCCGCCGTGTCATCGACTGCCCAACCGGCGGCGATGACACACCGCACGCCGATTTCAATCAATCGTTCGGCGACCCCGGAAGCAAAGCGCACGCGATCATAGCCCGCTGGGTTGTTGGCGGCGAGCAACTGGTCCACACTGCGAGCCGCGAGGTGGCAGCAGTTCACGAATACCAACTCCGGGACAGCGCGCATCGTTTCGATCTCGCTCGGACCGAGAAAGGTTCCGTTGGATAGCACGACGCCGCCGGGGGCGCCGTCCTTGGCTGGCAACTCGCCGTGTCCCGCGATGTGCACGATCCGCCACTTGCGTTCCAGCAATGCGTTAATTACCGTACGCGCGTCCGGTCCGACCTTCGCGGGATCGTCGCTGAAAAGCCCCTGGACTCGCGTTTGGTCGAGCGCGCCGGGACCGGTGAGACACTGGTAGACGGCAAGGGCTTCCTCCCGCGCGCCCATAAGCCGGGGATACGGTAGCGGGCACTCCGGTTCTCCGATGACGAGAATGCTCGAATCCGCATCGGCGTCGATGACTTGTTGGCGGAACTGTTTGGTCCGCAGCTTGCGAAGCAGCTTCGCGCGGATGGCCCAAGGCCTTCGGTTGGGATCGGGATCGGCGTCGCCGTCGTCGGTGTCGAGCAATTCCCACGGAATGCCCGCGGTCTCAGGTTCGAGCTCAAGCTGCATCTCGCCGGTACCTGCGAGATAGGCTTCCATTTCCACCGGAACCAAAAGCTTGAACAGCGTACGGCCGATCTGTCGATCGGCGTTCTCGGCGCTGGACGCGGTCGCCACCAGGTCGCGCAGGAGTTGAACCTGCGTTTGCTGCGCGCGCACTTCGCTGCGTGCGCGCTTGGTGTCCAGCGTGTACTGAATCGATGTTTGGCCGTTTTCCTCCCGCGACACTTCGGCGCTGATGAAGTCGTAGTCCGCGCCACGATACCCCGAATCGGGAGGGCGGGGAAGCGGTCCAGTACCGATTCGTACCTCGTCGGCCATCTGGTAGCGGTCTGGAGTCGCGGTCGCCTGCATCTTCAGCGCGCGCCATGCTTCGGTGGCACGGTCCAGATAGAGTTCAACCAGTTGCAGGTGGCGCACACGTGGCCAGTTCTTGCCCTCGCCGTGCTTCGCACTCAGGAGTTGGTTTGCCGCGTAAACACCTTCGGCGATCCGTTGCGCCGCCTGCCCCGCCGAAATTCCAGAGCCGCCACTGCCGAGCAGCGTCGTGCCCAGATCGAAGAAGGCCGGCGCTTTCTTATCCTGCTCGGTCGTACGTTGTGCCCAAGCGATCACGGCTTGTTGAACCGTGTGTACCAGGTCCGCGGCATTCAGCTTGCCTTCCTCCCCTAGTCCGACGACGATCACCGCCTTCGGACGCGGGATTTGCCTGGGGCTCTCGGGATTGGTCTGCGTGTTTACGAAAAGCTGGTGAGATCCAGGGGCCAGGGGATACAGGCCGAGATCGAGAGACTGCTTCATCGCGCCGCCAATCAGGTCGTTCATCACGCGTTCGGTGCCGGTCAGTCGTGAGGCGCGATAGTGTCCGAGCAACAGCGGTTCTTCCTCGAAAGTGAGATCGCCGTTCACGACCGTAACCCGCAGCGGGGGCTGGGCGGGAGGCATGGGCACGTCCGCGGACCGTCGACCGGCCTTGGCTCGACCCGGCATCGGTCCGGCTGGCACTCGAGAATCGACTGCCGCGGCCGGTGGGAATGCTGCTGTCCTCTCACGCAGCAGGCGGCGATCGGGCAGGGTCGCGAGCGGATCCATACGCTTGAGAAGCTGTGGTTCGCCGGACAGAGCCCGGGTGAGGAAGTCGACGGTTTCGGGCCGCGAGAAGAAGTTGACGTGCGTGACCGCGTCAGCCGACAGATTTCCGCCAGGCCCGTAGCAGCCGATGCGCGCTGCCGAAATGAACGACGTGCGGGCCTGAGGGACACGCCAGCCACCCTGAGTGGGCACGACCAGGTCATTCGCCGATCCGAAAAACTGATCAATTCCGGTGTCCAGCATCCGCAGCAGCACGGCTCCGGTCGGGTTGTAGTTGGCGACCAGGGCGGAATACGCCTCCGCCGGTGGTCCTGGCGGCGACTGCAGAGCGGCAATCTGCTCCCCGTCGGCATCCATGGAGTGGAGCCCTGGCAGATCGCCAGATGCATGCCGCGCAAGCCACACCAGTCCATTGGCCACGAAAGCCGCACCGGTCGTGAACGGGTTGTCGGGAAACAACTCGAGCAGGTTCGCCATCCAGCCGACCGTGTCCCCCCAGCGCTGCGGCGTTGCCAGCGGGGTTCCTTCGTTCGGCGAAGCTACGAGTACGGCGCGCCCAAGCTTGAAGCGCCGCGCGAGAGCTCCGAAGGCATCGCCACGCTCCACGAGGTTACGCAGGACAAGTCCTCCACGCGAGTGCGTGATTACATCGAACGTGGTGGTTTGGTCGGGCAGGCCCTCGAGAAGCATGCGGGCATTTTCTTCGGGCGTGCGGCTGAGGGTGAAGTGATCGAAGGCAAAGATGCGTTCGCCATACGCCTCCTTCACGCCATCGAAGAAAGCGGATGCTGTCAGCGCGCCATACGCCGACGCGGTGTTTGAAAACGTTCCGTGGATGAACAGGAGAGAGCGGTCGGGTGAAGTCGGTTTTCCCGGCGCCAGAGCCGCCCTGGCCAGAGTCTCGGAAGTAACTTTGAGCCACCCTTCCTTGAGGCCCCGTTTGTTCCAAGTTGTCTTTTCAAGTGCGGCGACACGCTTCGGAAGTGCAAAACTCACGGCTTTGTCGGCGGCGACCTTGCCGACCTTGATGAGAACGGCCTTGATAGCCTTGCTGGCGAGCCCGCGCCTTCCCGTCGCCACGTCGGTGGACCGGACGGGGACGACAAACCGCACCTGATTGGGCTGCTTAAGGCCACGGCTGGCAGACTGGACCGGCAGGTGAAACGTCAAGGCACGCGAGGGATGGCGGATAGACAGAATGGCGGCTTCCCCATCGCCGAGGTCGTAGGAAAAGTCGAGCGCGCCGGGCGCTACCGCCTGGCCACGCCTCGCCGGCCTGGGCTGAGCCGCGAATTCCTCCGCGACTTCCGAGTCTTCCGCGAGGAATTCCAAGGGAAAGTCTGACGTGGTAACGGCAGATGCCGATCGGGTCCGAGATACGGCCCCACTCTGGATCGACCAATCGGGCGAATTGAGCTGGACGATGGGCATTGCAAATGCCAGGTCCGGCCAGACGAACAGTCCGACGGATCGGCGCCAATTTAGGTCCTATGATACATCTCGATGTTCCCCGTAGCCTTGGCCAAGCACAGGCCTGTGTTCAGGGCCGGCAACTGACAGGGATCCGAAAGTGCGGCAACAGCCGGGCCGAAGTTCTGTCCGAGCGTTGTTCTTGCTGTGCCAGGAATCGATCCTGGCACTGTTTCGCTGCCAATAATAATTCGGCGAACTCTGGAGCCTTCCGGAGTGTCGCCAGCATGGGGTCGGTCTGCAGAGTTTGAAGGGCGCAGTAGTTGTGGTCGATGGCGCCTTTCAGCAAGCGCAGGGCTCCATTTTTCTGCCCGCAGAACGACAGCAAGCTGCCGAAGACGTACCGAGGCTCCGGATCAACTCCGGCAAGCGCCGCTGTCTCGATCTTCCGGGCGCTCTCGTCCAATTGCGATGCCTGTTGAGGATCAAGGCAGGCTTGAAGCAGATCACGACCCATCAGGGGAGTGTCGGACATTCTCTGGATGCTCTGCCGCGCCTCGAACCGTTTGCCTTGGCCGATAAGAATGAAGGCGGTCTGTCTCGCCGCCCAATCCGAACCCGCATCGAGCTGCACAAACTCCATGGCTCTTTGTGGCTGACCCAGACGCGTAAAGACCGAGGAGCAGGACCGGAACTGATAGTTTCCCCGATCCAGTTTGATGGCGGCGTCGCATTCTCGGGCTGTGTCATCCAACAACCCGGCATAGCGCAGCACATAACCCAGAACAAAGTGGGCCGAGGCGCTGTCGGGTCGTCGCTGAACCAGGAGCGAGGCCTGCCGATAGGCGCGACCCAGATTGCCGCGATCCGTCTGGTTGGTAATCAGTGCCCCGGCGGCAGAAATCAAGTTCGGGTCCCGAGTCCGAACGCTTGAGCATCGGCTCCCCCCCGTCCCCAAAGATCGACTCGTAGTAATAACGCATACCGAGGGCTGCCCAAGCCGGCGCATAGCTGGGGTCAATCCCCACCGCGCGCTCGAGCATCGCGATCGCATCCTTGGTCGGAGCGACATCATGCGGAACCGCGATACTGCGTAAGTACAAGTCGTAGGCCTCCTCGCCCCTGGGTGGAGTGCCGGGCCCCGCCGAGGCTAATGTTTCCCCGAGTGCAGGGACCAGGCCCTGCCGAACCTGCAATGTGATTTGCGTCCGCATTGCGATTTTGTCCATCGCTCGAACACTGAGGTGCCTCGCCAGATGCTTCGATTATTGGCAACATCGACCGCTTCCAGCGGTAATCTCCAGTTGATCGCCTTCCGTGAGATAGTGTCCGGTGACGATAGAGGTCACACCCATCTCCCGACCCGCCTTTTGCAAGTCGAGGTTCGGCCCGCTGTACCGGCTGGTGGTCGCCAAGGGACGGATCGAGAGTGATGGCACATAACTCAGAACGTTTGCGACCTCATCGGGTAGAGCGAGTCGCAGAAACTCCGCGTCCTTATCGGAGCCGGCATTCTGGAAGGGCAGAACCGCGACCAGGTGGACGGCACTGGTGTCCGGGTTGCCAAAGAGCCTTCGCGTCGAACTCACTGCCTGCAGTAAAACCAGGACCATTGCGATTGCCAGACCCGCGACGACTCCCAGCGTCCAGCCAGTCCTTCTTTTTCTTCCCCCTGGGCCTGGAGATCGGGTTTCGATCGAGATTGCTTCCGGGTCCGAGACCAGATCGGCATCTGCTTCACGTTCCGGAGTTGCCGCCCCCGCTGCGGATGCGGCCTCCTGCAGGTGCGCGGGTGCAATCCAGCGGTAACCTCGGCGGTCGACGGTCACAACGAAGATTGGATTCTCGGCCGAATCTCCGAGGGCGTCGCGCAGGCGCTCGATGGCGCTGCGGATACCAAGGTCAAAATCGACAAACACGTGCTCCGGCCAAAATGCCTGGCGGAATTGCTCACGTGTAACGACCTGATGCGGATGGCTGAGCAGCACTTTCAGGGTCCGAAACGGCAGGTCCTGGATCCTGACCTTCACTCGGTTTTGCGCAGCTCATCCAGGCGCAGATCGGTCTGGAAGGCTGCGAAGCTTACGACCGTATTGGGCGTGCGATTGAGCGAGTTCGGCGACATAGAACGAGGGCTCTGGCGGGGGAGCCTCGGCTTCACCGGCAACAACTTCGTGCATTGTACTGCAGGTAAATCTCTCAGCGCGGCCGACGCGCTTGACGAACGGAACATTCCCGGAAGGAGGAACACGGCCCGCATTTCGCGTTGCCGCTTCCTGCCGCAAGGGCGCAGATATCAACCCCGACCGAGAGTTGGCTCTCCTCCGGGTAAGCAGCTGTTCGTAGGCGACTCGGCAGAGATTCCGAAACATAGGTGACCGGTTTTGCACCGCCATCGCGGGGACTCGAACCGCGAAACCGCGCAAAGCGTCTTGACCAAGCCTCGAGTCGCACAATAGACTCCAACCGGCACTGGATCGACAGACCGATCCGGCGTGGAGGGAATCGATTGACTCTGAAACCGGAAACGAGAACGCAGACTCGCCGCGAATTTCTCGCGGCTTCCGCGGGAATGGCAATAGCCGGCAGTATGGTGAGTACCATGCCCTCGTGGGCGGCGGAGAATTCAGTCGAACCCGAGGCGGCAACGTCAGCGAAGCCGCGGAGAATTATTCTCGATACCGACCCGGGGGTGGACGATGCCTTGGCCATCTTTCTCGCCCTTCGTTCGCCGGAGCTTAAGGTTGAAGCCATTACTCCTGTTTCCGGGAATGTGCCTCTGGAAATGACTTTGCCAAATGCGCTGCGGTTGGTCGAAATCGCAGGCCGCGGCGACGTTCCGGTGGCTGCGGGAGCGAGCGTTCCACTGCTCCGACGACTGATCACTGCGAAATATGTGCACGGCAATAACGGGCTCGGCGGCGTCGAGTTCCCGGCACCCAGGTTGAAGCCGGTGACGGAGACGGCGGCGGAGCTGATTTCGCGGCTGGTCCGCGGCGATCCAGGAAAGATCACGATTGTTGCGGTCGGGCCGCTCACCAATATTGCCACCGTGTTGCGCGCCGATCCGGAGATTGCTCGCATGATTCCGGAGATTGTCATCATGGGAGGTTCGCTCTCGGGCGGCAACATCACGCCCGCTGCCGAATTCAATCTTTATGTGGACCCCGAGGCCGCGCGCATTGTTTTTGATGCGGGTATCCCGCTGACGATGGTCGGACTCGACGTGACCGAAAAAGTGCTGTTGCGTGAGGAGCATATCTTCGCGCTTGAACGCAGCCCAGATCCAGTCAGCCAGGCGGCGGGCAAGATTATGCGTGCGACCTTCATCCGAGCAAAGCAGGGAATTGACGCGACCGTCATTGCCATGCACGATCCGCTGACCGTCGCTAGTCTTATCGATCCGAAGCTCCTTAAACTCGCCGATCACTACGTGGAAGTTGAAACCGAAGGCGAACTGAGCGCGGGGATGACGGTCGGGTACGCGCATGGACCTGTTCGATTTTCGGCTCCGTACGCGACCAGCGCTGCCTCGCAGGCAGATTCCGAGTTGGCCTTCCATCCCAATGCTAAAGTCGCAGTGGGGGTCGATCCGGAGCGCTTCTTTAAGCTCTTGATTCCACGACTGACGGGGAACTTGTGACAACGGAGAACGTCAGCCGTCCGGCTCCCCTTCCGTTGACACCTCCACAAGGCCACATGCTCTCGCAAAGCCGGTGTAATGGTCATAATCCCGCTGCACCGGCCCTGACTCTATACGATGGCATCGCTGCGCACCGGAGTTTTGATCAAGGCTTGTTCGGCTAACGGGGAGCGTAGCTGAAATAACGCCCAACACTGGAACGCGATCATCGACGTCATCTGTGATCGTCGATGCTGAAAATTGGCGACCAATAGGCGTGGGCAGCCGGAAATCACCCTGTTGTCAGCTCAATGTGCTGCGAGACCAGTCTGATTTTGAAATCAACATCATTGCAGAAGGGGCAAAGGCCAGGACCCGGCATGATCGGCACGATCCGTGGGCTCTCGAACCACTAGTGACGGCGCGCTTATAATAGACACCGGCTTCGCATCCCGAATCATCTGGCCCCCTCGTTCGTGAAAGCGGCGTGAGACAATCCCGCGGACAGCGAATGTGACGCACTTTTAGCCATCTTCAGTTGGGCGTTATCCCAACTTCCCTCCCGCTACCCGGTTTGGCGACAGCGCATACAGAGAACTAGCCGCACCCGTCCAGGTCAGAAAGATCTCAGGGCAATTCCCAGATGATGGGACCCGGCGTCATTATCATGATTGCCGCCATCGAAGTCTCGCGTACTCCGCTTTTGCTTGCTTGTAGATGGGAATATCGGGATCGGCGTTCTCCCAGAGAGTGAGGAAATCTCTGTAGGCTGCGAGCGCCCGGACGCGGGCGGCGTCGGCACCAGCGCCCTGCGAGGTTCTCGCCTGGAAGGCATTGCCTCGAGCCACTCCCAAATGCGCCAACGCTCCCGTCCAGCAGTTCCACACGATGCCGTTGTGATCGATGATCTTCTGAAATTCGGTAGCAGCGGCACTACCCTGTCCGTCGGCCAAGTATGCCTCACCACGCACGTAGGTCGGATACAGGCAGGACAGATTTGTGAGAAATGGAATGAGCCCCAACTCCATGGTGGAAGCAACTTGCAGGGCAGTCAGGGCGGAGCCTGGTTTCTTTAGATCTAGCGCCAATTGCGCCTCAATTGCAGGCAGCCACAGCGCCTGCATTTGCGTGTCCAGGGGGAAGCGTTTTCCCAAGTCTTGGGCCAAGGATTCGGCCCGCGCGATATCGCCCCCCATGGCAAAGGCAAGCGCTGCTTCACTCTCGACTCCCTGACTCGAAGGAGCCAGCTTTAGAGCTTTTGCCGCTGTCTGCAGGGCGGCCCTGACATTTCCGTAGGCAGCCTCTCGCTGAGCGGCGATAGCCTGCCGTATGGCTCCAGCTTCTTTATTGTCTGCTCGTACTGCGGAGTCTACAGCCCGCTTGCTCTGTGCCCGTGCCTTTCTAAGATGACCCTCGTAGGCCTCAGTGTCGGATGCCAGGCCCAGTCCGAAGGTCTCATATTCCGGCTTACTCGCATACCAGTGTTGCTGCTCTGCCATCGCCGCGGAGTCTGAGCCGAAAAAGGCGAAAGCGTAAAGAGCGTCGTGTATCCCCGAATCATCGAGGTTTCGCGCTTGCGCCTCGTGAAGGGCCTGTCGCGCGCTGTCGAAGCGTTGCTGGGCAAGCGTGTAGCAAGCGAGATTGATGTACCAACTTACTCGATCCGGTGCCAGGCGCATGCCTGATTTTGTTGTCTCGATGGCTCTTTCATATTGCCCCTGCTCGGCGAGCGCTACACCCAGATTAGCGTAGGCCGGGATCGTACGGGGGTAAGTGTCAATCTGCTCTTGGTCCGCCTGGGCTGCCTTATCGAGTTCCCCGATAACATATCGATAATAGCCGGCGCTGATCCCCATCCTCTCCCGTTCGCTGGCACGTTCCCGCAACTGGAAAGCCTTGCTAATGTACTCGCTGGCCCGACCCGGAGCTCCAAGATTACGATAGGCATTGCCCACCGCACTGTAGCCCACGGCAAAGTTCGGATCGAGCTCGATGGCACGCTCAAAGTAAGGCAGGGCTGCGACTCCGCCTTTCTCGTTACCGGTCTTTACGCCGAGGCTATACGCCTTTAGAGCTTCGAGCGAAGACGTGGTGGCCTGGGCCAGAGGAACGTCAAACTTCTGCACGGTTGCCAGCGATTCGCCCAACTCAGTACGCAGCCTGGATGCCGCCGTGCCCAGCGCGTCCAGTACTTTCTCCTTGGACGCTGCCGTGACCTGGTCCTCGGTCAGCACGTCCCCGCTCTGGCAATTTACCGCTTTCAATTCCAGCACATATTGACTGCCCAACTTGCCAATCGCTCCGGCGATGTAGACTTTACTTCCCGCCCTCTGGCAAAGTTCGTGGACCACATCGAGTGTGAGTTTCGTGCCGACTGGGCGGGTCATCAGCCTCAGAGTTTTCGCCACCGCGCTGTCGGGGAGCACATTCAGGAAAGGCGATTGCCGGAGGGAAATGTTGAGCGCCGTCTTCAGCGTGTCGTCGAAGACGGCATCGCCGGTGCTATTGGCAAAATCGGCGAGAACTATGGTGTCGGTCTCGGTCAGCTGGTGCGATCGCCGATGCCGGATGCTCAGACTGACCGCGATCGCCACAACGATCGCGAGCGTCGCTGCCGCCCTCAGCCCCAGCTTTCGCCATGTTCCGGCGCGCCCCGCCACGTGCGCGTGCCTACCGGCTGCGATGGCCTGCAAATCGCCGAGGATCTCCGCCGCCGATTGGTAGCGCTGCTCGCGGTCCTTCTGCAGGGCCTTGGCGATGATAGGGGTCAAACCCTCCGGCAGTTGAGGATTCAGGGGGGCGGCCAAGAGCGGATTGCGATTGAGGATGGCGTCGAAAACTATCGCGACGGTCGTCCCTGCGAAAGCAACCTGGCCTGTGGCCATCTCGTAGAACACGGCGCCGAGACTGAACAAGTCCGTGCGGACATCAAGTTCTTGGCCACGAGCCTGCTCCGGCGACATGTAAGCAACCGTTCCGACCGTCATGCCCGTGGAAGTCAGTGGTTCCTCGGAGGTCTCCAACCTGCCCGTGGTCGCGGATCCTGTTTCTACCATCGGGCTGGTCCGCGCCGCCTTCGCCAGTCCGAAATCCAGGACTTTCACCTGATCCGGGCGGCTCACGAAGATGTTAGCTGGCTTCACATCCCGATGAATGATGCCTTGCCGGTGTGCCGCATCCAGTGCCTCAGCGATTTGGATAGCCAGATGCAGCAGCTGGACACTTCCGAGCGGACGAGAGTCGATCATATGTTTCAGCGTCTGCCCATCCAGGTACTCCATCGCGATGAAGCTTCTCCCAGACTCCTCGCCGATGTCGTAAATGGTGCATATGTTGGGATGATTCAAAGAACTGGCAGCGCGGGCCTCACGCTGAAATCTGGCGATGGCAGCCGGGTCCCTAGCGAAATCATCGGGCAGGAACTTCAACGCTACCAGGCGTAGCAGCCTGGTATCGCGCGCCTTGTAAACCACTCCCATGCCTCCCCCACCTAGCTTTTCGATAACCTGGTAATGGGAGACGGTTTGGCCAATGATGGCAGCCTCGCTTTCATCACGGGATTGACCTCTTTGTTGGGCCACCATCCGAGCGGCTATTTCGACGACCGGAGCTTCGATAAAACCCTTCGCGTTTTTGTCATGGAAAAGCAGTGATTCCACTTCCTGTCGGAGGACGGGATCGTCCCCGCATTCGAGTTCGAGGAATTCCGGGCGGCGGCCCTCGTCCAACTCCAATGCGCGATGGTAGAGATCTTCCACTCGATGCCAGAGTTCAGGTCGCACGGGAGTCTCCTTCGCACAGCTCCCGAAGAAGCCTCGCCTTTGCCCGTCTCCAGTCCCGCAGCACAGTCTCGGGCGAGACCCTAAACACCTCAGCCGTTTCCTCTGCGCTTAATTCGCCAAGGAATTTGAGTTCTGCACCTCTGCTCTTTCTTCCATCGACCACGGCCAGTGCATTCCACGCACCATCCAGAGCCGCCAAATTGGTATCGGGTTCCTCGCATGCTGATGGCGCTTCGTCCAACGGCAGGTGAGGCGCATTGGCCCCTCGCTTCGGATACGCGCAAGAGCGGGCAAAATCGATCAGAATCCGCCGCATGAGCGGCGCCCACACGACAACAAAGCTGGTCCGATCCTGCCAGTTCCTACGGTCGCAGTCGACCAGTCGCAAATACACCTCGTTAACCAAAGCGATTATCTGCGGGATGTCAACGGATCGCTCGCCCGACCTGCAGCGCCTGGCTACTCGATGCAATTCCTCAAAGAGGAAAAGAGTGAACTTCTCCACCGCACGCCCGTCTCTCCCGGTCCAGGCTTGGAGCAGCCGAGTGACGTAATAGGAGGAAGGCGCAGACATCAAGTCTCCGTAGTTTCAATACAGTACACGGATCCTGGCAAAAAACCTAGAGCGCCAACCGGTCGCTTCCCACGGGAGGAGTCTCGCCTCAGCATGTTGCGCAAGTGACAGAGCAACGAAAGCGCACTCAACTTGTGCTCGCGTAGTGGTCGAGGCATCGCACTTAGTACAAAACCACTCATTCCTCGCCGCCGACGGTTGGACGCCATGCTAGGCGGCCTCCATAAACTCGGTTCACCGCCTTGTCCCTTCCCGAATCGCAGTTAATTTAGATTGATCGTATTTGGATCATGCCGATGTTCCGGACATTCTGACTGCAATCGTACTTGCAACGAGAATGGGAGAACCCGGAAGTTGAGCGAGCATCGAAAAAGCGACAATGGTCGTTACGTAGGTAACTATCGGTAAAACAAAAGGTCTGGGTATGCTCGGAATTTAAGACGTTCGAGCAAAATCAGTCGGGAAATAAGAGCAATCGAGAGCAATCATCAAAGACGGTCTGGGAGCCGCGAACTATCAGCGAAACTCAGTTGACCCAAGCCACAATCTATCGCCGTCGCTGTACTGATTATGATTCCTAGGAGCGATTCAGCCATGACCTCGATGCATGCCTCGATCTTCTCAGCGGTCTTTGCCAATATCTTTAGCCTTGTATCACGCCGCAAGCAAGAACGGGGTACGCTGGTCGCACTGTGCGCTGTGGCGTTGTTCACCACCGTGGGTGAGGCGCAGCAACTGCCCCAAGTGCTGCACCACCACGTCCGACCCGCAGTTTCCAGCGGGCTGGCGACTTTGGCGGGTACGCTGCCAGCCAAGCAAAAAATGCAGCTCACGATCGTGCTCCCGCTGCGTAACCAGGCGGGGCTGACCACGCTGTTGCGTCAGCTCTATGATCCATCCAGCCCCAATTATCGCCGTTTTCTCAATGTCGATCAGTTCACCAAGCAGTTCAGCCCTGCTGCTGAAGATTACCAAGCGGTGGTTCATTTCGCCCAGGCCAACGGTTTTACTGTCACTGCCATGCCAGCGAATCGCCTGATCGTACCCATCACCGGGACGGTTGCACAGGTCGAGAGGACCTTCAACATACGGATGAACGTCTACCAGCATCCCACGGAGAAGCGAACCTTCTTTTCTCCGGATCGCGAGCCTTCGCTCAATCTGCGTGTGCCGGTGGCGCACATTGAGGGCCTGAACAACTTCTCGGTTCCGTGCTCCATGGCAATAAAAGCGACAATGGCGCAAGCGCTCGCCAGTGCAGCAGTGGGCTCCGGTCCAGGGAGTGCTTATCTTGCCAGCGACATGCGGGCGGCTTACTACGGCGGTGAGGCGCTCACCGGCAGCGGCCAGACGGTCGGGCTGGTGGAGTTTGACGGCTACAATATCAGCGATGTCACGTCGACCTTCGACGGAACCGCTACATCGAGCGCGAACGGGAGCAATTATGTCTTGGCTTACACGCCAACCGCCGGTGGAACGACCTACAACATCCCCGTCAACAACGTGCTGTTGGACGGCGCAACAGGTGCTCCAATCTCGGGCAGCGATGCCGAAGAGACATTGGATATAGTGCAGGCGATTGGAATGGCTCCTGGGCTGAGCCAGGTTCGCGTCTACATAGGCTCATCGGATGTGGACATACTCAATGCCATCGCCACGGAAAATCTGGCCCAACAACTGAGTATTTCGTGGACATGGAACCCGGACGACCCTCCGACGGACGATTTTTTCTTTCAAGAGTTTGCCGCGCAGGGGCAGAGTGTTTTCGCCGCTTCCGGGGATTATGGAGAGTTCGATCCGCTTATCGATAATTTCTTTCCGCCGGAAGACGATTATGTGATGGCTGTCGGCGGAACCAGCCTGCTCACAAATGGCGCGGGTGGCCCTTGGCTTTCAGAAATAGCGTGGAATGACAATGGGTATGCAAGCGGCGGTGGCATCAGCCCCGATGGCATCCCGATCCCGAGCTGGCAGGCTGGAGTAGCCAACACGTCCAACGGAGGTTCCACAACTCTGCGCAATGTGCCGGATTTGGCCATGGAGGCCGATTTCGATAACTACGTCTGCGACATGGGCGCATGTTCAGGAAGCTGGGGCGGAACGAGCTTTGCGGCACCGCGCTGGGCGGGCTTTATGGCGCTGGTCAATCAACAAGCGGTGGCCGCGGCTAATCCGACCGTCGGTTTTATCAATCCGGCCATCTATTCGATCGGTGATGGATCCAGCTATGACAGCGACTTCCATGACATCACCGTCGGGAATAACAGTACTGAAGGCGGTTGCTGCGGACAGGAGTTTTTCTATGCCGTTCCAGGCTACGATCTTGTGACGGGATGGGGAAGCCCGACCGGGCAGAACCTAATTAACGCTCTGGTACCTCCGGCATCGGAGGGCTTTCAACTCTCCGCTTCGCCTAGCAGCCTGACCATCAATCCTGGCGCTTCCGGCACAACCACCATTACAGTGCAAGATTTGGGTGGGTTTACTGGCAGCGTGAATCTGTCCATCTCTCTTCCCAATGGTGTCACAGCAGCGTTTACTCCGAACCCAGTAACCGGCAGCAGCGTACTCACGCTGAACGTGAGTAGCTCCGCGATCCGCGCATCATACCTTTTGACCATTACCGGCACATCTGGGGCCATGACGGTGACCACCACACTTGCTCTGGCAGTTAATGCGCCGGGCTTCAGCATTCTCCCCTTGTCCGGTACGATGCAAATCGCCCCCGGCATCTCCGCTACAAACACCATCACAGTGACTGACTATGCCGGATTCGCCGGCAGCGTAAGCCTTGCGGTAACATCCGACCTGCCCAGTGGTGTCACCGCATCTTGGGGTACGAACCCAACAACCGGAACCAGTGTGCTCACGCTGACCGCGAACAACTCCGCCTCCGTCGAACGTGCCATGGTGACCATCACTGGCACCTCTGGCACACTGAGCGAAAACACAACCATCGCTCTGATAGTCAATAAACCGGACTTCTTCCTTAACATGTCACCCATACCCTGGACGATCTATCCCGGCGACTCTGCAACGGCCACCATTACGGTGGTTCCCAATGGGGATTTCACCGGGCCAGTAACATTGTCCGCATACGAACTCCCCCCCGGTGTAACCGCCGCATTCAATCCGAACCCTATAACCGGATCCGGAGTGGTCACGATGACCGCGAGTAGCACCGCCGCCGCTGGGACGAACTGGGCGGTACTCGAAGGCAGCGCTTCTGGCGTGACTGGTTACACCGAATTTCAACAGACTGTCACCGCCACACCAACACCAACTTTCACTGTCGGCGTCTCGCCTTCCTCTCTGACCTTGGCCCCAGGTTCCTCCGGCACAACCACCGTCACGGTGATCGAACTGAACGGATTCACTGGCAGCTTAACTCTAACCGCGGCTCAACTGCCCAACGGTGTTACGGCGTCTTTCGGAACGAACCCAACAAGCGGAAGCAGCGTGCTTACCGTGACTGCGAGCAGCTCCACTGCTCCCGGGATCTATCCTGTGAGCGTTTTCGCCACCAACGCATCCGACACACAGTCCTTCCTCACCTCGTTCTATCTGACCATTAATGCCGCACCCAGCTTCACCCTCAGCGCCTCACCCACATCCTTGGCCATCGTCCCAGGCACATCTGGGACCGACGCCATTACGGTGCTCCCCCAAACTGGATTTACCGGAAGCGTCAGCCTGACTGCTTACGGCCTTCCCAGCGGCATAACCGCATCATTTGCTCCGGCTTCTACAAACGGGACTAGCGTGCTCACGCTGACTGCGAACAGCGCCGCTACCATTGGAATGTACTCCGTAACCATCAGTGGAACCTCCACCACTTCCTCCGGAGTCCAGCAGGCAACCGCTTCGATGGCACTGCAAGTCAGTGCGCAGGGTTTCTCGCTGCCGAGCGGTAACTTCGGTGCGGTAAACATTGGGGCCACAAGCCCGTCAATGGCAATTCCATTCAATACCAGTATTGCCACGACACTGGGATCGACATCCGTGCTGACGCAGGGAGCATCCGGGCTGGACTTTATCAACGCCAACACAGGAACCTGCACAACGAACACTGCGCTTGCCGCCGGACAAAGCTGCACGATCAACGTGACCTTTACGCCCAAGTTCTCCGGGACCCGCAATGGCGCGGTGGTGCTTGAGGATGACAACGGAAACGTGCTTGCCACCGGCTACCTCCAGGGCACAGGCGTAGGACCGCAGGTAAACTTCCTGCCGAACGTCGAAAGCACAGTTGCGTCAATCGGCTTGTCGAACCCGTGGGGGGTTGCGGTGGATGGAAGTGGCAACGTCTATATCTTAGACAGTTTAAATAACCGGATATTGAAGGAAACGCTGTCGGGTGGCAGCTACACCCAGAGCACGATTCCGACCAGCAGCCTGAACTATCCCTTCGACCTTGCAGTCGACGGAAGCGGCAACGTCTACATTGCCGACACCAATAACTCCCGGATACTAAAGGAAACACCGTCGGCGGGTGGCTACTCCGAGAGCATCGTCGCCGACCTCTTATCCAGTGGATCTCAACCTGTGGGGGTTGCGGTGGACGGAAGCGGCAACGTCTATATCGCGGATAGTGCCAATAGCCGGATATTAACGGAGACATTGTCAGGTGGCAGCTACACTCAAAGTACGATTCAACTCCCCTCATCCGTCTTAGAAAAGCTTGCAGTGGATGGGGAAGGCAACATCTATGTTGCCGACAGTGCAAATGCCCGGGTATTGAAGGAGACGCCAGCGGCGAGCGGCTATACCCAAAGCACGGTGCCAACCAGTGGCCTGGTTATGCCATGGGGGATCGCGGTAGATGGGAACGGCAACCTCTATATCACCGATACCTCGAAGGAGACAGTGTTAAAGGAGACTCCGTCGGCGGGAAGCTACATTCAGAGCGCTATTTTAACCAGTCAATTGTATTCACCGTCTGGAGTTGCGGTAGATGAGAGCGGCAATGTTTATATCGCCGACTCCAACAACAACCGAGTGTTGAAGGAGGATTTCGCGGATGCGCCGAGCTTGATCTTTGCCAACACGGTGGTAGGCTCAACCAGTACTGACAGCCCACGGACCGTCACGTTCGAAAACGCCGGCAATGCCGCTCTGAATTTTTCGGCGGTAAGCTATCCCAGCAATTTTCCGGAGAGCAGCCAGGAAACAACCGACTGCGTGGCCACGACCTCGCTGCCCGCGAATGGCAGCTGCACCCTGACTATCGACTTCACGCCCCTGGCTGCGGGCACACTCAGCGGCTCGCTGGTGCTGACCGACAACGCGCTCAACAACGCTCCATCCACACAAAGTATCCTGCTCGCTGGCTCAGGCAGTCCTGCGCCGAGTTTCACACTCGGAGCCTCCCCCACCTCGCTGACCGTGGTTCAGGGCAATTCCGCCACATCCACCATCACCGTGACGGGCCAGAATGGATTTAGCGGTAGCGTAACCCTGGCGGCATCTGGATTGCCCAGTGGCGTTACCGCGGCATTCGG
>Ga0187847_10000172_pt1 | contig 76813 bp, 54 predicted proteins | sample June2016WEW_4_10_FD_132458 | JGI IMG/M metagenome (GOLD analysis project Ga0187847, IMG submission 132458) | Peatland microbial communities from SPRUCE experiment site at the Marcell Experimental Forest, Minnesota, USA - June2016WEW_4_10 | ecosystem: Environmental > Terrestrial > Soil >...
TCATCCCCCACGATAGACCCCCGGTTTGCTGCGTGAAATACGGAGCGCTGAACTCGAACTTTGCTTGAGATCCGTCTTCCACGCAGGAATTTCACGCAGGATTAAGCATTTTTCCCGATTCCCACCCCCAAATTGCTCTAAGGAGGCCAAAAACCCGTTCCTTAGAGTAAATCTACGCAGAGTTGCGGCTGGCGGGCCTGCTTGGTCGCAAAAATGTTCCAGCTCAGGCGATGTTAATGGCGCGCTTCCCCGGCTCGGAAGGGTGGCCGCCCGGCTCGGCGCATTGACGATACGACCGAGCGCAGATTATGGGTCGTACCGGAAAGCCTTATTCGGATACGCCGGAGCCCTGGGAACTGGCCGTGGGTCTTTCCGGATTTCTTCGCGAAGATACTGGATCGCTGCATCCAGCTGCGCGTCACTGCCGGTAAAGGTGGCGTGCGGGAGGTTATCCACCTCGATATCGGGATCGACTCCGTGGCCCTCGATCAGCCATTTCCCCTCCGGCCCGTACACGCCGGTTTCGGCGGCGGTGGCAATCCCCTCATCGGCCAGGGTGTTGCTGGCAGAAAGCCATATCTCGCCTCCCCAGGTCCTCAGCCCAATGACCTTGCCCAGTCCGAGGCGCCTGATTCCCTCGGTAAAGGCTTCTCCGTCGGAGGCTGTCAGCCGATCGCAGAGCACCACGATGTATCCACGAAAGGCATATTGCATGTTGGAGGTGGGAATGCCCACCCGCGGCTGCCAGTAGAACCACGCCTTGCGGAGCAGTTTGCCCAAGATCCAGGAGTCGATGTTTCCGCCCGTGTTGTGCCGCACATCGATGATCAGCCCCGGACGGTCGTAAACCGGGTAAAACTCCCGCGCCCACTGCTCGATGTCCTCCGATCCCATGCTGCGGAGATGAACATATCCAATCTGCGATTGCGAGTCCGCCTCCACTTTTTGCCGCCTGGAATATTCCCATTCGGCGTAACGGAGTTTGCGGTCGTCCTTGCCCGATACCGGGGTTACGAGGACTTCGCGGGTCTCGCCGGCGACGGACTTAACGCGCAGCAGCACTTTGCGTCCCGCTTTGCCGCGGAGCAGCGCCCGTTCATCAGAGACGCTGAGCGAATCCTCTCCATCGATGCCGAGGATCACCTCTCCCTCGCGAACCAAGGAATCAGGCCGCGCCAACGGCGGTGCCTCGTCGGGCAGGTCTGGGTCGTGGAGGTAGATGTGCTCGACCACGAACCCGCCCTCCCGCTCATTCCGGCGCAGCGCCGCGCCCAGACTGGCGATTTCCACCTGGTCCGCTGGCTTTCGGGAGTCGCCGCCTTCGACGAAGATATGCAACGCTGAAAGTTCGCTGACCATCTGTGCGATCACATCGTTGAGTTCGTCGCGATCCGAGACTCGATCGACCAGCGGAAGATAACGATCCCGGATTGAGGCCCAATCCAGGCCGTGCATGTTGCGATCATAAAAATAGTCTCGTTCCAACCGCCAGGCATCAAGATAGAGTTCCCGGAACTCGGCGCGTGGCGTGACCGCAAAGTTCCAGCGGGTCATGTCGATCTTGGCCTTGGGCAGCGCCTTCGCGTCCCCCAGCGCGGCCGCCTTCACGTCCGAAGCCAGTATGTAAAAGTCGTCGTCTTTATGCACCAGCATTTTTTTGCCGTCGAGCGAGATCTCGTATCCTTTCACGTCGCTCAACACCGTCTCGGCCGGGTCGGCCTTGTTCGCAATATCGACGCACTGCAGGCCTGACTTGGGGGGCATTTCTTCATGCTGTTGCAGCCAGCACAAGCGCTTATCCGTAGCTTGCAGCGAAGAATAATTTCCCGCCGGAACGGGCACTTCGCTCAGACGCGAAGCCAGATCCGTGAAATCGATGTTGACCACGGGGGGAGTTTTTTTCTCCGCCGTCTTGTCGGACTTGTCCTGGTTTTTGTTGTTGGGCTCTTTTTTCTCTTCCTTTTTCGTGTCTTCGGATTTGGTATCGTCCTTTTTCTTGTCGGCTTTCTTATCCTTGTCATCTGACGAGACGTCGGGGTGGAGTTCGTCGACGGGAGCAAATGGGGAACGCAGACCGGTTGTGAGCGCTAACTCGAAGATCTTCATGGAGCGATCGAAGTTCGGGTCCGGCTGGCGAGATCCCCACGGCGACCGGACGGTTGTCTTCAGCATGCGGTCGGAAAGATAGTAGAGCCACTTGCCATCCGTGCTCCAGGCTGGGTTGAAACTGTTGTAGTGATCCGACGTGATTGCCTCGATGACCCCGGTCTTGACATTCAGCAATTTGATCTCGATAAAGGTATTGTTCGCCGCTTCCACGTAAGCAAGCCACTGGCTGTCAGGCGACCAGGTGAGATCGGCGAAATCGTCCACCAAGGATTGGGCAATGCGTTTTGACTGCTTCGTCCTGGTGTCGTACAGCCACAACTGCTGATCCTTATCGCGAGAGGCGAGCCAGCGCCCATCGGGCGAAGCAACGCCTTCCCAACGCAGAACCTTGGCATCGTTGGTCCATTGTTCGACCGGGTGTTCCGGCACAGCCACCCCGTTGGCGGGGTATTTCCAGAACTCGGTTTCTCCCGTCTCGGTCGAAAGCGCGATGATGCTCTTTCCGTCGGGCAGGTAACGGGCTTCGCGATAGCGGACTCCGGGTTTTGCGGCAACCTTGACAATGCGTCCGGTAGTGGCGGGCAGCGTGAAAACCTCACCCCGCGCGGTGAAAACAGCGGCACTTCCGTCCGGAGCCAGATGCGCACCCGTAAGGTACTCGAGCGGTTTATTCACCCAGCGATCCCGTAACTGGTCGAAGTCAGAAACCAGAGTGATCGGAATGACGGCATCCTGATGACTTTTCAAATCGATCAGCCAGAGATCTGCACCACACTGATATACGATCCGCCCATCGGAGATCGATGCCGATTGGATATCCCACCCCCTATGGTGCGTCACCTGTTGCAGATCGTGCCCGTCAGTATCCATCGAGAAAATGTTCATGACGCCGTCGCGGTCGGAAAGAAAGTACACACGTCCGTTCCAGAACATCGGATTATGCGATGTACCGGCCCAGTCTCCCGTCAGGAGCCTTGCTTCGGAGCTGGCGTCATAGCGCCAGATACTTTCCGCGGTGCCACCCTGGTAGCGTTTGGTCTGGCTGGGTTGCCGGTCGTAGCGAGTAAAAAAGAGCGTTTTCCCGTCCGGTGTATACGCGCCTTCTGCAGACTGCGCCAGGGGAACGATTTCGCCTGTTCCGGTGGCGTCGATGGCGACCAGTTTCGGATCGGGCAGAGTGGAGTATCGTTCCGTTCGCACCAGCACGCGCCCGTCGGGAGTCCAACCCGCCACCACGGCGTCGCCATCCCAGGTTCGACGCTGCGGCAGCCCACCTGCGATTGGCATGGTGTAAACCTCGAGAGGACCTTCATATTCCGCACTGAAGGCGACGGTTTCGCCGTCCGGGGAAATGGCCGGATAGATCTCTTTGCCCGGGCTTGACGTCAGTCGGCGCGCCGGACCTCCTTTCGTGCCCACCGACCAGAGGTCCCCTTCCGCCGAGAAGACGATGGTGTCGCCGTGAATCGCCGGATAGCGGTAATAGCCAGGGTGCGGGTTTTGCTCAATCCCCGCATTCAGAGGAAGGACAACGAGCAGTGCCATGGCCGCCACCAGGAAGGCGGAGCAAGAACTGCGATTGAAATCGTTGGGCATGGATGATTCCGTTCTCGCTACGCACCTGAAACTACGGCAGATTCCGGATTCTCTGCCGATCAGCGTGCGCTCGCATAAAACTCGGGATTGGCCGGAATTTCCGTTTTGGATTCCGGCACGCGAGATGATAACACCATCCGTTGCGAGTGAGGTTTTGATCCGAATCTTCGAAGCACGCCGGGAGGGCGTCAAGCCGCGGCCTGGCTCGGTTGAGATGCATTCGCCCGCGAAGTGGTGCGGACAGGGGATGCGACAGGCCGAGAGCACGGCCAGCAGCGCACATCAAGACCTCGCTTGACGCCCAGTTCTCAACGTCATGCGGACCCAAAGAAAACTAAAGACAAGAAAGCTACTCGGAGCACCCAGGCTCGACCGCCAGCTCCTGCGCAAGAAACGGATGTGTAAAATCGGGCAACGTGCCCTATCATAAGAATCGCTGAGTAGGGCAGCCGCGCGCGGGCGTGGCGGAATGGCATACGCAGCGGACTTAAGGAGAACTTGAGTGCTCGCCCGGGAAACCGGCGATGCAGAACTGCTCAAAGTCGGGGAAACCTGAAATGGCAATCCCGAGCCAAGCCCGGCGATGTACTCCGGCCGGGAAGGTGTAGAGACTAGACGGGCAGCGCCTAAGCTCTGGAAGCTTCCGGGGGAGGGTGAAGGGATAGTCCAGACCGCAAACCTGGCGTGAGCCCCCTCGAAGGGCCTCACATCCGGGCGGCGAAAGCCGTAGACGGCATGAAAATCCGCAGGGCTTAAACGGCCCATGAGGGTTCAACTCCCTCCGCCCGCACCACACTTTGCTCGGGCAGCAGAACCGTCGGCACGGCGGTACGAATCTTGCAGTTAGCAAATGACGTCGAACCAGGCTCAGGAAAGGGTGATTCTCAACCTGATGGTCCTTTCTGAGGGGAAAATCCCGTGCTCAGAGGGAACGGCCCGGAAAGAAAAACCCAAGTCCGATTGCAAACGGACCAGAGAACCGGTTCACTTTCCCCGGTAGGTCTTGGGAACACCGATGCCGCTGCAAAAATCCCAGCCCCCCTCGCACGCGTAGCCGTTGCTCCCGGTCGTGATGTCGGTGAAGTCGGTCTTGTACTCCTTCTTAACTCCGTATTCCCCGTACGCTTCGGTGAGTTCAGCATCGGTCGAGGTGTGGAAGCTGCCTGCGGCATTGATGATGCCGGCCAAAGTCGGAGAAGAAATGCTGGTGCCGTATACGCCGCACCAACCTCCGCAAGCGTAATGCGAATAGATCTCCACGTGAGACGCGCTGGAAGCATCCGCCGAAATGTCCGGCGTCCCCCGCTGCGTGCCCACGATTGACTGGATCACGTTCTGATAGGTTGGGCGCGTTTCAAAGTGGCTGGGCCCGCCACCGGCGTCTCTCCAGGCGGTTTCGCTTGTGAATAGCCCCTTGGCGTTGCGCAAAATGGTGGTTCCACCGACCGAGACGACATACGGCGACGCGCTCGGATAGCACACCTCTCCGCCGGAGTCGCCGGCCGAGGCAAAGTAAACCACGCCTTTCGCCTGGAAGTGCGTGTCGAAGGTATCCTCACCAGGGAAATCGCCGCCACACCAGCTATTCGATATTTCCCCGCCACCCGCCGCCTTCACGAGCGCGGTCGCCTTGTCTTCTGCTGCAAACAAGTCGGTTAGAGAATCCGAATTCGCTTCCACCAGATAGATCTTGGCATCCGGGGCCATACCGAAGGCGTACTCGATATCCAGCGATTCTTCGAGCGCCCAGCCGGCGTTGGCTGCCGGGCTGCCCATCTTAACCACGGTGAAATTGGGCGTTCGGTAGCCGTAGGCGGCGGCAAACGTGCTCAGATCGGTCACCGCATCGGGGTTATCGTAGGCATCGACCAGGGCAATCGCCTTCGCTCCGCCCGTGGGGAGAATCGTGGCCGTCTTGGGACACCCCGTCGTCTTCTTCACCAAGCCGTAAATGCACGCCAGAGAAGCCGGATTTTCTGCCACGGGAACGCGATTCGCGCCAAGGACGACTTTGTCAGGGATGACGATCGAGATATTGGTATGAGCGCGCTGGCCGATGTCCCATGGATGCTCGATACTGCTCTCCGGCACGATCACCTTGCCGGGAACCTCGTCGGCTTGCGCGGAGGCAAGCTGGGCGAGAGTAAACAACGAGGCGGCTGCGATACTCAATGGTATTCTCTGAAATTTCATAATTTCCCTTTGAATACGTTGGATTCACTTCCTCTTGCGCAACCGATCGCGGCTACTCCGTCCAGGCCAAGTCCGGCAGAGAACTGCAATCCCCCGCCACCACTGAAGCAGACGGCTATTCTGGACTCTTCAGGGAGGCGACAGGCTAAGCCTTACCGGCGTCCGCGGCCCTTCCGCCTCAATCGCCACACGATGGATAGTGCCCGCAAGGCCGAGAACGTTTCGGGTCAGTTCCGGGGGCAACCCAACGGGGCGATTGTTCGGTCAACCTTTCGGGGATGCTCCAAAGCGACAGCCACAACTCAAAATAAGTTCGAAACCAGGCATATTGGTTGATCAATCCGGCATTTCCCTCGGCTCGTCGACCAGACCAGCCTGAGTTCACAACTTCCCCACTTCACCGGCATTTTGAGGGCGCGGAACCCTGCGACTCGACTATTGGCCGATTCCGTGCGGTCCATTTGGGCTCTGGTGAGATCGTGCCGACTTCTTGACGCACGTCCTATCACTGGATGGGCGGCAGGCCCACTTCGTGCAGCAACTGCCGGAAAGCCGGCTCTTGGTGCAAACCTGCAAAAGCAGGATCGGCTTCCATTTCGGGGACACGGTCCCAACGCTTGCCATACGCAACCCGCAAATACTGAAGAGCTTCCGCTTTATTTCCCAGTAATGAACAGGTTTCAGCGAGGATATATGGCGAAAACGTTCCCTGATCGTAGAGTTTCTTCTGTTCGCGGCGCAGCGTTTCTAGCAGCGCGCGCTTGCCATCTTTGGCGAAGGCCTGCTCGGCGGCATCCGACAAAGCCAGCGCTGCAGCGTCATGCATCAGGCCTGCTTCTTTTCTCGACTCCAAAAGGAAGGCGCGATAGTCGCCGTCCCTCAGATAGAGGGTTTTCAGGTAGCGATGGGGGGAAACCGAGTCGGGTTCGTTTTCCTCTAACTGTTTGAGCAAGTTGACGCCTTCCTCCATGCGGCCGGACAGGGCCAGGATGACACCCTTGTCGGCCAGGATCGAACTCGAACTCGGGTCGAGCGTCCGGGCACGCTCGATCTCCACCAGAGCTTCGGAACTGCGGCCAATAGCATGCAAGTAAGTCGCATACCAGTGGTGAACGATGGCGTTGTTTGGATCCAGAGCGATGGCGCGCCGGAATTCCCGGTCCGCACCAACGGCATCCCACATGCCCCAGAAAGATACGAAAGCCAGCGAGGCATGGGCCTGGGAAGACTGATCATCGAGTTCCACTGCTCTTTTGGCCGCCGCAAAAGCTCGCGGATACGCCTCGGACGCGGGCATCAATGTATATTCGCGCAGCAGGTTGTAACAGTCGGCTAGACCCACATACGCCGGAGCATAGTCTGGATCTTGAACGATCGCCTGAGTGAAGGCGTCGACGGCTTTATAGAGGCTGTCGGGAGTTCGCTTGTTCCAATAAAAGCGGCCTTTCAGGTAGAAGTCCTCCGCCTCGCGCTTAGCGACGTGACGCGGCAAGCCGGCAATCGCCAGAGACGGAGTTGAAGAAGATGCTGGTTGCACTTTGATGCCCGCCTTGGCCGATGGAGAACCGCGTTGAACCATCCACAACCCGAAAAGCAGGGCCAGCAGCGGCAACACAAAAAACCACTTCCATGAGCGTGGGGAATTCGGTCCTGTGGATACGGCAATTTCTGGTGGCGCAGCCAAAGCCTCGGTGCGAGCTACCGGGATATGCGTGGGTGCAATCCACCGATAGCCGCGGCGGTCGACGGTCTCGACAAAGACCGGGTTGTCGGCGCGGTCGCCAATCGAGTCGCGCAAACGATTGATAGCGCTGCTGATGCCGTGATCGAAGTCGACAAACACATCTTCGGGCCAAAGAGCTCGGCGGAATTCCTCCCGGCTGACGATTTCGTTGGGACGGGACAGGAGAAGCTTCAAGGCGCGGAAAGGAATCTCCTGCAGCTTGACCTTGACGCCATTTTTGCGCAGTTCACTCAAGCACAGGTCGGCCTCAAACGCGCCGAAGCGAACGAGTTCCGCGGAAGAGATACCTGTTTGCATATCTGGACTTCGGGAGGGAGTGCTCCGAGTCTACCACAAACCATAGCCCGCCCTGCGGTTTGATTCCGGCTCTCTGGATGACTGATTCGAGCGCGTGAGAATTCCTCGTATCACATTAACAGCAGGCGACTTGGCGCGTGATCTAGGTTTGCGGAAGGGGGAATTTGACTTCGGCCTGCCTTTCGCAGACAGTGGGCGAGTCGCGCGGAGCGACTCAGCGGATATTGAGTCACCGGCTGCGACCTTCGCCGTTCCATCCCCCTCGTACACAAACTGCCACGTTCTCAGGAGACGCTCCCAAATGAATCGTATTCACCAGCAGGCTAAGACCTCTCGCATGGCCGCAATGGCGCTCACCATGCTCGCTCTATTCCTTACACTTGTCGCCTCCGTTCGCCCGGCGCAAGCGCAAACTTTTACCGTGCTCTACTCCTTCGAAGGGGTGAACGAGAATGAAGGCGCCTACCCCCAGGGGCTGGTGCAGGGCACGGATGGAAATTTATACGGGGTAACGGAGGCGGACGGAAACGCGGGAGAAATTTCCTCGGGCACGTTTTTCAAAATTACCACCAGCGGCAAGCTGACGATTATCTGCACCTATTACAACCCCGGAGCCTGCAGGGACGCCCAGGCACCTTCGGCGAATCTAATTCTAGGCACCAATGGGGATTTCTACGGAGTAACGCTCACTGGTGAGAACATCAGAATGACCCCAGCTGGCAAGATGACGGTTCTATCCAACAGCAACGGCAACAGCATCTCCGTCGCGCCGCTGGTTCTAGCCTCCAACGGGGACTTCTATGGGGTAACCAAACTTGGCGGCGTCAATAACAATTGCTTTGGTACGTGCGGATCGGTGTTCAAGATGACCGCAGCGGGCAAGCTGACCACCCTCTACTCCTTCTGCTCTGTCTACCAAAGCGGCATCTGCACCGATGGTGCCGAGCCCGTAAATGCGCTGGTTCAAGGCAGCGACGGGAACCTGTACGGGACGACATCGATCGGCGGTACCGACGGCGTCAACGATGGTTATGGCACGATTTTCAAGATCACCCTGGCCGGTGCCCTGACGACGATTTACAGCTTTCCCGGTTACACCCAATCCAGCTCGGCGCTGGTCGAGGGCGCTGACGGGAATTTCTACGGGACAACGTCCACCGGCGGTAGCGGCACCTACGGCGCCGAAGGCACGTTTTTCACCGTCACCTCGGGCGGCGCGCTGAAAACGCTTTACAGCTTCTGCAATCTGCTAAGTTGCGCTGACGGCTCATTACCCCAGAACATCTATCTAGCCACCGATGGAAATTTCTACGGGATCACGGAATCCGGCGGAGCCACCAACGAAGGCACCATCTTCCAAATTACCCCCGGTGGAACGCTCGCTACGCTTCACAGCTTCGACGGAGCGGACGGATTTGGGCCAGGCTTCGCTGGCACGCTGATGCAAGACACCAATGGCACTCTCTACGGGACAATGCAGAGCGGCGGCGCCGGCTATCCAAGCTGCACCGGTTCCTGCGTCGGCACGGTCTTCAGCCTCTCTATGGGTCTCGGCCCGTTTGTCCAAACGGTGCCAACCTCCGGCAAGGTGAAAGCGGCGGTTAAGATTCTGGGAACGCATCTGAAGGGCGCGACGAGCGTCACATTTAATGGCATTGCGGCGACGTTCAAAGTGGTTTCCAGCTCCGAAATCACGACTACGGTGCCCGAGGGCGCGACCAGCGGAGAAGTTCAGGTCGTGACGCCGAGTGGCACGCTGAAGAGCAATGCGAGTTTCCAGGTGCCGTAGCGGAACGACAACATCGGTTCTGCGCCGGAAGAGCAACCAGAAGATCGCTCAAGGTAAAGCCAGACCGCCGAGCCGAGAACTCGCTCTCTCGGCTCGCGGTGCCGGAGCGCGGCACGTCCGCGCTCCGGATTGTCTTCACGCTATTGGACATCCCACGAACCAACACCTCCGTCACATTGCACAACCAGCGTTTACTCGCCAAACTTAAGGTCTCCCCAAACAGACTGGCCGCCGCCTGCCGCCCCCAGCCTGGGTTCAACTTGCTTCGGAGGAGTCTGCGTGAATTCTGGCAACTGGCGTATCTGGTTTCCGCTGGCGCTGTTGTTCGTGGCATTGCAATGCGCGGCTCAGGACTACGACGACGGCGGCGATGACGATGACGCCGGGTATGGAGATTCGGGCGCCCTAATGTCGCTCGACTTCGAAGCGCGGGGTGCAGTTAACATAAATCTGACCCTGCCGGCGGCTCCTGCGTCATGGGATTCGCTCCGCAGCACGCTGGCCGAAGCAGTGCATTGTTCGTCGGCAAACCTCCACCATCGTCAGACCGCGACTCAAGCAGCGGAATTATTCCGCAAGAATTGGACTGCCACCGAGCGCGATCGCTATCGGACACAATTGGAGAAAGCCGATCAGCGTTCGCTGGAGGGCCATTGCCCATCGGCACTCACCTACCAAGGGGGAGTTTCCGAGGGTGCGATCGACTTGACCTTGTTCCAAGCCGAACTTCGCCGCATCGACATCCGGCAGCTGCAGGTACGAGTCGGCCTGCCGCGAACCCAATTTCTCGAATATAGCCACGCCTATCTTCCTCGCGAGCCGATGCGAGGCGTAACCTACCTCTTCTATCAGATCCCGCTTAGTGCTCGCTCAACGCCGGCGGTCCTTCACTTCGCATATGGTGTCCGCCGGGTGGATGTGGAACGTGCATTTTCGGTTCTTGCGGCGTTTATCGTGTTGCCGTTGGTGCTCGTGCTCCGCATGCGTCATACTGCGCTCGCCAGGAGCAAGACCGATCCCACGGCGGCTTGGTTCGGATTCTTTCGCACGCTCAATTGGCTGCTGATGGCCCTGATGTTGCTGTGGATCACCTCCGGGCTGGGCGCTCGACAAACCTTGCAGGATTGGATCGCAACCCTCGAGCTGCATGTCTGGCAATCGGTACCCGCAACAATTCTGGTCATGCTTGGCCCCGGCTTCCTGGTCTATTTCCTCTGCACCGCCGTTTCGTACCCCGTCTACGCCGAGCTAAGGCCCGACGGCTGGAGCCGGCTGGAATTCCTGCAGCAGCAACTCGCGACCATCGGCGCACAGCTGGTGCCGATGATGCTGTTCCTCGCCGCCCTGCAATTAATCCGGCAGAAGATCGAACTCGCAATCGGCATGCTGATTCTGGCCTATGTGATGGTGCTCGTATTCCGCCACCTGAAGCTGCGACTGATGAAGACGTTCCCCCAAGCGTTAACCACCGGGGAACTGCGCGATCGGGTCTTTTCGCTGGCGACTCGCATGGGAGTGAAGCTCAATCAAGTGCTGGTTCTGCCGGCGGGCAAGGGACAGGTAGCCAACGCCTACGCCTCCGCGAAAAGCACCGTGATGTTCACCGACTACTTACTGCAGCACCTCACCAAACGGGAAGTCGATGCGGTGACGGCTCACGAACTGGCACACCTCGAACACAAGCACCCGACCAAGCGCGCGATTGCCTTCATGGCCGCGCTGTTTTTACCCGCATACTTTTCTTCGCTTTCCGGAATCTTGATGGCCGTGGTTTCGATTCCGCTCGCGCTGCTCAGGCTGGGAACGCCGGCAGCGGCCCAGTTGCTTCCGCATTTCTACCCGGCGATGGTCGCCTTCGAACAATGGCAGCAGCGCGACTTTATCCTCGTCCTGCTTGGCCTTACCGGCTTCTATTGTCTCTCGCGCCGTTTCGAAAACCAGGCGGACAGAACCGCGGTCATAATCACGTCCGATCCCGAAGCGCAAATCACCGGATTGCTGAAGCTGAGTCGTCTGAACATGATGCCCATCCAGGTTGCGAAAGCATCCGAAGGGTGGCTGACGCACCCCTCCACGGTGCGGCGCGCCAAACGGATTGCCGAGGCCGGGGGCATGGCGCCGGCACGGCTGCGCGAGATCCTCGAGCGATATAGTTCGGAGGCACGCACCTCAACCGCAGCCCTGCCTGCCGGAGCAGGGCAGGACTATTATTCCGTTCCTCCCGTGAGCGATCCGGACGCGATTCGTTCGGCCGCGCGCGATAACGTAAGAACGCAAGCCAAGCTCTGGATCCTAAGAACGGCGCACGTGATTCCGCCTGCTTTGCTTGCCCTGTTGGTCCGGAACAGCGCTCTGCACGACTCGTATGTGCTGGCCGCCTATGCGGCGGGCCTCGGAATCGTCGCGGGTTTGCTCATCCTGCTGGGCGCGTGGCTTGCGACCGTCGGGCGCAGCACCGACAAACGACAACTTCTCGAACGCTTTTCTCGCGAAAATGTCCCCGTCGGACGCCCTGGAGATCGATTTGTAGCTTTCTCGCCTTCGCCCTATCCGCGTTTTTACGGATCGCATTATCACTGGGATACCGGGTTTTTGGTTTTCGCGCAGGACCATCTGCAGTTTGTCGGAGCCAAAACACGATTTTCCCTGCCCGCAGCCCAGATCGACATCGCCCTCGGCCAGGCCGGACCGAGTTGGTGGAAGATGCGACGGCCTTATATTCGCTGGAAAACAGGGCCAAGCGAGAAGACCAGCATATTCAGCTTCTACCTTCTCGAACCGTGCTCAGCGTGGGAAACGCGAGCCCAGGCGCTCGAATTGTTTAACAGCTTGCAGCAGTGGCAACAGGCAAGCCGAACGTTTCCGGCGGTTCGGCTTGAGTTGGCGGCCCTCGAAGCGCCGAAAATGGGTGAAATCACTTGCCGCTCTCCCAAAATGCTTGGAGGTCTCCGCGCGAATGTTCGGGTTCTTCTGGGTCTACTGCCACTGGCGGTTGCAGCGGGCATTCTGCTGCGGGTCGGTCTCGGATACATGTGCGCGAGCATGGCGGCACTTCGGCTGTTCGAATCCATTCCCGTCTGGCGCTATCGAGATACGCTGCCGCAGTTTGCCGGGACGTCGCCTGGAAATAACGGCCCCGCTAAAGTGCGTGCTGCCTCGGCCAACCGCGAAGCATTGTGATCGGGGAGGTACTCCAGGTGGGCCAGGTATCCAATTTAGCAGCCGATTGAGTACTGTCTTTCGCCGCGCCCTTTTCGTCAATAGAGTCGGGGAGTGACTCTCGATGAGATGCAAGTGCTCCCTTGCATCTTTGAAACCCTGCGCTGTCTCGTCGACGAACGACGCCCGAAAGGGCAACCGCGTAGTAGCGATTTACATGATGTGCTTTGGCATGCCTGAGTTACGCTTCACTTCGAGGTGGTTCTCAAGTTTCCGACCTGCTTCTCGCATCAATTCAAGACAACAAGCTGGACAGGTATTGACTGTTTTCCCTTTCGAACCAGGATGGGCAGCCCAATACTCTTCCTTCGTCACGGCCGGAGATGCGGTTGCCCACACGGGTGTACCCACCATCCAGCCGGAATCTCGAGCCCGCTTGCGCAGAGCAGAGAGTGTCCTCTCTTCTCCGATGAAGGTGGAGCCACACCGTCGGCATCGTATAATGGGAAGGTCCATGTTCGGTCCCCAACTCGCTTAATCCTACCTCACCGGGGCGACCGAACCGAACAACCGTCGCAGTGGCACACCAGCGGTGCATAAGACAAGCGGACGCGCGAAGCTCAAGCACGGGGACCAATAGAGTCACCCAGTTCAGCCCCCCCAACGGTGCCAGAATCACGAACCGCAACGACATGGTGGTCTTCACGAATGGGCCGAGTGGAGTGGAACCTAATCAGGATTGGGTTTGAAATCCAACCCCGAAAGTTTTGCGCGCAGTCGAGTTGGCCCGTACCGTCGGTCCGATCAAAGACCGAAGCCAGCTTCTACCGATTGAATCCCTCCAGTCCGAGAGCGGCCAGGCGCAGGCGAGCCTGCTCTGATCCGTTAGTGTCGAGCGCTGCCGATTCTTTGAGATAACGCTCCGCCGCCGGTCGGTCGCCGAGTTTCAGCGCAATCTCACCGGCGTGGTCGAGTATCTTCGCGTCGCGGATTCCGACCGCTAATGCGATTTCAACCTGCTTGCGCGCCTCCGCGTCCTCGCCGTTCGCGTGCAGGGCCCAGGCGTAGGCATCGAGCGTGTATACGTCGCGGCGCCAGGCATACTCCTGTTGCGCTACCTTTAAAGCTTTCTCCGGCTGTTGCGCATGATCGGCATAGAAGTAAACGAGTTCGTGATTGGCATTGTCCTTCCCGAGCGATACCGCCAGGGACTCGGCCTCGAAGTCGGCAAATACCTTCTTGGCCTCGGTGTCGCGGCCCGACAGCTGGAGGGCCTCGGCCAAAGCGAAGAGCTGTTCGGGATGCGCCGCGCCCTGATCCCGCTGCTCGAGGAGCGCCACCGCTTCCGCATAGCGCTTCTGCGAGCGGCGTACCTGGGCCAGACTTTCCGTGGCCACCGGATCATTGGGACGAGCGGTCAATGCCTGCAGTAACAGCTGCTCTGCCGCGTCGATCTTGCCGGAGAGCAATCGAAGATGGCCCATCTTCGTAAGCATGCTTGCCCGTTCGCCGGTGTCGGTCGGGGGCGTCGACTGATACGCCATATCCATGAGCTCGTACGCACCCTCGGGATCCCCGAACAGCTCGCGCAAACGGGCGGCCCGTGTCAGGGCGGGCAGATTGCCGGGCCTGAGATTGAGCATCCACTGCGCGGCATCCTCAGCATCCTTGTAATTGCCAAGTTCCACGTTGGCGTCGGTCAGCAGGCCATAGACCATCACATCATCGGGCAGTCTGCGGTTCAGCGCCTTGGCGGCTTCGAGCGCAGCGGGATATTCATGTTCGCCCAGAAGTATCGAGACTTGAATCTTTTCCGTGTCGAAATTGCCTGGCGCTAGTTGGAAGGATCGCTCGACCGTCTCCTCGGCTTGCGCGTATAGGACGGCATCGGAAGTCTCTTGCGCACAGCGAACCAGCGCCGTCGCGAGAAGGTTGTAGCCGGCATATTCGGTCGGCCTGGCATGGATCGTTTCGCGAGCCCGGGCGATGCTTTGTGCCGCCGGGGAGACATCCGTTGGGATTCGGTCAAGGGGAGCCTGCGCAGCGGCCAAGGACGCAAGCATCGTGGTGAGCGACAGCAGTGAGAAAATTCTTTTCATGACGTTCCTCATTTCCGGTTCGACGGAAAAATCGTGGCCGCCGCGTTTCGACTCGACGGCCACAGGAGCTCGTTACTGCACCGGGCAAATACCACCCGGTTGTCCCGTACAGCCTGCCTGTCCAGGTCCAGTGTGCGCGCTGTTGCGACCACTGTTGGCTGGCATTACGTAGGGAAACGAATTGTTGAAGCCTTCCGTCTTGGTGTTGACACCATCTCCGAGCGCCAACCCGAACTTGGTGGGGCTTACCAGGATGCCTTCGAGGGCTCGGAGAGAGATGTCGAACACATCGTCAATGGGTCGACGTCCGTTGGGATATCCGGCGACATCGCCCGCGATGAAGCCGAGCCGCAGTTGGCTGCCCACCGGAGTCGGAGCAATGCCGGTGTTGAGCCGCAGCAGGTCGGCGACCGGACCGGCGTCCTTCGGCCCGCAACCGGGACAGATCGGAGCCTCGTACTGCACCAGAACGAGCAAGTCCGTGCGCGGATTCGGTGGCACGGGAACACCCAGGGAGTTGAGCACCCCGGCCGCCACCGGATCCAGAACGAAGCTCGAAAACTGGGCGTCGTTTTTCGGTGCATCCATGCTGAAGCGATCCTTGAAGCCAGTGCCGATGATCGCTTCGTTGATCAAGGGATTGCCTTCTCGGTTCACCTGCTGGAAAGCACCGCGGTTTTGGTCCGGATTCGGGCTGCGCCGTACCGTGACCTGATTGCGCGAGGTGCTGCCATAGGTGCCGATGACGGCTCGTTTGTCGCTAGCAGGGTGCAACTGGCCGTCGACGGTCAGCATCGTGATGGGGACTTCAAGCACGATGGAATTGACGTTATAGCCGCCCACGGCGTCCGGGGCATAGTTGTGGGTATTGTCGGCATCGATTGCCGGCGACAGGATCGGACCGGTACCTTTGCGGAAATTGACCGAGTCGAAGAAAGCTCCCAGATCAATGAAGAATGGGTCGTCTGCGGTTCCGGCCCATACTGTGATTCCGTTGCCCAGGCTGTAAATTCCCTGGTTGAACAGCGATTGGTAGTCGGGCATGGTCAGAGGTCCGACGTTAGAAGGAACCGCGTAGAGAGTCTCACTGCAGCTCAGACAGGTTGAGACTCCCTTTTTCACCATGGTCACGGTGTAGGTCTGGCTCAGACTCAAACCGGCGGCTCCGGGACCCGAAAGGGAAGTGATGGGAGGAATTCCAGCAATACCACCGACAAATCCGGTGAACAGGTTCGGCAAGCCGATGGTGGTGTTGAAGCGGAATTGGAAGGTGATGTCAGACTCGGCATCGTGATTGTTGTCCACATGCATTTCGTAGAGTACGTTCGGGTCGAAAGGGAAATAGTTGGGTCCGTTGGCCGGCTCGAGGAGCGGGTCCACGTTCAAAATGAAAGTGACGTTGTTCGGATTGTCATAGCTGACAAAGGCGTACCAGTCGGTGACGTCTGCGGAACGGTCCAGCGCGGTGATCGGTGCCTCGCGATGGCTCGACGCAAACAGGCCGGAAGGCGCCAGCATGGACAGCGCCACAGCGAGGGCCACGATTGACTTCGTTTTTTTCATGGAAATACCTCTCTCTGCACAATTCGTCGACGTCGCCCGATTCCTGCTCCCGAGTACGCATGGATGAGGTTGCAGTTGCTCCGGCTAGCCTACGTATTCGGTTTACGTTGCCAGCCGACAAATGGATGTCATGCAATTGTCAAATATCGGCATCGCCATCCCGCACCCACTATGGCGGACTCGTTTCTCGAGCGCGAAGAGTTCTAACCGATCGTCACGTGCGCACTTGGTAACTTGGGCGCTGGCGCTTGAAAGAAACCCGATGCCCGACTTATCCAGGCTTATTGAGGAATCCAGTGGGCCTGCGCGGTAAACAGGCCATCGACAAAGCCGATGTGATAAACGAGAAAGACGCCGAACGCCGTGCTGGCGAGACCGGAAATGACCGCTAGGTGCCGGTTGATCTTGCAGAATTTTCTCCCTGTATAGACCAGAGGCAGTGAAATGGCTACGGTCATGAGCATCATGCCAACCATTGTTCCGAAGCCAAACACCAGCAGGTATGCGGTAGACCAGAGCGGACTCTTGATCGTTGACAGGACTAATAAGGCGACCGCAGCCGAGCCTGCGAGACCATGCACCAGGCCCACCACGAGCGGCCGCATCGTCTGATAGAGGCCGAGTTTCCCGATAGTCCTGTCGAGCATGAGTTCGATCGATAGCGTTCGCTTGGTCTTGCCAGTTTGCGCGGAGATGCGCGGTGCGGAACGGGCATCGGGTGATACTTCGCACCCGTCAGCCCGCGGGGTAAGTCGTTCTGTGATCCGACCTAGAATCCCGGTAAGGTTCAATATACCCAGAAGAATCAGCATCAGGGCAACACAAAACTCCATGGACAACCCGAGGCGGGGCGGTATCACGACACCGAAAACAATGATCGCGCCGCCCACCAGGAAAATCGTAAGCGTGTGTCCCAGTCCCCAGAGCAAGCCAATCGTCGCCGAGCTGCGAACCGAACCTTGGCGGCTTACGAAGGTGGACACGGCGACAACGTGGTCGGCATCGGTGGAGTGCCGCATTCCCAGGAATAATCCGAGCCCAATCACGGTCGCAAACGGAACCAGCTTGTTCGTCGGGAGAAGGCCGTGCCAGATGGGAACAGATGCCACCGCCGATATCGTGATTCCTGCGCCCAGCACCATCATGAATGCCGATGACAAAAGCGGGAGATAGCGAAGGGCGGCGCTTCCGGCCTGGAGACGGGAAGACATCACCCGTTTGGCAAATACCATGGTTAAGCCTACCGTCACCAGCACGGCTGCGAGTCCGCAGCTAAATGCGGTGATCAGGAATAACCCGAAGCCGATCCTGTGCAGGGAGAAGGCACTGAGGAGCACGACCAGCGCCGCTGGGCAAGGCACGATTCCTCCCGTAATGCCCAGCATGCAGAGTTCGCGCCAGGATAGGGCGCGCCCGACCGGTTTCAAATCACCGGAGATTGCGGCCTGAATCGGTCGCTCCGTGTACGCGGAGTCTTTAAACATGGAAACAAACCAATGGGAATGCTGCTCGCCCGGGGCGTGCGAATGATCTCCAGTTTCCCCGGTCAGATGTCTCAGGAAAATGAAAATGCCGAGTCCGGCAACACTCAGACCCGAAATGGCTCCCAGCCATGGATAGAGCTGTTCGGGAACGATGTAGCGCGAGGCATAGAGCGTGAGGCCCCCGAGCAGATACACGCCGGCGGTGTGTGCGGCGGTGACGACGATTCCGAGCAGGACCGCGTGTCTTGCCGTACCGCGAGAACCGACAAGGTAGGCTGCAACGATGGTCTTGCCGTGTCCGGGCTCGAGCGCGTGAAGAGCGCCCAGGCCAAAGGCGATCAGCGCGGCCGAAAATAGCACCCACCAGCTCAACTGGCCCTGAGTGGAGATTAGCTGGGTGAAACGACTGCGCGGCGTATTCTGCGCGCAAGTTACGGACGGCATCGCGGCGGTTGGCTCCGACGCACCGCTCGAGGAAGGTTGCGCCTCGCTCGGCGTCGACGAGATCATCGCTCCTGCAGTCCCGGCTCCGGACGTCTGTCTCTCGGGGACAGATGGAGATACAGAGGCATGATCGGTTGGACGGTTTGCCGGGACACTGTTTGCCGGAACATGGTTTGTCGGCACGGTGGAATTTGACAGGGTGCCAATCGCCGCGGCTCGAGCATTCCGTTGCGGTTCAGCAGGTGAAGTCCTGAAGCCGACAATCGCTGACAGTTGCTGGGGTGGGCTGTTTAACCCATCGCTCGAGTAGTTGGTCAATTCCTGGCTGCGATCGGTGGCGGGGGCGGAACTGTCGAGAATCACAGCTCCGTCGCCCTGTACGACGACTTCTTTCCATCCCGCCCGCCCTGGGAAGTTATTGTCCAGGTAGGAGAGTCGGTGAACGCCTGCGGAGACGTCAAGCTCGGCGCGGAACACAAAACCCATTTTCATTGTGGGCAGGCCGCCGGCTCCTTCTGCGAACGCCACCTGGCGAGACACGGTTTCGAATCGGACGACTTGGCCGTCGCTCTCGAGATAGAGACCTTGCTTCAGGTGTTGTTCCTGGCGGTCGAGGTAGCGAGAAACGCTGGGGTCGTCCGCCCGGGGACGAATATCGAACTGGCGTGTCTCCTGAAAGGTGGGAATCTCGGCCATATCGACCAGATAACGAAGCTCGACCGAGCGCTGGCCGATCCGGAGCTTCGAATAATGATTAATGCTGAAATTGCCCATGGGATGGGCCCACGAGTTCGCCGAACTCAGGATCAGCAAGCAGAGCACCGAAATCAAACGGGTCGCGCGACGCCTGTATTTGTCATTGGCCTTAAGGTTGTGCATTGCTTGACCTCAGATCCCGATGGCGCGATGGGGATATCTGTTCCAGGGTTCGGCTGGCGACTTCGGCATAAAGGACGTGGAAATGGGGGTTAAGTTCGAGCGCACGTCGCAGAAGATCCGCGGCCTCGGACGCCTTGCCCAAGCTGTGGTTGATCAGGCCGGCGTGAAACAGAAGCAGCGAGTCGTTGGTGTGCAGGGCAAGAGCCTTGTCCATCGCTTCGGCCGCTTCTTGTGAGCGGCCATTCTTATAGAGGACCCAAGCCAGAGTGTCCCAGGTGTAGATGTCGTGGCGGACCTCAAGTTCGTTTTTCGCGAGCTGCAGGGCCTCGGTCAGCTTTCTGCCTTGATCCGCATAGAACAAGGCCAGTTCCCGATTGGCCAGCACTTGATTGAGCTTGCCGAGGTGTCCGATATAGGCGACCAGGTCATACTGCTGTTGTGCCTCCTTTACCCGGCCCACCTTCATATAAACGTCGCCCAGTTCAGCGACATAGAGGGGAAACGGAATGATGGCAATTGAGCGCCGATAGAGCTGAATGGATTGTTCAAATTTTCCCTGTGCGGCACGCGCCTTTGCCAAACCGGCCCAGCAGCGATAGTGATCGGAATCGGCGGCAAGTCCTGACTGATATGCCAGCTCGGCGTTCCCCAGGTCCCCGGCCTGAAAGTAGCGCTCACCCAATTCGAAATACAGCCATGCGAGATTTTCGCGAGGAACATTGGTTTGCAGCGCAGCCGCGATGGCACTGTGCATCAGCCGGATGGCTTCCGCAGAATCCCCACGCAGATAATCCAGGTAGGCCATGCGACTGTCGCTCATGTAGTCGACCGTCAAGGGCGATGCGATCATGCGCCCCAGCGACTGCACGGTGGTGTAGGCGGTTGTGGCTTCCGGGTAGTCGCCCAAATCGGTGTAAGCGTCCCCTTCGATGGCGAATGCCGCCAGATTTCCCGAGCCTGTGCCGATCGCTTTTTGGGCGTAGTGAAGGGCATCCGAGAAGCGATGTTCACCCATATACACCACTGCCATGTGGACCAGAGGATCGGCGGCTCGGAAGTCTTCGGGCGATAGGGCAAGCGCATGGTCGAGGGTTTGCTCGGCCAAGTCGTAATAAGAGATGTCGCCGGTCTCTCTGGCCTTCTGAAAGAAGGCGGACCCTAACCGGTCATAGCCGGCATAATCTCCGGGGGCTTGCTTCACCTGATCTTGCAGTGTCTGAATCTGCCGGTCGGTCGCGGATGGGGAGCCATCGCGGTTCAACCCGACAGAAGCAAGAGCAGTCGTCTGAGACCAGGCGGATGTGACACAAAGAATCAGAAGACCGAGTAGCCAATTGGTCATTCCAGCCTCACTGGGTTCCAGGCAAAGGATTGATCGTTTTTCGTTCAGTTGGAGAGACAAACCGCAACTTGCTGGCGGAGCCGGAGCTCACTACCCGAGCACTTACATTGGTTAGTACGGCCCACGCCGCAAATTGGATTGCTGCTATGTGGAGGTTTTCGCGATACGCGAGAGAAGCCGCGCCTCACGTGATCCTGCGCGCTCAGGGGGAAATAATGCCCGACGGAACGGCAGTCCGGAGTGACGAAACTCCCTCTCAACTTCCAGGCTCGAAACGTCGGCCACGCCACCGATTACCCGCCCGGTTCTGAGGAAGAGTGCGTCCGTCGCTTGCCTGGTTCTCAACTTAATGGTGATCTTTGTATGGTGGTCTTTGAAGGACACAGGGCTGGCTTCTGAGACCCACTTGCTAGAGGGTGCGCTGTCTGTTGTTGATGATGATCATATAAAACGCTATTAATCAATGTGATACAGGTTATCTATGATTGTCAACATTACCCTTTGCGCTCTTCCATTCGCCGATCTCTGATGGGACTTGAGGGTTCAATAGCGTCTCTGCCACCGAACATTCCATGCCTCGGGCCTATGCTCAGACCGCCAACTTGGCCGACCAGCAGCGTAGCTGCGAAAACGTACCTCCAAGGAGCTCCTTTCAGGCTGTTGTGCTTATCGAAAACTCCGTCGGGTCTTCCAAACGGGAGCTATGGTTGGCAAGAAATGTCATCGCAGGCGAAAAGCCTAAGAATCAGCAACATCCCAGAGCAAAGTTCGATGATGGAGCACAAAGCACTCAAAATGGTCGCGATAGGTGACAACCCGGAAGAACGGCGGCGGCGGAGTAAAGGCGGTTGACTTGATAGATGACTATGGTTAGAATAATGGTCATCTGAGAGCTCCGAATCTATGAATGAAATCTCCATTTCCGAATTTAAGGCCAAGTGCCTTGGCCTGATCGACCAGGTTCAGAAGACGCGCCAACCTCTACGCATTACGCGTCGCGGGAAGCCTGTGGCGGAAGTGATTCCGGCCGGTCCAGATCACACACGTAAATTCGTGGGTGATCTGGTTGGCACGGGGAAGATTGTCGGTGACATCGTGGGGAGTGTTCTTGATGTTGAGGACATGGAGGCGTACCGGGATTGAGGCTTCTTCTAGATACCCATATTTGGCTCTGGAGCAAGTTGGAGCCGAAGCGCTTGGGCCGGCGGGTGAACAACGAACTTTCCAACGTGAACAATGAACTCTGGTTGTCCTCAGTGAGTGTGTGGGAGGCGCTGGTGTTGATGCAGAAGGGCCGAATTCAGGTTGAGAATCCGTTCGGCTGGGTGAAGCGGGCTAGAGAGCAATTGAGAGAGGCACCATTGACGGCCGAGATCGTCGAGTTAGGCTTGGCATTGGGCCTTCCCCACGCTGACCCAGCAGACCGGTTCTTGGCGGCAACGGCAAAGGTCCTCGATCTTACACTCGTCACAGCAGATGAGAATCTACTGGATTTGAGCGAGATCGTGACTCTCCCAAACCGTTCGTTGTAGTCCGCCGCACCTCATGGGACGCTGCGCTTAGCGGAAATTAATGCCCGATACAAGGGCAGTCCGGAGGGCAGCGTCGTCGCTCACTAGTCCCGCGGCCGTGGTGTTGCCGACCTTCCCCAAGAGTCGCAAATTTGCATCCGGGTGGAGTTGGCGTGGTTCAGCACCTGTTTCCGAAGACAACGATCCGCACGGCGCCTTGCGGTCTCGAACCAGCCTCTCGGCATTGGCCTTCTGCTGAAGCAGTTCGCTATCGCCCAACTTCATTGGTCTGGTCTGCAGATAACCGAAAAGAGCCGTGTATCGTCTAACCTAACAAATTGGGTCGTCTTGGGTTTCGGGAGTTGCCATGGCTGCAATTCAGTTGCTGATCAACAAGAATACTCATGATATTGAGGTTGCGCCGAACACTCCGCTGTTGTGGGTGCTGCGCGACACTCTCAACCTGACGGGTACCAAGTACGGATGCGGCCTGGGACTTTGCGGGGCTTGCACGGTGCATCTGGACGGCGAGGCCGTTCGTTCCTGCCAGACTCCGGTTGCCTCGGTTGGCGGCCGGAACATCACAACCATCGAGGGACTCTCGGCCGACAATCGTCACCGGGTGCAGATGGCGTGGATCGCCGAGCAGGTGCCGCAGTGCGGATATTGCCAGTGCGGACAGATCATGTCGGCGGCTGCCTTGCTCGAGAAGACCCCGCAGCCTACGGATGATCAAATCGATGCGGCGATGGCAGGCAACCTGTGCCGCTGCGGAATGTATCAGCGAATCCGGCGCGCGGTTCATCGTGCCGCGCAAGGAGTCTGACTATGCCCGTTGCTCGGTCTGCCACTCGCCGCGCTTTCCTTGTAAACGGAGCTGTTGCCGCCACCGGCATTTTCATCGGCGTCCGTCTTGGCGTTACCTCGTTTGCCGAACATGCGTTCGCCGAGGAGCCACACAAGCCTGCGCCGGATCCGTTCGTGGCCTGGGTGCATGTGAAGCCGACCGGGCAGATTTCCTTGATTGTGGCGAAATCTGAAATGGGGCAAGGCATTCGCACCGGGTTGGCCATGGTTCTAGCCGAAGAAGCGGGCGTCGATCTGGAATCAGTGATGGTCGAGCAGGCCGAGACGCGGCCTGATCTTTACCCTCATCTCGGCACTGGCGGCAGCGGCAGCACCATGGAAAACTTCATGCCGCTTCGCCGGGCCGGAGCCACCGTGCGCGAATTGATGATCGCGGCGGCGGCGGCGGAGTGGAAGGTCCCGCAAGCGCAGTGCACAGTTGCCAGCGGTGTCGTGCTCCATCCGGGCTCGCACCGGCGGGCCGGCTACGGGCAGTTGGTCGAAGTCGCATCCAGGCTGCCGCGACCCAATCCCCAGGCGGTACGTCTCAAGGACGCATCGCAATTCAAGGTGATCGGGCATCCGGTGCCGCGCGTGGATATTCCAGCCAAAGTGAATGGGAGTGCACAGTTCGGGCTCGACGTGCGGGTGCCCGACATGCGGTATGCGGTGGTGGCTCGCTGCCCGGTGTTCGGGGGCAAGGCGATCGCTTTCGAAGCATCGAAGGCCAAGCAACTGGCCGGAGTGCGCGATGTTTTCGAGATTCCCCCGATTGCCCTGGACAAACACACGGCGGGTGGAATCGTTGTCGTAGCGGATTCCACCTGGGCTGCGATCGAAGGTCGCGCCGCTCTCGAGGTCCGTTGGGATAACGGGGCCGCGGCGATCGAGTCGAGCGATGCGCTTGGCGAAGCGCTTCGCCGGGCAGCCGCAAGATCCGGGACACGTGTGCGCAATGAAGGCGACGTCGATGCCGTATTGGCCCAGGGATCGAAGCAGATCGAAGCGGTTTATGAGCTCCCCTTCCAGGCGCACGCCACCATGGAGCCGATGAACATCACTATTCACCCGCGGGCAAACGACTGCGAAGTTTGGGCGCCTACGCAATCGCCGGATTGGGTGCAGCGTGCCGTCGCCGAGGTACTGGGAATGAAGCCATCGCAGGTCGTCGTGCACACAACGTTTATGGGGGGAGCCTTCGGCCGCCGCTACATGGCGGATTTTCCCACCGAAGCCGCGCAGATTGCCAAAGTCCTGGGCGGGCCGGTGCAGCTTGTGTGGACCCGCGAAGACGACATGACGCACGATTTCTACCGTCCGGCCTCGTGCCACCGGTTGCGCGGAGCTCTCGACGCGCACGGGCGGCCTTCGGCCTGGTCGCACACGATCGCTTCCACTTCGATTCGTGCATTCTGGGACCCGAAGGTCCCGCCCGAGAATCAGGAAGTCGGCGGCGCACGGGAAATGCCCTATGCGATTCCGAATATGCGGCTGGACTACAATCCGGTCGCGAGTTCCGTGCCCCGAGCCTGGTGGCGGTCGGTCGAGAATTCATTTAACGGGTTTGCCGTGGAAAGCTTTATTGACGAGCTCGCCGCATTGGCAGGACAAGATCCGGTGGAATTTCGTAAGAAGCTGCTGGTCCCCTCGGCGCGCAAAAAGGGCAAGGACGAAGACGATCTGGATCCGAAGCGGCTGCGCGCAGTTCTCGAATTGGCGGCGCAGAAGTCGGACTGGAGCCAGCCTCTGCCGAAGGGCAAAGGGCGCGGCATCGCTTCGTTTTCCTCGTTTGGCAGCTACTTTGCCGAGGTGGCGGAGGTCTCGATCACCGGCAAGGAGACCTTCAAACTTGATCGCGTCGTGGCGGCGGTGGACTGCGGACAGGTGGTCAATCCCGAGTCGGTCCGTTCGCAGACCGAGGGAGCAATCATTTTTGGCCTCAGTGCTGCACTGAAAAACCAGATCACCATCAAAAATGGCGCCGTCGAGCAGCGCAATTTCGATAGCTACGATCCGCTGAGGATTGGGGAAGCGCCGCCCATCGAAGTTCACATCATGCCGAGCAATGACGATCCGGGTGGGATGGGAGAACCGGCCGTACCACCGATCGCCCCGGCGGTAGCGAACGCTATTTTTGCCGCCACCGGCGAGCGACTGCGGCGACTGCCTTTTCGGTGGAAGCTTGCCGGTTGACCCAGGCGACTTCGTTGCTCTACTGCCGGAGCTGACTCGTCTCTCTGCGCCCGGTTCTTGCGCGCCCGATTCTTACTCCCCGACGCCGACAATCACGGGCGTTCCCCGCGGAGCTTCATGCGAGCCGCTCTCCGGTTCGAGGGTTACGGCGAAATTTTTGGCGGCGATGCCTCCCGGCAGTGGTGGATTCACCAGGGTCGCGCTGCCGCGGGCATCGGGCTTGAACAAGCCGGCCGCGATGGGGGCGCCACCGCTGGCAGGGAAGAGCCAAAGCTCATAGATTTTTTCCGCGGGCAACGGCGGCAAATTGCTGGCGAAGAAAATCAGGTTGCGATTGCGGCGCTGGTAGATGGCTTTGCCTCGCGGTTGCGGCTTGTTGCCGGCGGCGACGAGTTCGATTTTTGTGGCCTCGGGGTCGAGCAGGGTGGCTACGACTTCGTTGGCCTGTTCAAGTTTGCTTCCCTGGTCGTTCAGCTGTGCCTGAAACTGGGTGCGCAGGGAGGCGAGGTTCCCCTCGAGTTCCGAATTCTGCCGCAGCAAGCGAATGACAATGACGACGAGCGCGGCCGCCGACGCCCAGCGCAGAGCGGGCCATCCGAAACTGGTCCACCAGGATGGTCGGCGCGGCGCCGAGACCGAGCGGATGGGTGTGGGCGCTGTGACCAGCGGCATACGGGGCTCGGCGGCGACGGCCGCCAGAAAACGTTGGCGCGCACGCGCCGGAGGCTTGGCTCCGGTGGTCGTCAATGCCAGCAGACTGCTGTCACCGCGCAACAATTCCAGTTCGCGCCGGCAAGTGGGGCAGCCCGCCAGGTGCTTCTCGAGCGCCTGGCGTTCCGCGTCCTCGAGCGATCCGAGCGAATAGAGCGCCAAGTCGTCGGCGAATTGTTCGTGCAGGTTCATGCGGCCAACACTTTTCGCAACGAAAGCAATCCGCTGCGAATCCTGGTTTTAATCGTGCCGAGCGGTTCGCCGGTTTTCTCGGCAATCTCGGAATGAGTCAATCCCTCGAAATACGCCATTTCGAGAGCGGATCTTTGCGGCGGCGGCATGGTCTCGAGCGCCCCGCGAACCTTAACCATGGCCCGCGAGTGATCGGCTTCGCTGGCCAGGTCGGGCTCGATCGAAACAATCACGTCCTCGATATCGTTTTCCGGACGTCGCCGGCGCAGAGCGTCGATCGATCGATGGCGCGCGATCACTGCCAACCATGACGCCATGTTGCCGCGGCTGGCGTCGAAAGCTCCGGGATTACGCCATAGTTGCATGAAGATATCCTGCAACACGTCCTCGGCTGCGCCGGTATCCTGGAGCACGCGCAACGCTACGGAATAGACAATCGAGGAATAGCGATCGTAGAGCGCGGCCATCGCCCCCTGATCACCGGAGCGCACCGCCGCCACCAGCACAAGGTCGGACGTCGTCGCGTTGCTGTCAACGTTCGGCACGCCGATCCTCATCTCCTAAGGTACGTCTTCGAACAAACTCCGGATTGGCCGGTCGGGAGCTGGGAACCGGCTTAGCTCCATGAAAATAGCAGTCGAGACGGGTGGGAAGCAAGGGGCGCCCGGTGTATGACTCTGAAATGAGGCGCATGCCCACTCCCACTAGTCGTTGGTATTTAGCGTTCAGCTGCCCGGCAGTCCTTGTGCTCGCCTTGTGTTCTCCTGTGTTCTTCCCCGGGTAGTTGGATTTTGCCGTAAGCTGTGACAGGTTACATGGAACCCATAAGGGCGGGGCGAATGGGCGCAAGGAGTCAATCGAAGTCGTCGCGCAATAAAGTGAGAGCCCATCGCGCGCGATTGCGCGAGCAGGGCTTGCGGCCCATTCAGATTTGGGTGCGCGCTATGCGGTCGCCTGCTTTCGCCAGGCAGGCACGCCGGCACTCCCTTGCCGTCGCTAAGAGTCCTCACGCCAAGCAGGATCAGGCCTTCATCGACGCCGTCTCCGATTGCGGCGCAAAGTGAAGCGTGGTGAGATTGGGACGATTGCGGGCGGCAAGGACTACGCGGGGAAGCCCCGTCCCGCTGGGATTGTTCAGGATGACCGCTTCGATATGACGGCTCCGAGCCGCCGGCAGCGACTCGAATCCGCCTGAGATTTCTTCAGCGATAATTTGAATAGTCCGCTGGCCAGGATCTCCTTCAAGACTAAGAGATCTCCGATCGCGCCGCCCGCGTCATGAGGTCCTCGATCGCTTGCTGCGGCGATTTGCCATTTTCGAGGATCGCGAACATCTGTTCGGTGATGGGCATCTCGACATTTTTCTGGTGCGCCAGGCCGACGGCGGCTTTGGTGGTGAAAATCCCTTCGGCCACCGCTCCGTGCATGCCGGCGATGATTTCGGGCAATTTGCGGCCTTTCCCGAGCTCTACACCTACGTTGCGGTTGCGCGAGAGGTCTCCGGTGCAGGTGAGCACCAGGTCGCCGAGACCAGCGAGCCCGGCCATGGTATCGAGACGGCCGCCGCAAGCGACAGCCAGACGCGCCACCTCGGCCAGACCGCGCGTGATGAGCGCCGCGACCGAATTGTGGCCGAGGCCGAGACCGTCGCAGACTCCGGCGGCGATGGCGATGATGTTCTTGAGCGCGCCGCCCAGTTCCACGCCGATGACATCGTCGTTGGTGTAGACGCGGAAGCGGGAATCGTTGAACGTGTGCTGCACTTGGCGCGTCACCTCGCCATCGAGCGAGGCTACGGTCACCGCGGTTGGATCGCCGCGAGCTACTTCCTTCGCAAACGATGGACCGCTGAGCGCGGCCACGCGGGCGCGGACCTTCCGGCTTTCGAGGACATCGCTGATCACTTCGGTCATCCGCAGGAGGGTTCGGTCTTCGAGTCCTTTGGTGCAGCTGACGAAAACCGTGTCGCGGCCGAACGCGGGCGCCATGCGTTCGAACAGGCTCCGGCAATGCTGCGAAGGCATGACACTGACGACCATCTCGGCGCCTTCAAGCGCGGCGTCTAAATCGCTCGTCGCCGCAATCGACGCGGGCAAGACGAGGCCGGGCAGGAAGTGTTCATTGATTCGGCTTTTTCGGATGCTCTCGGATACTTGCGGTTCGTTGGCCCAGAGGTGAACCTGATGCACGCTCTTGCGCCCGAGGACCATGGCGAGGGCCGTGCCCCACGCGCCGGCGCCGATGATGGCGATGCGGCTCATTTGCGGGTTGCTCCTAAGGTTCCAACCTTGGTCTCCACCGCGCTTTTTGACTCTTTTCCCAACTTTGACTCCGTTCCGGCCATGAGGCGGGCAATGTTCTGGCGGTGCTTCCAGATAACAAGCGCCGAAATTGTGGCGATCAGTAGCAGTTGTCGCAGGTCGACGTACTCGTGGAGGGCCCACGCCAGCAGTGGAAAGGCAGCCGCCGCTGCGATCGAGCCGAGCGAGATGTAACGGAAGGCGGCAGTGACGAGCAGGAACAGTCCCAGCATGCAGAGAATGGATTTCGGGGTCAGCAGGATGAATGCTCCCAGGCTGGTGGCGACGCCTTTGCCTCCGCGAAACTTCAGCCAGACAGGGAACAGATGTCCGAATACCGCGAAAAAAGCGGCGGTCGTGACAACCAGCTGGGGATGGGCAATGTCCAGCCAGGATCGCGCCAGCAACACCGCACCCAGGCCTTTCGAAGCGTCGAGAACCAGAGTGAGAACCCCGAGCGCCGGTGACTGGCGAGCCACGTTGGTGGCGCCGATATTGCCGCTGCCGATCGAGCGTACGTCTTCACCCTTGAAAATCCTCACTAGCAGGTAGCCGAAAGGGACCGACCCGAGCAGGTAGCTTACGGCGGCGGTGATGAGGTAGGGCTTCATGTCGATCGATCGAATCCCGTTCCGCCGCTAACCGAGGGCGGATCGTCCGTGCCCAATTTGACGGCCGCGCCCCGGCAGCTCCCTAGTCGTTTCGACTGAGGGCGAAAGCGCGCAGTTTCGTATACCTCGATCCTTTCGGCGAAAGCTGGCTCTGATAGAGAATAAACTCACGCGCCGTCATTGTCCCGAAGTCCAGATCCCCCATGGCAGCCAGGCGTTTCTCGACCACGCTGAAGGCCGCGATGGGAGCGTCTCCCCGGCGCCACTTCGGCGCCCCGGATCTGCCTCCGACGCGCGCGAGCGTCAGATGCGGACTGTAAGGACGATCTTCGCGCGCAATGCCCAGTTCAGCCATAGCCTGGTCGATTCTCCCGGCCAGCGCGGACAGTTGCGGACCGGCGTTGATTCCGATCCAGAATACTCGTGGAGCTTTTGCGGTAGGAAAAAATCCATATCCGGCGGCGCCAACCTCGACCGTGTTGCCCTCTACTTGTCGCAGCCGTTCGCTGATGGATTCAACTTGCTCGGGCTCGCGTTCTCCAATGAATTTTAACGTGATGTGCAGCGACTCCGGATCGACCCAACGGGCCTCGGGCGCGAAACCTTCGACGCCCTCGATAAAGCGCGCGATGCGGGTGCGGATTTCGGCTTCGAGATCGATAGCGACGAAGATTCGCATTTCTTGATCGAGTGCCTACAGTAGCGCGCGGCGGATCATCTCCAACGCTTGTTGGGTTGCGAACTGGCGGATGCGTTTACGGTCTCCGGGAAAATTACGTTCCACCACTTGGGTGCCTTCTTCACCTGCCAGTGCGATGTACACCAGGCCGACGGGTTTTTGCTCGGTGCCGCCGCTTGGGCCGGCGACTCCGGTGATCCCGACTCCGTAGCTTGAGAGGCAGCGTTTACGGATGCCTTCGGCCATGGAGGCGGCCACCTCGCGGCTGACGGCGCCGTGCTGGTCGATCAGAGCTTTGGGAACGTTGGCGAACTGCGTTTTCAGTTCGTTCGAGTACACTACGGCGCCGCCGATAAAATATCGCGAGCTGCCGCCGAGCGAGGTGATGCGCTCGGCCAACAGGCCTCCGGTACAGGATTCGGCAACAGCCAGGGTCAGATTGCGCATCTGGAGCAGGTAGCTGATGATCTGCTCGATGGTTTCGCCTTTGCGGGAGAAGATTGCGTCACCCAGTTCGTCTTCGATTTTCTCTGTCAGTTCTTCGACCCGCGCCTCGGCCTCGGCTTGGGAATCCTTGCGGCAGCGCAGCTGCAGCTGAATTTCCCCCCCGCCGGCGAGAATCGTGGTCTGAACGTCGGTATAGGTTTTATAGATGGGCGCGACCCGCGCGTCGACCTGCGATTCCGGGAGCATGGCCATTTTGAGGATGCGCGTGGCGATGTGCTGGACGGGAATGCGGGCGCGCAACCGGGGAACACATTCCGCTTCGAAAACGGCCTTGAGCTCATAGGGGGGCCCGGGAAGCAGCAAAAGGAGCCGGTCCTGGCTGTCATACTTTCCCGCGATCCACTGCCCGGGCGCAGTACCGACGGGGTTCGGAAGCAGCAGGGCGCTGGTCAAGACGTCGGCCTGCTTGGCGTTGTTCGCGCTCATCTTCATGTTGTGCTTGGCAAACCGCTGCTCCAGTTTAGCGAGGGTCTGGGGATCGGCCTGCAGTTTCAAGCCAAGCGCCTCCGCCACCGATTCGCGCGTCAGATCGTCTTCGGTGGGGCCAAGACCGCCTGTCAAAATGATGATGTCGGAGCGGCGCATGGCCAGCTTCGAAGCGGCCACGAGTCCTTCGCGATCATCACCCACAATGCATTTGAAGCGAACTTCAACCCCCAGTTCGTTCAGTTTTTCAGTGAGGTAGAGCGAGTTCGTGTCCTGCCGATGGGGTGTCAGCAACTCCGATCCGACGGCGATGATCTCGGCATTCACGGGTAAGAGTGTAAATGAATGGAGAAGCTGGTGGGTGATTTGTATCGGTCAAGGGCTGGCGACAGGCTTCGGCAAGTATTCTGCCCGGCGGTTGTCCTCGACCGGCACAGCCCGTACCACATAGCGTTGCGGAGAGGTCGGCCTCGGTCCGAAAGGGTAACACGTAACCAGAGTGAGCGAGTCCTGTTGCGTGGGCTGAAGCAAGGTCACGTCTTCTGGCTCCACCACGCGAATCGCACTTACGGTGTAACTTCGTTCGAGCAATCGGCCGCGACGCGAATCTCTCCATTCGACCTGAATGCTGTCACCTGGGGCAACCGCCTGCAGTGGCCGGAACCAACTGGTGCGATGGCCGGCGAGCACAACGTTACCCGGTTCACCGAGCACTGCTCCGCTGAACAGTCGCGCCGGACCAAACGCCAGCGTGCGCGGCGTGGCACCCTCCAGAACGATTTCGTCGTAATCCAGGCGCGGGATGCGCAATCGCGCAATGGGATGCGTGTCCGCCCATGGCCACGGTTTGCGGGGTTTACCGGACTGCACGCTCTGGTTCCAAGCCCGGCGGATCAGAACGCCGGCCAATTCCGCCTTGGCGCGCATATACAGGGCGCGCCCGGTTAGAACTGCTCCGCCAACCAGAACCAGGGCCGACAGAAGGCGCAGAGTTTTCATGCCAGCGCTCCCCTTTTGCCGAAGACCCACAAGAACAGCAGGCCCGCAAGCAGGAGCGTTACGCCGAGAGCCTCCCAAAATGCGTCGGCGGTCCCGGTTGCCGGTGCGCCAAAGACCTTGTCCATTTGCCAGCCGTCGGGCAACTCGGTGGGAACGGCCGCGGTCTCGGAGTGCCCTCCCGCGTTGACCACGACTTGTTCGACCGCGACCAACGACGTGAAGCGGGTTACCAGCCGATAGCGAATGGCGTGCGCGATGACGCTTGCCCGAAGTTCCTGGCGCTCGTTCTCGTCCGACTGGCGCCAACGGTCCATCAGGTCTTCCACGTGCTGCCTGGCCCAGAGAGTGGTGACGCCGGGATGGAATGTCGACTGCGATGCATCGAAGCGAATGACTGCTTCATAGGGCTCATTGCCCGCCCGAGCGGTGAGGTGAAGCGTCCCGGCCCGGCCTTTTGCAATGCGCCCATAGATCAAGAGCGGCTGCCCGAGGAACAGGTCGGGCAGATGATCGGGATAGACATCGGCGGCCTCGACGCCCTCGAATGACAGTTTCACATCGCTCAGCACGGGACTGTCGATGCTGTCGAAAAGTCGGGTCATCTGTTCGGTGATCTCGTTGATGTCTGCGATGTGGGTGAAGGTGCCGCGCCCGAATTGGGCCATCTTGGTGGCCAGGAAAAGATTGGGCGCACTGCCGACGGCAACCGTGTACAGGCGCGCATTGCCCAAATCGCTGCGCAGGGAGGCGAAGATTTCTTCTTCATTGCCCAGGTCACCATCGGTCATAAGAATGATGTGGCGCATGGTGCCCGGGGTTTGGGGCTTCCGCATCAGATGGACAAGAGCGGGCAGCATTTCGGTTCCGCCGCCGGCTGAGAGACCTTGCACGTATTCGCGCGCCGCTCGCAGGTTGCTCGAGGTGGCGGCGAGCGGCTCGGGCGCGAATTCACGGTAGCCGCTGCTGAAGGCGAGGATGCCAAAGCGATCGTTCGCGCTCAGCCTGTCCAGAGCCTGCAACAAGGCGCCGCGAGCCTGCTCGATGGAGGTGCCCGCCATCGAACCCGACACATCGATCATGTAGAGCATCTCTACCGGGGTGCGGGGGACCGATTCAGCGGCGGGCGGATAGGTGGCCAGCAGAAATTGGGTGTCTCCGGTGTCATTGCCGGGAGAAAGGAACAGAGCGGTCTTTGGCTCCGGGTTCTCGGCCTGCTGCACCTCCAGAACAAAGTCCTTATTGGGTAGGGTCGCGCCGGTTGCCAGCTCAACGTGTTGGCGGCCATCGTGGAGGCGGCGCACGTTGACCTCGTGCGTAAGGCCCCTGATCAAGGCAGGTTCGAAGCCGAGATCCAGATCAATGGCCAGCGAGATATCGTGACCGGAACGGCTTTCCGGATTCCTCACCGGTGGTGTGATTCGCGACGCGTCGGCTACGGCATTGGTATCGTAAGCCCACCCGCTGCCGCTATGGCCGGAGGCCTGCGTCCCTGGAATGTAGCGGGGGCCGACGACCATCGGAAAGACAAGGCGAATCCTCCCGTCCTCCCAGCGCAGCGGTTCTGCATAGCGCAGTCGAACGCTGACCTGATCACCCGGCATGATGTTGGAGACCGAGGTGGTGAAGATGTTCGGCCGCTCCTGTTCCAGCAAGGCAGCGCGCTTGCCCTCGGATTTCGCTGCCTGATAGACGCGTTTGGCTTCCTCGCGCTCGTGAATCTCGCTGCGAATCACCCGATTGCCGACGCGGATTTCCATGTCGTATACCGCAGCGTCAGGAGGGAGTGGGAATACGTAGATGGCTTCGACGGGTTCGGTCGCGGAGTTCGAGTATTGCTGCGATACCGTGGCCGACGCTACCAAGCCGCGCACGTCAATTGCGACGTCGGTGTGAACGAGCGGCACCAGATCGTAGCGTCCTGGGATCGGCGAGCGATACAACAAGCATCCCTCGCCGACTTGCGGCGGGCGGTCGTCGACCTGTGCCGGGGACCAACGAGCGAGCACGGTGATCAGAGCGAGAAGCGCGAGGCTGAAGCGCGCCCGCAATCGATTGCCCCGCCAATTGCTCGTTGAGTTTTTCATGATCTCCTCCCGCGCTGAGATTGCTGTCACCCGTCAGGGGTGCACGAGGGGGGCCAGAAGGAAGGTCCGCTCTCAAGCCTTGGCGGCTCAGTTGCTTAGGTTCGGTCGCCAGCCATGCCCGGCAAATCGGCCCGTGGCGCCGCGCACACGGGTGTGGGACCGCGACAACGGAAACCGGTTCCTGTCTCCTGGTCAATCTCAGCACTTCGGTCACTTACCTCTCTCCGCCCGCCACGTTAGGATCTGTAAGGATGCACAACCATTTCTGTGTGCGGGCTCAAGCATGACCCCGAAATTGCAAAATCGAATATCTACGGCACGGACTCCATGTCCTTCCTGGTCGATTCCATCGCCTGTTTGCCCCTTGCCGCCCATGATCTTGCTGGCCATGATCGTGCTGGCCTCAAATCTGTTCGGGCAACCGAGCCCACAACCGGCTGCCACAGCGGAGCGTGCTTCGCTGCAGGCGTCGACAGAGATCACCGAGCAACTGGATCGGATTGTCAGCCGATTTCGCAAAATCATAGTGCTCACAGACGGGGACGAATCGCTCGATTCGGCGGCTCGCCTGCGGGTTTCAATCCTTGGACAAATGCTGTTTCAGGAAAACGAGGAGGATCTTCGCCTGTTGATGGTTCGGTTATCGACCCAGCTGGCTACGACACCCTCGCCTGGTATCGACGCCTTCCTGGAGGGGTTGGAGAATAACCTCGATTACCGGGATGCCGACAAGCTGGCCTTTCGCGACACGCTGGAAGAGCTGTCCTCCGCGCTCGACCAACCCTCCGCGAATCGGCCACTGCAAGGCCGTGTAAGCGAAGACCTCGCCGCCTTGAATCAGATTCAGGCCATGTATGAAAAAGAAATGGGGCGAGTGTTCGACCGCTTCCCAAGCCGCGCCATGCCGGTCCATCGCGAAGCCTGGCAACATTACCTTTCCTTTGTGAAACAGAAATACCAGCGGGAAAAGATCCTGCAAGAATACGAGACGGCCCTGCCGGATTCCGATCGTCGAGGCGGAGGCGCGGCCGGCACCCGTCATCCGCAGATTTACGGCAAGGAACTGCCTCCGAAGAGCCTGTTGCTCACTTTTGATGACGGCCCTCATCCGGCGTACACGGCGCGTGTCCTCGAGATTCTGAAGAAATACCAGATTCAGGCAGTCTTTTTTCAGGTTGGACGCAATCTCGGAACCGTGGGAAAGGACGGTGAAGTCAAGCTGGCCGCCGGCGCATCCATCGATACACAGATTCTCGAAGCCGGCTCCTCGCTCGGCAATCACACCTATACTCATCCCTTGCTGCCGAAACTGGACGCGGCTGCCTACAGCAAGGAAATTGACTCGACCGACAGTCTTTTGAAATCCATCCTGAAGGCCAACCCTCGGCTGTTTCGTCCCCCTTACGGCGCGAGTAACGATGCGATTTTGACGGCGGTTGAGGCCCGGCAACTGAAGTCGATGATCTGGAACATTGACTCCATGGACTGGGCAGACCCGGTTCCGAGTTCGATCGCGCAGCGAGTTCTGACCGAAGTCGAGCACACGGGGCGGGGAATCATTCTGTTTCACGACATCCACAAACGGTCTTTGGAGGTCTTGCCGCAACTCATCGAGACCCTGCGCTCCGAGGGCTATCGTTTTGCGGCGTGGAACGGAAGCGGGTTTTCGGTCGCTTCCGCTCGAGGAACGCAGGTCACTCCCTTGCCGGTCCTGGCGAAGGCTCCCTACCGCGAAAGTTGGGCGGCGGTTATCGGGATTGACAGCTATCAGAAATGGCCGAAGCTGCGCTACGCCGCAAACGACGCCGCAGGCGTGCGGGAAGTTCTGATTCAGAAATACAATTTCAGGCCCGACCACGTGTTTACGCTGCTCAATGAACAAGCCACGCGGCAGAACATTCTGTCCCTGCTCGGCGACAAGCTCGCCAACGCGGCGATGGTCGAACGCGAGGACCGGGTCTTCGTCTTTTTCGCTGGCCACGGTGCCACACGCAAACTGCCATCCGGGCGCGACCTCGGCTACATCATTCCCGTCGATGCCGACCTGAGCAGCTATCAGGGTCAGTCCATTTCCATGACAAATTTCCAGGATATTGCGGAAGCGATTCCCGCCAAACACGTGCTGTTTATCATGGACTCCTGCTACAGCGGGCTGGCTCTCACGCGCGGGGGCGCGCTCCCGGCCTCGGGAAACTATCTCCAGGAAATTTCCCGCCGCGAAGCCCGGCAGATGTTTACCGCGGGAGGGGCGGATCAGCAAGTCTCCGACAACGGGCCAAATGGACATTCCGTCTTCACCTGGACCCTATTGCAGGCGCTCGACGGGCGCGGTGACCTGAACGGTGACGGCATGATTACCGCGTCAGAACTGGCCGCTTACGTATCTCCCGCGGTTTCTGCTCTGTCCGAACAGACACCAGCGTTCGGCAACCTGGGTGGCAGTGAGGGGGGAGACTTTATTTTCGAGCTGAAGCACGACTCGGAGTTCCTGAATTCCGATTCTGCGCAACTGGGCGACGACGGAATCCGGCTGAACGCGGAACTTGTGCGACTGCGCGCCGAGAATCTTGAAAAGGCCCGGCAGAACAAACAATTGCAGCAAGAACTTGCCGCGCTCAAACGCGGACAGACTCCGGCGAATGCCACCGCCACAACTCCGCCGACTACTGCACCTGCGCTCAACGACGAAGGCATGCTGCGGTACAAGGAAAAGAATTATAAGGAAGCCGCAAACAAGTTCATTCAGGCCTCGGCTTCGGATCCGGCGAGCGCATTGTTTGCCAATAACGCGGGGTTTGCCCTCTACAAGCTGCAGAGATACGAAGACTCGATTGGCTGGTTCAAAAAAGCGATAACTCTCGATTCGAATCGCGCCGTCTCCTACCTCAACCTCGGCGATGCTTACGGAAAGCTGCAACGCAATTCGGACGCCAAGCAAGCCTACGAAAAATATCTGGAGTTGGCGCCCGCTTCAAATTCGGCCGCCGGCGTAAAACTGAAAGTCGAAGCGCTCACTCCCTAACAGGAAGGCCTAGCTGGGCACCGTGCAACACACGCAAGATCCGCACGGTCTCGCCAGCGATGCGCGATAAGTGGCGATCTAGGGTGTCGGAGAATAACCAGCTCCCGCCTTCCCTCGATGCGGCCAGGACGGCCGCTCTCTGGGAACTGCATCCAGCCCTTGACCTGCCCTCGGATGCGTTCATCCACGGTGATGGCGGCCTGGGGACTGTCCGCCTCGATGTCGTCGAAGATCGCGTCGCGGTCGTCCTGAGCGAAGAGGGACCACTCCAGCCGCATGGACTATCGCACCTTGCGCAGCGCGGCGGCTCGGCGCCTGGCGAAGTGCGCCTCGACCTTTTCGTGAGGGATGCCGGGACGTGGATCATTCAGTGCTTCCTGCACCTTAGCGCGGAACCACGCATCATACGCAGCGTCGTCATTGGTTAATGCGAACGGGAGTGCGCCTTCGTTGGCTGTCCGCGTCAATAGAATGCGTACCGCGTCCGAGACGGTGATCCCCAACTCTTCCAGCACCGCCGCCGCACGCTTTTTCACGGCGCGATCGATCCGTGTTTGCGCCAATGCGTTTGCAGGCAGGAGAAAATCTCCTTCGCCTTATTGTAATTCAAATGACTTACACCGTCCGACTTTGATTGGGGGCATTTGATGTTCGAAAACCTGAAGCTCACCTGAAAATCGCAGGCTCAATCGCAATCGCCATTTTGGTCACTTCGAGACGGCCCGCAGAAGTTTCATCCCGCTGTCGTGTTTCCCTAATAAAGACTCTCGCTCAATCTTGGTGCAAGCCCAACCCTCCAAAGAGCCGCAAGTTATGGAAACAGTGTGAGATACAGCGTTTCTGCACTGAAACCGGTTCTGGCTCAGGTTTGGTGCACGCATTGTTCAGTTATACGAGACTCCGGCAACAAGCGGGCACGGAGCAGTTCGACGCCCGCTCGTTCGTACATCTGGCGCGTGATCGTTTTAAGACGGTTGATGTGTCCCTTGACGGGTCCGTTGCTCCAAGGTTCCGTGAACCGCTTCTTCCACGGCGCGAAGGTCTTGTTGCAAAGTCCGTATAAAGCGCGTCAGCGCAGGAATGCCCGTTTTCTGCGCGCGCTTCATCAACCGGCGCAGCGGAACGAGTTTGCCCACACGCAGGAGGGAGCGAAACTGCAAAAACCAATTTCCGCATCATCACGAAGCCGTGACACTGCCGTTTGAAAGTGTCCACCATTACGTACGCAGCTTGCCTTTCATACTTTTTCCGTGGGTGGAAGAATTCGGTTTCGCCCAGAGTCGAAGAGTATCAGATCGTTGAGCCCGGGGGCATCTTGAGTCACGAGCGGCTAGCGGAAGCAAGTGCGGGCATATTGCGTTCAATCGGGCCGCTTCACAAAAGTGATCACCCTTGATTCGAACCGTGCCGTCTCCTGCCTCAACCTCACGATGCTTACGGGGGCTGCAACACAATTCGGACACCCAAGCAAGCCTGCGAAAAATATCCGGAGTCGGCGCCCGCTTCAAAGTCCGCCGCGGGCGTAGCACTGAAAGTCGAAGCGCTCAGTCCCTAATCTTTTCTCCCGCGACGGCCTGCGACACCTTGGCTTCTCCAGCCTTCGACACGATGTTAAATTCTGTCGCCGCGAGCGCGCTACGTTCTCCAGCAGATGGTGCGGCAGGGTTTCCCGACTCGAGACCTCAGACCAGGTTGGGGAGGGAATGGAGTACTATGCGGATAACCAATTCGAGCCGTGAAAATGGAGTGGAACAATGCCCGAGTCGATTGACTGGCCGCTTATCCGTACCCCACGGAGGCGCCGACGCTTCTTGATCATACTTGGCCTGCTGGCCGCGATATTCTTTGGCGGACGGACGGTGCTGTCGGGATACGTGGATTTGCTCTGGTTTGGGTCGCTCGGCTACGGGGAGGTGTTCTGGAAAACTCTGGGCCTCGAGTGGGGCGTCTTCGCGGCCTTCACGGCGGCCACATTTCTCATTTTGTACGGATCGTTCCTGGCGCTGAAGCGGTTGCATCTCCCTGATTTGCCAAGCGGTCACACCATCGTCATCGGCGGGCGGCCGCTGAAGCTTCCGGTGGAGCCGGTTCTGCGTGTAATCGCGCTGGGCATTGCTCTGGTCATCGCGGCAATCACCGGCGCCGGGATGATGGCGGAGTGGCCGACGCTGGCGCTGTTTTGGTACTCACCGCACGCGCGCGGCGCCGTGGTCGATCCGATTTTTTCGAAGCCGCTCAATTTCTTCCTCTTTGCCTTGCCCGCGTGGCAGCTCATTCTCGGCTGGCTGCTTTCGCTCGCCGTCATTCTCTCTATCCTGGCCGCTTTCTTCATTCTGATTACGGGTGGCAGTCGCGCGCTCTCCGGCCATCTCAGCCGCGCCGTCACCCTGCCCTGGCGCGGGCTGTCGATCGTGTTTTCGTGCCTGTTGTTGCTGCTGGCAGTGCGCGTGTACCTCGGTCGCTTCGAGTACTTGTTCGACGATCATACGATTTTCGGGGGCGTGACCTATACCGACGCGCACATCACACTCACCGGCATGCTTGTGGTTTCGATAGCGCTCGTTCTCGGCGCTATCATCGCCGCCGTCAATGGCGTCCGGACATCACGCGGCAGCTGGCTTCTCGCGGCCGTCCTGCCGGCGGCGGTCTGTTACGTCGGCCTGCAGGGAATCGCCTGGTACGTGAGCAGTTTTATCGTGAAACCGAACGAACTGGTTCGCGAGCAGCCCTATATCGCGCACAACATCGACCTGACGCGCGAAGCCTACGGCTTCAGTCGCATCACGCAGCGCGAATTTCCCGCCGAGACTACGGTCGAGGCCGCCGACGCCGCCAACAATCAGGCTACGCTACAGAACATCCGGCTCTGGGACTGGCACGCGCTGCAGGACACGCTGCGTCAGATTCAGGAGATCCGCACCTACTATGATTTCCCCGACATCGACATTGACCGATATAACATCGAGGGCACGACTCGCGAGGTGATGCTCGCCGCCCGCGAACTTAACGTCGAGAAGCTGCCAGAGAGCAGCCGCAACTGGATCAACGAAAAGCTTATCTACACTCATGGCTACGGCCTGACCATGAACCCGGTGAATGGATTCACCTCGGAAGGCCTGCCCACTCTCATGCTGAGCAATATGCCCGTGCAGAGCACGGTGCGCGGGCTCAACGTGACGCGGCCGGAGATCTATTTCGGGGAACTGACCAATACCGACGTCTACGTGAAAACGCGACAGCAGGAATTCAATTACCCGCAGGGCCAGACCAACAATCTCACCTCCTACGAAGGTAACGGTGGCATCCTGCTCGGCGGTTTTCTGCGGCGTATTCTGATCGCGATCGACCGCGACGACCTGGCCAAACTGCCCTTCAGCGATGACGTCAACCAGGGCAGTCGCCTGTTGATGCGCCGCAATCTGCGCGACCGCGTGTCAGCTTTGGCTCCGTTCCTCGTCTACGATCCCGATCCGTACATCGTGCTGGGCGACGATGGCCGCTTGTCCTGGATCATGGATGCCTACACGATTTCTGACAGCTATCCGTATTCGACCCATTACCGTCTGGGAAACGATCTCATCAATTACATGCGCAACAGCGTCAAAGTGGTGATCGACGCCTACGATGGCACGACTACGTTTTATGTGTTTGATCCCGACGACCCGATCATTGCAGGCTACCGGAGTATCTTTCCGAGTCTGTTCCGGGATGCTTCGGCGATGCCCGCCGGGTTGCGCAAGCATGTGCGCTACCCGGAGTTGCTGCTGAAGCTGCAAGCCGAGGTCTATGGCCTGTATCACATGACCGACACGGAAGCGTTCTACAACCGCGAGGACCTGTGGACCGTCGCCACCGAAGTTGGCATGAGCGAAGCCGGAGGGCAGACGACCCAGGCGATGCAACCGAATTTTGTGCTGATGAAGCTACCCGGGGAGTCGGGTGAAGAGTTCGTCGAGATTTTGCCCTTCACGCCCGCCAACCGGAACAATCTGATCGGATGGATTGCCGGGCGCAGCGACGGGGCGCAATACGGCACGTCGGTGGTCTACAATTTTCCCAAAACCAAGCTGGTGGACGGACCCCTGCAAATCGAGGCGCGCATCGATCAGAACGCGCAGCTGTCCGGACAATTGACGTTGTGGAATCAGCAAGGCTCGCACGTACGGCGCGGGGCATTGCTGGTGATTCCAACCGGCCGAGCACTATTGTATGCGGAGCCGATTTACCTGCAGGCCGAGCGCAGTCCGATGCCGGAGTTGCGTTTGGTGGTGCTGGCACTGCAAGACAAACTGGCCTACGGACCGACCTTCGAATCGGCCATGGCAGCGCTGTTTGGCGGGGCGTCTTCGTCAATGACCGCCCCTTCCGGAGCGCCCAGTTCCGCGGCAGGTTCAGCAGAGGCGACTCGCGGAGCAGGGGCATCGAATGCATTGCCCGCCGTATCGTCATCCCCGTCACCGGCGGACCTTAATGGCTTGATCAGCGAAGCCGCCCAAGACCTGGCCGACTACCAACGGCTGACTGCCGAAGGCAAACTGGGCGAGGCGGGACAGAAGCTCGAGGAGTTGAAGCGCGCGCTCGACAGGCTGAACGCGCGGCAAAAATAGCCTGCCTGGGTTCGGATGTTCCTGACCTCTGGCGCTTCCCGACTCCGGCCGGGCAGTGGAGCCGCGTTTGGTCGATTGAGGATTCACGCTCCCGCCGGAACCACCAGCCGTCGATTAATCACAATTCCAGCCGCGACCAGGCCGAGGATGACCGCTGCCGACAGCAGCAGCCAGCCCCAATATTGGGATGGATGGCGCAGAACCCGAATGAAATGGCGGCCATAGTGATCGGCGATGATGGCGATGAAGCTGTAACGTAAGGTTCGGCAAATGAGCACAATCGTCAGAAATCTTCCGGCACCGTAATCGGAAGCGCCCGCCGCCGCAAAAAGCATGCTGGTGGGCATTGGAATGGGTACGGCCGTAGAGACCGCCAGGGCACCGGTGCCCCATTTTTGAAAAAAGTGGAGTACGGCGTCCAGTTTCCGATGCCCAAACTTGCTGTGCAGGTAGGCCGTTCCGGCTTTTCGCGCGAGCCTGAAGGTGAGATAGGCTCCGATCACCGATCCTGCCGTTGCCACTGCCGCGTACTCGTACCATGGATTGCGATGGCTGGCAGCGAGAATTGCCATCAGGATATCGGGGCCTCCAAATGTCGGTAGAGGGGAACTGTCGAGTATGGCGAGGAAGAACAACCCGAATGCTCCGAGGTGGCGGAATATCGACGTGACACTGCGTTTTCCATGCGGTGCGGCATTCTGGACGAGCAGGTTCAGCACGAAGTCAATATATCAACTTTGACGGACCGCGTTTCGAAACCGTGGTCCCCTCCCGAAGCGATCGCCTGTGATTCGAGCCCAATTGCGAACCGGGCACAGTGCCTTGAATCGAGCCACCGGAGCGGCGTTCCACGCAACCGACTTGGTTGCGACGGGCGGCCAATGCAGCTCAGATGCTGACAGGTGCTGACAGGGTGGAAGAGTTGACTCTCAAGACCAAGCGTGAAACTATTATCTGTCATTCAAGCGGAACCCCCGTAGAGTCCGCGCCCATTGCTATCATTGTACGAACTTCTTGCGCCTTTATTCGTTTTTTTCATAGCGTCAGATTGAGGTCTGCGCGTTTGGAATCCTCGAAAGGGGCCCACCAGATCATGACACCTGCGGTAACGGCCAAGAAACTCCGCACCTTCGATCCCAGAGTATTCCTGTCGACCATCGACAGCGGTCGAAAGGTCGAGTCCTTCTCCAAGAAGCAGACGGTTTTCGTTCAGGGCGATCCCTCCGACGCCGTGTTTTACCTTCAGAAAGGTAAGGTAAGACTCAGCGTCGTGTCGAAGGCAGGGAAGGAAGCGATCATCGCCACCCTCAACGAGGGCGATTTCTTCGGGGAAGGTTGCCTGACCGGACAGCCGCTTCGTCTGTCCGCGGCAACGGCCGTGGCCGATTGTTCCGTGATGCGAATCGAAAAGAGAGCCATGATGGCCGTGCTGCATCGAGAACGGGCGTTTTCTGATTTGTTCGTAGCCTATTTGCTGACACGGAACATCCGCTATGAAGAGGATCTGGTTGACCAGCTTTTCAATTCCAGCGAGAAACGGCTGGCTCGCATTCTTCTCCTGCTGGCGCACTTCGGCAAAGACGGCGAACCTGAAGTTGCAATTCCCAAAATCAGTCATGAGACTCTAGCCGAAATGGTAGGCACAACTCGCTCGCGTGTCAGTTTCTTCATGAACAGGTTCAGGAAGCTGGGCTTCATTCGCTACAACGGCGAGCTTGAAGTCCACAGTTCGCTTCTCGGTGTCGTACTGCACGATTAGAGCCGCCTTCAGGGCCAGCAGGGAGCGACGCTAGTGGACGTCTGAGCCCTCGGCTTCCCGCCGTTACCGGCGCCTACGCTGACGGGATACGCAACATCTGCTACGCATTGCTGCTACAATCAGCAATGGGGTGGTTACCACTTTCTCCTCTTTCAGGTCTTCTGAACTAAGCCAGTCCATCTGAAGTTCTCCCTCCTTAGGTTTTTTCAGCGAAAGAATGGTCTTCCCATGCCTTTTGCAGAGATTCTGGACGAAGTCAATCAACTCCACCGTGTCAGCACACGACTGGAGGGTCTGGCTGAGCAACATCCGCCTGTGTGCGAAGCACTCCTGACCATTGCAGGAAGCATTCGCAACACGGCGACCCTGTTAGCGGTGCTGGTGGCGACGAAAGTTCCGAAACCGACCTGAGGGGACCGCTCAGAGCGGTCCGTCTGCGCGGGACGGGGTTTTAGGAGACCTGGAACCCCGGGGAACTTCAGCCGTGGTTGCGCTGGGCGAGGGGCTCGATGGCGTGATTGATTTCAAATCTCACGAGCGCCCCACAGGACTGGCAAGCGGTTTCATGGATCCCGCCGTTCAGACTCGTAGCCTGCAGTCTGCCGGGACGCAGGCATTTGGGGCACACAACGATCAAATAGCCCTCGACGTCTCTCGGCACAAACAGTGGGGCGATCTCACCTTTCTTTCCTTCCGAGCGGATCGGAGAGGCTGCCAAAAGCTTCGCGACCTCGGAGCCCAGCTCCCTGAGTGTGTAGTGGCCCTTTTGCAGAAAAGCGTCTGCCAAGACTTCCGATGCATTTCCGCTGGTAATGTACTCTCCGCTCACCGCCATGGTCGCAATGTGGGGAAATCTCTCGCGTACGATTGATAGAAATTCAAATCCCGACATCCGCGGCATATTCAAATCGGAAATAATCAAATCCGGCAACGACTTGCTGAGTGCGTGCAGGCCATCCAGCCCGTCCACCGCGGTGAGAACCTCATACCCACCAATTTCCAAGATCTGCCGGACGGTTTCGCGGATTAAGTATTGATCCTCGACCACCAGGATACGAAAGCGGAATTGGGACGCCGCCTTTGCTTCTGGAGCCAGGAGGCTGGCAATCGAATGCCTCGACACTTTGGCGACTCGTGAGACAGATTTATCCGGAGATTCCGGCGGGTCGTCGGACATTGAGTGCTCTCCCTTACCGAAAAGTTCTAGAAAAAGCGAGAATACCCGACTCGGACTAGGCAAATCTGAGCAATATTGAACACTATCCGGGGCGAATCCCGGAGGCCGTTTTCTCTCCGGCGTGAGGAACCGAACCACCGGCACCACCCGCGTGGAAGTAATGCAGCAGAGCAAGGGCGCTCGAATAGGTTGCCCGGATCGGGGTTGCTCCGGATCGTTCTCCTGCGACAGAGTAACCTGGCGTGAAGCGCGGGGAAGCTCCGTCGCCTGCAAGCCTTGGACCTGGCCCTGCGGCAGAAGCTGAATGCAACCATCCAGGAGCAAAGGAGACCCCGGAGTGATCAGCCATGCGAGCGATTAAGCCTCCTCCACCAGGGACAACGCCTTCCATCGAACTCTTTAGTGAACAATGCTTTTGATCCTGTCTAGCAATTGTCGTGCACGGAAGGGCTTTGCCATGACCTCGAACGGGCACACTTCACAACCTCGCTCGTGCCATATCGATGCCGCGGTGTCATCCCCGGACATTAATAAGATTCCGGTCCGAGGACGTAACTCCCGTGTCTTCAAAGCGAGGTCCACGCCGTTCATTTCGGGCATGTTGACGTCCGTGACGATGAGCGCCACGTCGACCTTGCTCAGCATCTCGATAGCGTCGGCTGCCTTGTACAGTGCCAGAGCGCAATACCCCTCCCGGTTCAACATCATCGCCGCTGCGTCGGCAATGCCCGGGTGATCGTCCACTACCAGAATCATTGACTCGTCCATCGTTAGGATCCTCGCTTCTCTCGGTGTGCTCCAGGCTTCTTCGACCGCAGTGTGATCAATAACAGGTTGCACTGTGATTTTCTCGTTAGAAATCGCTAATGAACCAAAAACGCCGGTTACCTATGGACGCGTCCAATCGAAGGTAGAGGGATGCCGGCAATGAATTCGTGCCCGGGCTTTCAGCTTTCGATCCGCAACCGATCGGCTAGTCCCCTGGTGCCGCATTTACGAAAACCCGGTACGCCCAGGGCTGCAGATGAAGTTCTGCAGAGCCAGTCATTTCAATGAGTTGGCCGCCAAAGTAGTTCGCATATCTGCCGTGATAGAGGCTGTCTTCGAAGGCGACCGTTTGCGGCTGCTCGGAGAAATTGAGGATTACGAAGACCCCGTCGCGCGAATTTCGCCGCACAAAACTGAAAACCCGGTCGGGGCAACTGTTCGGGACTGCAATCATAGTGGCGCCCCAATGGGCGTTCCACAGCGCGCTGGTTTTCTTCCTGAGCGCGAAGAGCTTCCGATAAAGATCACCGTTCGGGTGGGTTTTCCACACAATCGGATCCCGCTCGAAGAACTGGAGCCGCCTGCTGTTGCCTGCTTCCTGGCCGTTGTAGACGAGCGGCATCCCTTCGCCCATGGCCGACAGAACCATCGCTGGCTCTAGCCCCTCGCCGAATTGCTCGAACTCGGTGCCATCCCAGGCGTTCTTGTCGTGGTTGCTCACAAAGGTCATGCGCATAATGTCGGGCGGGTAGGCACTCCGGTTCCAGGAATAGTACTGCAGGAGCCCGTTCAGATCGTTCTTCTTGCCCATGGTGATCTCATGTACAGCGTCATACCAGCTCCAGGCATAGGTCATATCGAAGGCTTCTGCGTGCATGTCACGAGATTCCCATTCCGCCAGCATGAAGACGGGTTTGATGGCATCGAGTTCGGTGCGCGCACGATTCCAGAATTCCAAGGGGACGAACCCCGCCACATCGCAACGATAGCCGTCGACGTCAGCCTCCTTCACCCAATACTTCAGCGCATCGATCATGTATTGATGCAGACCTTCTTGACGGTAGTCGAGCTCGATCGTGTCAGACCAGTTGCACCAGGCGTTCGCGGTGAAGTCACCTTTCCAGTCGCGTCTGTACCACTCGGGGTGCGCGTGGACCAAACCGCTGTCGCATGCGGTATGATTGGCAACCCAGTCAAGAATGACGTGCAGTTTCTGCTGGTGGGCTGAGTCGACGAAGTGCCGGAGATCGCGCAGGGTGCCAAGTTCGCGATTCACACTGTAATAGTCCTCGACCGCGTAAGGGCTTCCCAAAGTACCCTTGCGATTCCGTTCGCCGATGGCATGAATCGGCATCAGCCACAAGATGTCGACTCCCAGCTGTTTCAGTCGCGTCAGCTGCGTCTCCGCTGCCCGTAGAGTGCCTTCCGGCGTGAACTGCCGCGTATTGACCTGATAGATGGTCGAGTTCTTGCTCCACTCGGGATGTTGGATCTTGACGTATGGCATGGGTCGAGAGGGCACGGGTCCAAAGAGCATGGATCGACATGGGTTTGGGCGAGTCCGAACCAGGCGAGCCTCGCCTTCCGGGTCCGAGCTGCAATCGGCAGCATCACGCCCTGCACACAAACACACCTGGGCAAACCGAGTTCTCTCCGATGCTTGCTCCGCATCGGGTTCGACCATCCCCAATCTCGAGTGTATCGAACCGTGCCGGGTTGCGCCGACTAGCGCACGCTGAACACGGCGACTGATTCGGCCGGCAATGAGACGCGCACTTTGCCGCCTGCGAGCTCCGCCGCGACAGTCCCGAACACCGCCTGCAACTCGCGCGCCGTCTCGAGCGGTGTGTTTTCGACGGGGATCTTGAGGTCGGCCGTTTTTAGAGCACTGTTGTAAATGATCAGCAGCTTGTCTTCCCCCAACTCGCGCAGAAAAGCATAGTAATGGTCATCCCAACCGATATGCCACTGCTTTCCGCTCCGCAGCGCCGGGTGGCGCTGGCGCAAGCTGAGCAGCGACTGGACGTGGGTGAACACATCTTGTTCTTCGGCGGAGCGCCCCATGGCCGTGAACGAGTCGCGTGGATCGCCGGGGAAACCTCCGGGGAAGTCGCGACGGTTATCAGGGTCCTCACCACCTGGCATGGCAATTTCGTCACCCGAGTAAATCTGTGGAACTCCGCGCAGGGTCAGCAGCAGCGAGAATGCAGCCTTCAGCTTGGCGGGACTGCTGCCTTTTTCGCTGACAAAGCGCCGGTGGTCGTGATTGCCGATGAACGTAACCAGCATTTCAGGGTGGGGATAGAGTTCGTCGTGACGAAGGACATTGACAATCTTCTCGACAGACGCGCCCTTGATCACTACATCGCGTAGGGCCGATTCGAGGGGGAAGTCGAACACCGTGGCCAGGCCGCTGTCGATGCCATCGAACTGCTTTCGCCCGCCTTCGAAGAACGCGGTGATCGCCGGATCGGAGTCGGCCACTTCGCCAATGTCATTGATACGCGGGTACACCGGGCGCAGTCGCTCGTGCCATCCGCTCCAAAACTCGCGTGTCGAATAGGGAAAGGTATCGAGGCGAAATCCGTCAAGCTGGGCGGTCTCTATCCACCACATGGCATTCTGCGCCAGGTAGACGGCGAGTTCTGGATCGTCCGGGTTCAGATCCGGCAATTTGCCGGCGAACCAGCCGTCAAGTGTATTGAGATACTCGCGCGGCGAAGCATGCGGATCGACCAGTCCGTTGAACGAGTAGGCCGGCTCCAGATGATGCGCGGGAGTGCCGTGGAACCAGGTCGGGGTCGGCGGATCGTTCGCCCAGGGATGACGGGGCCCGGTGTGATTGACCACGTAATCGATCAATACCTTCATCCCGAGTTTGTGGGCGTCGGCAACCAGCGACTGATATTCCGCCATGGATCCCATATGATCGTCGAGCGCATAGAAATCGACCACATGGTAACCGTGATAGTCGGAGTCGGTATTCTTCCATACTGGTGTCAGCCATAGGGCGGTCACGCCGAGGTCGTGAAGGTAGCCGAGGTGTTGGCGGATGCCGCGGAGATCGCCGCCATGATAGGCCTTGGGCTGATTGCGGTCGTAGATGCCGGTGGAGCCGGGAGGACGGTCGTTTGACAGATCCCCGTCGGCGAAGCGGTCGGGCATGATCAGATAAATCACATCGTCCGGAGAGAAACCTTCGAAGCGGCCACTGGAGTTCGCTCGCCTCTCGACGCCGAAGGGCACGGTCGTCGTTCCCGCCGGCGTGATCAGCTGCAAGGGAACGGTCGCCGGCGCGAGAGCGGCAGCCAGATGCAGGTGGACGAACAGATAGTGTCCGTTGGCGGAGGATTCCGCGCCTACCGGAGTGACGTCCTTCGTAGGACTTTGAAGGCGAGCGCCCGTGAGATTCTCGCCGGTCAGCAGCAGCGTGAGTTCGGGAGTGTAGTTTACCCACCAGTTGGGGGGATCAATCTTATGAACGACCGGGGCTTGCGCGCCTGCCAGAGCAGAGAGCGCGAGCAGGACGATCGCGGTTCGAGTGCCTGGACGATTTCGGAAGGTGCATCTCATAGCAGCCGGAGGGAATCGCGGGAGAGCAGCCCGACTGCTCTCCCGCTCGCTGTTCGCCCTAGAAGGTCACGCGAAGTCCCAACTGGATTTCGCGTTGACTGTCATAGCGAATGCTGGTGACGGTCCCGAATGCTCCTCCATCGTTCATGTTTCCGTCTGGCTGGTTGAATTGCACAGTGTTGAACAGGTTGAAGAAGTCGCCTTCGAACCCAACCTTGAACCGCTCGGCAACGGCAAAGGTCTTGCTGATGTTTAAATCCATCGTCTTGGTACCGGCGCCGGTGAATGGATTCCGCGGCGAATCCCCCGGCGCAACCGGAGTGCCGTTGGACGAGGTTGGCACCTTGACGAACGACGAGGTGTCGAACCACTCGTGCGGATTGTCTAACTGATGAAGCGGCCCGACCACATTCGGACGGGTGCTCGGACTGTAGCAGTAAATGCAGGTAACATCAAAAGGAAAGCCGCTGGCGAAAGTGAGAATGGGGCTGAATTGCCAGCCGCCCAGCACGGCATTGGTGGTGGTATTCCAGTCGTGGCCGAAAGTGCGACCGCGGCCGAATGGCAGTTCATAGATGGCATTGAAGACAAACCGATTGCGCACGTCGAGGTTCGAGTTGCCGCGTTCCTTGGTTTGCCATTGAAAGGGATCGACCACGTTGCCGCCATAACGGAAATCACTGTCGAAGCCGGCCTGCGTGTCGTCGATGGCGTGCGACCAGGTATAGGCGCCGCTGAATTCGATCCCTTTGGTGAGATGGCGCTCGACTTGCGCATGGAGACCGTTATAAATGGAGTCGCCACTGGTGTCGTTGACCGGCACCGTGCCGAGCAGCGGATAAGGTTTGATCCCGGTGTTGTAGGCGGGGCGATTTACGTCATAGAAGGTCGAAAGATGCGTCCCCTTGGTACCGACGTAGGCTACGGTCAGGGCCGTCTTCGTATCCAGTTGCCGCTGGATCTGCAGGTCCCACTGCTGCACGTTCGAGGTCGTGTCGTGCGGCAGCCAGCCCGTCAGGCTGACATTGGCCGGGCTCGAGAGGCTGATCGGCAGCGACTGCTTGCTGGGGAAGCCGGTGGCGGTGATGGTGCTGATGATCGGAGCTCCGTTCGAACCCTGCTGCGCGATGCCCCCCAGGGTCAGAAGTCCATTGCCGAAAAATCCGTTCGCGTACGAGTAGTACGCGCTGCCCCCAAACGGAGCGTTCTGCGACATCTGCTTATCGATTCCTTCGCGATCGATGAAGTAGAAAATGCCGTAGCCGCCACGCAGCGACGTCTTCTGGTCTCCGAACAGGTCATAAGCGAACCCGATGCGGGGAGCGAAATCGTGCGTCGGGTTCGTCAGGGTGCTATCGGAAACTCCGTTTTGACCCGCAAGTTCGATCGCTCCGGTCGCCACGTTAAAGTTCGCCATGCGATTGTTGATTTCCGTCGGCCAGGTGAACAGGTCGTAACGCAGGCCCAGATTGAGAGTCAGACGGTTGTTGACGCGATAGTCGTCCTGGCCGTAGAACCCGTTTTCCCAGCTCCGGGTATGGAACTTGGCGCTGGCCGGACCCACCTGGTAATCATTCATCCAGCCAAACATCATGTCCGACTGCTCGAATCCGGTCGACCACGGCTCGCTCGAGGAGGCCTGGAAGTAGCCCTTGCCGGCGATCGGGTTGAAGAAGCTTACCTGCCGCCAAATCGCGTTGGCACCAAATTTGAACGTATTGCGTCCCTTCACCCAGGAAACGTTGTCGGCGAGTTGGTAGGTGTCCTCGGGCACATAGTAGTCGCCATAGTCGCCGGTGTAGGAGATCTGACTGCCGCTGTTGCCAATCAGGGCTCCTCCGCCTAGCAGAGGACTGGTGTTGGCATTCGGAATGCCGAGATTGGCCGAAAGCGGTATGGCACCGAACGGCGGCTCGTATCCGAGGAAGGAGCGGACATAGCCAAGCCGAAGTTCATTGATGACGGTCGCACCGAAACTGTGGGTTTCGCCCAACACGATGCTCCGGGGATGCTGGAACTGGAAACCCGAACCGTAGCCCGCCGGCAGAGTCGACATCTGCGACGTTGTTGTGTCCGTATCTTGACCGTAGCTGTAGCGGCCAAAGAGCTGGTCCTTGGAGCCCAAAACGTAGTCCAGGCGCACGTTAAAGTCGTTGTATTTCTGGGTTTGGACACGATAGGGCTGGAAGTTATTCTCCAGGCACGAACCGTCGATTCCGGTGAGCGCGCAGCTCGGATTGCTACCGAGAAGGATCGTGGGCAGCGGAAAGGCATTGAGATAGGCCTCGCCGGCAGGAACCATTCCAAGTGGAGTGCTGAGAAAGTTGTTTCCCGGCACCGGCACCCGGGCGGCCAGCGTGGCAGCGCCCGGATAATACAGTTGGGTAGGGAACTGAGAAAAGTTGCCCGTTCTCTCAAGCGCGGTGGGCACCGTGATAGGACCGTCATTCAAGGGTGTTTTCGAGCGGAAAGCCTGGTAGTCGCCAAAGATGAACAACTTGTTCTTGAGCACCGGGCCGCCACCGGCAAACCCGAACTGGTTCCGTTGATAAAGCAGTTTCGGCGCGCCGGAAAAATAGTTGTTGTCGGCGTCGGCCGCGCTGTTCCGGAGCTGCCAGAAAGCGGTTCCGTGCCAGTCGTTGGTGCCCGACTTGTAGGTCGCATTGATGACGGCACCTCCGGCACGGCCATATTCTGCGGGAGCGACGCTGGTGTCGACCCGGAATTCCTGAATGGCATCGGTATCGACGAAAAAGACGATGGTGTTAACCAGCGATTCGTTATTGTCGATGCCGTCGAAGAGGAAATTGTTTGCCTGCACACGTACGCCGTTTGCCGAAACCGCTCCGCCACCGCTATCGGCATAGCGAAAGGTTTCGGCCTGGTTGCCCTGCCCGGTTTGCTGATTGCCGGGCTGTCCTCGGGTGACCCCTGGAGCCAGCGCCGCCAGTTGCGTGAAATTGCGACCGTTCAGCGGAAGGTCGGTGATCTGTCGGCCCACAACGACGTCGCTCACTCCCGAGGTCGCGGTATCGACGATCGGCGTTGCCGCCGTCACTTCGATCGTTTGACTGCTCGAGCCCGGTTGCAGCGCGAATGTCAGATTGATCACCTGTGCGGTTTGCACGGTGACGTCTTTTGTGGATTTCTCAAAGTTCGGCTGTTCGACGGAAACTTTGTAGGTACCGGGATCAAGCGAAGGGGCACTGAACAAGCCTTCGGAATTGCTGGTTACAACGATCGTCCGATTGGTGCCCTGATTGATGATGGTCACGGAGGCATCCGGAATCATCGCGCCCTGGGCGTCTGCGATTGATCCTTGAATGGTCCCTGCGCTCGATTGGCCAAATCCCAGCCCATTGCAGCAAAGGACTGCTAGAACCAGCACCGAAAAGAACTTGATTTTCATGATCTTTACTCCAGTTTGGCGGTTAAGGGGAAACGATTTCGGGATCAGGCACCACGAATAGTCTCCGTTCGTTCAGCTCTTGCCTAGTCGAAGTCCGCGTAGAGCATTTTCCGTCGATGGAAGATCCCGTCGATCGACAATCAACAAAACAATCGCGACACGCCGTTAGGCACGTAGGCGAGCCCCGTGGCACATGCACGTTCGGTGCACGCTGTGGCCGCGTGGAGGTTTCAATAGGTCTTTAAACGGTTACTGAGTTAGAATGATTGCAAGCACAACAAGATACGATTTCCTGTTACATCAGTGTTAAATGGCTGTCACACGCACTTTCGCCCCCGGTCCCGAGCAACTCTACCAGCAAATAGATAGCATTATTAAAAGTCATAGCCTGCGAGGGTCGGAATCCCTCTGCAAACTCCTGCAATACCTTGCCAAGCAGTCTCTGGATCATCCCGACGCCCCCCTGAAGGAGTATCAGATCGCCACCGAGGTGTACGGGCGCTCGGCGGACTTTGATCCCCAGTCAGATTCGACCGTTCGGGTGCAGGCCGGGCGTCTTCGTTTGAAATTGGCTGAGTACTACGCCGGAGAGGGAGCAGCCGATCCCATCCTGGTTAGGATTCCAAAAGGCAATTACCATCTCACGTTTGAAGCGAGACCGTTCGTGCACCCGCCCCACCCCGTGGCCGCGACTTTGCGCCAGGTACCAGCGGGCGTCGCGGGCGAGACTCTCCCCACGCGCTGGCGGATTGGCGTCTTCGTGGTTCTGGCGGCGTTAGCCGCCTCGCTGATCGCGTTGGGGAGCCTGTTGTGGAATCGCAAACCGCCCCAGCCTGCGGCGGTGGTCCCGGCGGCTCCGCGGCCCGCCGGTCCTCTGGCGGCGTTTTGGCGGCCGTTTACCTCCGCGATCGAGGAGCCGTGGGTTGTCTTCAGCAATGCCGCCTTTGTCGGACGACCGGAAACCGGGATGCGCTATTACAATTCGCGCCAGGATTCGAAAACTGCGGTGTACGACCACTATACCGGCGTCGGGGAGGTGCTGGCGATTCACGCGCTCGATGATGCGTTCGGCACGCTCGGCCGGCGGATTCTGGTGAAGCGTGGGAGTTTGTTTACGCTCGATGACGTGAAGAACAATAACCTGATCTTTGTCGGCTCTCCTTCAGAAAATTTATCCCTGCTCGACATTCCGGGAACGCAGGAATTTGTTTTCGAGCGGGTCCCATCTGGCCCGCGCCAGGGCGATCTTTCCATCCGGAACGAGCATCCGCGCCCGGGAGAAGCAAGCACCTACCTGGCCAGTCCATCCGACGTTCCCCTGACCGAAGACTATTCGGTGATTGGCCTCGTGCCCGGAATCGGCTCCGGCCGCTACGTGATGATTCTGGCAGGAACGACCACGTTTGGGACGCAAGGCGCGGTAGAGTTTGTATGCCGGCAAGATTCGGTCGAGAAATTGCTGCAGGCGATTCCAGGCTCGAGCCCGGGAGCCATCAAGCCCTTCGAAGCACTGGTCAGGGTAAAAATTGCGCGCGGCGTGCCGGTGGGAACCGAACTTATAGCCGTGCGCGGTCGATGAGTGGCAGCCGATATCGAACGACGCACCGCTCGAAATTGAGTTCACGACTTTGCCGGAACTGCGTTGCCGGGAAGGGAACGGCTCGCCTGCCGCAGGTCGTATAGGTCTTCCACGCGCCCGGTCAGCACCGCCGCAAGAAGAAAGAACACTCCTCCCGCCACCACCGCGGCAATCCGGTTGTTGTTCAGCAGATGGCCCATAACCCAGCCGAAGCCAAGCGATGCCGTGATCTCGGGAATGACGATGAAGAAGTTGAAGATTCCCATGTATACGCCGGTCTTTCCACGGGGCAGCGATCCGGCGAGGATGGAGTAGGGCATGGAGAGCGTACTGGCCCAAGCTACGCCGACTCCGGCCATGGAGAGCAATAGCAGATATTTATTGTGAACGACAGCCACCGAGAGCAGCCCCAAGCCGCCGCAGATCAGGCAGATGCTGTGCGTTGTTTTGCGTCCGTACTCACGGGCTAGTGCCGGCAGCAGGAATGAGAATCCAAAACAGACCAGGGAGTACATTCCGAAACAAACTCCAGCCCACTCGACGCCTGCGGAATAAAACCGCGAATTCGTATCGGGGGCACCAAACACGTTGCGTGCCACCGCTACCGGAAAATAAAGCCACATGCAGAACAATCCCAGCCAGGTGCAAATCTGCACCCAAGCGAGCTGCCGCATGGTACGGGGCATCTCGCGGATAGAGGTCAGGATTTCGCGAGCGCCTGCGACCAGGCCTGCGCGGTCGGACTTCTGCTTCTGAAACTCCTCGAGATCGTCCGGCGGATACTCCTTGGTCGAGAGAATGGTCCACAGGACCGCCCCGAGGAAGGCGGCGGCGCCAATATAAAACGACAGGCGCACGGTGAATGGAATCGTCCCTGCGGCTGTCGATCCGGCGACGTGAAAAACATTCGTCAGCAGGTACGGCAGTGCCGATGCAATCACGGCACCGAGTCCAATGAAAAGGCTCTGCATGGCAAAGCCGCGAGTGCGCTGGGACTCTGGCAGCAGGTCGGCAACGAACGCCCGAAAAGGCTCCATGCTGATGTTGATGGAGGCATCGAGAATCCACAGCAGACCAGCAGCCATCCAGAGGGCGGAGCTGCGGGGCATCAGGACCAGTGCCAATGAACTCAGAATTGCGCCGGCCAAAAAGTAAGGACGACGGCGACCCAGTCGGCCCCAAGTACGGTCGCTGGCATGTCCAATGATCGGTTGCACGATCAGGCCCGTGAGCGGCGCGGCCAACCAGAGGATCGGAATCTGATCGGCTCTGGCGCCTAAGTACTCGTAGATGGCGCTCATGTTCGCCATCTGCAATCCCCAGCCAAACTGGATGCCGAGGAAACCGAAGCTCATGTTCCAGATCTGCCAGAACGTACGTGGTGGCTTATCCATAGGGTCTTTCTACTGGCGACTTTCCTGTTGATCGCGCGGCGCGATCAAGTTCTTCGCTTCGCGCTCGATCGAACCGCAACCCCTTCCGAGGATACCGCCGTTTCAAGCGGGCGTCGACCGGAGCCATCGTGGCCATCGAGGAGTGGCGGCAAGATCATAGCAAGACGATCGTGGCAGGACGATCATCATGAGGACGATCATGATAGGACGATCGTAGCGGAACTTGGCGCGCTCCGCCGTCTCCAGAGCCAGCACGTGGTAGCGAATGATCACTCGATCGGCGTCCGCTGCCAGCGTCACCTTGTGATGCCCAGGTGATCTCTGAATCGCACCGGACGCTTGAGGGAGAATACGCCTGCCCGCTGGTCGTTAATTGCTCGTAGCCGTCCGGGAGCCATTTACGCTCCGTGGCGTGAACTCAAGGATGCCGATTCCGTCGATTGTGCCTAACAGTTTTATATCGTGCGTGGAAGATGCGGCATCCCTGATGAAATCAAGGGTCTTGAATGACGGTGTAAACGCTAAGGCCACGAAACGCTTGTGCTGTTGGGCGGCATCTTGCACAAAGCTGGAAATGATACGCATCGCATTGCCATTGAGAGCCCTTGGCAGCCCGACAACGGGAACCGAGAGCGGGTAATAGCTGAGCGGTGCAAATAAGCCACTGTCTTTTACAGCCGCGCCGACAGGAATAGGCAACTCGTCTGACTCCGGAAAATCGCTGCAGATGAGCACGGGAGAGCCGTCGGTCGACGCGTCCTTCTCAGCAACTTCCAGAGCGTACTTCCAGGTATAACCATGCTCTTTGGCCTCGGGGGAGGTTAACAACGGGTACGCAATACTGGCGACCATGGCCACGCAGAACAGGGAACGTATGGCGGGCGAATTAACTCTGTTGATGAGCCAGGCCCAGCAGAGCGCGATTCCCGGAATTGCGACGAGTCGATAACGGGCAACGAAAACGTGGATTGATGTTTCCACGCTCACTCCAAACAAGATCAGAATCGGCACCAATGCCAACGACGCGCAAAGCAAGAGCGACCACCGGTCCAGACGACGTCGGAGATCAAGCTGCCGGGTTGCGATCGCGAGGAGAATGGTGGCGAGGAAGATATAGAGCAGCCAGGCCGGCGCTAACGTCCAACCGAGTTCAGACAGATCCGGGGCATCGTCGAAGACATGTGTGCCGCTGGTCTTAAACATCACTTCTAATACGGGAATAACCGGCAGGAAAAACAGGGTGAAGGCCGCGAGCGCAATGCTACCTTGGCGCCATAACGCCCTGCGATCGTCGATCTTGGCATAGATGAAGCAAACGGCGAGCGCCGGCAGGATGATGGTGAATATGAACTGGAAATGACCGATGCCTGCCGCCAGGACGCCGAACAGGGCCGCCAGCCAATCCGAGCGGTCGTTCCGCAGACGAACCAGGGCAAGAATCGATGCGTTGATGGTGAAAGCGGCAAAGGCATAGGGACGAACGTCGATGGCGGCAGAAATGACGATGGGGTGAAGGCAGAAGACAACTGCAGCGATCAGTGCAGCATCGCGATCAAACAATTCGCGCGCGGCACGATACAGCAAATACACCGCTCCCAGCATGGCGACTATGGAAGGAATTCTGAGCGCGATCTCACTTGTTCCCAGAACTTTGCTCCCGAACCAGAGAATGTAGGGATACACGGGGACAATGGGCCAACCCATGCGAGAGTATATTTTCGCGAAGCCCGCTTTGATCACGAAAAACGAGTGCGTCTCATCCAGCCACAACGGAGCGCGAATGGCAATGAACCAGAGAGAAATGGACACAGCAAGCGCCAGGGCGCAGACACTGGTCTCAACGACCTGGAGTCGAGCGAGCTGCACCTCGGTTTTCGCAGATCCCTGGGTATGACTTTGGGTCTGACCTTGTGAAGCGGTGTCTGAAGCTTCCAACAGGGGCTCCTAGAGCTCTTAGCGTATAGGTTCTCGCTCGGTGCGCAAGAATCGTAACCTTCGTCGCCGGCGGCGTGGGCAGTTCAGGATACAGATGATATGGAAAATCCGCAATTTCCGTCTACAAAATCCCAAATCTCCTTTCGGCAGGTCATTGGCAATTGTCCAATCTTCCTGTGTGCAGATACGGACGAGTCGTCACAGGGTGCGCCCGGGCGATGAGGGGAATCACCGCAGCGCTTTCAAATCGTCCCATTGGAAGGGCCCGGCAATGCGTTCTGCAACGAGTCGCGCAAAGGTTCACCGGGATCATACTCAAAATTGATCCTTTCCTGTTCGACCACCAGCGGGCGCTTCTGAACCAGGGTGTGAATGGTACCGATGTACTCGCCGATGATGCCCATAAACAGCATTTGCAGCGACAGGAAGAAAAACACTCCGATCACCAGTGGCGCAATACCCACGGAGAAACGACTCCAAAAAATCACCTTGTAAACGAGGTAGGCCAGCGACACCAGCACCGAAACGAGCGCACCGACAAATCCTGAAAAGGTAACCATTCGCAGCGGCACTTTGGAGAGGTTGGTGATGGCGAGCATCGCCATGTCGTACAGGGAATAGAAATTATTTGTGGTGATGCCGCGTTTGCGCGCTGGCTGATGGTAGGGTATTTCAAAATGCCGAAATCCCGCCTCTGCAATCATGCCACGGAAGTAGGGATATGGATCGTCGAAGCTCTTGATCACTTCCACTACCTTGCGGTCATAAAGGCCGAACCCGGTGTAGTTTTCGTAAGTTTCGACACCGGAAAGACGCCTCACCAGCCGATAGTATTTCTTGCGAATCCAGAACATCAGGCCGTTTTCCCCACTCGACACTTTGATGCAGATCACAACCGGGTACCCCTCTTCCCACTTGTGGAGCATGTCGACAATCAACTCGGGAGGATCCTGCAGGTCGGCGACAATCCCGATGACACAGTCTCCGCTCGCCTGATAGAGCGCGTGCATCGGGGAACGGATGGGGCCAAAGTTGCGGGTATTCCTGATCACTCTTACGTTCCGATCCTGAGCAGCGAGAATCTTCAGTTCGTGCAGGGTGTTGTCGGTTGACGCATTGTCGATAAAGATGTGTTCGTACTTGTAATTGCCAGCCGCAGCAACGGCAGCGCGTACCTGGAGGTACACATCGCGCACGTTGGCCTCTTCGTTAAGACAGGGCGTGAGGATGGTCACGGTCTTAGGCATGGGCTACGGCTGGGCACCTTTCAGTCGACGTACGGGAATCGCATAGCAAACACCCTCCCAACATTCTTCGGCATACCGTCGCAGAAATAGCCGGTACTCGGGCGCAATGGATCGGATGAGGTTCGGAATCTGCCAAAGGTGTTCGCTCCGGTGATAGGTGCAGACGGCGAGCACCGGCTGATGGTCGCGCAACAATTTGCTTGCCCCGGCCAGCGCCTCAGGTTCCGCGCCCTCAATGTCCATCTTGATGTAGGTCGGCGTTAGGCTCCACTCGATATCATCGAGACGGCGACAGTCGATGGTTGCTCCCGCGTCCTGGGCCGTGATGTGTGAGGAAGCAGAGCTGTTGCAGGCAAAGGAGACCTGGCCATTCATGTTTCCAACCGCAAAGGGCATCACCGTAACCCGATCCCCAATTCCCATCGCCCCCATATTGGAGGCCAGGGCGCCCCGGTTCGCTGGATCTGGCTCAAAAGCGAAGGCATGCCTGAACTGGCCATCCCAATGACGATTGAAGCTCGCGATGCTATCGCCGTCGAAACTGCCGCAATCGACGAATACCTCGTCAGCGCCTGGTGACAGTCGGTCCATCGGGAAGTAGGTATCATTTGCCGCCTGCGGCTGCGACAATGCAGAAAAATCCAGCCAGTATCGCCAGCGCAGTTGCTCGCGCAGTTCGCGCCGGGAAACTTCATCCGCTAGTATGCCGTAACAATGGCGGATGTTGTGGCACTGTTCTCGAAACCGGTGGGGAAGTTCAAGTCCGCAGTGGGGAATGAAAATATCCGCGTACTTCCAGAACAACGGGGCAAAAGGAACGACCCGTCGACAGCCTAGTGATGCCAGCTGGCGACGAACCGCGGAACCTTGATAGATGGTGACGACAAAGCAAGCCGTCTGGCCATATCTTTCGACTGCTTCCGTGGGAGAAAGTACGGGGAGCCCCGCAACAAGTTGCTGCCAAAGATCGCGTTTGTTGTCGACAAACGCCAGCGGCTCAACTCCTGCTCGGCGCAGTCCGGCGAGAGCATTCCTGCCCAATGGCCCGGCGCCAAACAACAGCAGTTTCTCGCCAAGCGGACTCGCCAGGTCGTCAAATGCACCGCGCTCCCTTGCCCGCACGGTGTCGGGCGGCTCGGACTCGATCTGTCGCAAAATAATCTCTAGTTGTTCTAACTCGTGGCCTGCGGTCGCTTGCGTGGGGGTCACTTGTTCGCTCCGATCCTGATTGTCTCGTCGAACCTCAGTGATTCAATGTCGATATGCCCGTTCCGCTCATACCAAGAATAAAGATCCCGGATCGAGTCCTCCAAGTCCCAAAACCGATACCCGCCCATTTCCGACAGCATACGTGAGTTGTCCGCTGAGTATTCGACCCCCATCCCTTCGGTCAGGACCGATACTGCGGGATTGCGACCCGAAACCCGAGCAATCACCGGGGTTAGTTCGGTCAAAGCCACAGGTCGTCCGCTCGAGACGTTGTAGGCCTTGTGCCGGGCGTCATTCTCGATGAACCACATCGTGAGCTTGACCAGGTCTTTGACGTAAAGGTAATCGAACACAATATCCTGCCGCACCACAATCGGCAAACCTTTGAGCGCACGGCAGCAGGCGTTCGAAATGAAACGCACGGTGTAGTCCTCGTAGGCACCGAAAACCGCAAACAGGCGCAACTCCACGAGTCGCTCGGAGCGCTCGATATATTTGGCGCAAATGTACTTCGAGAACCCATATGGGTCAGTAGGAACGCGAGTATCGAAATACTCTTCTTTCACCTTCGCTGGTAGCCCGGTCTTGTCATATTCGGCACCGGAGCCGAAATGAAGCATCTTTCCAAACAATCCTTCATTGCGAGCCAGGTTCAGGAACATGCGGCAGTTTCGGTCCAGCATATCGGGTGGAGCACCCAAGGCACGGTTAGATCGGGTGGTTGCGGCGTGCACGATCACATCGAAACGGTGCGCGTTGAGATAGTCGCGCACAGCTTGCTCGTTGAGCAAATCCAGTTCAGGCGAGGATGGCGCTGAAACGTCGAACTTGCCGGCAAGCTGCTCCGCCAGATTTCGTCCGATGAACCCCGAGCCGCCAGTGATCAGCAGTCGCATTAGGCAGGCGTCCGGAAGGAAAACTTCTTGTGCCCCAGAAAGCTGTACACCACCATGAATGCCGTCAGCAGAGCACCCGCAATGTACGGCGCCTGGGCGTCAAACCGCGTATTACGCCGAATCATCACGACCAGCACCGGTAGCGTGAGTACCCCAACGAGAATGCCGCCGCTGTACACCCCGACGCAACGGACCCACTCCCGCAGGTAGTTGCCCTTGGTTTTGAATACGAACCATTTGTAGCCGAGAAAGGAGACCGAGATGTTCAGCAGACTCGAAATCACCGAGGCGGCGATGTAACTGTGCGGAATCATGGGGCTGAGAATGGCGGTGAAAAAAGCATACGAACCGTAACCAAACAAGGTATTCCAGGCGCCCACCAGCAGGTAGCGCCCGAACTGCCCGGGCGGAATGTGCCGCGTGAACTTCGTGCTCCATTGGTTGACCAAGTCTGCGAGGCTCATGTCTTCCGATTCTTACGCGGGCAGAATGACCCGGAAATATTGCGGGCATCCTCTAGACCACGCTCGCGGCCGCGCTCCTCAGCCGATTTACGGGAACGGCGTAACATACCAGTTGCCATCCATCGACGTCGTGGGGACGCAAGAATAAACGGTAATCTTCGGCCAGCGTGTGGATGAACAGTGGGATGCGCCATAGGTCGTCTTGCTTGTGGTAGACGCAGATGGAAAGAATCGGGCGATGCGTCTGTATGGAGCGGCGTGCGCCTTCGAGCGCGTCGAGCTCTGCCCCTTCGATATCCATTTTAATGAAGGTGGGCCCAGCCTCACAGATCATGTCATCTTCGATCTTGCCGAACGTGGAGCTGGCTTCCGATACCAGATCATCGATCGGAATGCAGTCTACAACGACGTTCCCGTCGGTAGCGAGCTTGGCACCTTCGTCGCCGCTTGCCTGAAAATGCAGTTTGCCGCGTTTGGCACCCACAGCGACGTTCAATGCGCTAATTATGGAGGCAACGGACGGCTCGAGCGTTCCAATCCACTTGGTAAGACGGTCAAAATTCCGCGGGTCCGCCTCGACCGCCACAATCCTTGAGAAGGAGGGATTCCTGCGGATCACCTCTTCAGCTGTGTCCCCCGTGTAGGCGCCGCAATCCACGAAGACTTCGTGGTCATCGATCCGATACAGGCTGTCGAGGAAATACGATTCTTCGTCGACCGCCGGCATCAGGGCGCCCTGATCGCCGAGCGCGCGCCACCTCACGTGGTTCAGATATTCCCGGCGCGAGAGGTCGTCGGCCCAAAGGGAGGCTGCCTTTCGTACGTCGGAGCCTTGTTCATACAACTTGTGCGGCAGATCCTGGCAAAAATCGGGTAATAATCGGTCAGCGAACTTCCAACGTAATGATGCTGTGGACTCGACGCGCATACAGCCCATACCTTTCAGCATCGCTCGGCTTTCGGGGAAAGAATGCCCAAGGGACCATATGGTGACCACGAACAAAGCCGATCCTCCATACCGCGCTGCGGCGTCGTTGGGCGACAAGACGGGAACCCCGTCAACATTCGATCCCCACTTGGACTGGCCGTTGTCGGCAAATGCAAGCGGCTCTATGCCGATGCTGCGCACGCACTGCAGAACCTTGCGCCCAAGGTTCCCAGCACCGAAAAGCACCAAGCGATTCCCGCAGTCCTCAAGTAGCGCATCGAAGGATAAAGCCTCGCGAGAGCGCACGCTACTCAAGGGCTCGCTGAGCAGCCGATCCAGTTCGGACAGGACCTTGGACGAGACATCAGTGAGGTGTTGGTCTGTCACACTCCCTCGCTCGTCGATAGGCTCCACAATCATGCTCTAACACCTCCGATTCCTGCGGTTTATACACAGGAGCTTATAACAGAACCAAACTTTGCAGCTCAGAGCGGATCGCCGAGTTGTTTCGTATATCGTTTAGAATCTATCTCTTGCGAGATTTCCCGAGTCTCGCTCGTTTTCGTCAAGCTTGTTCTGTACCACGTCATCAACTCACCGGCTCCACGATCATATTCTCGGCAAACTCGTCGCGATCCAGGAATGGCCACAGATCCTCCAAGGGCTTGGAAACAAAGGATCCATCGGCACGCTGAACCGAGGTTACGCGTGGAGCCCTGATCTCGTCCGGAATTATATGTACGTCGCAAACCACTGGCCCGCGGCTGCGCAGAACTTTGCGGACGGCAGCGTGCAAGTCGGATTGACCTTCTCCTTGACCCTCGATCACGGCTGTCTTCAAGCCATAGGCGCGAGCGACCTTACGATAATCCGGAATCGTCACCCCAGTTTCCGAACTGCACCCGATGTTGGGCCCACCGAAATAGTTGGTTTGACTGGCTCGAATCGAGGCGTATCCCTGGTTGTTGAGGACAAAAACTTTGATCGGCAATTGGAGGTGCGCGATAGTAGCCAGCTCCTGGATGTTGAGCTGAAGCCCCCCATCGCCATCAACGCAGATCGTTTTCTTTCCGCCGCTGGCAAGACACACGCCAATGCTTGCAGGGATACCGTAACCCATCGCCCCCAGCCGTGCTGTGTGAAACACTCGGCGCCCTTTTCGCGCTCGATAAGCCAGCAGAAAAACTTCAATCGAACTTCCCGAGCTTCCGGAGACGATACGGTCGTTCGGTCCGACTTCCTGTCCGATGACCTCCGCCAGATGGTACACACTGACAAGTCCCGAAGCGCGGTGCTTGGGCAAAACAACGGGATAACGAGTCTTCCACTCCTGGCACCGCTGGATCCACGGACTGCGGTCTTTACTTTTGTCCAACCCAGAGCCGGCTTGTTTCAGCATCTGGTCGATAAAGTTCCGAGCGTCTGCGCAGATCGGATTGTCGATAGCTCCCTCCAGCTTTCGCAACTCCGCCGGATCGATATCGACGACCGTTTTGTAGGCTCCGCGCGCAAACTGATGAGCATCCCAACCCATCAAAGGCGGGTCAAGACGGGTTCCGATCACCAGAACGAAATCGGCATTCTGCAAGGCGAAGTTCGCGCCACGAGAGGCAACAGTACCGGGTCGGCCGGCAAACAGCGGATCGTCGTCGTCCAGCAAATCCATGGCCATCCAACTCAAGCCGACGGGAACACTCAAAAGACGTACAAGCTTCTCGAACGCCGCGGCCGCGCCGGAAACACGAACACCGTTCCCCGCGAAGATGAATGGCCGCTCGGCATGGTTCAGCTTTGCGATCAGCTCGCCTACCTTTGTACTTAAGTCGGCAACTGAATCGTCTGGATCGCGCCTCGATAACTCGGCAGGGTCAAAGCCGCGCATAGAATCAGGCTCAACAGGCATAGCTTGCACGTCGATCGGAATATCGATCCAAGCCGGCCCCGGTCTTTCTGTGCGAGCCAGGTGTGCCGCCCTTTCGAGATGGTAGCGAATACTTTGCGGATCTTCGATGGTCACCGCGTACTTCGTAATCGGCCCCACCAGGGAGACAATATCGACCTCTTGACTGCCTCGTTGTCGCAGCCCGAGAGGAGTGCCATCCGGTCGGTACATGCGGTCGGCGCGTTTCACTTGTCCCGAAATGACAAGCATGGGAGTCGAATCAAGCCATGCGCCGACCACGCCGGTGATCGCATTCGTGCCGCCCGGGCCCGTCGTCACCATGACGACGCCTAAATTGTCGGTCGCCTTCGAATAGTTTTCCGCGGCGATTGCGCTAGCCTGTTCGTGATGGTTGCAGACGAAGGTCAAATCGCCGCAGCGAGCGAGAGCATCGTTCAGGTGCATGGCTCCGCCGCCAGTAACCAGGAAAACGTGCTTCACGCCCTGCTGGGCTACGAAGCTCATCACATAATCAGCGAGTCTCATGCTGTCCTAACGAATCCGGTCAGACTGCCGGGGCCATGCGTGTCGATCGATCAGCCCGCATGCCATCCAGCCGCCATCGACCGGTAGATTGATTCCCGTGATATAGCTGGACATAGGATCGCACAGGAATGCTACCGCGTTGGCGACGTCTTCGGGCTGTCCCCAGCGGTTTAGCAGGGTGTGACGCCGCCGATCTGCATTCAGGTCAGGATCTTTGTAGGAGCCGTCCGTCATCGCCGTGTGAATGTATCCGGGCGAAATACAATTCACGCGGATTCCAGCGTTGCCGAGATCGTAGGCAAACGACCGGGTAAGTCCGAGAACTCCGGCTTTGGATGCGTGGTAAGCCGGATTGCCGGGAAAGCCAAGCTGTGTAGCCAAGGAACCGATGAATACGATTCCGCCTTCCTGAATGCTGCCGTCAGCCACCTGATTGGCGAAATGACGCGCCCAACGGAATGGAGCCTGCAAGTTGACATCGATCGTCGCTTGCCACTCCGCGTCACCTTGCGGAATTCCGGGACGAGTGACTCCCGCATTGTTGACAAGATATAGGGCACGACAACCGCCCGAGAGCGCCTGCTCGAAGGCTGCTTCGATGACAGTTCTGTCAAGAACATCGCCTTGAATTGCGAAATCGGCGCAACCGGCTGGAATCTGGGCAAGGTCGAGGCCTACGACCCGATGCCCCCGCTCGTGAAGTTTGCTCGCGATGGCCAACCCGTTGCCCGCAGCCGCTCCCGTAACGATGCATGTGGTGAATGTGGACACTTGAGCTATTTCTCCAGAAAACGAATCGTGCGGCGCCGGAGAATGACTTCCGGCTCGAAAATGTTAGAAGGCGAACAGATGGCTTCGGCGATCCGTCCGGCCACGTCGGCAGGTTGCAGAAAACTACTTCGATCCTGTTCCGTCAAGCGCCGTCCCATTTCCGTATCCATGGTTCCCATGGAGAACAACCAAAAACGGGTGTTCGTGTGTGCGTATTCGTCATTCATGGCTCGGACAAAGCCCAGCAGGCCATGCTTGACCGCGCAATAGACGGAAGTGTTTCGGAAACCGGCATAGGCGGAGGTTGATCCGATAAAACAATAATCGCTCCGCTCTCCAGATTCTGGCGGATATTTCGACAACAGTCCGCGTACCAACTGCATCACGTCCACCAGCCCCACTTCGATCTCTTGCGCGATTTCGGCGTCGTTCATCGAAACTATGGGTTTCGGCGAGAACAGAGCCTGCGTGAAGAAATACGCATCGCAGGAAGACTGCGGGCTGAACAAGGAGTATTTGCGGTCGACGGCAAAGACACGAGCCCGATTTTCGCTTATAGCAGCCTGGAACTTGTGCTCAACCTCATCCTTTTTTGATGTGCGAGTAACGAGATCGACGTGCCAATCGCGGGCGAGCAAAGCTTGGGCAATCGATTCCGCCAATCCACCCGATGCACCGAAGATCAGGGATTTCACCAGGACAGCTCCGCCAGTGGAGTCGAATGCGGCTTACCATTCTCATCGATCGTTGTCTTTACCGAAGGACCTCGGTACTCATACTTCTCAATGCGCAAGTCTGCGATGATCGGAAGGTCCTCGGAGGAGACCTTCGCCAACAGCGCATCGAATTCGTCTAATGACTGCACCAGGACATAGCGGAGACTGAAGGCTTCTGCAATCTTCGCGAGGTCGGGGATATAAAGGCCGGTCTCACGATCGACGCCGCTGACCCTACCAAAGAATCTGGTTTGCGACGAGCGAATGGACTCATACCCACCGTTATTGAGCACAAATAAAACGAACCCCTTCGGCGCGTAGTGCGAAAGTGTAGCCAGTTCCTGAATATTCAGCATGAGACCGCCGTCCGCTTCGAGGCCGATGACCTGCCGCGAGGAGCCGAATGCCGCGCCGATTGCATTTGGCAGGCCTAAACCCATCGAACCCAGGGCAGCTCCGTTAAAAAAGCGTGTACCGTCTCCTGGTGTGAAAAATCGGGTCAGCGTTTCTTCCGCGTATCCTGAACTCGCGGGCACAAAAACTTTGCCGTCGGACCAGCGCGAGAGCCGCTCCGCGATGTTATATACAGTCATCTTTTCCGAGGCCAGCCGCTCGCGTTCTTCGCTTAAATAAGACTTTCGCTTTTCCGAACACCAGTGTAGCCATGACGAATCCGTGGAGCTTTTGGACAATGTCTGGCCTGCGACGGCCTCCGGCAGGCACCGGAGATCGGCTTCGACACATTCGGAATTCGGAAAGTCACGAAACTTGGCGAGCTCGTTCGGATCAATGTCGACGAACGACCGGGCAGCTTGCGCTCCGAAAGCCGCTCGCTGAAAAGCGGTGGTTCCGAGATCGAGCCGGGCTCCGAGAAAAAGAACAAAATCGGCATGAGCGAGGATTTCGTTCGCGTAAATGGGGGCCAGCCCTCCCGGACAACCGAAATGCAAAGGATCGCGACCCGACAGAATATCAAACGACAGCCATGAAAATACGGCAGGCAGCCGGTGCTGCGCGATGAGACTCCGGACCTCGTTTTCCACTCCCGCGATGCGGCAACCGTTGCCAACGTAGACCAGCGGACGCTTGGCGCGCAAGAGGCGATCGAGAGCAAGCGATAACGCTTTGCGGCTCTCCAGGGTCTCGAAGCCCGTGGAGATGCTTCGCCGAACGCGTTCGGCATCGCTCTCGAGCTCGGCGCCTGAATAGCTCACCCGAGCCCCTTGCACGTCGAGCGGAATCTCGATAAAGACCGGCCCGGGGCGGCCACCAAATGCCTCCCCACAGGTCTTGACCAGCTCTTGCCGGTAATTCTGCGAATCGAGGCGCACAAAGCGCTTGACGCAGGGAGAAATGATCTCGCGCGAGCGAATTTCCTGAATACCGTGGGTGCGCGTCCCGTAGCGGTCGATATCATCGGTCTTGATCTGGCCCGCCAGCACGATCAGCGGGGTGGAATCGCCGTAGGCGGAAATCAGGGAAGTTACCGAATTGGAGACACCAGGACCGGCCGTCACGACAGCGAAACCGGCGCGGCGGAAATCACTCGCCTTGGCGTAACCCTCGGCTGCCGCTACACATGCCTGTTCGTGCTGACAGTAGACGGGCTTCAGCTCAGAATGGCTGGCCACGGCTCGATTCAAATGCATCGCCATGCCGCCCGTAAGTGAGAAGACTGTTCGTGTTCCGAGCGCCGCTACCAGATCGACCGCGTAGCTCGCCACGTTTTGATCTCGACTGATAGAGGGGACAGGCAAGGCATAATCATACAGCCGTTTCAACATTTCACGAACGTGGTGGCGGCCGGGGCTGGGGGTTACTTTAGTTCACAATCGCCCAATACCAGTGGGCGTACCGCGTAATACTGCTTGTAAAATCAGAGCGCAAACGTCAAGATATCCGCTGGGAAAGCATGCTGCCGATGCGACCGTCTTCGGCGGAATCCAGGGCCTTGTCGCTGAGGGATCGTGAACCAATATCTGCGGAAACTCGAATCGCTGCTCAGCGAGCCTGTGGCGTCGGTGCTCGAGAAAGAGCGCACGGCCTTTGACTGCGAGCTGGCAAAGTCCGAAGGGCGCCTGGTACTCGTCGGAGCTGGCAATCTCGGTCGCCGGGCGCTTTCCTGCCTTCGGTCTGCAGGGATCACACCCCTTGCATTCACCGACAATGGCCGCGATCTCTGGGGCACGGAAGTTGACAATGTCCCGATCCTGTCACCCGAAGTTGCGGCGGAACGTTTCGGTCGGTCGGCGCTTTTTGTGGTCACGATTTGGTCCCCAGGACATCGTTACGCCGACACGCGCCAGCGACTGCTCGGCCTGGGCTGCCGTAACGTGATTTGTGCTACCCGGCTGCGCTGGAAATTCGCCGACCAGCTCCTACCCGATTACTGCCAGGATCTTCCCCATAAGGTCTATGAGCAAGCAAGTTCCGTATTGGAGGCCGCCTCTTTGATGGCGGATGATTTCTCCCGTGAGCAATACTTGCACCAGGTGCGCTGGCGTGCTCTCGGTGACTTTGGCGAACTGTCCCCTCCACAACCCCATCAATATTTCCCGGATGGACTTTTTCGTCTATTGCCCCGGGAAGTATTCATCGATTGTGGGGCTTATGACGGGATCACCATCCGCCGGTTTCTGAAGCGTTCTCGGGAATTTCTCCGGATTTATGCAATTGATGCCGATCCGAGCAACTACAAACAGCTGGTTCGCACCATTTCAGCCCTTCCAGATCGCGACAGGATTGAGTCGCATTATCTCGCGGTGGGAGCCAAGCACGACAGGGTGCGATTCCAGTCCACCGGAACGGTCCAGGCGGCTGTGTCGAGCAATGGCGATATTGAAGTGGAGCAGGTTCCACTGGACGATCTGCTGAAGGGCGCAGAGCCCACATTCATCAAGATGGACATTGAAGGCGCTGAACTGGGGGCACTCGAAGGCGCGCGCCATTTGATTCGCCAGTCTCAGCCACTGCTTGCGGTGTGCGTCTATCACACCCCATCAGACCTTTGGCGGATTCCGCTCAAGATTCACGAACTCGCGCCCAGGCATGCGCTCTATCTCCGGCCTCATGTCGAAGATGGATGGGACTTGGTGTGCTACGCCATACCACCCGAACGAGTCAGTGCGATGGCCGTGAGTGCGACAACTTCAAGCTAGGGGTCATCATTGGCATCGGCCGTGACTTTGCCGATGACTGATTCAAGCACGGGGAGGGGTCATGAAAAAAAGTAAGGTGATGCTGATTTGGCCCTGGAGAGATGTCAAAGGGCAAGCGCTCGAATTGTTCCCCATTGGCCTCGGCTACTTGATCAGCAACATTAATCGGGACCGTTTCGAAGTTCGAATTCTCGATTGCGTGCTGGATGACCTCGCCCCAGGAAGCGAAGCTTTTGCGATTCAATTGATGCAATTCAAGCCCGATATCGTGGGAATCTCCTGGTGGAGCAACACCACACAGGTGGTCGAGGATACGATTCGAGCGATCAGAAATGTATTGCCTGATGCCATCCTTATGGCCGGCGGCCCTCATATGACCGGATGTGGGGAATCGGTCGTTGCCGGCCGATGCGTGGATTTTGCCTTCGGCGGCGAAGCGGAGCTGGGTTGCGCTCGTCTCCTAGAAGCCATTCAGGACGCGGACGGATTTCCCGACATCGACGCATTGCTGGGCATTCCCGGGTTGATCTACCGCAATGGCGATGACGTACGCCGCAACGCGACTGACTTTGTGGAAAACCTCGATTTGGTTCGCGGCATTGATTATGAAAGCCTCAGACTGCGCGATTACCACGCCCGCGGTTACTACTACGGTGCCAAATTGCAGAAAAAGACAGAATTGACCGCCCCGATCATGAGCGCCCGCGGCTGCCCGTTTCACTGCACCTTTTGCATGGCGCCGCAAATCGATGGACGTGGTATCCGGCGACATTCTCTTGAGCACGTCATCGACCGGATCAAAACCCTGTACCACGATTTCGGAGTACGCTACGTTGCCATCATCGATGACAACTTCACTATTAACAAGAAATGGGCACTTAAGGTGTGCAACGCGATCGCTGACCTGAATCTTCCGGACCTGGCCATGGGTACTCCGAACGGCATTCCCTTGGCTGGTATGGACATCGAGCTGGCACGAGCGATGAAGCGAGCCGGGTGGCGGGAAGTAATGATTGCCCCTGAAAGTGGCTCCAAGAAGACTCTGGCAGCCATGCAAAAACCGGTGAACCTTGACCTCATCCCCGAGTTCATTCGCATGTTTCACGAGGTTGGGTTGCTGGTCACGGCATTCTTTATCATTGGCTATCCGGATGAGACGCTCGAGGACATCGCACTGACGAAGAAGTTCATTTTTGAAAATGAATTTGACTTTGTCGGCATCAGTTTCTATCAACCTCTACCGGGAACCGACATCTACAACCGTTTGGTTGCCGAGAACGTTATCCCGAAAGGCTTCATCCCTGGACAGTATCAGGAAGTGACATTCCGCCGGCCCAACATCGACAGCAACGTCCTGTGCGAACTTTACAATGATATGTGGAACGAATACCGGGAATTCAAGAAGTTGCCTACAAAGAACCGGTCGATCGCACGTATCCGGCAGGAGATGGTTCGCAGTGCCTTTGCCGGATAGACAATAGACCAGGGCCCGGGCAGCCCGTGAGTCTCATGCGCTCCTAGTCAACCGATTTCGCCGGCGTTGCGGCGGATGCGAGCAACATGTCCACGACCTCACGTACGGCGCCGTTGCCGCCACCAAGTTTGGTGACAACCTGGCAATGTTCTCGAACCGAAGGCCGCGCGTCTGCCGGACAAGCGCTGAGACCGGCAATCTTGAGCGCGGACATATCGTTCACATCGTCTCCAATGAAGCATATCTGCTCCAGAAGCAACTCGTGACGTTCAGAAAACGCGCGCAGCGCGCTGGCTTTATCCTTGCAATCCTTGTGCACGTCGCTAATGCCGAGCTTATTGGCCAACCGGTCGACGAGCGGGCTGTTCTCGCCCGAGATTAGTGCAATAACCATGCCCGCCTTTCGCGCTCGCGACAGTCCCATGATGTCGGCGAAGTGAAAGCGCTTCCATTCTTCCCCGTTTGGTCCCCACCACACCCCGCCATCGGTGAGCACGCCATCGACGTCCATGGCGATGGCCTTGATCTTCTTTGCCGCCTTCGCCACTTTCTTCGGCACTTAGGATGCTCCTACGCGCCGCAGTTTCTTGATGATCGGTTGCTCACGCTCCAGCACTCGCTTGACACCGTCGCCTAACGATTTTTCAATCAAGCGGATGTCGCGAACCAGGCGGGTGATTCCATTTGGTTCAAGCGATGCCGCGTGGTCTGAGCCCCACATGGAACGATCGAGCGAAATGTGCCGCTCGACGATGCAGGCGCCGAGCACGGCCGCCGCGACGGTCGACGGCAACCCGGTTTCGTGGCCCGAGTAGCCAACCGGCACGGCGTAGCGGTCTCGCAGCACTTCGATAACCTGCAGGTTCAATTCGTCATAGAATGCAGGATATGTACTGCAGGCATGCAGAAGAACGAGGTCTTGCTTGCCGAGAACTTCGACCGCGTGATCGATCTGATCGAGAGTACTCATTCCGGTGGACAAAAGAACGGGCTTACCGACCTTTCGCGTATGACGCAAGAGGTTGTCATCAGTGAGGGACGCTGACGCGATCTTAAAGCAGGGGACCTTAAACTGGGCTATGAAATCAACCGACGCCTCATCCCAGCAAGAGGCGAACCAGTCGATTTTGACCTCACGGCAATAGCGGTCGATCTCCTCATACTCTGCCTGTTCGAATTCAAGACCGCGCTTCAGGTCGCCGTTGGTGTTGCCAAAAGGGCTTTCCCGCGGTTTCGCCAGTTCCTCCGCCGAATAGACAACATCGATGGTTCTCTTCTGAAACTTGACCGCATCACAACCCGCGCCCGAGGCGACGTTAATGAGCTTTTTCGCAATATCGATATCGCCGTTGTGGTTGATTCCGATCTCAGCAATTATGTAGCACGGTTTGCCAGGTCCAACCAGCTTGGGGCCCAGGCGAATCTCTGGTTGTTGGGAGGAACGGTGGTTTTTATTTTCCTGCGGCATCAGAAAGTACCCCCTTTAACGCGATTTCGTTGATCGATTCCAGAACGTAATCCAGCATCGCCTGGGTGAGTCCCGGATAGACACCAATCCAGAAGGCCTGATTCATCACTCGGTCGCTGTTCTCGAGATCTCCCACTACTCGAAACTTGAGACCCTCGTACGCAGGCTGGCGTACGAGGTTGCCCCCGAACAACTGGCGTGTACCGATCTTTCTGCCATTCAAAAAGTCAATCAGTGCATTCCGCGAGAATGGAGCTGCCTCACGCAGCAGAAGCGGAAATCCAAACCAGCTGGGATCGGAGTTTACGGTTGCTTCCGGCAGAAAGAAGTGCTCTTCCACGTGCTTGAATCCCGCCTTCAAATAAGTGAAATTCCTCTTTCTCGCCTCGATGAAGGCTGGGAGTTTCTTCAACTGCGCCACGCCCACCGCCGCTTGCATGTCCGTGGCTTTGAGATTGTACCCTACATGCGAATAGATATACTTGTGATCGTATCCATGGGGTAACTGCCCCAACTGCCAGTCGAAACGCTTGCCACACGTGTTCTCGTTCCCGGGAGCACACCAGCAATCCCGGCCCCAATCGCGAAACGATTCGACGAGTGTCCGCAGCAGCGGCTTGTCCGTCAGGACGCATCCGCCTTCGCCCATAGTGATGTGGTGTGCGGGATAGAAGCTGACGGTCGCAAGATCCCCGAAGGTGCCAACCTTCTGTCCGCGATAGGTCGAACCGAGCGCATCGCAGCAGTCTTCGATCAGCCACAACCCATGCTTCTTCGTGAACGCCGTTACTACATCGAGAGCGAAGGGATTGCCGAGCGTATGCGCAAAAATAACGGCGCGCGTGCGCTCGGACAGGGCCGTTTCGAGATAACTGACATCCACGTTGAACGTCGGAATGTGGACATCGACGAAGACGGGAACCATCCCGTTTTGCAGGATGGGATTGACCGTGGTGGGAAATCCGGCTGCCAGGGTGATGACCTCGTCTCCCGGCCGCAGCCGTCGATCACCCAATCTGTGCGAAGTCAGGGCCGTGACCGCCAGCAAATTGGCCGACGAACCCGAGTTCACCAGCACTGCCTCACGCACCCCGACAAATTTCGCGAACTCCCGTTCGAACTGTTCGGCGAAGCGCCCGGTGGTCAACCAGAAATCAAGCGAGGACTCGACCAGCAGTTCAATTTCCTGTTCGTCGAAGACTCGGCCGGAAATGGGCACCTGCGATGATCCTGGCACGAACGCAGAGGAAGGGAAGGCTTCACGGTAGTACTCGCCCACCAGGCCGCGGATCCGGTCGCGCAACTCGTCTGCACGGGACACTATTTCAAGGCCTCCCGGTACCAGGCTATGGTCTTTGCCATGCCTTCGTCGAGCGTGAACAGGGGCTTCCAGTTCAACTCCGTGCGGGCCCGTTCGGCACTCAGAAACTGATGGCGAATCTCATTCGAAGCCTGGTTCTGAATCTCGGGCTTCAGCTTCGACCCCATCTTCTCGAGGATCGCGTTCACCAGCTCCAGTACACTGATCTGCGCTTCGTTCGAAAAGTTATAGGCAGCGCCGCGGAGATCAGACTGCTGCATGAGCCGCTCGGCCAGCAGCATGTAGGCCGCGGCGCCATCCTCGACATAGAAGTAATCGCGCACGAATTTGCCGTCGGACCGAATGATGGGTCGCTCGCCCCGAATCACCGATCGGATGGTACCAGGCACCACGCGGTTCCAGTTCAGATCTCCGCCGCCATAAAAGTTTCCGCAACGCGTGATAGCCAACGGAACGTCGAACGTGTGCGCATACGATTGGGCAATCAGGTCCGCGCACGACTTGCTTACATCGTAGGGATGTCTGCCTTGCAACGGCATATCTTCCTTGTAGGGAAGCGTCTTCTGCTCGCCGTACGCCTTGTCCGAAGAAGCGAGGACAACCGACTTTACCATCGGCGAACGCCGGCACGCTTCCAGAAGATTCCAGGTCCCGCGTATGTTGCTTTCAAAGGTTGAAAGCGGATTCCGGTTGGCGATACCGACGATCGTCTGCGCGGCAAGATGAAACACGACTTCGATTTCGTACTCGCCCAATACGCGTTCGAGCAGATACGGACTGCTGAGACCGCCGCGCACTACGTTGACGCGTTCCGCCAGTCCTTGATGCACAAATTCGCTGGCCGGAACCCAGTCTCGCACGAGCGCCGTCACGGTCGCGCCCTGCTCGAGCAGGTGTTTGGTCAACCATCCGCCCACCAGTCCCGTAGCGCCAGTGATAAGGACGGCACGGTCACGCCAGAAGCCGTTCTTCATGGTTATTCCCGCCAAACCTTCCAGGGTGCCTGGTTCGCGCTCCACAGCTGATTCAGGTATTCGTACTCGCGATAGGTATCCATGGCATAAAAGAAGCCGTCATGCTGATAGGCCATCAACTGCCCTTCGTCGGCCAGTCGCTCCAACGGTTCCTTCTCGAAAATGCAATCGTCCCCATCGAGATAACTGAAGACACGGCGATCGAGCACGAAGAAGCCAGCACTGGCGCGGCCACTGATTTTTGCCTTTTCCTTGAATTTGGTGACGCAACCCGTCGAGTTTGCCTCGATGACCCCGAAGCGGGAACTCGGAGTGATGGTGGTGACCGTGGCCAGCTTCCCATGGCTCTTGTGGAATTCTACGAGCTTTCGGATATTCACATCGCCGACGCCATCGCCATAGGTCAGCATGAAGAGATCGTCATCGATGTACTTCTCGACCTTCTTGACCCGTCCGCCCGTCATAGTGTTCTGCCCGGTATCGACGAGGGTGGCCTGAAAGTCCTGCTCGTGATGGACATTTTTGTACTCAATCTTGGAGTGACCGAGGCCGATCGTGAAATCGTTATTCATCGCCTCGTAGTTCAGGAAATACTCCTTGATCATGTTGCCGCGGTATCCGAGACAGAACACAAAGTCTGTAAAACCATTGTGGGCGTACAGCTTCATGATGTGCCAAAGAATCGGACGACCACCGATTTCCACCATGGGCTTGGGCCTATATTCGGTTTCTTCGCGCAGGCGCGTGCCGAGCCCTCCGCACAACATCACTACTTTCACGGGACTCTCCCGGCAACAACGAGAATCTTGGCAGAGACAGTTTCGTTGTAGAGACTCATGGTCGCGATTTTACTGATCCCGCGGAGGTGTTGTCGAATGGAAGTCAGACAGTTAAGACTATCAGCAATCCAAGTCACTCTCGAGAAAGCTTCTGAAGGCTATCCCATGCCGTCGGCCTGCAGACCCTCAGACAGCAAAAGTTCGCGGACTTGAGAAGTGCTTATCGCACGGAGCAATTTCGGTCTCAGAGACCCACCACAAATTCGCCAGCAGTCATTCGATTATTGGCACCGATGCGCGTTCTGTCCGCTGATTTGAAACAGCCCGACTCGATGACTGCGAGAATCTACTACGTAAAGACAATAGCCCGCGTCAACCCACATCCCGAGCGGGTGACTAAAGTTCGCGCCTTCGATTGTCGTAGGGTCAAACACGTAGAGCGGCCGCCCTTCGCGGCTGAAGACCTGAATTTGGTTAAGTTCTGGATCGCTGACGTATATATTACTCTGGTCGTCGACTGCCAATCCGGTGCGATTATCTGCCCAAGCCAGGTTAATCATCCGCAGGAAATGGCCAGCGGAATCAAGGATCTGAATGCGCGTGTTGCCGGCATCGAGCACGATCAGTTCTCCGCGGCCCACAACCACCTGGCCCGGTAGTTTGAACTCGCCCGACTGATCACCGCCACCACGTTTCCCGATCTTCGCAATTAGCTGCCCTCGCTCATCCATAATAATAACCATGTGGCGAAGCGTGTCGGAGACATAAATACGTCCCGTATTTCTATCGATCGCGATCCCCGCTGGACTCTCGAAATACGATTCCCCGCCCCTCAGTTTCCCTAAATAGCCGCTGAACTTTCCTGCCGAGTCGTAGATGAGCACCGTTCTTGTGCTCCGGTCCGCTACATATAGATTGTCGCGACCGTCCACCGCAAGCGAGATCGGAATCAGCGGACGGCCACCGCTTCCTTCCAGACGGCTATATTTTGAACGAGTAAAGTCGAAAACGTGCACCGTCTTGGCCTCGGAATCGGCAACAAAGACACGGTGGCGCGAGTCTGTCGTCACAACGGACGGCGATTGCAATGCATCCACGCGAGTGACAGGGTCCTTGGGCCCTGCAATGATGTCGAGAGTCAGACCCAGAATGGGGTGTCCACGCGTAACGTCGTCAGACGATGAAAATGCGCGTACGAAACTGAGGTTCGCGGACGCTTCTTGGGCTTCGCCAGGCGCTGTTTGAGAGGTAGTTGTCGTGTCCCTCGCTGTACTGGGGAAGGGCACGATGCTACACACGAGGAGAACGCAGGTACTTCGCCAGATGGATTTGCCCCCGAACACAAAGACTAAACCTGGTTTCGATTTCATCGGAAATCCTCGGAAGCTGCATTGTCCGGCATCACAGCCACGTGTGAGCCACATCACAAATGAGCCTAAAACGCATAGTCTTTGAGTAGACATCACATAATTGCTCTGCCTTCGGACGCCCGTGAGAACTGCGGCGTTCGTGTTGTCGGCAGGGCGAACCAGGTGTCTGACGGAGTGGGGACGACAGCCCGTGGACACACCTCTCGTTGCTAAGCTAGAGCATGAGTTATGGCATAGTGTTCGAGGTAATGCCACTGAGACCTTCACTGAACTCTGCAGCTTTGCTGGAAAGTGGAGGTGACGGCAAGCAGTCCGATGCCAGGCTTGGTGCGCGACACGCAGCGATGTACCGTTGCCGTTTTGCCCAAATTGTCCGGATCTGGTCATGGTCGCATCTCGCGCAAGATAGCGCACAAGGATTGATCCTGCAAAATCCGTGAACAGGTCACAAAGGAACTCGGTCTAGCTAGCTAGCTTCTGCTTATCCGGTTGTTTCAGCTAGCCACGAGCGGTAGTGGTCAGCCCTTAGTTGGCGGCTCGCCCAGGTCGGATGCACCCCGTATCTCCTCATATTTCGTGGGTTTATGCCCAGATCCAAGTCCGACCAGCGTTTGAAACGCCGCCATCGGA
>Ga0187847_10000173_pt1 | contig 76568 bp, 64 predicted proteins | sample June2016WEW_4_10_FD_132458 | JGI IMG/M metagenome (GOLD analysis project Ga0187847, IMG submission 132458) | Peatland microbial communities from SPRUCE experiment site at the Marcell Experimental Forest, Minnesota, USA - June2016WEW_4_10 | ecosystem: Environmental > Terrestrial > Soil >...
CGTCGCCCAGACCTCGCTCTATCGCTCCGTAGATGGTGGCCGCACCTTCGAGGCATACGTGGGGGCTCCCTCGGGCGACGATTTCCACGTCCTCTGGATCGATCCAAACAATCCCAATCGCCTGTTGCTCGGTGTGGATCAGGGAGCCATCATCAGTGTCGATGCCGGTAAAACATGGAGCTCCTGGTATAACCAGCCGACCGGCCAGTTTTACCACGTCATCACCGATCAGGCTTTTCCCTACCGCACCTACGCCGCGCAGCAGGACAGCGGAACCCAATCCGTCCCGAGCCGAAGCGACAATGGCGAAATCACTTTATCCGACAACATTTCCGTCGGCGGCTTCGAGTTTTGCTTCATCGCACCAGATCCCCTCCATCCCGACTGGATTTATTCCGGCGGCTGGTATGGCACTGTTGTTCGCTACGACCGCAAGACCGGCCAGACAGCGACCGTGTTTGAAAAGGGAGACAAGTACCGCGTTGCGCAAATGCCGCCCTTGTTCTTTGGTCCTCACGATCCGCGTACCCTCTATTTAGGCACACAGTACGTATTGAAGACCACCGACGAGGGAGAGAGCTGGCAGCCCATCAGTCCGGATCTGACTGAAGAGGGTAAGAAAGTTCCCCAGGAAAACCTGCCTGCAGTGGCAGGGAAGAATGACAAGGCCGATGATGACAAAACGGCGGATAAGGAAAAAAAGGTCGACAAGGAGAAGGCTGAAGCCGATGAAGAGAATCCTGACCGCCCACGCCCAGCATCAATCAATGCTCTGTCAGCTTCCACCCTCGATTCCGGCGTAATGTGGGCAGCCACCACCAATCGCATCGTGCAACTCACGCGTGATGGCGGTGCGCACTGGCAGAAGGTCACCCCGCCGGGAATTGCCGCACCCACCGAGATCTTCTACGTTGAGCCTTCGCATCACGATGCCGCTACAGCCTACGTCTCCGTTGGTTCAAGCCGCCAGGCCGTTCCTCCGCAAATCTTCCGCACCCACAACTTCGGCGCTACATGGCAATCCATCATTACCGGCCTGCCTGCCAATGAAGGCGTGCGCGTGGTTCGCGAGGACCCAGTGCGCAGGGGACTTCTTTATGCCGGAACCGATTCCACTGTCTTTCTTTCCTATGACGATGGAGACCACTGGCATCCGCTCACGCTTGATCTGCCCGCCACCCCTGTAACTGACATGGAAGTCCATGGCGACGATCTGGTGATCTCAACTTATGGCCGCGGGCTTTGGATTCTTGACAACATCACTCCCATCCGCCAGCTCAGCCCCGATGTCCTCACTTCCGCCGTTCACCTCTTCGTGCCTGCGCCCGCGCTTCGTGTTCGCTGGGATACAAACCAGGACACGCCGCTTCCCATTGAAACTCCCAGTGGAAAGAACCCTCCCGATGGAACTGCCATAGATTATTCTCTTAAGTCGGCAGCAACCGATGGCGTCGCGATTACGATCCGGGATGCCGCGGGCAATGTGGTGCGCAAGTTCACTGGAACTCCACACGAACCCAAACTGCCGCCGGCAAACGTCCCGGAGTATTGGTTCTCCACGCCTCAGCCGGTAGACGGAGCAAGCGGCCTGCACCGCTTCATCTGGAATCTGCGCTACGAGGCGCCCAGGGTTCTCCCAGCGGGCTATTACGGACCCATTCTCCAGTACACCGAGTACACTCTGGCCGATCATGCCATTCCTCACGAGACACCCCGCCAGCAGCCGGAAGGCCCTCTGGTTGTTCCCGGCACGTACACTATCGAGCTCACTGCTGCAGGACAAACCCTTCAGCAGCAGGTCACGGTTCAGCTTGACCCACGCGTGCATGCCACGCAGGCAGACCTTGAAGCCCAACTCGCGCTGGCTCGCCGCATTCTCAGTGGCATCAAAATCTCCTACGACGAATACCAGGATCAGGCAGTATTGGCTTCTGCACTGGAGGAGGCCAGGAAGGGCAAGACCATTGACACTGCGGAGCTTGAAAAGAAGATCAAGGCGGTAACGGAAGGCAGCAGGACCGCGCCAGGTCTTGGCCCAGTCAATCGTGATCTTACGCGTCTCCTTGACAGCGTGGAGGCTGCCGATCAGCGTCCCACCGAGCCACAGATCCAGGCGGTCAATCAGATCTGCGATGCTCTTGTCAAAGTCACCGGTCTCTGGAAAGCACTCAACGAAGAACTTCAAAAGCAGAATCCTCTCACGCTCCCGATTGCGGCGGCGTCGCCGATGTCGGGCTGCACGCAATAGCTCATCGGAGCCTCAAATCCGTGCCTGCGGCGCAGATCATCCCGCTGGTACGGCGGATGAGCCATGCCGGAATCACAGCTGTGTCTTCTTGAGCGTCTGGAACATTTCCAAAGCCCGGTTCTCCAGAACCGCATAGCGTCTTGCTCAGAAATCGATGAGGGGTTTGAATTTAGGTTGAATTCCGCGTGAATATCCGACAAAATAAAACTCATTTCATCTTGTGCGCTTCCCCCAAAGGCGCCTTGTCAAGACTTTGATTCACTGCGCAATACCGTTTTTCCAGGCGAGATTTTTTGAAGCCTGGTGGAACGAAGCTATTCCGGGGAATACATAGTCCATTGCGGGCCTCACATGGTCCGCAACTCGAGAACACAGTGATCGCGACACTGAAAGTCAAACAAAAGCGCAAGTAAACAATTTTTTTGAGGAGCAGCCATGAAAACGTTTCACGCGGGATGGATGCTTTGGTGCATCCTATCCATCGCCACTCTTGCATTCGGTCAGTCAGCTACCACTTCACTCGGCCGTGCTGTCAAGGACTCAAGCGGAGCGCTTGTTCAGGGCGCGACCATTACCCTCGCAGATCAGGCCACCGACAACAAGTATCATGCTGTTTCCAATGGCTCCAGCTTTTATGTCTTCCCCATCATCGAGCCAGCTCGCTATCTCATTACCATCACATCCAAGGGCTTTGCCACGGAGACCCGCACCGCGGAACTGCTCGTCGACCAACCGGCAACCCTCGATTTCACACTGAGCGTAAAGTCGGATGCGGTCACGGTCGACCTGAGTTCGGCAGCGGAGACGCTCGACTTTACTGATGCCACCATGGGCAACTCAGTCGTCAACACTACCATCGAAGCGCTCCCCATGGATGGACGTAACCCGATTAACCTGCTGAGCCTGCAGCCCGGCGTTCTCTACATGGGCAGTGAGGTCGTAGACAGCCGCCAGGGTGCAGTCTCGGGCAGGCGTTCCGATCAGGGAAACATCACCCTCGATGGACTCGACGATAACGACCAGATATTTGGCACCGCATTCACCGGCATTCTCCGCTCCACGCTCGATTCCACCGAGGAGTTTCGCGTCACCACTTCCAATGGCACAGCAGCCTCGGGCCGTTCCTCGGGCGCGCAAATCAACCTGGTCACCAGGAGCGGAACCAATCATTACCACGGCGCGCTCTACGAGTACTATCGCCCAGACAACGTCGTCGCCAATCAATACTTTCTCAAGTACAACGAAGTATCCACCCCCAACACGCCAAACGTTCCTCCGTTTTATCTGGTGAACACGTTCGGCGGCGCGCTTGGCGCCCCCATCATGAAAGACAAGCTCTTCTACTTTTTCAACTACGAGGGCCAGCGCATCGCCACGCGCGATGTAGCCACAGCCACAGTGCCCACACCCGCATTCATGGGCGGCGGGCTGAACTACGTCGACGCGTCCACCGGGAATACGGATACGCTGACGCCCGCACAGGTCGCCGCAACGGATCACCCCTGCACCGCCAACACCTTCAATGGGTCTCCGGTCTGCCCCAATGGTCCGGGTGCCAATGCCGCCGTTCTCAAATACCTGGTAGCCGAGCCCACCACGCTCAGCACCATCGGCGGCGACGGCGGCCTCAACAGCGGTGAGATCGTCTTCTCCTCTCCAGCTCCTGCCACTCTCAACACCAGCATTCTCAAGATCGACTATACAATGAACAGCAAGAACCACTTCTTCGCTCGCGGAAATCTCCAGAAAGACACCACTGCGGGAGACGAGAACTTTCCTGGACAGCCCGCCGCTATTTTCTACGATGACAACACCAAGGGCATGAGCTTCGGTCACACCTGGATTCCGACTGCGCACATCGTGAACGACGCGCGCTATGGCTATGTCAGGCAGGGCTGGCAGAATGGTGGTATCGCCCCCCGGCACATGGGTTGATATTTTTGGCCTCACCCAGCCAACAGCGCAGACTGGAACCACTCAGCTCCACGTTCCGGTCAACAACATCACCGACACCCTTACGTGGAACAAGGGCACGCACACCTTCGCCTTTGGCGGAAACTGGCGCAGCGTCACCAAACACCACAGCAGCAATACCGGCTCTTTCGACGGCGCACAAACCAACTACCAGTACGCAAACACCGGCGATCTGCCGGTGCCCGCAAACATGGCTTCGGGCTTTACCAACCAGTGGAGTCTGGCTTGGGCAGATCTAATGGGCGTCATCCCTGAGCTCACCAACGTTTACAACTACACCATCACAGGCCCCACCACGGGTACTGCGCTTCCCGCCGGTGCACCGGTTACCAAGAATTTCCACGCCAATGAGTGGGAGGGCTACGTGCAGGACACCTGGCACGCCCGCCCCGACGTCAATTTCACTTTCGGTGTGCGCTACACGCTGCTCCAGACTCCCCATGAGACCAACGGCCAGCAGATTGCGCCCACCATCAATACCGATACCTGGTATAAGGAGCGTGAATCCGCTGCACAGCAGGGCCAAATCTACGAGCCCATCATTTCACTCGCTCCTGCTGGCAAAGCCAACCACGCACCGGGATATTGGCCCGAACAGAAAAACAATTTTGCCCCGCGCATCGGTGTGGTTTGGTCGCCTGATGCCAAGACTTCCATCCGCGCCAGCGCCGGCATCTACTACGACCACTACGGCGAAGCCCTGGTCAACACATTTGACACCACTGGCTCTTACGGTCTCGCTGCCCCCCTCTCCAACTCGCCGGATGTGCTGGGGTTCGAGAATTCTCCGCGCTTCACCGCCCCCACAACCTTCCCGATATACCTTTGCCGCCTGCGTCACCCACGCAAACCTTCCCGTTCACCCCGCCGATAAACGGCTTCGACATCGACTGGGGCATGGATAACCACATCAAAACTCCCTACGCTGAATCCTTCAACTTCTCCTTCCAGCATCAGTTGCCGGCCGGGTTCACGTTTGAAGAAGCATACGTAGGCAGGCTTGGCCATCACCTGCTCCAGGGAGTCGATCTGGCCGAGCCCACCGATTTCGTTGATCCCAGTGGAGGCGGCGACTAATTCGCAGCGGCCAAAATCCTTTCGCAGGCGTTTGATGCTGCTCCATTTGGCACCGAACAGTCCACATTTCGGAGCAACCAGTTCTCCTCGGTCTACTCCATGGACTCGGTCGGCAACAGTTCCTACAACGCGCTGCAATTCACCCTGCGCCATCGGCCTCGCATGGGCTCACGGTCGACGTCAGTTACACTTTCTCCAAATCTCTTGACTATGGCTCGGAAACGGAGCGCTCCAACATCTTCACCGACGTAGATGACGCGTACACAAACTTCGCCATCCAGAACACGTGAAACCCCAAGCTCAACAAGGGCGTTTCGGATTTCGACACGAACAGCCTGGTCACCGCGGACTGGGTCTACGCACTCCCGGTCGGTCGCGGCAAAACCTGGCTCGGCAATTCGAATCATGTGGTTGACGCCGTTCTTGGAGGATGGCAATGGGCGGTCTTGGTCGCTGGACCAGTGGTCTTCCCTTCAATCTCGAGTCCCCAGCCTATCTAACCAACTACGACAACCCCGCAATGAGCTTCAACGTTGGCCACGTCATTACTCACAGAAACATCACAAACGGAGTTCCCCACGTCTTCACCGCCGCAACTGCCTCCGCCATCAACAACGGCATTTGTTTCGGCAATCCCGTTCGCCTGCCCTACGCGGGAGAAGCTGGCCAACGCAACATCTTCCGTGGCGACGGCTACTTCGATATTCGACTCTTCGCTCACCAAGAGTTGGAACCTCGGCCACTGGGCCAAGCTGAAGGTCGCTGCGGAGGCCTATAACATTTCCAACTCCATCCGTTTCGATCCCAGCCTCAATGGCCTCGTTGGCGGTGCCGGCAACACCACGGTCGGAACCTATAGCGTGGCACTCTCCACTTATCGCCGCATGCAGTTCGGGGTAAGGGTGGACTTCTAAATCGCAGCATCTTTTCGGCGGAATGGTCATGGGTTTGCGGGACCATGCTTGACCATGGAAAGGCGCGATGAGAAACTGAGCCTCGATCAACATTTAATCGAGGCTCAGTTTTTTGATTGAACCCGGAGGCCGCCTTCATGCAAAGGGAACGAACGCAGATCGATACTGCATCTCAACTCGCCATGGCTGGAATCATGGTCGCCGCGGCTCTGCTGGCCTGCACGTTGCCGGCGTCAGGGCAGGGAAGTGGATTCACCATCGAGCAGGCTCTTAGCGCCCCGTTCACCTCCGATCTGATTGCAGCTCCCGCCAAGGGCCGTCTGGCCTGGGAGGCAAACATAAATGGCCGCCGCAACCTTTGGGTCGCCGCACCCGCGCCCGACGGCAACGGCTACGTCTCCCGCCAGGTCACTCATTACGCGGATGACGATGGTATAGAAATCAACACCGCTGTATGGACGCCGGATGCCTCGTCTCTCATATACGTTCACGGCAGCGGTGCCCAGGGCGAAAGCCATCCAGTCCCCAACCCCGCATGGTTCCCAAAGGGTGCGCAGCAGCAGATATGGATCGTAAGTGCTAACGGCGGTGAACCGCGCCTCCTATGCGATGGTCATGCGCCCGCAGTTTCTCCCGACGGTAAGCAACTGGCGTTCGTCCTTAAAGGCCAGGTGTGGTCCATTCGTCTTGACGATGCAACCGCAAAACCGCAGCAATTGCTGCAGACACGTGGCTCCGCCCAGAATTTACGTTGGTCCCCCGATGGCTTGTACCTCGCCTTCGTCAGCAATCGCGATGACCATAGCTTCATCGCCCTCTACGCCGTTGCGTCTGGATCAGTGAATTATCTTGATCCCTCTACGGATCTCGACAGTAACCCCACGTGGTCGCCCGACTCTAGGCACATTGCTTTTCTTCGCATTCCGCCTGACAAGAATGCGCTGCTCTTCGTCGCCCATCGCACGGCGCTGCCCTGGTCGATTCGCATAGCCGATGTCGCCAGCGGCAAGGGTCATGAACTCTGGCTCGCTGCCGAAGGACAAGGCAGCGCCTTTCGCGAAACAGACTCGCAAGACCAGCTCCATTGGACGCAGGGCGACCGCATCGTCTTCCCCTGGGAGCGCGATGGATGGCTTCATCTCTACGCAATGCCTATCTCAGGCGGAGAAGCCGAGCCACTCACCCCGGGCGCCTTCGAAGTCGAGCACGCATCCCTTAGCGCCGATCACAAGACGCTGGTTTTTGATTCAAATCAGAACGACGTCGATCGACGTCACGTAAGTCTCGTTCGCTTTGAAAGCAATGGCTCTCACGGCAACGCGACAGCCGTCACCTCAGGCGACGGAATTGAAACCCAGCCCGTCGTCTCGAGCGACGGCGTCGTTGCCGTCCTGCATTCCGATTCGCGACTCCCCATCCGTGCCGCGGTGGTTGCGAGAGATCACCTCATCGACCTCGCTCCGCAAGCTATCCCTGCGGATTTCCCCGCAGCCAGATTCATAACTCCGATGCAAGTCATCTTCACGGCCGCGGACGGGCTTGCAATTCACGGCCAGTTATTCTTGCCCGCAGGCATTGCGCCCGGCGAACTTCGGCCGGCAATGGTCTTCTTCCACGGCGGCAGCCAACGACAGATGCTCCTCGGCTGGCATTACATGGAGTATTACTCCAATGCCTACGCGATGAATCAATACCTCGCCAGCCTCGGCTATATCGTGCTTAGCGTCAACTACCGTAGTGGAATCGGCTATGGGCTTAACTTCCGCGAAGCCCTTAACTATGGAGCTTCCGGCGCAAGTGAATTCAATGATGTAATGGGCGCAGGCCTCTATCTCAAGAACCGTCCTGACGTGGATGGAGCGCGCATTGGCTCCTGGGGCGGAAGTTATGGCGGCTATCTTACCGCTCTCGCTCTCGCCCGCGCCTCAAGTCTCTTTGCGGCCGGTGTTGACATGCATGGTGTTCACGATTGGAACACGGAGCTGCCCACCTTCTCGCCAAACTACGACCCGCGCGAACACGCCGAAATTGCTCGCGTCGCCTTCGAGTCATCGCCCATAGCGTCGGTCTCTACGTGGCGCTCGCCTGTTCTGCTCATCCATGGCGACGATGACCGCAACGTTCCCTTTGCGGAGACGGAGTTACTGGTGGATGCATTGCGCCGACAGAAAGTCGATTTCGAGGAGTTGATCTTTCCCGACGAAATCCACGATTTCCTGTTGCGGCGCGATTGGGTGCAGGCGTACACCGCCAGCGCAGAGTTTCTCAACAGGAAACTCATCGTAACGCCGAATCCAAAAATCTGAGATCCGCAAAGGTAAACAGGAAGCGGCTTCGCCTCGTCCACTCAGTGTCCCGACCCAGTTGGTTTCAGCGTCTCCGGAGTCAGCCCCTCGGGCACCCACGACTGCACAATCACCTTAGCTAGCTTTGCGATAGTTAACTCCGCTTCATCATCTGTTTGCCAACGTTGGTCAGCGTTGTCGTAAGTAAAGACGGAGAGAACCACAAGTCCCCGCTTGGTTCCAATCAATGCCACGTCATTGCGCACCGCGTTCAACGCACCAGTCTTGTTGGCAACGGCTGTCCCTGACTCGCTGCTGTCGATTGTCTCCAGGTAACGCGGAATGTCATTCAGATAGAACTGGTGCTGCAGCATCTGCACTGCCGTTGAGCAAAGCGCAAGATCCGCGGTCGTTGGCGGGTCTTGAGAAAGCTGGCACTTTGCAAAACGAGTGATCAGCAATGCCATCTCATGAGCCGTCGTCTTGCCTAGGCCGAACTTCGGCTGGTCTGCCGGCATCGGTGCCGTGGCTGGCTTCGAAACCTTCTTGTAGAGATAGGTGTTCGTCAGCCCAATCGATGCCATTCGCGCATCCACCCTCGCTGTCCCAAAGCGGTCGATCATCAGGTTGGTCGCGGTGTTATCGCTCATGTCAATCATCAGCGTCAGCACATCCCGCAAGGTGAGCGTGAGCGGCGCATCCATAGACTGCAGAATGCCTGAACCAGAAATCGCGTCATCCTTCTTCAGCACAATCGGCTCATCCCACCGAGCCTTGCCCTCGCGAATCTCTTCAAGCGCTTCATACAGGATGCCGAGCTTGATTACAGATGCGGTCTTTACCGGAACATCGGCATCGATTGCAATAATTCTGTGCGAGGCCAGGTCTTCCGCATAAAGAGCCACCTTGCCTTTGTGGGCCGCTACAATTCCATTCGCTTGGGCGATCAGGGTGTCAGGAGCCTGCTGCGCGACCCCATGCGTTGTCGCAACGCTAAGAAGAACCGCACACGCCCCTAAGGGAAGTCGACAAAAGCACGATCGAGAATTGAATGCCACCTTTATTCGCCTCCAGGTTCGTCACCGCCGGTAAATGAGTTTAAAACCTAAAGGAGCACCAAGCTAAATACGTCTCCGTAACTGCAATAGGGAGCAATCCGCGCTGTGCCCCATTCAGCGCGCAGCGCGGGCCCCGAGAGATAGGTCTTCGTCTGTGGGGTGATTGAGCGATGAGTGGGATCGAGACAAGCTGGACTTCCGCGAGAAAACGAAAGAATATGGATGAATGCCAAGGTCCTCCAAGCCTTTTCTGGTTCTCTCGTTTTGCATAATTGCTGCCTTGCCGGCCTGCGCTGCCAGCCTGTCTTCGCGTCCGCCGCTCATTCCGCAACCACGCGAATTCGAGCGCCGGGCGGACCTTCCCCTTGCAACCGGTGTCCACATTCTTGTCCCGGGCGGAAACGCCGAGGACCGTTTTGCCGCAGCAGGCCTCGCCGATGAATTCAAACTGCGCGGTATCCCTTTGCGTGGAACCGCATCAGCCGTCCACGTGGTTCTCCTTCGCGATTCGAGCCCTCTTGCGCAACACGCGCTGGCACGCCATTACCTCGCGTTCGACGAGGCCATGCACGCGGAAGGATACATCCTGCTGGCGGAAAGTCACGAAGCGCTTGTCATCGGGCACACCGCCGAGGGCATCTTCTATGGCGCCCAGACACTGAAACAACTCATCAAGACGAGTGAAGCAGCTCCACTACTCGTGGGGTGCACGATTCGCGACTGGCCGGCCATGCGTTACCGCGGCGTTGACGACGACCTGTCGCGTGGCCCCGTGCCCACGCTCGAATTCCAAAAGAAGCAAATCCGCACCTTCGCCGCCTACAAGATCAATATCTACTCGCCCTACTTCGAAAACACGATGCAGTATCCGTCCAACCCACTACCGGCGCTTCCCGGCGGATCCATCTCGGTCGACGATGCAAAAGCTCTGATTGCCTATGCGCGTGATTATCACATAACCATCATTCCAGAGCAGGAAGCTTTCGGCCATCTGCACAAAGTCCTTACGTGGCAACAATACGCATCGTTGGCGGAGATTCCTGGTGGCGACGTTCTAGCCCCCGGGCAGCCTGGCTCCATCAAGCTCATCACCCAGTGGTTCGGCGATCTCGCTACAGTCTATCCAGGCCCGTTTCTTCACGTCGGCGCCGACGAGACCGCCCAGTTGGGACAAGGCCAAACGCAAGATGAAGTGAAGCAACGCGGGTTGGGCGCGGTCTACATCGACTTCCTCGCGCGGATCCATCAGGCCTTGACGCCGCTCCATCGAAGGCTGCTTTTCTGGGGCGATATCGCCATGAACAATCCTGAACTTGTTCCGCGCCTTCCCCGTGACATGATCGCGGTTGCCTGGCACTACGAGCCCGAGCCGCAAGGCTTTGACAAATGGCTCGATCCCTACACGCATGCCGGCATGGAGACTTGGGTCTCTCCCGGCGTGAACAACTGGAACCGCGTCTACCCGGACTTCGATCTTGGACTCGCCAATATCCAGGGCTTTACGGCAGCGGGGCAGCGTGCCGGTAGCACCGGCCTTCTGAATACGGTCTGGAATGACGATGGAGAAGGTCTGTTCCTTGAAGACTGGTATGGCATTCTCTTTGGCGCAGCAGCCGGATGGCAAACGGGCACCAGCGATATCGCGCAGTTCCAGAGCAATTACGGTGCGGTCTTCCACGGCGACGCAAGCGGAAATATAGATGAAGCGCAACGCTCCCTCATGGCAGCGCACCAGGTGCTCATCCAGGCTGGCCTTGACGATGCCCGCGACGCCTATTTCTGGGTCGATCCGTGGACTCCGGAGGGCCAACAGACCGCAGGCAAGATCCGTCCGGTAGCCGCAGAAGTCCGACTCGATGCGGAACGCGCTCTGACGCTACTGGCGCAGGCACGGTCTGCCGGCAATCTGCGCGAGCCGGAAGCGATTGAAGCCATCGAACTCGGCGCGCGCCGCACCGACTTTCTCGCCTTCAAGTTTCAAATCGCAGACCAGATCGCTACCGCATACCGCCGCCTCTACGACGGGCAACGGGACCCGGAGACAAGCCGCCACATTACGCGCGATCTTTATGCACTCTCAGGAGTCAATGGGCAATGCGAAGACTTGCGCGACGGATACAGCTACCTACGTTCCCGCTTCAGTGCGGTTTGGCTCATGGAGAACCGCCCTTACTGGCTCGAAAATGTCACTGCTCGCTACGATGCCGCGATGCAGTTATGGATGGCGCGCAGCAGTAGGATCACGGCGGCCCGCCAGCAGTGGACTCGCAATCACACGCTTCCCCCGCCGGAAGAAATCGGCATTCCAGCATCTACGAATTGAGATTGATCGATGAATCTTCTCCCGGATCGCGCTCGGCGAATTCTTATGCAGCTTGTTTGTACGCACGCGCGCCATTTGATTGTGCTGGCGCTGCGCAAGATCGCTTTCCCAGCGGCGATGCTGCTCCTTCTTCGCGTAGCCGCAGCACAGAATGTCGTTGAAAGCCGAGTCCGGAACAGCTTCCTCCAGGAAGACAGCATCCTTAACACTGCCCTCCGGGACCATCAAATTCCCGGAGCGGTTCTCATCGTAGGTCACCACGGCAAGGTCGTCTATCGCGCCTGCTACGGATCGCGTTCACTTGAGCCCGTGCAGGAGCGCATGACCATCGATACCGTGTTCGACATGGCTTCGCTCACCAAGCCATTGATAACGGCGACCGCAGTCATGCAACTCTACGAACAGGGAAAGCTATCTCCCAACGATCTGGTCTCTAGATACCTGCCCGACTTTGCCGTCAACGACAAACAGGACGTTACCATCCGGCAACTGCTCACCCACTACAGCGGACTTCCTCCCGACCTCTCGCTCACCGATCCATGGGAAGGCAAGCGGGAAGCGTATACGCGCGCATTCTCCGTCAAGCCCATTCATCCGGCTGGTGTGCAATTCGTCTACAGCGACATCAACTTCATTGTCCTCGGCGCGCTGGTCGAAAAAATCTCCGGCCTATCGCTCGATGAATACGCGCAGCGCTTCATCATTGCGCCCCTCCACCTCACTCACACGCGCTATTTGCCACCCGTCGCGTGGAAGCCGTCCATCGCGCCTACGCAATACGACCACGGAGGCATGATCCGCGGTGTCGTGCACGATCCTACCTCACGCCGCATGGGTGGAGTCGCAGGCCATGCGGGCCTCTTCAGCACCGGCGACGATATGGCCGTCTACGCACAAAATCTCCTCGATCGTCTCGCCGGACGTCCCAGTAAATTCCCGCTCTCGCGCATCGTTCTCCAGAAAATGGTTGCGCCCGAACAACCCGCCACAGGTACAGCGCTGCGTGGTTTCGGTTGGGATATTGACTCGCCTTACTCCGGCAACCGCGGCTCTCTGTTCCCAGTCGGTTCGTTCGGCCACACCGGCTTCACTGGAACTTCGTTGTGGATCGATCCCACCAGCGGTTCCTACGTCGTGCTCCTCACCAACTCCGTCCATCCCAACGGCCCCAAAAGCATCACTGAGCTTCGCGGCAAAGTTGCGGATGCCGCCGCCGTTGCTCTAGGCATCCACGTGGACGGCGGCGCATTGGCCGCAAGCATCACCGGATACAACGAATCGCTAACGGGCATGCGCAGATCATCCGCGCGCAATGACGATGTCAAAACCGGAATCGATGTACTGGAAGCCGATCACTTCAAGGAACTGGCAGAGTTGGCCAGTACCCACGGCGGCAAACTTCGCCTCGGCCTGCTCACCAACCAGACTGGCGTCGATGCGCATGGGAGCCGAACCATCGATGTACTCGCTCACAACGCGTCCGAAGCTGTTCCCGGCCTCGCGCTCACAACCCTCTTCAGCCCGGAGCACGGCATAACAGGTTCCTTCGATCAACCCGGCGTACCCAGCACCGTCGACGCTGCCACTGGCCTTCCCGTCATCAGCCTCTATGGTGCAACCGATGCCCAGCGTCGACCACCCCTCTATACTCTGCGCGTGCTCGATGCAGTCGTCATCGACCTGCAGGACGCGGGCGTCCGCTTTTACACCTATGAAACCTTACTTGGGTGTTTCCTTGAAGCCGCGGCGCAAACCGGCACGGAGATCATTGTCCTAGACCGTCCCAATCCCATTACCGGCTCCTTCGTGCAAGGTCCGCTCTCAGATCCCGGCAAGGGAAGCTACGTGGACTACATGCCCATTCCGGTTCGCCATGGCATGACAATCGGAGAACTAGCGCGCTTCTTCAATCAGCAGCGCCATCTCAACGCGCCGCTCACCGTTATCGCCCTGCAAGGCTGGCAGCGCGGTGACTGGTTCGATTCAACCGGACTCACCTGGATCAATCCTTCGCCAAACCTCCGTGATCTCGAAGAAGCCACGCTCTATCCAGCTCTTGGACTCATTGAGTCAACCAACATTTCCGTCGGCCGCGGCATCGACACCCCATTTGAAATCTTAGGCGCACCATGGATCAACGGTCGCACGCTTGCCCAGTTTCTGAATCACCGCTTTCTGCCCGGGGTCCGCTTCTTCTCGATCGATTTCACGCCGCAGAAGCCCTACCCCTATGCGGGGGAGCTTTGCCACGGCATCCACGTGCTGGTTACGGATCGCAATACGCTCGACGCTCCCGAACTTGGCCTGGAGATCGCATCTGCGCTTTACCACCTATATCCCGAAGAATTTCAAATGGAGAAAATGAAAACCAATCTTGCGAATCAATCCGTCATCGACGACCTGGCAGCTGGACATGATCCGCAGCGCATCGCCGAGGGTTGGCTATCCGCATTGGATGCGTTCGAACAGGATCGCCAGAAAGCGCTGCTTTATCCAGCCAAGTAACGGCCCTCCACGAGTTTTTGCCGCGGCGCAAGGAATGAAACTGTGCCCCATCCATCGGACGTCTTTGTTTTTGTCCGATAGATGAGAGTCCATGGAACTCCATGTCCACTTTTCGTTTTATTGAACTTACATTCTTGTTTTCTATGAAAATGCAGTTCGAACTATCGGAAGCGGCGAATCCGAAGCGTGTGGCGGCCTGAACGGTAAAGGCCCGTCACATAAACCGTTGCTCGGCCTTTGTTTGAGAAGATAAGTTGGCGGATGCGGAGCAGCGGGCTACCGCTCGGTATATTCAGGAGACGGGCAATCCGATGATCGGCATGGGTCGCGTCGATCTCCTCATCCGCATACGCCAGTTCAATGCCGCACTCGCGCTCCAACGCTCCAAACAGCGATGTTCGCTCAAGTGGAACCTCCATCACCGCCTGATACTCCTCGGCCGAGAGATAGCAAATCTCCAGGGCAACAGGTTCATCGCCGGCCGAGCGCACACGTTCAATTCGTATCAATCGGCATGTTGACGACAAGCCAAGTCGTGCTGCGATTTCGTGCTCCCGCGCCACAATGCTCGAGGACACAATCCGAGAATGCGTCGTTAAACCCAGGCTCGCCATCTGCTCGGTGTAGCTCAGCAGTTTGTTGAAATGGATCTGCGGCGGCGCGACAAAAGTCCCGGCGCCATGACGGCGCTCCACAATGCCTTCCTGCGCCAGATCTGCGAGCGCATGGCGCGCCGTCATCAGGCTCACGCCGTGAGTTCTTGCCAATTCTCTTTCGGAGTCGACAACGTCACCCGGCTTCAGTTCGCCGGAATCGATCCGCTGACGAATCTCACTTTGGATCCTTTTGTACGCAGGCTCGTCCTTCTGCGTGCGCACCATCGTCACTACTGTGCTCATAACCGAATCGCTGCCGCTTTCTAATTCGCGCAAATTGATCTGCAACCAAGATACCTGAATCGCACGGATTGTCGAGTAAAAACTAGCTATAGAGCAGTCAGCGCATATCTTTACCCCCGGGAAACTACTGAATCTTCGGTATTTAATGCGCTTGGCGGCGCCAGTCCCTTCGTACCTGCACTTCGGTCGCTGGTGAAATTCTCTCAATTTCCCGCGATTCATGGGGTTCTGCGCTATTCGTTACAAAAGGAGGGCGCCTTTTCCAGAGCCCCCAACCTCGATCCTGGGTTTCTAAGTTTTTCTGCTTGACTCAGAAATTAATGACTGCTATATATCACTTTACTGCCTTGCTATAGCTGTGCATTAGGGCTACCTGTTCAACCTGAACCTGTATTTCTAAGGAGGATCTCAGTGAAGCGGATCTATTTGATGTTGCTGATTGTGGTTGGCGCTTGTACCGTCATCGGGAGTTCGGGGACATCGTCAACTCTGTGGGCCCAGCAGGCTGCTGGCTCAATCACCGGCACGGTGGTGGATCCCGCCGGGTCTGCCATCGCCAATGCAACCGTCACCATTCAGGATGTTGACCGCGGCACCACCTGGACCACGCGCACAAGCGAATCCGGCCTCTACGAGTTTCCCCAAATCCCCGTGGGCAACATTGTCGTCAAGGTGCAGGCATCCGGTTTTCCCACCGAAGCGCGCAGCCCGTTCAGCCTCATCCTCAATCAGGTTGCCCGCGTCGATTTCCAATTGAAGCTCGGCAAGGTGAATGAGACAGTAACCGTAGACTCCGCGCCACCGCTTCTGCAGACCGAATCCACTGAGGTGGGCACGGTGCTTGACACTAACGCAGTTAATAACCTTCCCTTGGCCACCCGCGATATTAACCAATTGACGCTATTGGCTCCCGGCGTTGTCAGCCCCAATATTTTCGCATTCGAATCCTCTCAGAACACATTCGGCACAGGTCGCCCGTACGTCAACGGCGCACGCGAGCAGGACAATAACGCCTCTCTTGACGGCATGGACATCAACCAGCCGGATAACAACGACGTTGCGTACGTAGCCAGTCCCGATGCGATTCAGGAATTCAACATCATTACCAGCAACGCTCCCGCGGATTTCGGAAACTATATCGGCGGCGTGGTCGTAGAGACGCTCAAATCTGGGACAAATCATTTCCACGGCGACGTGTTCGAATACATCCGCAATACAGACCTTGACGCGAACACTTGGCAGGACAAGGCAAACGCCTCGCTGGAGATTCCGTCAACAAGCAATCCGAACAACTATGTTGCGACAGGGCTGACCATACCGCGGCCAGTGCTCCAGTGGAACAATTTCGGTGGTACAGTCGGCGGTCCCATCCTCAGAGACAAGCTGTTCTTCTTCGCTGACGAGCAGTCCGAACTTAATAACACACCGCGGACGGGCCAAACCAACACCCTTATTCCGGCACCCTTTCTGACCGGTAACCTTGGGCAGGTCTGCACCAGCCTTGGCGCGAGTTTCGTCAACGGTGTCTGCTCCAATCCCGCTGGACAGCTTTACAGCCCTGTCTATCTCAGCGGACCCAACGCCGGGCAGCCCGCTCCCGTCGGTAGCCGTCAACCGTTCGCGAACAATCAGATTCCGTTGAACAGCGCTGTGGCGGCGGCTATGGTCGCTTCTCCCTTGTTCACTCAGCAGTTTGAACAGCAGAACTACTTCACAAGCGGCTACGTCCACAGCTACCAGGGCGATGTCAAAATCGACTGGGAGGCATCGCAGAACGATCACCTTTCGGGCCGCTACACCCAGATGCATACGCTCAATGTCAGCAGCAATGGAACGAACGTACTGACTCCCAACCTGACCAGGGAATACCCGCTGAAGAACTTTGTCGTGGACTATGTCCGCACGATTACTCCTACGCTCGTCAATGATGCCCGCTTTGGCGGTCAGTTTTTCCCCGCGAACGATCAGGTTTATAGCAACGCGACAAACGTGAATCTACCCCAGGAATTTGGTCTCCCTGGAGTTCAGGAATCAATTCTTCCCTCAATGAGCTTCGGTTATGGGGCAGTTGGTAGTTCTGACGGCGTAGAGATCTTCCACGACACCACATATGAGGCCGAAGATTCACTCACTTGGACGCACGGCAAGCAAACCATTCACACAGGATTCGAACTCTACCACTACATCATGAACGATGTGTATGCAGGCAACCAGGGCGCTGCCGGGTCCTTCTCGTTCAACGGTCAATACACCACGCTGGGTGCGGGCGCAGGAGGCGCGCCAAACCAATTCGCAGACTTCTTGCTCGGCCTGCCGCAAAACGTGCAGCAGGGTGTGCCCTTCAACTTCAACTTGGTGAATAGCCTGGTGGCGGGGTACGTGCAGGACAACATGCATGTAACGCATAACTTCAGTCTGAACCTGGGAATGCGCTATGAATTGACGACACCTCGCGGCGACAAAAATCAGAACAATAACGTCAACTTCAATCTCCTTACGGGGACCCCGGAGATTGGCACAAACTACAACACCTACAAGGGATGGGATGACTTCCAGCCTCGTATCGGCTTCGCATACAGCCCCGATTGGGCTCCGGGAACTGTGATCCGCGGCGCCTACGACATCTCTAGTTACATGGAGGGCAACGGAGTAAACAACATGGCCGTTGTAAACCCACCCTATGTGGAACTGCACAATGAGGTGAACAACACAGCCGCTACGCTGATGTATCCGACTACCACGCTCGATCAGGGATATACGCCTTTCTCTGCCGCCTGTACCCCTGCTCAACTCATGGCGTTTGCCTCCAACTGTTTCGCAAGCGGCCAGGCACACGCAACCAATCCTAACCTTCAGCCTGCGGTCGATCAGCAGTTCAGTCTGTTTGTTCAGCACCAGTTCAAGGCCAATACGACGGCGACCATCGGATTTGTTGGCAACAAGGACGACCACATGTCCGACATCTATCTTTACAACCAAAAACAACTCACCACAGCGGACACCGTGGTTCCGGGGCCCTATATGCAGCCGATCGTGACCGCTGGTGCTCAAGCTCGCTACAACGCCTCCGACGGAATCTCTCGCTACAGCGCGCTGGAAGCAACTCTGTTGCAGAGAAACTATCACGGCCTTACCTTCCAGGCCAGTTACACATGGTCTAAGTGCCTTGCCAACTCGCTCGGTTACTTCGGCTCCTATGGTGACGAAGAAGGTGCGGGAGAATCGCAGACACAGGCTACGCAGAACTTCTTCCAGAATGAGTACAACCCGATGGGCGATTATGGGCGATGCACCATCGACACCAAGCAGGAACTCGGCGCCTATGGCGTGTACAGTCTCCCTTTCGGGAGGGGAAAGCTGTTCGCCAACAACGTCAATCACGTAGTCGATGAGGTGATCGGGGGCTGGGAAACCGCGGTCAACACCACATTCCGGTCTGGTTTTGGGATTACCCCTTTTGCCGGTGCCTACATGGGTGATGACAATGCACTCTCCGCATCCACGCTAACCGGTTCGTATGAACCCCGCCCCGATTGCGTAGCCGGCCAATCAACCACGGAAAGCATGCAGACAGTTCAAATCGGTGGGAGCATCGGGCGGACGAATCTCAATCCGGGCTCCGTGGCCGAGGTCGCGAACTATTCCTACGGCAACTGCCAGACGGGCGCGTTGCGGGGGCCTGCCCTCAAGACCGCCGATCTAAACCTGACTAAAAGATTTCCGGTCACGGAGAAGTTCAACATGGCGCTCGCCGCCGAGTTCATCAACCTGACCAACACTCCGGTCTTCAGCGTGCCGGCCAGTTGGTGGGGGCAGTATAGTTCGTGCCAGGCTTGCAATGGCGTTCGCGCAACAGGCCCGGCGGTCAATGTGGGGACCGGAAACGTAGGGCAGTTCGGTCTACTGGATGGGTCAAACCCTGGTCGCGAAGTCGAACTTTCACTCAAGCTCAACTTCTAACTTGGCAATATCAACCAAGCTCAGGCGTCGTTTTCCACGGCGCCTGGGCGGCTCCATAAGTTAAACGATGCCTCCCCGAGACAGCCCCTGCTCTGTGGGCTTACACTGGTGCATTCCAAATTCATCGCGGATTGCGGTGTTCTAATCCTCGAACGCAGAGAACACGTGTGTGTTTCCAAGCAGGATTGAGGGCTATCGGCATGCTCCGTTGCTGCGTGGAGGATTTCGCTTGGCTGCATCAAACCTTCGATGCAGGCACAATCAAAGTTAGACCCGGCCAGATGTTGCCTTCTTGAATTGGCTGAACAATGGCGGTGAGTGTTTTTGAGATCATATGGAGTTTGATTCAGGATTTTATGAAGAACTATCTTTTTGAGCTGTGTGCCGAGAGTGTACGGGCCGCGCAGGCGGCCGAACACGGCGGTGCCGACCGAATCGAACTTTGCTCCCAGTTGTCTGTTGGTGGACTCACCCCCAGTGAAGACCTCATTTCAGCAGTCATCCGATCGGTTGCCATTCCCGTTCACGTCTTGATTCGTCCGCGAGGTGGGGACTTCGTTTACTCCCCTGAGGAATTCGATCAGATGCGGCGGCAGATCGAGCACGTAAAGCAGGCGGGAGCCGCGGGAATTGCCATCGGCCTCTTGCTGCCCGATGGAAGCGTGGACGTGGAGCGCAGCCGCGAGCTCGTCCGCCTGGCTCGGCCCCTTAGCGTCACCTTCCACCGCGCATTCGATGAGTCAGCAAACTTGAGCGATGCAATGGAATCCGTGATTCAAACCGGCGCTGATTGCCTCCTGACTTCGGGCGGCGCGCCCGATGTGCTCTCAGGCGCCGATTCGATCGCTCGCTTGCGCAGGCAAGCCGCCGGGCGATTGGAGATCATGGCCGGCGGTGGACTCAGGCTCGCCAACCTCGCAGAAGTGGTGCGACGCACAGGCATTTCCTATCTGCACGGGTCATTGACGCGCAGAAACGCAACCTCGTTGCAGTCTGAAATCGGCGAAGCGAACGGAAAGCAAGTGGGTAACGGGCATTCCGCGGTCGACACTCAGGCAATGCTTGAGTCTGATGTCCGCGAGTCAATCCGCCTCCTTCGCCAGGAAGTCGCTGCAAGAGAGTCCGCGGCTCAAGCCGCTCGCTGAGACACCGGTGCACCTCCGTGGTGGCGGCTTTCTTCAAACCAGAATGACACGCGTTCCCTGTTGTTCAAACTCCGCCACGTTCTCCATCGCCGCGCCAGTGTCCGTAATTAGAATGTGAATCGCACTGGCCGGGCAAACGAAAGCGGGGCTTACCTTCCCCAACTTGCTTGAGTCGGTGGCAACAATCACCTGCTTTGCCTGCTTCACCATCTTTCGGTAAACCAGGGCCTCGTCCGCCTCAAGGGTGGTCGCGCCCTTTTCTGCACTCAGCCCGGTCACACTCAGAAACACCTTGTCCATGTAGACATCGTCGAGAAACGTCAGCGCCGCATTTCCCGTAAGCGAGAACGACCATGCCCACGGCACCACGCCGCCGGTGAGATAGGTGCGGATGCCGGGCTGATTGCAAAGTTCCATTCCGATATTGATGGCGTTCGTCACCACCTGGATCTTGTCGCGATGTCGCAGGCTGCGCCCGATATGGGTTGTCGTGGTGCCCGCGGTCAGCCCCACCGTCTCATTGCCCAGCACCAGTTCCGCCGCTGCCAGGCCAATGCGGCGCTTCTCCTCGGCAAACCGTTGTTCGCGCGCCAGAAAAGTGCTGTCATAGCGGAAAGGTTCGTAAAGAAGCGGCTCAACCAGGGTCGCGCCACCGTGTGTCCGACGGATCAGGCCACGCTGTTCCAGTTTCGCCAGGTCGCGCCGAATGCTGGGTGCAGAGGAGCCGGCCACCGACAGAATCTCTTCTATCGTCGCGCTTCCCACGCGCAGAAGCAGTTTGATAATCTGCTCGGAACGCGGATTCAGTGAGTCTGTCATCGCAACGATTCTATCCTTTCCCGTTACAGAATAATCAGGTTCACGCAGAAACCGTTCCCACATTTTGCAATTTTGTTCACATAGATGATCATATTATCGATGTATGATCATAGCTGGCGCAGGTCATCTTCAAACAGATTGTAGCCGGAATGGAAACATGCAGAACTTTGCCCATGAAATGCTGCGCGAGATTTACGAACAGCCAGAAGCGATTCGGCGCACCTTAGACCTTTATCTTGCGCACGATTTCCTGAAGCCGGATGTGGCCAAACTACTTGCCACCTGGTCCATCCCCGAAGGCGAAGTTCTGATTGCCGCCTCAGGCTCAAGCAGGCACAGCGGCCTCGCGGCCGAGATCCTGCTCGAGGACCTGTGCGGGTTGGCGGTGGATGTCGAATATGCCAGCGAATACAGTTGCCGCGGCAACGACGACAAGCAGGGAATCCGCCATCCCAGCGTCCTCGTCCTCTCCCAATCCGGCGAAACATCGGATACCCTTGCCGCTCTGCGCGAAGCGGAACAGCGCGGCCAACGAACCCTCGCCATCACCAACGCCGCTGGTTCTTCCATGGAGCGCGAAGCCGATGTTTCCATGCCTCTCGCCGCCGGCCGCGAGCGCGCAATTCCAGCCACAAAGAGCTTTACAGGCCAATTGACGGTCCTCTATCTTCTCGCGCTGTATGAAGGCGCGCGTCTCGGCCGCCTCAATGCGGACGAACTTACGCGCCACATTGAAGCCATCCGCGCTTTGCCTGCCTCGATCGAAGCGCAACTCGATGGCTGGCGCGAGCAAATGGCCTCCCTCGCGCACAAGTACAACTCTGCGTCCACCTTCCTTTACCTCGGCCGCGGCATTCATTACGCCATCGCCCGCGAAGGCGCATTGAAGCTGAAGGAAGCCTCGTATGTCCACGCCGAAGGCTATCCCACCGGCGAACTGAAACATGGCCCCAACGCGCTCGTCAGTGATCGCGTACCGCTGGTCGTCCTTGCCACCGTCGATCCCAGCCTGAGCGGCTCCGTGCTGCGCTATCAAAAGACGCTGCAGCTCCTCCGCGACATGAAAGCGCAGGGAGCGAAAATCATCGCCATCGCCAATACAGGCGAGGAAGAAGTTCCCGCCCTTGTAAGTGACTGCGTATTCGTCCAGCCTGCAGCCGAATACCTGCTGCCCATCGCAGAGGTAGTTCCGCTGCAGCTCTTCGCTTACTTCATGGCTCTGGAGCGCGGCGTAGACGTTGACCGCCCCAGAAATCTTTCCAAGGCGGTAGTGGAGCAAGGCGCGGCAATCTGAAGTCCTACAACAGCGCGACTCCGCCCTGCCATCCCTCAAGCCGCATCCTCACTTGATCTCGACCTCATCAATCTCAAACTGGAATTTTCCCGGCTCCATCACATGCACAAACCCCAACCCACTTAGATCGCTGCCGTCCGTTTCAAAGGTAGAAAACGGGAACGTGTATTGCTTCCACTCTGGCCCCGCGACAAAGGTTGTGGTCGCCGGCATGCTTCCGTTGCCGTTGCGTTCTTCGGTCAACACAATCAGGGTGTATGTCTTCCCATCGCCCTTGGCCCAAAAGCTGATCTCCTTCTTGGTCGAAAGGTTTGCAGGCTGCATCGGCGCCGCCCCGGGCGAATACAGCGCTCCTGCGAATTTGAACGGTGCGGGCGAGTCGGCCACAATTTCTCCATTCACCTGCAAAGCTCCTTTCGTTCCATTCGCGCCCGGTTCCACAACGTTGATGGTTGCGCTCGATTTTCCGCCGCTCATCGTGTCCCCAGCAGGGATCCACATTCCAAAATTCGCCGCAACCTTCCCATCGTCAAAGGTGCTCACAACGCCGGACTCGGACCCCGCTGGCGCTGGCGGCAGTGGTGGCCTGCCAGTTTCGCCTGTCGCTCCGGTCACAGTCAGCCGTACCATGCTTGTTTTGTCGGAACTCGGACCCACCATCATCTCAAATACGCCAGGTTCTACCACGCGATGCATATCGATGTTCAGCATCGAAAGCGTCTCCGGCGTAACGTTAAACTCCACCGTCTTCTTCTCATTCGGCTTCAGCGTGATCCGGTTAAAGCCCTTCAACTGCATCACCGGCTGCGTCACATCAGCAATCTTCTGGTGAATGTAGAACTCCGCCACTTCATCGCCTGTACGCTGGCCTGTATTTGTAACATCTACGCTAACCTTCGCAGTCCCTCCCGGCAGAATCTGCTTCGGCTCCACGCGCAGATTGTCAAAGCTGAATGTTGTGTAGCTCAGCCCATATCCGAAAGGAAACAGCGGCTTCCGCGTGCTGAACTCGTAGCTCCGATTGTCAGATGGTTTGTGGTTGTAGAAGTCCGGCAGGTCGCCCACATTGTGCGGAAAGGTGATCGGCAATTTGCCGCCTGGGTTCACATCACCGAACAGCACCTGTGCCGCCGCCACCCCGCCTTCTTCCCCAAGATAGAACCCCTCAAGAATCGCGGGCACGTTCTCCGCAATGTAATTGATTGAGAGCGGACGCCCGTTGATCAGAAACACAACGGTCGGCGTTCCCGTCTCAACCACCGCCTTCACCAAGTCGTTCTGTGCACCCAGCAGGTCCAGGGAGTCCCGATCGCCGCGATGCTCTTCCGCCCATGCCTCGCGATTGGTGCTCTCGTTTTCACCCACCACCAAAATGGCTACATCCGACTTCCGCGCCGCGGCCACTGCTTCTTGAATCGAAGCGGTCTGCGTCTTCGCATCCAGCAGTTCCACACCGTTGGCCCACCAGCCGCGATATCCTTGCGGCGCAGTCGTGATCTTGCAGCCTTCCGCATAGATCACGTTGGCCTTACCGCTCACGCGCGCCTTGATGCCGTCCAGAATGCTTACGCCCTGCCCGGGATCGCGGCTGTATCCGCCCAAATGCACATCGGCTGCATTGGGACCAATCACCGCAATGTTCTTCAGCTTCCCCAGGTCCAGCGGAAGCAGGTTTTTCTCGTTCTTAAGCAGCACAATCACCTTGCTTGCCGCTTCAACAGCCAGCTTGCGATGTTCCTCGCTGTTTGTTGTCTTCTCCGCGTAGTCAGGGTCTACGTAAGGATTGTCGAAAAGCCCCAGGCGAAACTTCGCCGTTAATACCTTCGTCACCGCGCGGTCCACATCGCTCTCAGGCACAATGCCCGCCTTCACCTGCGCAGTCAGCGTGCTGAACGCACTGCCTTCTGATAGGTCGTAGTCAATCCCTGCCGCAATCCCTTGCCGCGCCGCATCCGCATTGTTGTACGCCACGTGATGCGTCGCCACCAGCATCTGCAGCCCATCGCCATCGGACGTGATATACCCCGTAAATCCCCACTCCTGCCGCAGCACCTTGTCCAGCAGCCAGTGATTGATGTGTGAAGGCACGCCGTCAATCTCGTTGTACGATGCCATGATGCTGCCCACGTGCGCTTCCTCAACGGCTGCCTGAAAAGGAACGAAGAAGTTTTCGCGGATGATGCGCTCGGAGTAATTGCCGGGAGCCGTGTTGGTGCCCCCTTCCGGTTCCGAATGCACGGCGTAATGCTTCGCCGTAGCCAGCACATGATGCCTGTCGATCATGAAGCTGTCGCCTTGCAGTCCTTCAATGGCGGCAACACCCATGCGCGACACCAGGTAAGGATCCTCGCCAAGGGTCTCCTCGGTACGTCCCCAGCGCGGATCGCGCGCCAATCCCAGCACCGGCGAAAACAACTGGCCCGCGCCGCGCGACCCAGCTTCATCCCCAACCGCGGTAAACACCCGCTTCACCACCGCCGGGTCCCAGGTCGCGGCCAATCCCAGCGCCTGCGGAAAGCTGGTGCTGCCGTATTCCATAAACCCATGCAGCCCCTCGCCCAGAAACATTGCTGGAATGCCCAGCCGTGTCTTTTCCCGCTGATACCGCTGCACCCCATTGCGAAGTATCGCGGACTCGCGCGGCGTAAATTTCTGGTCCGCGCCCCACGTATTCGCAACCACCTGGCGAGCCTTCTCGCTGGTATACGTCCCCGTCGGGTCAATTACCTGCAGGCGCGTTTCCCAGCCGCCCGTGATCTGCTCCACCTTCTCTTCCAGCGTCATGCGGGGCAGCAAATCCGCCACGCGATCCTCAATGGGCAAGCTGGCATCTTTGTAGCGAGGCTGATCGCCCGGTGCAGCGGCCTGTGCCGATGCACCAGCCTTTGCCTGGCCGGAGACGCTGGCCGTGTACAGCGTCAAACTCATCAGAAGAGCGGAGAGCAGGCAGTAGTGGATAGTTCGCGTCGAGTTCGTCATTTTCCAGATCAAGGCCTCAGTTTCTTTCCATTTTTTGCCGGGAATCATTCTACTCGGACTACGCAATCCCTGCGAAAACAGTTCAATCAAAATAGAGCACATCACAGACTGCTGTGTTGAACCTGCACCACGGCAGGAGCAAGTCCCGGTGCCGGACCAGCTGCAAAGGCCTCGTGTCCCGTTCTTGCGCCTTTTTTCTGGCGAAAGGAGGAGAGAGCACAACCCTCAATAAGCTCGTTCATCCCGAGCGAAGCGTAGCGGAGTCGAAGGACTTGCTTCCTGTGACGTCTGTCGTAAGGGCGAGAGAGATCAACTCTCAAGGGCTGCCTTGTTGTGTTCAACTTGTATCTCTGTTTCCTGTCAGAGGTATTCGCGAATAGTTGCCTGCAGACTCTAAGCGCACAAGGACGATTCGATTCCCGCCATCGCGGAGATAGGATGGCCTGAAATAGCCGCGTCTGCGCATTTATGCGCACCCCGAGTTTTGCAAAGGCCTCTTTTGAAGCTTCATGAACCGTTTTTTTGCAACTCTCTATAGTTAAAAAACGCGAGATTTCGTGCAATTCGCGAACTATTTCGCACGTTTTCACGCGCACCCAGGGGCACGCTGCGCACCCTCCGCAAGCGCCTTTGTAGACAGGCTCAACCGCAACGACATGCGAAGATAAGAGTCAGGTCCTCCAGGTCCAAATCATTCATGCGTCGTGCAGCGCTCATCTACAATCCGGCTTCCGGTCAGCAATCCACTCGACGCGCTGCAATCATCGCAAATGCTTTGGCCATCTTGCGCAGCGCGGGCGTCGAAGCTCATTCAATGGAAACCAGCGCACCCGGAGGCGCCGGCGTTTTAGCGCAGCAAGCCGTTCTCCAGGGCTGCGACACAATTCTTGCTTGCGGCGGGGATGGCACGGCCAACGAAATCCTGCAGCATCTCGTCGGAACACCGGTTGCACTCGGCGTTGTTCCCTTGGGCACGGCCAATGCACTTGCTGCGAACCTGGGTCTCGGTTGGTCCCCGCTTAAGGCAATCCGGAAATTGATTTCAGCTGAGCCAGTTGAAATCCCTGTCGGCCGCATCTCGTATCTGGATCAAGAAGGCGCGCAGCAATCGCGCTACTTCACCGTGGCCGCCGGTGTGGGTGCGGATGCTCTCTGCATTTCCAGGCTCGATGCCGGCTTGAAGCGCCGTTTCGGCTATGCGCTTTATATGCTGGAGATGTTCCGTGTCTGGGCAACGCACACATTTCCCCTTTTCGACGCGGCCTATGTGCCCTCCGACTCCACTGCGCCCCGCGTCACCGCAGTCTCAGAACTTTTGGCAATACGGATTCGCGATTTTGGGGGCTTGTTGCACCACCTCGCTCCCGGAGCCAGTCTGCACAAACCAACTCTCCGCCTACTCGCCTTCAAAACCCGCAGCCGCTTTCAGTACATGCGCTTTGTGTTGGCATCCTTGTTTCAGCGCCAGACGTTCTTCCATCAAGTCGAATTGCTCGACGCGCTTGCGGTCGAGTGCCGCAGCCGCAACGGATCGCCAGAAGGGGTTTTCGTCGAGGCAGATGGCGAACTGCTGGGCGGGTTGCCGGTGACCATCGAGATCGCTCCCGAAAAACTCACTCTGTTGATTCCACCGGGCGTCCAGCCCTGAGCGCGGATTCTCGCCTTCGCGCCCTGGCCCGGTTTGCAGTTGTCGCCCCCAGCCTGCAATCATCGGAGCGAAGTTTTTGAGCGGAGTGTCACTGACAATGAACAAATCTGCACTGCTTGTTCTTGCCGCTGCTGTCGGCATCTGTCCGGGGCTCTTAGCCCAGCAGTCCGGTTGGCCGCCTGCGTCCGCCATCTCACCCTGCCGGTCTGGCCTGGCATTGCACCCGGCGCTCCAGCAAACCCGTTGCCTGAAGCAGACACAACCACCGCCAAAGATAATCTCATCGCCGGCAAGCCTCTTGTCCGGCTGGGCAATGTGTCCGTGCCTACTCTCACTCTCTACAAGGCAACCAGCCACAACACCGGCGCGGCCGTCGTGGTCTTTCCCGGCGGGGGATACAACATCCTGGCTATCGACCTCGAAGGCACCGAAGTCTGCGACTGGCTCACCGCAGCTGGCGTCAACTGCGTCATCCTCAAGTACCGGGTGCCCGGCACCGGTCCCTACCCCAAATCCCCCGCGGCTTTGCAGGATGCGCAGCGCTCTCTCGGCCTCGTTCGCGAGCATGCAACGGAATGGGGCATCGATCCCAAGCGCGTCGGCGTGCTGGGTTTCTCCGCGGGTGCACACTTGGCAGCCGCACTCAGTACTCACTTCGATGAGCGCCTCTACGCCCCGATCGATTCCGCAGACCAGCTAAGCTGCCGTCCCGATTTCGCCGTCGTCGTCTATCCCGGCTACCTGGCCCTGTCTGAAAAGAATCTCGCCCCCAACGCAGACATAAATCCCACAGCGGCAACGCCGCCAACATTCATAGTCCAGGCTGAAGACGATCCGGTCCACGTAGAGAATGCGGTGGTCTATTTCATGGCACTCAAGAACGCCAAAGTCCCCGCCGAACTGCACATCTATGCGCAGGGCGGCCACGGCTACGGGCTGCGCAAGAACGGTCTTCCGGTGACCTATTGGCCGGGCTTAGTTGAGAAATGGTTGGAAACTATTAAGATGTCGCCAGGCCTGCCCGAGTAGGTTCTAAAATCACAATCATGATATTCGGAGTTCTAACCATCTCCGATCGCTGTTCTCAGGGCCTGCTCCAGGATACTGCGGGCCCAGCCGTGGTTGCGCAGCTTCGCCAACAATGGCCCGACGCAGAAATCCGGACCACCCTGCTCCCGGACGATCAGCCCGCCATTGCAGCCATGCTGACGAAACTCAGCGAAGACGGGGCCCACTTACTGCTCACTGTCGGAGGCACCGGCCTTAGCCCGCGTGACCGCACACCGGAAGCCACGCGCAGTGTGATAGACCGTGAGGTTCCAGGCCTGGCTGAGGCGATGCGATCCATCGGTGCACAAAGTAATCCCTTCGCATGGCTGTCGCGAGGTCTAGCAGGCCTCAAAGGCACCACACTCATCGTCAATCTACCCGGCAGCCTCCGCGGTGCAACTGAAAGCCTCGCATCAATTATTGAGCTAATCAAGCACGGAATGGAAGTTGCCGCCGGCGGCCAGAGGCATCCCTGATGCCCGCCGAATTCGGCCGTCGTCTCAGAAAACAACTGATCGGACCAGAGGAAACGCTTTCCGGAAGGCCTACCAACGCTCTCTCTTGCCTGCGGTTCGGACTGCTAACCCGCAGGAAGAAAATACCGCAAACCGCTGTTTCCAAAATGCTTTCCCTAGCAGCCCACACAATCGCTCTGGCTGAGAAACACAAGAAACGCGTACAATCCCTTCATCAGTGACTATCCAGAGGAAAAGCTCATCTGACCACAAACGCCCCGGCGCCATCAGCATCCGCGATGTAGCCCGTCGGGCGGGCGTTTCCATCGCCACCGTTTCCCGTGCGGTCAATCGCATTCCCACCGTAGATCCTGAGCTGGCAAAGCGCGTCTGGAAAGCCATCGACGAAGTAGGCTATTTCCCCAACACCCAGGCCCGCGCACTTGTCTCCGGACGCAGTCACATGCTCGGCCTCATCGTTTCCGAGATCACCAACCCTTTTTTCCCGGAGCTCGTGCAGGAGTTTGAAAATTTGGCCGTCGCGCAAGGCTACGAAGTTCTCATCGGTTCCACTAATTACGAGCCCGCCCGCACCGAGTCACTCATTCGCCGCATGCTGCAGCGCAGCGTCGATGGCGTGGCCGTTATGACCTTTGGCATTGAAGAAGAGTTGGTGCAGAAGCTGGTGGAACGCGAGTTTCCCCTGGTCTTTGTGGACGCCGGACCCGACCTTCCCAACATCCGCGTCCTCAAAGTCAACTACGGCGAAGGAATCCGTCAGGCCGTCCAGCACCTCGCCGCTCTCGGCCATCGCCGCATCGCCTTCATCACCGGTCCGCTACGCCTCCGTTCCGCCATCGCGCGTCGCGCAGCATTTCTCAAATCCACGTCGGAACTCGGCCTCACCATTCCAGCCGCTCACATTGTCGAAGGCACCCACACAATGGAAGGCGGCATCCTTGCAATGGAGCAGCTAGCCTCCCACGGCGAATTGCCAACCGCCGTCATGTGCTCCAACGACATGACAGCCATCGGCGCTCTTCACGCGCTCTTTCGCACCAGCCGCAACGTCCCTCGTGAAATCTCCGTTGTCGGCTTCGACGACATTCACCTTGCGCAGTTCATGCTGCCGCCGCTCACCACCATCCAGATGTCGTGCAAAGACCTTGCCGCAGCCGCCGTCGAGGCTTTGCGCGCAGGTATTGAGCAGGACCACCCCATGGCTGCAAAAAAAGAGTGGCAAATTCCCACCCGCCTTGTCGTGCGCCAGTCCACCGACTTTCCCTCAGGAAGCCTGCCTGCCCTCAAAGCGCACAAGGCCCCCAGGCCGAGCAAGTCCACAAAGTAGCGCATCCCACTGCAGACGCGAAGCCGCGCTCTACCGATTTACACCAAACCGCCACGAGATGGACCCGCTCACAAACGAGACCATGCGCACGCCAACGGGCCACTCATGTGTCCCGCAATCAAAGTCATTCTGTGCACCGCTCGGTCCCGATCCCGCCGTGCAACCCGGAATCCCATCCCCCACCTGCCACGCCACTCCCGAAGCCAGCGGCGCAATAGTCTCGGTGGTCTGCCCGGTATAACCCCGCGCTACCATTCCGTTCGCGCCCACTTCCACCCGCCCGTCCCTAAGGCTGCGCACCACCGCCAACCGCGTCTCTCCTACGGGAATCGCTTCGAGTTGTTTCCAGCCGTCCTCGCTGTTGCCTGCATCCAGAATCTTGTGCCCCACATACTCGTACTCGCCGCGCGCATGCAATCGCAGAGGCAGCTTGTCCAGTGTTATCAGCCCATCAAAGATCGTCCGCGGACACTCCACCGCAGGGTTCCATCCTGAGTTCACCGTCCATCCAGGATCGGAACCAAACTCGTTCAACACCCGCGCATCCGCCTTCGAGAAAACCGCTTGCACACTTCCGTAGCCCTTGAATTGTCGGTGCACACTCGCGGTCAGAAACTTCAGCTTCCCCGGTCCCAAATCAAACGGCGTTCCGTTGTCGGGATCAATCTTGCCCAGCGTTTCCGTTGTCGTCGTTCGCCCCATTGTCACCCGCACATCGGTGGACGAGAACTCATTTTCCACTACGAACTGCATGGAGTGCGACCGCTCGAACGGCGAAGCCAAAGCCGCCGCCCCCATAGCCCCCGTCAGCGTACCCTGCACAGAGATGCGCGGGTCCTGCGTAAAGAACGCCTGCCCAATGCTGAACGAAGCCGAAGGCAGCCAGCGCGCAACTCCGTCTCCTGGCGTCCACGCCAGCGTGGCCTTGGGAGCAAGAAACGTACTCCATAAATCGAACGAATCGGCGGCCACCATCTTGTTGTCGTTCTTCAACTCGATCGTGTCCGGCCTCACCCCGCCGTAGAAGCGCACATGCTTTCCCAGGTCGCCGTTCACCGCCGCGTACGGCGTCAAGTCGCGAATCGTGATGTTACTCGACAGCACCTTGACGAAAGAGCCATACAGCTTCGCATCCGCCAGCGGATAGTGATCCAGATCGTCGTTGCGAATATCGTCCTCGTGATAGTCCAGACCCATCATGCCCTGCAGCCACGACGCATACCTATGCGTTTCTCGTGCCTGTGCGCCCTCAACCGTGCGGAACTCACTCTGCCGAATCAACCCCTCGCCGAAGTTCGAAAACAGCGCCAGATCGTAGGTGCGCATAAATCCTGACAAAGCCACATCGTCCCTGTTTCCCAGCTTCCAATGGTCATCGGCTGCCAGCAGAGCCGTGTGCGTCTGGTCCTTCTGACGCGGGTCAATCGTGTCGTCCAACTCCTCGCCAAATCCCATCGGAACCAGGTTCCCCTCATGCGAAACGCCGTAATACGCAATGCCGAACAAACTCAATTCATGCCGGCCAACATCCAGCACGCGCAGCGCATTTACCTTGTACATCTGCCGGTGCTCCATGTCCTTCAGCAGGCCGTTGCCGTAGTTGGCCTCCAGTGCCATCCATTCGCGCGTTGCTGCATTCTTAGGCGCAAATCCGGCCGTCATATCAAGGTTGCGATCATCGCCCGTGAGGGTCACAAAGTTCGTCATCCGCTCCCGTGGCATGTAGGTCGCCGCCAGGTTCAGAGCATGATTGCCTTCCAACACGTTGAACGCTCCGCCGTCGGTCGTCACTCCAGCCAACGCACCTGAAACGTAAACATTGGGATCGGAGTAGCCGTTGCCATGCGCGTTGGCGGAGAGGTTGTTGGTCACCAGGTAGCCGCCCACCGCAATGTATTGCGCAATCGGCTCACCGTGATCAGCCATTACGCCAGGCGCAAAATACTGCGGCGCCTTGATGCCACCGGCCGCAGTTTCAATAGGCAGTCCGGGAATCGAGATCGGCGCGCCCGGCCGTCCTGGATTGGCATCCAGCAACTGCTCGCGCACCAGAACCCTCTGCGATGGATCGGGAGCTTCGAGCGCAATCTCGCTCACGTCGCCATTAACGATCACCACTTCGGCAGCGGCAGCCACCTGCTGCAGCGGTAGCGTCAGCGTTGCAGACAGGGCCGAAGGTATTCGGCTCAATTCCAGCTTTCGCGTGACGACGGCAAACCCGGGAGCTTCCACACGCACCGTGTATGCGCCCCATGCGGGCAGCGCAATCGTGAAATTTCCGTCGGCGGTGGTCGTTGCGCTCACGTGCGCGCCGAAGCTGGAATCGAACTCGACGCGAGCGTTCGGTACGGGACGAGAGGATGGGTCTAGCACCGCGCCACTCACCCTCGCCGACACTATCTGGCCAAACGCCGGATTCATCGCTATGGCCAGCAGCACCAGTGCTACGCTTCTATATTCCGTGCTGCCAGCTCGCATGGGAGCTCCCGCATCGGACTCTCCAGGGAAGAATCAGAGTAACACATACTCTAGAATCGTGCTACTAGCGCTGCAGGTTCCACTTGAAAAATGGGCTACCCCCCTCCCCGAGCATTTGCTATGAATGGGAGTCTTGATCCACTGGGTACCCCACCCTCGCCGCGTCTTTGTTTTTGCGGATAGGGTGGGGTGGCAAGCCGGGCGCAACCCGGTTCTTGCTAATTCAAAAACATCGTCCGATAAAGCGTATCCCGCTGCACCGGCTTGAACCCCGCGTCGCGAATAATCCGCCGCAGTTCTTCTTCCGTGGTGCAATTCGATGTGCCTGCGGCTCTTACCACGTTCTCTTCCAGCATCACCGAGCCCACGTCGTTCCCCCCGAAGTGCAGGCCCAACTCCAGCACCTTCAGCCCCTGGGTCACCCAACTCGCTTGCACATTTTCAATGTTGTCGAGATAGAGCCGCGCAATCGCCAACACCTTTAGGTATTCAACGGAAGTCGCTTCTTCCCATCCGCGACCGCCCAGTGCCGTATTCCCCGGCTGAAAGCTCCACGGGATGAATGCTGTAAACCCGCCGGTCTCTTCCTGCAACCGCCGCACTACCTCGAAGTGGTTGATGCGCTGGTCAAATGTCTCTCCCACGCCGAACATCATGGTCGCCGTGGTCCTCATGCCCAGTTGGTGCGCGGTCCGGTGCACACTCACCCAGTCTTCGGTATTGCATTTCAGGCGCGCAATGCGATGCCGCACTTCATCATCCAGAATCTCCGCGCCCCCGCCGGGGATAGAATCCAATCCCGCGTCGCGCAGCCGCGCAATCGTGTCGCGCAAACTCAACTCCGAGTATTCCGCAATTGACAGCACTTCTGATGCCGACAAACAATGCAGCCAGATCTTTGGGAAACGCTGCTTAATCCCGCTGAATAGCCGCTCGAACCAGTCAATCTTCAAATCGGGATGAATACCGCCCTGCATCAGCACGCCCGTGCCGCCCATTTCAATCGTCTCGGCAATCTTTTCGTAAATCTTTTCGGATTCGAGAATGTAGCCCTCGTTCGTGCGCGGCCCTTTCAACGGCCGATAGAACGCGCAGAATGTGCAGTACTCTGTGCAGAAATTTGTGTAATTGATGTTGCGGTCAATGATGTAGGTAACCACGCCCTCGGGGTGCAGGCGCCTGCGCACAGCATCCGCCTCAAACCCAAGACCGATAAGGTCAGAAGAGTGGAAATGGTCGAGGGCCTGTTGGCGCGTCAGTGACATACTCTCGATTCTACCAATTCAGTGGTTCTTCGACGAATCACTGTTGACCGGAAGTGAACTCGAGTGCTTCTTCCCCACCCGCCGAATCAAAAACAATCCGCGCTGCCGAAGCGGGCGTCCCTGCGTCCGTTCCAGGTTCGAAGCAGTCGAAATGCCGCTGAACAGGACAAAAAAATCCCAGAACGCCCTGAAGAATCTCTTTTTGTTTTCGGTTGTCATGGGGAAGAACCTCGTCATTCGTTATGGGCTGGCCGCGGTTACTGCGGCCCTATTCTTCGGGGCGCGCCTTTGCAGGTGGTTTGGCGACCGGCCTGGGCTTTTTCGCGGGACTCGATACGCCCATGCTCATCAGCAGAAACCCAAGCCCCTTGCGGATCGAATCGAGAACGCTCATGAACGTACCTTCTCCCTTGTTGCTTCAATCTGCCAGTCGTTGCTTCAATCGATATCGTTTGCTCGCTCGCGAAACTCAAACACGCGGCTGCTGATCGTCAACGCTGTTTGGGGTCGGCTGTGATGAATCCCGGTTGCGGCGGGGGCTCGCCACGTAGAATCTGCAATGCGACCGGAGGCAGCGGTTTGTCCGCATTGGCCAGAAGCTGGCTCACCTGCCACATCTGAGTTTCCGTCAGCACTTGCTTGTACGATGGCATGCCGGTCAATCTAATCCCATTCGCCACCTTCCAGTAGGTTTCGCCCGGCTCATCGTCGCTTACGCCCACCACGTCATTGTTGTGGTGTTTCTCCCACAACGGCGGCGCACTCGGAAACATGTGAGCGCCGAAAGAAGACGATTTGCCGTGGAAGCCATGGCATGCAGCACACTGGTCGCGGTAGATTTGCGCGCCGGCAACGAAGGTCTCCTCATTCGCTTGCACCGGCGACGTCTTGATCAACTCACGGTCGATGCGGGCATTCAGCGGAACTTGCGTGATCAGCCGCTCCTCGGGCAGTGGCGGGTCGGCCACGGCCACTGGCACGGTTCCGAAGTGGAACCACGTCAGAATCACGAGCGGCACCAGCAGCGCTCCTACGACAATTCCAAGCAGAAACCGTCCCATGAATTCCGTGGACTCCTTTGCCTTTTAATCCTACGGCATTTTGATTTGAGCTGTTTGCTTTATCTAACCACCGATGTCACCGGCCCCCGGCGAATGAACCCCGGCCCAACGCATCGAGCGCTTTTGTTTTTGTCCAATGGGTGGGAGTCCGTAGAACTCCATAGGAGATTCAGCAAGCAAATCGCTGCGGCGCGCGTCCAAACAGGTACCGGTTCACCCACAAGGCTCCGGCAGGTGGTTTAATACCTAAGGGGGAAGCACTGCCTAAGTGGGCTTCCGTACTCCCGTGGAGGTAACCCGAAACCGATGTATTCTTTTCGCCGTCTTGCCATTTTGCTGGCGCTGATTTTGCCGGCCTTGAACGTTATTGATGCTCAAAGTTCGAGCAGCAATCCCGAACCCGCACCATCAAGTGCATCGTCAAGTCAAGACCAGACCGCGCCGCCGCCGCTCACCCAGCAGCAGTTGAGTGTGCAGGCGCGCATCAAGGCTCGCCGCGAGCAGCGCAGGGTTGCCGCAATCCACGAGGTCTACGACCATCTCTATGACATTTACGTCGGCGCGGGCTATCTGCGCTTTACGCCGGGCTCAAGCCTGCAGCGCGTGAACGAGTACAACTGGAACGTTGGATTCACCCGCTACTTCAGTGAGAGGTTCGGTGTGGCGCTGGATGGGCGCGGTTATTATGGCACGCCATTTATTCCGCCGCTGCAGAGTCCTAGCGGCGAAACGAAGCCGGCCATCAGTCAATACGCGGGGCTTGCCGGACCCACTTACAGGTTCTATTTGCAGCCCAAATTCTCTATCTCCGGACGGGTGCTGGGCGGGTACACTTACGGCAACTTCTCGGGAGATATCAACGGGTTCAATCCGACTACGTTTGGGCTCTGGGCGGATGGGTCAACATTCGCTGCAAGTGGCGCCATCATTGGGGAATACAACGTGGCACCGAACCTCGGCATACGGCTCGCGCCGGAGTATTATGCCACTGGATTCGGCTCGACCGTCCAGGGCGGCGCGGGCTTTACAGGCGGCATTGTTTACCGCTTCGGCAAGCAGTAAACGAGGGATCAGGGGTCACGGATCAGGGTCAGTTGCCGCGTCGACCAAGAACGTCGATGCGGACCGCATTGGTCAGTTCCGAGTTGTCAAATGGCTGCTCGGAGGGTTGTGCTACATAGCTGGAAAGGCTGCTCAAGTGGTTATAAAACATGCGAAAAGGCTGCTCAAGTGGTTGCCTTTCGCGTCGACATGAACCTTGCGGGCAGCCTTTTCGATGTGTTTCGATTGCAGAGAATTGAACTAAATGAAGTAAAGGATTGCTTAGAATTGAACGCTTTTTTGCAATTTGCGCTGATTTCGCACGACTTAACGGCTTAACTTATTGATAATGCGCTGTTTACTTCGATCTTGTATTCTGTGCAATTGCACTCTCTTTCGACAGCCCAGTGAGACGCCGGGGCACTCGTCTGTTGGGCGCCCCGGCGGGCTTACTGAAGAATCGGGATGCGGGCGATGCGCTGCTGCCACTCGGCGGGGCCGGTCTGGTGGATGCTGGTACCCTTCGAGTCCACCGCGACGGTGACCGGCATATCGCGCACATCGAACTCGTAGATCGCTTCCATGCTTAGATCTTCAAAGGCGAGCAGGCGTGAGCCGTGGATGGCTTTTGAGACCAGGTAAGCTGCGCCGCCTACGGCCATGAGGTAGACCGCGCCAAACTCGCGGATGGCATCGATGGCGACGGGGCCGCGCTCGGCTTTGCCCACCATGCCGAGCAAGCCGGTTTCGGCGAGCATCTGACGGGTGAACTTGTCCATGCGGGTGGCGGTTGTGGGTCCGGCAGGGCCAACCACTTCCTCGCGTACCGGGTCCACCGGGCCAACGTAGTAGATGAAGCGGTCGTTGAAATCCACGGGGAGCTTCTCGCCGCGGTTGAGCATGTCTGTCATGCGCTTGTGGGCAGCGTCGCGGCCGGTGAGCAGCTTGCCGGTGAGGAGCAGGACTTCGCCTGGTTTCCACGTGGCGGCTTCAGCGCGGGTGACGGTGTCGAGATTGACGGGGCGCGCGCCGCTGGGGTCATAGGTGAGCCTGGGCCAGTCTTCCAGGTTCGGCGGATCGAGATACACGGGGCCGGAGCCATCGAGCACGATGTGCGCGTGGCGGGTTGCGGCGCAGTTGGGAATCATGGCGACGGGCAGGTTGGCCGCGTGGGCGGGAGTGTCCAGAACCTTGACGTCCAAAACTGTAGTCAGGCCGCCGAGGCCCTGCGCGCCGATACCGAGGCGGTTTACTTTGTCGTAAAGCTCCACGCGCAACTTCTCCGCGGTGCTTTGCGGACCGCGGGCGATGAGGTCCTGAATGTCGATGGGGTCCATCAGGGACTGCTTGGCCAGCAGCATGGCCTTCTCTGCCGTGCCGCCGATGCCGATGCCCAACATGCCGGGAGGACACCAGCCTGCGCCCATGGTGGGCACGGTTTTGAGCACCCATTCGACGACGGAGTCGGACGGGTTGAGCATGGCGAATTTGCTTTTAGCTTCAGAGCCTCCGCCCTTGGCCGCGACCGTGACTTCGACGGTGGACCCACGCACCAGTTCCACGTTGACGACGGCGGGCGTGTTGTCTTTGGTGTTGACGCGCTTGCCCGCGGGGTCGGCCTGGAGGGAGGCGCGGAGTTTGTTGTCGGGGTCGAGATAGGCGCGCCGCACGCCGGCGTCGACCATCTCCTGCAGGTCCATCGGCTTTTCGCCGGGGGCAGCTTCAAAGTGCACGTCCATGCCGAGTTTGACGAAGGCGTTCACGATGCCCGTGTCCTGGCAGATGGGGCGATGGCCCTCAAAGCACATGCGGCTGTTGATGAGGATCTGCGCCATGGCGTCTTTGGCGGCGGGGGATTGTTCGCGGTCGTAGGCTTTCGCGAGGCTGGTGATGTAGTCCACCGGATGGTAGTAGCTGATGTATTGCAACGCGCCGGCGACGCTGGCGATAAAGTCTTCCTGCTTGATGACGGTCATGGGTGCACCCCTCGGACACTCTCTAGGGTAATGGACGGAGTGCATGCGCGTCTTTCCGACTGCGGCGAGCGGGTAAGATTTGATGATTCAGGTCGTAATCTCCTTTACACTAGGTATATCCACCACAATAATTAGCCATGCGAAAATCGTGGAGTTGGAAGGCAGCTGCCGGTTCGCTCTGGACCCGTCCGGTGCGGCGGAGGGACTGGTTTTATCTTGTCTGTCAGCTTGCTGCTGTGTGTTGCGCCCTTTGGTGGATGCCGGACTCTCACGTTCCCCTGCCCGGCTTTGCCGTTGCCGTTGTTGCGGGAATTGCGGCTCTTATGAGCGTGCATCCCGATCTTCGGCCATGGCAGAAGTTCATTTATCTTCTGCTGATCGGCGCATTCATAGTGATCGAATTCCGCGCGATTCGTTCCGATCGGTTGGCGAATGATACTGCACAAGCGGGCATAAGGGACTTGGAGAACGCAAAATTCGATTCGATCGCCAAAAGTCTGCAGGATTCGATTGATCTCGGCAAGGGCCAGTATGCCTCTACTATAGGCCACGTCGATTCGGTGTTGCAGAAAACAAACGCAGTCGCATCGATAGCTCAGGCCAACCTTAACGACGTGTCAGGGGAGGGATCCCATCCATGCGTCAGGCCAGATGGTCTGGCGATGACAGGTAATTTGGTTCCGTTCGAAGTTTCGAATCAAGGAAAGAACATTCTGACAGGCGTGGAAGTTTCGATACACACGATGCGCCAGTATCAGGCAGCGAGGTTGACGGGCGGGGAGCATCGGATTTACGTCGGAACGATTCCAAACGAGTGGCCAAAATTCCTGCCTGCAATAGTGCCTGAAATCGAAAGCGATGGGATGGCCCACTATTTCGTCGAGATCTGGGCTCAAAACGGGTACTATTCCGGGGTTATTAACTTTCGCAGGGCGAAAGGCGGGCAGTCTGACTGGGCCTATCAGTATTGGGAAGGAAAACAGGAATGGTTTAAGGGGCCAACCAAGGAGTTTCCAATGATGAAGCATGGAGGGGGGGTGACTCGCCCCATGAAGGATTGTCAGCAGTTTACGTGGTCAGATGGGAGTAAAGATTAGGCAGCCGATGTTCTCGCGGGCTTGGGCGTTGCCGAAGCGGTCGCCTAGGTTCGCTGTCGCTCGTGTAAGGGTCTGTCTATACCGTTTCAACTCTGAGCCCCGATGCGGGCTGGGTTGGATCGAGCCGCGTGGAAGCGATCAATGGGCATCGGCGGGAGCGTGATCGGCTTTGGAAGGCTTGTGATGTAGTCCACCGGATGGTACTAGCGGATGTACTGCAATGCGCGGGCGACGCTGGCGATTAAGTCTTCATGGCGGATGACGGTCATGGGGGTTCCTTCTGCAAGTTTAAAGAGAAACTCTGAGGAACGGGTAGAATGCGCAGATTTTTCGAAGAAATTGCCGTCTTTCTGCGTCTGGACCGAATTCTTCGCGACGTCTCATGTACGCCGGAATGGCGCAGAGGAGTTGCCAACTTTGAGATTCAGTCCAATTGACTTAAGGAAGCTCTGTGCTACTGACAAACCATGCTCGTCGCTACCAGGGCCGAGTAAGACGTCACTCAGATCAATTTGCATATCCTCGCCGCTGCCAAGGGGATACGCAATATAGGGAACGAGAGAGGTATCTCCGGCGCGAAAACGTAAGGGGTGCTGCGGGTTCCCAGCGCCCGCGCTGGACCAAATCACGAGTCTCCATTCGTTTTCTTCTTTAAATGCGACGTTTTTCAGTAGTGGGGCAATGTTTAGAAGGTCTCCAATTGTCTGCAGGAGTGCGTCCCTAAATCGCTCGATGCTCGGCGAGAACTTGGCTCCCACAAGAAATTGCGAGGCTTCAACGAGGAAGCGTCCGCCTGGTTTTGAGTCGTTGAACATCGCTCTGACTTCGGGCAACTCAGAGAAGATTTCCTTGAATGCTGCGAGAACTCGGCTTAGAGCTTGTCGAAGCAGTTCCTTCTTTTTGGAATGATCATAGACGCAGGGAGCAAAGCATGCTGGATACCCCTTCTTCTGTGTCTCGTGAAGCCAATTCACGTCGAACTCCAGGATCTGCTGGCGGGGACGATTCATCTTAAAGCCGAGGCAGGCACCGCTCGAACCTTTGGAGTAGCCTCGCCATTGACTCAGGCTGTCAGCTGCGGTGGAGAACGAGGAGACATAAGACAGCAGGCTGTTCGGGCTAAACATTCCAGTGGGGCTGAAGATATCGCTTATCACAAGGTTTGCGAGCCTTCTACGCCCGGGCTGCTCCGGGTCCGCCTCGGGATATTCTTCTATCAAATCCTTTGCAATGGTGCGCGCATGGACGATCTCCTCGCGGTCATTGAGAAATCGAGAGTCCGTTGCGTAAATCTCCCTGCTCGTCGTGATCCCTTGAAAGCCTCCAATTGAGGTGTAATGCCATAGAGTCTCCGGAATCGGTGAGTTTAACCATGCATGAATAGGGTCCGTGTCTTTCATCGCTTTTCCTCAAGTGCGGAACCTTTCGAGTCGAGCCGCGTGGAGGCGCTCAAGGAGCCGGAGCAGGAGCGGGAGCAGGAGGAGCAGCCGGAGCCGGATCAGCAGCGGGAGCGTCGTCTTCCGACTCGCTGAGGATTCTGAGCTTCTGCTCTTTGCCGCCGCCATTGTTGGAAGACACGTACGCCCACTTCTTCTCCGCGCGCACCACGAGCGTATCGCCAAGCCCGATCGGCGTCTTGTCGATTGCGCAGGGCTTGGCGGAGCACTCCAGTTGATAGATTGTGTCGCCCGCCCGGACGCGCAGCAGATGCACCCAAGGCGGAGCGCCTCCGCCATGCATGCCTCCGGCTGCTGCACCGCCGGTTGCCATTCCCACAATCGGCGGGCCGCCCGTCACCGGCACTCCGGTTACGAAGCCTCCATTCATGGGCGCGGTGGGGATCACCAACACCGGTGCGCCTCCCGTAGAGGGAATGGCCATTACCGGACCTGTTGGCATTGCAGGACCGCCGACAAAGCCGCCGCCCAGGTTCCTCGCCTTGACGGAAGATGGGTCAGTGGACCACGGCACCTTTTTCTGCCCCATGATGTGCATGCCGGCGCCGATCACCATTCCGCGCTCAGTGCCGGTGCTGTTGCCGGTGGCCGGCGGCATGGGGGGAATCACCTTGAGTTCCATGGTGAGGATTCGCAGTCCGTCCTCAGCGCCTTTGGCCGCGGCAAGGTAGGCGGAGTCGTCGTCCACGCGAAAGTGGATGGTATCGCCGGTCTCGATTGGTTTGTCGCCGGCCTTGCACTCAGGCATGCTGAAGTGGAGTCCTTTCACCTTGTCGCACAGCAACAGGTAGATTCGGGTGTCGGTCTCGACCTGATACGAATGGGCGCCCTTCGCAGAGGTGGAGAGCACTTTGCCGCTCAAGGGATAGTCGGGGGCTTGCTTGTCTTTTGGCCATGCGGGCAGCAGGCAGATGGCGAGAAGAACGCAGAAGAAGGACGAATTCCGAAGGACACACGACTTGCTGGTCATTTGAAGAATCCGGTATTGGATTGAGTTCCGTTGCTGGAATTGTACTGCTACAGCGCCGGGTACAAATCGCGCCACTCTTTCGTATCTTCTTCCAACGCCATGGCCTAATCTAGAAGCATGGACGATCCGACATTGCACGGGGCTGAGGACGAAATCTTCGATTTTCTGGTAGTTGGCGCAGGGCCTACAGGGCTGGCTTGCGCCATAGAGGCGCAAAGAGCAGGGTTTCGCACCGTTCTGGTGGACAAGGGATGCATCTGCAACTCGCTGTTCCATTACCCGGCGCATATGACGTTCTTTACTACTCCGGAGCTGCTGGAGATTGGGGACATTCCGTTTCCCAGTCCGAACCCGAAGCCAAACCGCAATGAGGCGCTGCAGTATTACCGGCTGGTGGCGGCGCACTACAAGCTGGATGTGCGCCAGTATCATCGCGTGGAGCGGGTTACTGGCTCGGTAGGCGCGTTTGAGGTCCATACTGTGGATCGGTTCGGCCGGCCTGGTTTGTTGCAGGCGCGCAGGCTGGCTGTTTCCACCGGCTACTATGACCTGCCGAATTACATGAACATTCCGGGCGAGAATTTGAGCAAGGTGCATCACTACTACAACGATCCCCATCCGTATTTCGGGATGGACGTGGTGGTGATCGGGGGCAAGAATTCAGCGGCGATTGTGGCTTTGGAGTTGTGGCGGAGCGGGGCGCGGGTGACGTTGGTTTATCGTGGGCCTGGTGTACAGCCGCATGTGAAGTACTGGATCAAACCGGACATTGAGAACCGCATCAAGAACGGGGAAATCAAGGCGTACTTCGAATCGAATGTGGTGGAGATTCAGCCGGACGAAGTTTTGCTGGAGACGCCTGATGGGCCGCTTACGCTGAAAAATGATTTTGTCTTTGCGATGACGGGCTACCATCCTGACTTCAGCTTTCTGGAAGAACTAGGGGTGCGCTTTGAAGGCGAAGACCGGCTGCCGGTGTGCGACCCAGTGACGCTAGAAAGCAACGTGGCCGGGATCTACCTTGCGGGAGTGATTGTGGCGGGCTCGCGAACCAATGAGATTTTCATTGAGAACGGCCGTTTTCACGGGCGGCAAATTGCGGCGGCACTGGCATCCAATCCGAAAGCCCAGAGTTAAAAACGAAGGCTGTTGTGCGGACCGCTGAACGGGGAATCCGTTAGACTTAGAGTGTGTGTTGATCGGAGGTTCGAGGCTTGCCTCTACGCTGGTGGCCACGATCGATTCGCTGGCAGATGCTGGCAGGGTTGCTGCTGCTTGAGGCGCTCTCGCTTGCGCTGTTTGCTGCGTTGCTGATTCATCAGCAGACGCATGACGTGTTCGAGCGCGCTCAGCACCGGCTGGCGCACCAGGCTACTTCAGTGGCGCTGCAGGCAAAGGAAGCCCTGCTGCAGGAGCGCGCCCAGTGGGTGGGATTATCGGTGAAGATGATGGGCGAGGCTCCCAGTGTGGCCTTTGCCAAGGTGACCGATCCGGCGGGAAACGTGCTTTATGTGAGCGCGGGAGAGCCGGAGCAATACACGCTGGCGCCGTTGGAACGGGCGCAGATCCCCCTGATGACCCGGGATGAGCCGAGAGTCTTTAACCTGGGCGCAGATCGCTGGGAGGGCGTGAAGCCCATCTATACCGGCTCCGACTTGCGCGGATTTGCCTGGGTGGAGACCGATCGCAACTGGGACCACGAAGAACTCACTTCAATTTTGAGATCCACCGTGCTTTTTGGGGCGGTGTGGATCGTGGCTTCGTCCCTGCTGGTTCTGCTAATGGCCCGTTCCATCTCCGGACCGCTGGCCACGCTGCATCGCGGGACGCGTGCGCTGATGGATTCTCCAGAGCACGGTGGAAACTTCCCCTTGCCGGTGGCGGTTCATAACGAGATAGGGGACCTGATTGAGACCTTCAATCGCATGGTGGCTTCGATTGCGGAGCAGCGGGCGGGACTGAACGACACGCTTTCGTTGCTGGATTCAATGCTGGCGAACGCGCCGATTGGCCTGGCATTTTTTGATCGCCGCTGCAGAATCGTGCGCGTGAACCAGGTTTTTGCCGATATGACCGGGGTACTGTTGAGCCGGCACCTGGGACGGACGTTGCCGGAATTGCTGCCGCAACGGGTGGCTCGGGAACTGGAGGACACGGTGTTGCGCGTCTTCAGCCAGGAAGGGCCTGTGCGCGATCTGGAAATGAGCGGTCAGGGGGGTAAGCCGGGGCGGCCATGGACATGGCTGGCCAGCGCGTATCCGGTGCGGACCACTCCGACGCAGGTACGGTGGGTGGGCGTGATTGTGTTGGATGCCAGCGACCGCAAACGCAGCGAAGACGCGTTGCGGAAGACGGAGAAGCTGGCTGCGACAGGGCGGCTGGCGGCTTCAATTGCTCACGAGATCAACAATCCGCTGGAAGCGATTACCAACCTTCTGTTTCTGCTGCACAACTTTTGCGAGCTGAAGGATCCGGCGCTGAACTACGTGGTGATGGCGCAGCACGAGGCGCGCCGCATTTCAGAGATTACACAACAGACGCTGCGTTTCTACCGGCAATCCACGTTGCCGGCGCGCGCCAATATGAGTGAGTTGCTGGATTCCGTTCTCAGCCTCTACCAGGGGCGGATGAACACACTCAATATCAAGGTGGAACGGGATTACGATCCGGCGATGGATCTATTCTGTTTTGCCGGGGAGATTCGGCAGGTGTTTGCCAACCTGGTGGGCAATGCGATTGACGCGACGGCAGCCGGCGGCCGGTTGGCGATTCGCGTGCGCAGGTCAAGCAATTGGAAGGACCCCAAGCAGAAAGGGGTTCGGTTCGCGGTGGCCGACACGGGTTCAGGGATGACGCCTGATGTTGTGGAGCGCGTGTTCGAAGCTTTTTTTACCACGAAGGAAGTGACGGGAACCGGGCTGGGCTTGTGGGTCAGCCACGAAATCATTATGAAACACAAGGGCCTGGTGCGGGTGCGCACGCGTACGGTCTCCAACCTTCCGGAGGGGCTGGCAAGGCCGTCTGGGACGGTATTCATGCTCTTCTTCCCGGACGATCCCAAATTGACGGTTGAGCCGGTCCAGCCGATCGCATTGGCGGTCTGAGGCAACACAGAAAGAAAATTTCCGAAAAAAGTGCTTGCCTGCTCACGTTATTTATGTGCTACAGTCAGTAACACTATGGAACGTAACATTCATTTGGCGCATGATCCATCGGAGTTGGGTGAACTGGAGCGAGGCATTCTGTCTATTGTGTGGGGCCAGGGACAGATTACGGCGGAACAGGTGCGTGAGCAGTTGGGGCGTCCGCTGAAGGACTCAACCATTCGGACCGTTTTGAGGCGGCTTGAAGAGAAGGGCTACCTGGCGCACTCGGTGGAGAACCGGACGTTTGTGTATCGGCCGGCGGAGACGCGGCAGCGGGTGGCGGGGCGCGCGGTGCGGCGGATTGTGGACTGGTTCTGCGAAGGGTCAGTGGAGGCGCTGCTGGTGGGGATGGTGGACTCGAAGGTTCTGGATGCGGCGGGATTGCAGCGCCTCGCGGAGCGGATCGCAGCAGTGCAGAAGAGCGCCGATTCTCAAGGGAACAATGCAGGTCGCGGCAAGGAGACGAAACGATGATGTCATTGCTGGTAGAGGCTGCAATCCGGTCGATCGGAGTTGCGTTCATCGTGGGGATGGGATTGCGCGTTTTCAGAGTGCGCAATGTGCTGGCGCAGAAAGCCGCGTGGAGCCTGGTTCTGGCTGCGGCGCTGGTGATGCCGATTGCCCAGACCTTGCCGAAGAGCTGGCGTGGCCCAGTTTCCATGACGGTGCATTTGCCGGCTGCGGTTTGGCGGCAGGGGGTTCCGGCGGCTTCGCAGACGGCGACCCTGCAATCACGGGCGGCCGCTCAGCAGTTCCAGGTGGAACCTGCGGTCGCTGGGGGAAATCACTTTCCTGCGCCGGTTGTCTCTGACACGGAGCTGAATCCGGGGGCGCAGGCTGCAGAGCCCCGCGTGGCGGCTGAGGCTGCGCCTGACGCTTTGCGGCTTGCCGGTTTGTGGGGTGCGTTGCGGCAAGTGAGGCCGCTGGCGTTTGCATGGGCCTTGTATTGCGCGGTCTCCCTGGCGCTGCTGCTGCGGTTGTGCTGGGGGCTGATTCTGGTGACCAGGATCTGGCTGGGCGCGAAGCAAGTTGAGCTCGATTCAGGGCTGGGATTCGATTTTGGGTTTGCGGTGCGTTCCAGTACCGCTGTTTCTTCACCAGTCACCGTGGGCTCGGGTGTGCTTTTGCCTTCAGACTTTGAGCAGTGGGACGTAGAGAAACTGCGCATTGTTCTGGCGCATGAGGAATCGCATATCCGGCATGCGGATTTCTATCTGCAGGTGGTTGCGGGGGTGTATGGCGCGCTGTTCTGGTTTAGCCCACTTGGGTGGTGGTTGAAGCGCAAGCTCTCCGAACTGGGCGAGGCGATCAGCGATCTTGCCGGACTGGAAGAGGCTGCCAGCCGCATTTCCTATGCGCAACTTCTTGTTGAATTCGCGGCCTTGCCGCGCCCAACCCTGATAGGAGTAGCCATGGCCCGTACCAGTAATCTCTCCCTTCGTATCGATCGTCTTCTGGACGACTCAGTTTTCCGCCAGGCATTTGCAGGCAAGCGCCGCCTGCTTCTCGCCGTGCTCCTGGTTCCGGTGGCCCTGTTTGCGGCCACGACGATTCTACGCGTGGAAGCCGCGGAATCTGCGCAACAGACTCTGGCGATTGGAGGGTCGCAATCTCAGGCTCCTTCAGCCGGCGTATCGAATCCCGATCGGGCTCCCGATGCGGCCGCGCCTCAAGCGCCGGCATCTGCTCCTGATGCGACGCAGACTCCCCTGCCTCCCCCTGCGCCCAACGTACCGGGCTCCACAGTGATTCCCGCGGGCGCGCCAGACACACCTCCCCCGCCTGCTGCGCCAGATAGCGACGATACGGTCATTGTGGGCAATGGTCAAACTATGACCATTACTCGTGACAACGCCGTGACCAACACGAACAATGTCTCCACGGGCCAAGGCACCTCGGTTGGGCATGGCTACGCCTATTCCTACACATCCGGTGGCGATTCGTGGGCGCTGGTGACCGATCCGAGCGATCATGTCACCTTTTCCGGAGAGTGGCACGACAGCACGCGGGAGGAAATCAACAAGATAAGGAAACTGGCCAAAGGAAAGTTTCTCTACTTTGCGCACGATGGCAAGTCGTACTTCATTGACGATCCGAATGTGGTTGCCGGGATCGAGACAATGTACATTCCGATGAAGACGCTTGGGGCCCTGCAGGAAGCGCTCGGGTTGCAGCAGGAAGCACTGGGCAAGCAGCAGGAGGAACTGGGCCGCAAGCACGAACAAATGACCGTAACGGTTCCAGACCTATCCAAAGAGATTGCCGCGCTGAATGCCGCCGCTGCCAAACTGCAGGCAAAGGTGGGAAGCACGGTGGACCAGGAGGAGTTGGCTGGTGTTGAGGCCAAAGCGGCCGAAATGCAGGCCAAGTTAGGCGCATTGCAGGGTGAGCTGGGTGCGCGTGAAGGGAAGCTCGGTGAATTGCAGGGCAAGCTGGGTGAACAGCAAGGCAAACTTGGCGAGGAGCAGGGGCGACTGGGAGAGAAACAGGGCAGGCTGGCTGCGGAGGCGGAGCGCAAGGTGAGAGAGATCATTCGCGAAAGCCTGCGGGATGGGAAGGCGCGGCCGGTCGAGTAGGCTCGAATTAAGCGAAATGCCGGGTGAGTGGGATGGGCTAAAGCGCCATCCCACTCCTTTAATAGAGGGTGTCTATGGCACGACTAAACAGCTTGCGGAAAAACTCCTGGCGCTGAATCAGAATCGATTGGCGAGCAACTGGCAGGGGCTAAAGCCCGACTCATTTTATGGACTTTTTCTTATGGACTTTTTCGGCCCGGCTGAAGCCGTGCCCTTGTTACAAAGCGTGTCTGAAATGAGTTTTTGCAGCTTGTAAGGCCGTGCCCCTGCACACATCTACGTCGATCCCAGATTTTCGGAAGCATTTGTGACGAGACTAAAGTGGTGCTCCTTCGAACGTCTACGTCTGTCAAGATTGGCGCAGTTTCATTACGTGATTGGCACAGTTTCATTCCTTGTGGGTTGGCAAAGCTGGTAAGGAATTAAAGATCGTGGAGATTAGTTTGATGGTGAGGATCAGTTGGAATTCAAATCGAGCGGCTTGAGGAGATTGGCCGGATCGAACCCATCACTTTTTAACCCCGCCGGAGGATTCTTCCGAGGATGCGGCATGCAACGGCTGCGCGACTGCAGCCCGGCTGCGTAGGAACGTGTGACATGCATCCTGTCCATCACGACGTAGTGTGTACGCAGGCCATCGATCGTCTGCGGCAGGTTGGCAGGCACGTTTTTGCGGTCAACATAGATGACGAGAGCAGCTTCTCTCGGGTTGTCGAGGCTTTGCCCGACGCCGACGCCGAAGAAGGCCGGGTTCTGTTTCATCAGCCGCTGCGATAGCTGCTGCTTGAGGATCATGGCCAGGTTGAGCGCCGCGTTGGACAGTGGAAGGACAGTGGCATCGAGCGGAGTGAGCGGCGCCGAGCCGGCGGCAACCGCATGGGCGTTGGTGGGAATGACCAGGGTGCGGACGCCGTTGACGGTCTGGGGTGCAGCCACAGGCATGTTTTCGTCCACGTAAAGAATCACGGCGGCTTCGCCGGCATGGTCACTGCTTTTGCCCGTGGCCACGCCGAGAATTCCGGTGGAGGAGTTGATGAGCGTGCGGGCCTGCGCCATGGCCTGCTGGGCTCGCGTGTTTTCCGCTCCAGTGAGGGTGAAGTTTTGAGCCACGCTGACGGTGCTGTCGCCGTAGTTAAGGCAGCTGACAGCGTGGTCAGGACCGCCGACAAAGGAATACGTTGCGCCAGCGCCCAACTGCGCGCTCAGTTCGTTCAAGACGTCTGGAGCGGGGCTGGCTACGGCCTGGCTTACACCGGATGCATCCAATCCGCCGGCAAAGAAGAGGCCCACGGGCTCGGCATCACTAGCATCCACAACCAGCGAACCAGAGTCGCCCGCATCGCTGAACTGGTTGCCGCTGATGGCGACCTGGTTGGTGTAGCTTTTGGTCAGGTAAGGCTTGGTTTCAGCGCAGTCCGTGTAGTAGTCCACACTGAGGTCAAGAGCGAGCGCGGAAATGCTGGCGCAGGTCAGGCCGGTTGTCCGTCCGCTCTTGGCGACGGTAAGGTTCAGCGTGGCTGCCTCACCCTTGCCACCGGTCGAGGAGACCCCGGGAGGCGCTGCGGACAGAGTGCCGTCCGCCTGGCGCGTACCCAGTTCGAGAATGTTTCCCGTGAGGCTGACCGCGCCGGAGTTCACCTGGGCGATGGCCGCATCCGCATTAGTTGTGCTTGCGCTGAGTGGAAGCCAGCCGGCGAGCGAGCCCACCAGCGAGGTGCCTGCGCCTTCGCCGTTGGGCGTGCAATTGTTATCGATGAGGCCGGGCTGGATGATGGCATCGCCCACGGTCGCCTGATCGCTGCGGGCCAATATGTGGTTGTTGCTGAGTAGATATTGGTGGTTGTTGGTGTCTTGGATAAGCGAACCGAGAGTACCGCCGCAACAATCGGCAATCTGGTTCCCGTGCGTGTCGTAGTCGTCGTTGTTTCCGCCGGAGGTGCCCAGTGAAAGAGGCGTGGCTAACTGGGATTGATGGGCCGAGGGATTGCTCGCGACTCCCGCAGTATTCAGCAGCACCTGGGCCGCGGTCTTTGACGCCGTGCTTCCTACCGTTGCGACAACGTATGTCAATCCCGTAGCGCTTAACGCGGGGGGCGCGGAGTAGGTCACGGTGCAGAAGGTGAATGCTTCGGTGCTGGTTTGACAGTTGGTTGCGCCGAGTGTGCCTTGTCCACCGCTTGCGCCCGTTGACGTTCCGGCAATGGCGTAGTTGATGTTGAGCGTGCCACCTGCTTCAGCGAGATAGCCGGTGATGGTCATTTGTCCGTTTGCGCCAAGGGCGGCGTTTTCCGGGGTGAGAGGCTGCAGGAATCCCGGCGTCACCGTGAGGACGGCTGTGGCGGTGGTGGCGGCGCTGAGGGTCGCTGTGACCACGACCTGCACGCGGTCGGCGGTGAGGTAGCTGGGCGGGGTGTACAGTCCCGCAGAGGTGATGCTGCCGGGCCCGCTGTTCGTGTCGCCGCCGGAGACCGACCAGGTGACGTTGGCCGCGCCTCCGCCGGTGAGCGTCGCGGTGAATTGCTCCACCGACTTGCCTTGCGCGTTGACGGCGTTGCAACCGGTGCAATTAGTATCGATTTCGCTGGTGCCGGGAGTGATGAAGAATGTGGCGTTGGAGGGATCGGCCGTGACGCGTCCTACCCCGCAACCCGCAAGGAGAAGCAGGGTGGGCGCCAGAATCATCGAGAGATTCCTGAAGAAAGGCCGCATGGTCCAAAACCCAATCCCTATTCTATCGACTTAATTCGAAACGAAAGATGAGCGAGACTCTCGAGCTTGGCGACTTTCACCGTGAGGGGATGAGCATTTTGATGTCAAGAGCTATGGATTCAACCAGATGATTTGGAGTTGCGCCGCCAAGGATCATGACAAATAGGATGCACGGCGGGGCCAACGCGGCAATTTTCAGCTCAGGCAAGGGTGGGGAGTGCGGCCGTCTCAATCGTCGCAGCAATGCGGGCCAAGCGCCGGTACGACTCGAGCCTGTCCGGATGGTCGTAGGTGTCAGTGACCACGATCAGTTCATTGGCGCGGGTTTCGTCGACCAGCTTCTTCACACCCGCCTTTACCGTTGCGTCCGATCCGACAATGGCCGCGGCCAGTTTGCTCTCAACGGCTGCGCGCTCCCATTCGGTCCAGATTGGTTCCATGGAATCGACGGGGGGCAACAACTCGACCGGCTGATTGCGAATGAGACGCAGAAAGCGCTGCTGCGGGGTGGTGAACAAGCGACGGGCAAGCGCATCTGTCTCGGCGGCAATGACCTGGATGCCGACCATCAGATATGGCTTCTGCAATACTGCGCTGGGGCGAAACTGCGCAAGGTAAAGCGCGGCGGCGGCATGGAGATACTCTGGAGCAAAGTGCGCGGCGAAGGCAAACGGAAGCCCGAGATGCGCGGCCAGTTGCGCGCTGAAACCGCTGGAGCCGAGGAGCGTGATGGGCACGTTGCTGCCTTGCCCTGGAATGGCCCGCACGGCCTGACCCGGTTGCTCCGGACCGAGGTAGGTTCGCAGTTCCTGGAGCAGTTCAGGAAAGTCGTCGCCGCTCTGTTTTGAATCGCGGCGGAGAGCGCGCATGGTTTGATAATCGCCGCCGGGAGCGCGCCCGAGGCCCAGGTCAATGCGCCCCGGATAGAGGGATTCCAGCGTGCCGAACTGTTCGGCGACCACCAGCGGTGCGTGATTGGGCAGCATGACGCCACCGCTGCCGACGCGGATGGTGCGGGTGGCGCCTGCAACGTGGCCGATGAGCACGGCTGTGGCGGAGCACGCCAAGCCGTGGATGGAATGATGTTCCGCGAGCCAGAAGCGCTTGTATTCGAGCTGCTCCACGTGCTGCGCAAGGTCTACCGACCTTGCGATCGCACTGCCCGCTTGTTCGCCGGTGTGCATCCCCACCAGATCGAGGACTGAAACTGCCAAGCCATTGCTCATGGGATTTGGATGAGTGAGGGGGAAGTAGCGATGCGGATCTTCGAGCTAAGGGCGGTCTGGATGTTTGTTCGGATTCGGACAGAGAAACTCGAATCCGTACGAATTGAGGATGGCCCAAGTGCGACCTGAGGGTCTTATCTGCTTCGAAATGAAGCGCTTGTATTTGCAGGCGTTTGGAAGGACACGTGCAGCGAACACAGCACATCGTCATGTGGGTGGAGGTTTGCATGGGGACCTTGCTTCAGGATCTTCGCTTTGCTTTCCGTCAACTGGGCCGGGCGCCGAGTTTTGCCATCACCGCGGTGCTTACGCTGGCCCTGGGGATTGGCGCCAACACGGCGATCTTCAGCATTGTGAACTCCATTTTGCTGAAGCCGCTGCCCGTTCCGAATGCCAAACAGATCGCGACGCTGGTTCCTCGCGAGAACAGTGGTCCATTACAGCAGTCCTTCTCCTGGTCGGAGTTCAAGGTGATTCGCGCGCAAAGCGATCGGTCTTTCAGCGATGTGTTCGCCTCTACGATGTCGCTCGACGGATATGCGACGCCGGGCCAGCAGCCCCAGAGAATCATGACTTGCTACGTCAGCGGCAATTTCTTCGATGGGCTCGGACTCAAGCCGGTAACAGGACGCTTTTTTCTGCCTGGCGAAGGCGAGGTTCCAGGCCGCGACACGGTGATTGTTCTTGACTACGGATTTTGGAAAGAGAAATTCAACGGCGATCCAGGCGTGGTGGGACGAACGGTTACCATCAACGGGCACCCGGTTACCGTTGCCGGCGTATCTCCGCAGGGGTTTCATGGCCTGCAAATGCCAGTAACCATCGCCGCGTATCTGCCCTTGTCGGAGTTGCCCATCGCCGGCACGCCGGTGGACGCCATGAACAATTGGCAGAACCGGATGTTGATTGTCAACGCGCGTCTCCGTTCAGGGACGAGCCTGAAGGAGGCAAACGCCGGACTGAGTGTTGTTGCGCAGAACCTGATGCGCGACCATCCTGAATTTGAAAAGAAACTCGCCATCGAGGCTTATCCTGAAGCGGCCCTTCGCATCAATACCGGCAGTCCGTCGACGATGTACATCATCGCAAGTCTTTTTCTATCCCTGGCCGGCCTGGTGCTCCTGCTGGCCTGCGTCAATGTTGCCAACCTGGTTCTGGTTCGCGCCACGGCACGCGAACGCGAGATGGCCATCCGGACCGCATTGGGAGCAAGGCGTTCTCGTCTTATCGGCCAGATGATCACTGAAAGTGTCAGTCTCTCAATTATGGGCGGAGCGATGGGAGTACTTCTGGGTATGTGGTCCAGCAGCGTCTTCGGTCATCTTGATCTGCATGCCGACCTGCCCGTGAACCTGGCGTTCGCATTCGATTGGCGTATCTGCCTCTATTCCTTCGGCGCCGCTTTGCTGGCAGGCATTGTTGTGGGACTGGTGCCCGCATTGCGGCTTTCGAAGTCCAACGTAAACTTGGTTCTGCACGAAGGGGGTCGCGGGATTACGGCCGGTCGCCATTGGCTTCGCGATGGCCTGGTGGCGCTGCAGATCGCCGGCTCGCTGGTGCTGCTGGTGGTCACGGCTCTCTTCGTGCGCAGTCTTTCCGCAATGCAGACGATGGACTTCGGCTTCAAGCCGGATCATGTCCTGAACTTCGCCCTCGACACCAACGAAATCGGAATGACGGATGCGCAAACTCGTGACCTTGCCGCAAACATCGCGGCAAGCCTTCATCAAATTGCCGGAATTGAATCCGTAAGTCACGCAAGCTCCGTTCCCCTAGGCTACTTCAGCAACGGCGACCGGCTGACAATCGATGGGGCGCCTGCCCCGAGGAACGCCAGTGACAACGACGCCAATTACAACGTCATTTCGCCTGAGTACTTCAACGTGATGAGTATCGGTCTTGCTCGCGGCCGGGCGTTTAACGATGCGGACAACGAGCATGGCCGCGACGTGGCCATCGTTAGTGAGAGCACGGCTAAGAAGTTCTGGCCGGGTCAGGACGCCATTGGCCGCACCTTCAGCATGGCAAGTGCAAAAGATCGCAAGCTGGAGGTCGTTGGAGTTGCGCGCGATGCGGAGTTCGTAATTTTCGGCGGAGCGAAGGCGGCGCCCTATTTCTTCATTCCCTACGCTCAACACGTAAAGGGCAATTCTCTGATGGTCTTTCAGCTGAAGACTGAAGGCGATCCGCTTTCGTTTGTGCCAACCATGGAGAAGACAGTGCACGAGCTTGCACCTCAGCTTCCTATTTTTCAGGTGCAAAGCATGCACGATGGCCTTTATACGATGAACGGGCTTTTACTCTTTCAAATTGGCGCTTCTTTGGCCGCTGTCATGGGTGGTCTTGGATTGACGCTGGCGGTGATTGGCCTTTACGGCGTCGTCTCGTATTCGGTGGGCCGGCGGATTCATGAGATCGGTTTGCGCATGGCGTTGGGCGCCACGCGCGGCAGAGTCTTCCGCATGATCTACCGCCAATCCATTGTGATTGTTGCTGTCGGTCTTGGAGTGGGAATGGCGATTGCTCTAGGGGTAGCGCGTGCTGTGGGCGCATTCGTCATTGTCAGCGTCTGGGACCCTGCGACCTACGCCCTGGTTGGATCGGTGTTGGCGTTGGCCGCGCTTGCATCGTGCTATTTTCCCGCGCGCCGCGCCATGGCAGTGGAACCGATGGTCGCTCTGCGGCAGGATTAAGGGCGTGAGAGCCTGATAAGGCTAGCTCGAGTAGTCGGCGTTGATGTGGATGTATTCGACGGTGAGGTCGGTGGTCCAGAAGACGCACGAGCCCGCGCCCTGATGCAGCTGAATGGCGATGGAGAATTCAGCTTGGGCGATGTAGCTGTGCGCTGCGGACTCGTCAAATCCGGTTGCGCGGCCACCGTTGCGGCAGATGGGCAGATCGCCGAAGTCGATGTCGATGCGGTTGGGATCAATGTTCGCGCCGGAGTAGCCGATGGCTGCGACGAGGCGCCCCCAGTTGGGATCGCTGCCGGCCCACGCGGTCTTCACCAGCGGGGAATGAGCGATAGCTTTGGCGATCTTGAGGGCGTCGGCGTCGGTTGCTGTTCCTTCAATCCGGAGCTCGATGACATGCGTGATTCCTTCGCCGTCAGCAACCACCTGACGGGCAAGGGAAGTGCAGACCTGTGTGAGTGCTGCGGAGAATTCAGCGTGTCCGGCTTCAATGGCCGCGCCGCTTGCGCCGGAGGCCAACAGCAGCACCGTGTCGTTGGTGGAGGTGTCGCCATCAACGGAGATGCGGTTGAAGCTGACCTCAATCGCCTGGCGAAGATACGCATCGAGCGCGGCGGGTTCAACCAGCGCGTCAGTCAAGATATAAACCAGCATGGTGGCGTGGGGAACGAGCTGAGGATGGATCATCCCGGAGCCCTTGCAAACGCCGGCGATGCGCACCTCGCGCATTGATCCGTCCGCAGCTTCAACTTCAAGCCGGGCGAAGGCGGTCTTCTCCACTGTGTCGGTGGTAAGGATGGCCTGTGCCACCTGCTGGAAGTGGTCGAATTCAGGCCCCAGGGAAGCCGAAAGCGCGGGCAAAGCTGCGATGAGTTTCTCAGCCGGTAGTGGGACGCCAATGATGCCGGTGGACGAGGGAAATACCTGGTTCGTTGGGCAGACAAAGATGTCTGCCGCTGCGGCGCAGGTAGCACGTGCGGCAGCCATGCCCGGTTCACCCGCGGCGCAGTTGGCGTTTCCGGCGTTGATGGCAACCACGCGGACGCGGCTGCCCGAGGCGCGCAGATTCTCCTTGTTCACGATCAGCGGGGCGGCGATGACGCGGTTGGCGGTGAAGGCCGCGGAGGCTGCGGCAGGTGCATCCGCGACGATGAGTGCAAAGTCAGTGCGGCCGCTCTTCTTTAGTCCGGCCTTGGTTGCGCCGAATCGGAAGCCGCGAGGGATGAGGAATTGGGAAGCGTCGGACATGGTGGTTGACCCATTTAATCTAGCAGGTTGGGGGTGGGATGACAGAAAGCGCCGCGGACCAAAAAGAACAAGACGGAGCGAATGAGTTTCTAAAACTGTGCCAGGTGAATGTAGCGCGCGGGGACCGCGTGGTTCTTCACGATGTGGACCTGACGGTGAGAACCGGAGAGCATGTGGCGATTCTGGGACCGAACGGCTGCGGGAAATCGACGCTGATCATGGCCATGACCTGCCAGGTGTATCCGATAGTGCGGCCGGGGATGGTGGTGCGGATTTTTGGACGCGAGCGATGGGACTTGACTCAGTTGCGCAGGCACTTTGGAGTGGTTGCGGCGGAGCTTCCCGGTGAACGCACGGCGGTGACGACGGGCCTGGATGCGGTGATTGCGGGATTCTTTTCGGCTTCGACGCTGTGGCCCAATCTGCATGTTTCAGCGGAGATGCGGGAGCGCGGACGAGAGGCGTTGGAACGGATTGAGGCTGCGCATCTTTCGGGGCGACTGGTGGGCGAGATGTCGGCCGGGGAGAAGCGGCGGATTCTGATTGCGCGCGCGCTGGTGCATCGGCCGCAGCAATTGCTGCTGGATGAGCCATCGAATGCGCTGGACCTTGCGGCGCAGCGTGATTTGCGCGAGACGCTGCGGAGATTGGCGCGGGAGGGAACGGGGCTGGTGCTGGTGACGCATCACCTGGGGGACATTCTGCCGGAGATTGAGCGGGTGATCCTGATGCGGGGCGGGCGCATTGTGGGGGACGGGCCGCGCGCGGAGTTGCTGACGGAGGCTCGGCTGAGCGAACTGTTCAACGCGCCAGTGCGTATTGGGCGCGATGAAGAATGGCTGCATAGCTGGTGATGCCATAAAACACCGCGTGGAGTTGTCGGGCGGATATCAACAGGTGGACTTGACGCCGTATCCCGACTGCGATAGTTTGTGCATACACGGGAAAGGAGGTTGATCCAGCTAATGCAAAGTGAATGTTCTAGTTGTTTCGTACGTGAGGTGACTGAGGCCTAGGGCATCGCGCCCAGACCCCATGTAAGCCCCTGCGGAGATCAACCGCCGGGCCAATGGCACTCGCGGAAGCGCGATGGCCTTAGTCCAATCCCAACAGTTCACCGGCAGCGGCATGAGCGGAAATGCTCATGCCGCTGTTGTCATTTACGCAGCTGATAAAAGAGCGAAATGGTTAGAGCTGCTTTGAGCGATTGAGCGGGCTCTGCGTCTTAATTCGATTCGGCCGAAACTGCACGTGCTTGTTTTCGATGACCGGCAGAAGATTGAGCAGCCCAACCCGCCGCTGCCGCAACTGGCATTCCAGGATTCGCGAACATTCTTCAGGGTCAACCCATAAACTTGGCACTAGCTGAGTCGCTTCGACCCGAATGGGTCGCGACCAGTACTCAGTGGACGAGTCGCCGGTAACCGTTTCCTGGTTACCCTGGCTGGATTGACCTGCCTTGCGAACCTGTGTTCCTGCCTCGCTATTGCTTTTGGAGATTCCCCCAGTTGCGTCCATTGAAATTGCGAAAGGAAAAAGGAGTTACTCGACGATTAAGATTGAGTAACCGTTAAGGAGTGTGATCATGTCCGCTGTCCTTCAGATACCCACTGGCTATGAAGAGGAGCATCTGACCGCCGAGGATTCCATCCATCTCACACCGGAGGAGAAGGAGGAATGCGAGACCTTCCTTCGTTCCGTGATTCAGAGTGGAGATTGCGAGCAGCTGCTGAAAGGGAAGCTGGCAGGTTCGTTCAAGCGCGGCGTTGTTTCAGCATGCATGATGGGCCGGGCCCGGCGCTTTTCGCTACAGGCGGCGTCCCGTACCGCAGACGAGTCGTTTGGACGACGGAAGCATGAAGAATGGGATGTAAACGAGCCCGATTTGGCAGAGTTGGCTTACCTTGCAGCAGAGAAGGCATGCAACATTTTTCCCGTCTCCATCAACTTTTACGACTTCGGTTGCCTGTTGCAGGAGCAGGGAAGACACGGAAAAGCAAGGGTTGCGTTCAAGGAATTCCTGCGGCGAGCCAATGTGAGGGAAATTGATCCGATTGCGCGCGCTGCTGTAAGCAGGCGGAATATATCAGGCGCAATCGAACATGCACGCCAATCTTTGTGAGTAGCAAAATCTCCGCCTCCCCGCGTTGAGAGTCCTTGCCAGCCCCTCTGGTACTCAATTTAGTCAAACCACCCACCCTATCGGCCTCATGAGCTTTCGCTCTGAGGCCATTCTCTTTTGCCGGGAGTATCCTGTGTGGGTAATGGAATAGAGCTACCTGGGAGGAACGATGAACCGGGAATGGCACAAGGCGAACACGATGCCGAGGAACGCGACAACGGAAGAGCGCATTGCGTGGCATAAGCAGCACACGCAAAACTGCGGTTGCAGGCCGTTTCCGAAGAAGCTGCTAGCAAAGCTCGCCGACAGAGAGCGACCCAGGGCCGAGCCCCCGAGCCTCGGAAAGCAAGTATGAATCAAGCTCGCTTCCCAGCACTGTTCAAACGGCCGGAGACGGTTTTGCGCTGAATATAGCCACGCCGAGAGAAACCGCGATGAGAACTTCTGCAATCACCGGCCCCAGGAAGAAGTATGTGTTCGAATTCACCGCCATCAGAGCATAGGCAACCAGGAACGTGCCCATGATTGGCCTCAACCTCCGCGCGTCGTTCTTCGCAAGAGAACCGAGTTGCCAGAAAAGAATGGCCTCAGCCGTGAGGCAAATGGTGACCGCAAGCCCAAGCCCGCGATAGAAACCCCAGAAGCTTCGCATATGCCCCATGAGAAGGAATTGGTTCGATCGCATGGCCGCAACGGCAATGGATTCGGGGCCCGGATCAACTGATCCGAAGACCCCGCCGATGGTATGCAACACGGCATGAATGAGAGTAAGAACCGCGGCGATGCGTAGGAATACCACCGTCTTCGTCACGGCTTTTCCCCTTCCACAGTTTTGGCAAAGAGCGCCAGAATGCCGGCCCATGCGCCTGGTCCGTCAAACATTGCGCGCAGTTCCTCATAGCCCTCGCCATGACGCTCTAGTTTGCTGTGCTCCAGTTCGACGAGTGTGATTCCCGGCGCCTCAGCCGTGAATCGAATCTGAACTTCGCTGGCCTTAGCCATGTCGGGATCGCAGACCCAATCCGGCGAGTCGTGGCCGGGGCCTAAGTGCCATGAAAATGTCACGAGATACGGCGGGTCCCATGCCAGCACAGTGCCCCAATCCGCGTGTTTGCCTTCAGCGTCTCTCTCATACCATCTGCCCCCAACGCGCGGTTCCACGAAGATTGCCTCGAAGGGAGTTTTTCCAATGTGATGGGTTGCAGGCCACCAGGTCTCCATTTGTTCCACGAAGACTGAGAAGGCGCGTTCGATGGGCGCATTCACGCGCACACTCTTACGGACGACGGCTTCTTCTGCGATTTTTGTCATGACTTTCTCCAGTGGGGGTTTGTTCGACAACAGATTGAAATGAATGCATGGCCTGCTCCCAAACCTTGTCAAAGTGAGCACGCAGGCGGGCGACGCCTTCAGGATTCAGTTGGTAAAGGCGACGGGTTCCCGCCTTCGAATCTGTAACCAGGCCCGCATCCTTCAGGACGCGCAGGTGCTGTGAGACTGCCGGCCGGCTGACGGGAAGGGATTTGGCAAGTTCGTTGACGGCAAAGGGACCGTCCGAGAGCTTTTGGAAAATTGCCATGCGGGTGGAATCCCCGAGAGCATCGAGTCCGGCTTGTAGGTAAGCGTCCACTAACGGTAAGTTATCACGCACATATGTTTCATTGTCAAGACGAAAAAATCAGACGGGTGAGATTTCGATGAATCGATGACCATAATCCCGAATCGGAGACTTGTGAAGCATGGATGGGCGAGCGCGATGCCGGCTTTGCGGTAAACTTGGACCCGATGCGTGTATTTGGGATCGACTGCGGGACAGAGATCACGGGGTTCGGGGTTGTGGAGACTTGTGATTCCGGGCGCGAGCCGCGGCTGGTGATGAATGCGATGGGCGCGATCCGGATTGCGAAGACCAAAACCACGGCGGAACGGCTGGAACAGGTGTTTCGCGAGTTGACCGCCGCGTTGGAGCGGTGGGAGCCGGACGCGGTGGCGATTGAGGAGGTTTTCTACTCAGTGAACGCCAAGTCTGCGCTTAAGTTGGGACAGGTGCGGGGTGTGGCGCTGCTGGCAGCAGCCTGCCGCAAGCTGCCGGTGGCCGAGTACGCTCCCCTGAAGATCAAGTCCAGCGTGGTGGGCTACGGAATGGCAAAAAAAGAGCAGGTGCAGTTTATGGTGGCTCGACTGCTGGGACTCAATGCTGTGCCGGAACCGGCCGACGCTGCGGATGCGTTGGCTATCGCCATTTGCCACATTCATACTGCGCAGACTCTCGCGCTCCAGGGAGTTTCACGATGAAGTGGGCGTGGCTGTTGGCGGCCATTCCGGCGCTGGTGCTGTCGGCTTCGGGGCAGGTTGCGAATACGGGCGCGCCGGTGGTCCAGGTGGACTTTTCAAATCCCGATCTTTCTCCGTCACATTGGACCTTGATTGTCCATCCAGATGGGAGCGGGCATTTCCGATCGGAGCAGAATGCCGCACCGGCCGCCCGGTCACAGGGAATCGAGGCTCCGAACGTGGACCGCGACGTTCAGGTGAGCGCCGAGTTTGCCGGACGCGTCTTTCAGATGGCACAAACCCACAAGTATTTCCAAATGGAATGCGAGAGCCATATGAAGGTGGCTTTCCAGGGATGGAAGAAGCTGAACTATCACGGCCCTGGCGGCGAAGGAAGCTGCGAATTCAACTTCTCGCGGGACAAGGAGATCGAGGCACTGGGTGAGTCGCTGGTGGCGGTTGCGGAGACGATTGTGGAGGGGGCTCGACTGGAGAACCTTTTGTTGCACGATCCGCTGGGCCTGGACCACGAAACGGAATACCTTGTGGAGGCCGCTGGGGATGGGCGGGTGCAGCAGATTTGCACGATTCGCGGGATCCTGGAGCGGCTTGCCGGCGACGATGCCGTGATGGAGCGGGTGAGGAAACGGGCTCGAATGCTGCTGGCGCGGGCGGAAGGGTAGCATAGACCCGCACGCAGCGGGCGAGATTTTGAAGTAACTTTACCGCGAACCGGCTGTCCTATGTATGTAGGTTTCCAGGCCGCAGGCGGAGTCTTGCACGGGTTGGCCTCAGGGAGGCACGCACCATGAAAAGCAGGATGTTGGGTTTCAGCGGGTTGAAGGCATGTGTGCTGGGAATGATTGGACTGGCTGTGTGCGGAGCCATGTCTGCGGGGCGTGTATGGGCTGACGACGCTGGCCCGGTTGCACGCGCGATAAGGCTGAGCAGCGTGGACGGCCAGGTGCAGCTTTCGCAGGGGAAACAGCTGCTTGCGAATCCGGCGGTGGAGAATACTCCGCTGTTTGAGGGCTCGCTGGTGACGACCGGCGACGATGGGCGTGCGGAGATTCAGTTTGAAGACGGCAGCGTAGTTCGGCTTTCGCCGAACAGTTCACTGACGTTGGCCGTGCTTCGCGGGCAGGGTAGCAGCGCCGAAGCGGAGGTTGCGCTGGAAACTGGGCTGGCCTATTTCGAGTTGCAGGGCGCAGGCCTGGCCGGAACAATCAAAGTGAAGTTTGCCGACGCCGTAGTGACTGGCAGCGGCGTAACTGTCCTGCGTGTCAACCTGGATAACGCTCCGGGCGAACTGGCGGTTTTCTCCGGTAATGCGCATCTGGAACGCGGCAATGCGTTGTCGCTGGATGTGCATGGAGGGGAAAGCGTAGCGCTGAACGGAAACGACCCCTCGCGCTTTAACCTGACTGAATCTATCGAACCGGACTCCTGGGATATCTGGAACTCTGACCGTGACGAAGCATTGTCTGCCGAGGGCGCGGCGCGGACCGGTGCGACCAAGAGCTTTCCGGACGCCGGCAATCCCGCATGGAGCGATCTGGACGCTAACGGAAGCTGGTACAACGTTCCGGACCAGGGGTACATCTGGTCTCCGTCCGATGCCGCCAGCGGGAATTTTGACCCCTATGGGAACGGGAACTGGATGTGGACGCCGGGATATGGCTACATCTGGGTTTCAGGTTACGAATGGGGCTATACGCCGTTCCAGTGCGGAACCTGGAACTACTACGACGCCTTTGGGTGGGGGTGGGCGCCGGGCCTGAACGGATGCCAACCCTGGTGGGGTGGCGGCGGTTACGGAATCAACGTGGGGGTGCTCCCGGTTGGATATCGTGGACCGATTCGCCCGACTCGGCCACTGCCGCGACCGCCCGGAGGTGGCCGCGGTCCTCATCAGCCTTTCCCCATGATTCCGGTCAACCGGCACGGGACGGGCGGGGGCACAACGCTTCCCGCGCGAGACAGGGCCAGCGTGGTTTCGATTGCCGGGTATACCGTGCAGGCAATTCGTCCCCTCAGCCCGCGCCCGCAATACGAGCACTCTGCCTCAGGCTACGTAAGCCACTATTCGAATGGGACTACGGTCCACGGTAATGGATCGAGTACCGGCATCGGTGGACCCATACGGCCAGGGACGGCGCCCGTGGCGGGACGCAGTGCGCCCGTGGTGAGCCACCCCTCTTATGGCGGCTCTTCCGCTAGCCATGTTTCGAGTGGTGGTGGAGGCGGTCATGCTGCTCCTCCTGCACCGAGCGGGGGCGGTGGAGGTGGTCATGCTGCGCCCGCTGCGCCGAGCGGCGGTGGCGGGCACCATTAGAGCAAATCCCGGCACGGTGTCTCCCGAGGGGAACGACAACGGGATTGCGAGTTATTCTCTCGTGGATGACATGTTAGTCCGCTGAACCCCATGTTAGTAAGTCGGACCGTGTTGTTGGAACACTAACATAAGCGATAGTTAGCGAAGCTTTGATTCTTGCCAAATAGAAGGGCCGCCCAGAATGGTTCTGGGCGGCCCTCGCTATTACATCGAGACGCTGGTTAGCGTCTTGCGCGGTTGTGCTTGTCGCGGTAGATGGCGCGCGACGTACGGTTCAGGCGGTGATTGAGTGCGACGCGGTCAGCGCGAGTGAGATGACCGCGATCGGCATAGCGCATATGCCTTTCTTCGCGGCCGATTGAGGCCTCGCGGCGCTCCAAGTGACGCGTTTCGCGGCCGGTGAGTTGGCCGCTCCTTACGCCTTGTGCGATGCGGTGCTGCTGAAACGCACGGCGCTGGTTGATGGTGGCCGCATGGCGTGGCGCAGAAACGGGGGCGTTCTGGGCAATGCCGATGGTGGAACAAAGTGCGAGAAGTCCGACGCCAAACAGAGAGGCTCTCATGGTGTATCTCCTTGCGAGGCGGCGGGTTGTGGAGGCTAAGTGCCGATCCGCGCTCACATCATTGAAGACACAGGTTCCTCATAAGTGTTGCGCGTGCGACTTACTCACCTCCATCGAAAGATGTATCTGCGGATGGGCTCACTTAGAAGATACGGATTGAAGTGCATGCCACAACGCAGCCAATGCATCAACGGAAAGGCTTTCAGCGCGCGCTTGTGGCTCGATTCCGGCGCGGGCCAGCGCTGCAGTCACGACAGCGGGAGAGATTCTTGCCGCACGAAGATTATTGGCGAGCGTTTTACGTTTCTGGGCAAAGACAGTGCGCACGAAGGGAAGAAAGCGGGCCTCATCGAGCGCCAGCTCATTGAAGCGCGGGGCAAAGCGCCAGCGAAAGACGGTGGAGTGGACATCGGGCGGAGGCGAGAAAGATTCAGGCGGGAGCGTGAAGAGCGTTTCTGCCGGGCCATACATCTGCACGGTTACGGAGAGCAGGCCGTAGTCGCGTGAGCCAGGCTTGGCGGTGACGCGGTCGGCCACCTCGCGCTGCACCATGAGGATGGCGCGATCGAGCGATGCATGGCTCGCGGCAAGCTTCAGCAGGATCTGCGAAGTGATGTAGTAGGGAAGATTGCCGACCACAGGGATTTGGAGGCCGGCGGCGGCTGAGACAGCGGCAAAATCGAACTGAAGCACATCCTGCTGGACGACAGTGACATTGGCCTTGCCGCCGGGTGGGAACTGGATGCGCAGATGAGTCGCCAGGCCGGGATCCAGCTCGACGGCGATAACGTGGGCGGCGCGCGCTGCCAAGGCTCCGGTGATGGCGCCGGCTCCGGGACCGATTTCAGCCACGGTGCGCCCGCTTAAATCGCCCAGAGACGCGGCAATCCGATCGATGGCTTGCGCATCGTTGAGGAAGTTCTGTCCGAGCCTGGGTTTGGCGGGCATGGGCTGCTTTGATGGTAGATGAACGAGGGGCACGGCGGGCAACGGAAGAGAAAAATGAGGAGCAAGGATGAGATGCTGACTCTACTTGGAGCGTGAAAAACGCGGCCAGGTCCGGAGCGGCGCGAGGCTGCTTCGGACCTGGCCGCGAGTGCGCGGTTCCAGACCTGTCGAAATGGAAGGACGATTGGTCAGGGCTGAGAATACAGGCCTGGCGTCCAAATTAGTCGCGCTTCACCAACAGGCCAAACAGTGCACCGGCGGTGATGCCCGCTGCAAAGGTTGCTATCACAGTTAGCACCAGGTGCCGTTGCATGCGCATTTGAGTGTCGTTCAGGAATTCCTCGGCAGCATCTCCGCTCTGTTTTACGGCGCGACGCGCGAGTCCGACGCCTTCTTCGAACATTTCGGCGCCTTGTTTCGCCGCGCGCTTTGCCACTCCAACGCCGTCTTCGATCGCATCGCCAATTGCGGTGCTGGCGCGCGAAGCCTTACGGGCTACTTCAGAGATTTGATCTGCGGCTTTGTCCACTACGGTTTGTGACATGATTTCCTCCCGGGGTTCTCTGTACGCTGGTTTTGATTGCGATTCAAGTGAATTTCCATTCACCTGGTGAAGATACTTGCTGGATTTATCCCACGACGAATTGTCTGGCGCCTGGCTCATCTGTTCGGAATCCGGTTTGCTAAGATGGCGCGCGAAGAAGCGCGCGCGAATCCTCAGTATCCGGCTTCCTCGATTCAGTTGGATGTCCAGAATTGACCGGCGGTTGGAATCGTTCTTGGGCATTCCGGGGAAGGTGTGCGAAGAGCGGAGATTCGCGGGAAGGAGGGAGGAAAGATTCAGCGCCGGCTCCCGCGCGAGACTCATCGGGTGCATGCCGGTTTGGCGTGTTAATCGACCGTGAGCACGATCTTGCCGAAATGGCCACCCTGCTCCATCAAAGTGAGGGCTTCACGCACCTGAGACCAGGGAAAGGAACCATAAACGGGGCGGAGGGAGGCGAGGGAGATGGCTTTGTTGAACGCTATAAAGTCGCTGCGGGAGCCTACATAAATACCTTGTATGTGGACTTGTTTGTGGAGCAAAGAGGCAATTGAGAACGGCTTAGGGTCCGACGACTCGGAGAGCACTCCGACCTGGGCGATCATGCCGCCAACGCGCAGGGAGCGCAGGGAACGGGCGATGGTTCCGGCGCCGCCTACTTCGACGATGAGGTCCACTCCTTCTCCATCGGTTTGGTTCATGGCCCAGCGATCCCATTCGGGTTCGTCTTTGTAGTTGAGGCCGGAATCAAGGCCGAGCTTGTAGGCGAGCTCCAGTTTTTCGAAGCTGGAGGAGATGCCGAGAGTTCGCAGGCCGCGGAGGCGGGCTAGTTGCAGCGCAAAGATCGAGACGCCCCCGGTTCCCTGGATAAGCACCGTATCGCCGGGGCGTAGGTTGCCCGCAATCAGCGCGTTCCAGGCCGTTACTCCGGCGCAGGGCAGGGTGGCCGCTTCCTCGAAGCTGAGGTGTTCAGGGATGGCGACGAGGCCGCTCTGCCTCAGAATCACGTAATCGGCCAACATGCCGTCAATATCGCCCCCAAGAGCGCCACGCAATTTGACAGAAGTTGACGGACCATCCAACCAGTTCTGCATAAAGATGGCCGCCACGCGGTCGCCGGGTTTCCATGCCGTCACGCCGTCTCCCACGGCCTCAACTTCCCCCACGCCGTCAGAACAGGGAATGCGTGGGAACGTCAATCTTGGGTTGTACAGGCCCTTCACCATCAACAAATCGCGAAAGTTTAAAGAAACGGCCCGGACTCTGACCAATACTTCGCCCGGCCCGGGCTGGGGCGTCGGCCGCTCCACAAACTCCAAAGAATCAATGCCGAAGGACGAAATTTGCCAGGCCTGCATTGAAGATCCTCCCGCTGTTGCGGTCACTTAATCCCACATCTAATGATGCAACGCGGCGAAACACTCGTAGAATGAAGATATGGCCCGTGGTTGGGAAAGTAAATCCGTGGAGGAGCAGATGGCGAACGCACTGCAGCAACGGGAGGTAGACCCCGGCTTTGTGAGCGAAGATGCTCGACGCATTGCGGACAAACACCGCACAGAACGTGAGCGTCAAAGACAGGCTCTAAACCTGCAGCGAGAAAACATTCTTTCGCAAAAGACGTCGAATCCGGCGCGCAGGACTGCCCTTGAGGCTGCACTTGCGCAAGTAGAGGCGCAGATCCAGGCGATGAATTAAATCTTTGACGCCCAGCAGCATTCTCTCCGCCCGGAGAGCGCGTTACTGTTCACAATTGCTCGGCAGGCACGATTGCCGTTTCGGCGTCCAGCGGACTTCATGATTTGCGATTAAAGAGCAGAGAGTTCGCCTGATCGATTGAGGTCAACGAGATCCGCGCGATGTTCACATGGGCCGGCCGGCAGGCAGACCACACGATAGCATCGGCAATATCCTCCGGGGTGAGTGGCGTAACGCCTTTGTAGACTTTGGCAGCTCTTTCCTCATCGCCACGAAATCGCACAAGGCTGAAATCGGTTTCGACCATTCCCGGATCGACGCTGGTGACGCGGACCGAAGTTCCCAGCAGGTCCTGGCGCAGGCCGTCGTTGATGGCTTTCTCGGCGGCTTTGCTGGCGCAGTAGACAGCTCCGTTGGGGTAGGTGATTTCACCGGCGGTTGAGCCCATGTTGATGATGTGGCCATGTCCGCGGACCACCATGCCGGGAACGACGGCACGGGAGACGTAAAGCAGTCCCTTCACGTTGGTGTCGATCATCTCGTCCCAGTCCTCGACCCTGCCCATATAAAGTTTGTCGAGACCGCGGCTGAGGCCAGCGTTGTTTACCAATACGTCAATTGCCGCCCATTCCTCCGGAAGCGTGTCGATGGCATTCTGCACGGCTCGATGGTCGCGCACGTCGAGATCGATGGAGAAAACGGCGGGCGCGCCGCGCTGAAGAGCGAGTGAGGCAATCTCGGAGAGTTTTCCGGCACGTCGTGCTGCGAGCAGAAGGCGCGCTCCCTCGGAGGCAAACGCCAGAGCGGTGGCCGCGCCAATGCCGGAGCTGGCACCCGTAATGAAGACGATTTTTCCCTTGAGGCTCATGCATCCATCCTAACCAACGGATGAGGGAATGCGAAGTGAGGTCGCGCACAGGGCCTATGAGCCTCTGTGTGGCACAAGGTGGATTTCAACACAAACACCGTATCAGGGGTGTTCGGCTGCTCTGAGCAGATCGGCGAGTGCGTGGAGGTCGGCGGGGCTGGTGTCGCTGATGACGACATAGCGCAAGCCAGCCTGGGTCCACGTCTCCACGCTGAAGCCTCTGAAGCTGCTCGGGGTCACGGCCGCAGGCAGCCTTGCGGAATTCGGCTGGTCCTGCAGGATGAAGACGGAGATCTGGTGCTTGCGCACCCCAAACAGCAGCTGAGCGCCCGGGTTGTCCCGGAAGTAGACGAGCTTTCCACCAAGCAACTTGAAGGATGAATCCTGCAGCTCCGGCAGGTTGAAGGTGTAAGGTAGTTTGCCTTGAAACCAGGGCTTCACTGTATGCCGGTCGGTGGAAACCACGTCGACGGGATTCGCGCTGGCGAGCGTGGCAACGTGTAAATCGACTAGCTCCGCGATCGCCTGGTTGCGCTCTCGGACCTGCGTGAACAGAATGGCGGAAACGGTGATAAGGACAAGTACGCTAACGGTGGCGAGTGCCGGGATCCATTTGGACTTCCAGAGAGGTTTGCGGCTCTTCTGCACGTTTTTTTCGATGCGCAACCGGAATTCGGGAGACGGGACGAAGCGCGCGGCAGCGGCGGCACGGGTGGCCCGCTTCAACTGTAGGCGGGCAAGCGCTTCCGCCGCGCAGGAGGAACAGCTTTGCAGATGATCCTCGATGCCGGCAAACTGTTCCGGTGTGCAGTTCTCATCCACATATGCGTCGAGCCATTCGCGCCAATTCTCGCAGGTCATAGGGACACACTCTCCCTTCCGGCTGTGAGCAACGTGCGCATGGCCTTTCGGGCGCGCGAGAGGCGCGACATGACAGTTCCGATGGGTATGGAGAGCGTTTGAGAGATCTCCCGGTAGCTCATCTCTTCGAGGTCACAGAGAAGAATGATCTCGCGAAAGTTCACCGGCAACTCTGCGAGGGCGTTCTGGATTGCGCTCTGCTCAACACGCGCCACCAGCACCGATTCGGGCGTTTCATGTGTTGCCGGTTCGGCGGGGGCGTCGTCTGTGTCGAGGGAAACGCTGGCTGCGAGCCCGGCGCGCGATGTTAGGAACGTGTTGCGCAGGATCCTGTAAATCCAGGCGCGGAAATTCGTGCCCTGGTGGAAGGAGGAGAAACCTTTGAGGGCTTTCATGTATGTCTCCTGCACCAGGTCTTCTGCCGCTGCTCGATCCTGAGTGAGCCAGCAAGCGAAGTTGAAGAGCCGGGCGAAGCAGGGCATCGCCAGGTCTTCAAATGATCCGAAATCGCCAGGGATGTCGGGCACGGCACGGACAGTGTACCTCAGGCCGGGAGGGCCCGAACCGAGCAGGCAGTCGGATTGACGAGCCACGTGTCGCGTCTTTGCATTGGTTGCGGCATTCCGCACGAAACTGGCTTGCGCAAAACTGGTCACAGCATAGAACTGGAACAGCCGCAGATTATTCCCGGCAGGGCGAGAGATTTTTGGAGTCCGGATTTGTTGTGCGTGGAACGGGGTCGCTATTGAGGAGCGACCAGTTGATGCGCAATAGCGAAGAGGGCGAGCTCGAGGCGTGTGGAGACACCGGTCTTGTCAAAGATATTTGACAGATGGCGCTTCACAGTTTCTTCGCTCAGAGTGAATTGCTTTGCAATGTCGCGGTTGCTGCAGCCTTCCACGATGCAGCCCACCACTTCAAGCTCGCGGGGGGTGAGACCGTAGGTCTTGCGTTGCGGCACCACGGCCTGCTGCATGAGGTCATGAAGGGCCGAAACCAGGTTGACCACGCGCTTGCCGCCAATCCAGTAATCGCCCCCGAAGACGGTGCGGATGGCCGTCTGCAGGTGGCCGGCGAGCGCGTCTTTGAGCACGATGCCGCGGGCGCCGATGTGCAGGGCCTCGATGATCTGCTGGGTGGTGACCGTGGAGGTGAGCAGCAGGATTTTCACTGTTGGCGTGCCGTTCATAATGGCCCGCATGGCCTCAAGGCCGGGCAGCCGTGGCATCTGCAAGTCGAGGAGAAGAATATCGGGCTCGAGCTCGAGTGTCCCGGTGATGGCTTCGTCGCCATCATTGGCTTCGCCGACTACTTCGAAGCCGTCCACTTCAGTGAGCATATTGCGCACGCCGATACGAACCACTGGATGGTCGTCTGCCAACACGATTCTGATTAGTCGATCCACTTGGGCGGATACCCTCCCTGTTGGGCTGGACCCCGGGGACAGCTAACGAGCAACCGTCGCCAAGGGCTGATAAACCATCATGATCCCCTACGTGGGGAATTCTGTTTCCAGCATACGCTGGAGTGCGTGAGTGGCGGTGCGTAAATCTTTGAGCAGAGGCGAGTCGTTATCCAATTGGTTACCCTTGGACTCAAGCGCGCCACTCTCAAGTAGCGCGCCAAGAGCAGCCGCCTGGGTAGCGCCGGCCATGGAGCAGCCACCCTTGATGGCATGACCGATGCGGCGGATCTCGGCGGCATCCTTCGCGGCGATGGCGGCCTCGATTGCCGCCGTGCGTTTGAACAGATCCGCGACGACGGCGGTGTAAATCTGGCGCACCCCGGCCTCAGGCATAAGGGAGCGCAACTGCGCCAGGGTCTCTGCATTGACGACCGGCATGTCCGGGGCCAACGCGGAGGGAACAGTCGGTGTGGTGTCGTCCGCGTGTCTCTGGAGCAGGCGGGTCAATTCTTCGGGCGCGAAGGGCTTGAGCAGGAAACCGTCGCAGGCGGCGATCAATTCGGAAGGCGGGTTGCTGCCGCTGACCGCATAAACGCCGGCGTTCGTGATTGCGCGGAGTTGCGCAACGAGAGAGATTCCGCTCAGCCCCGGCATCTGCGCGTCCATCAGGATCACATCAGGGCGCCAACTTGCGCCTGTCAGCAGCTCAAGCGCAGCCTCGCCGCCGTCCGCGGTGTGGATTGTATACCCAGTCATGGTCAGCACAGTCGCCATGACTTCGCGGCTGACCATGTCGTCGTCGATCAGCAGCACCGTGTAGAGCTCCGGGCTGACATCGAGGTTGCCCATGAATCTAGTGTGACACTTTCCGCGAGGGAGAGCGCTAAATTCGTAATCAAAAAGTGGTTGTGGCGCTTCCAATCAATTTTCAACGACCAGAACCTGAAAGCTTCCGTTGACGGGCGTGGTGCGGAGGGTACCAATTCCACCAGGCTCGGCAAGGTTCACGCCGAGCATGTCCGTGACCAGATAAACCTCGCCGGAGGCAGGATTGACGGCGAGGGTTCGCGCCCGCTGCCGGGTGGGCAGATTCTGGACCACTGAATACGTATCGGTAACATCCTGGCGAATGATGGTGAGGCTTCCGTTGGCTCCGCCGTTGGCGGTGTAGATGAGGCCACGATCCGGGTCGAAGCCGACGGCGCCTGTTCCGGGCCCGGTGGGCAGGGTGGTTACGACCTCGCCGGTGAGGGCGTTGACGACGGCCAGTTTCATGTTTCCGCAGGCGGCGAACAGGCGCTGGTGTTGGCCGTCGACGGCCAGGCTTCCGGGCTCAGCGCAACCGCCTGCCAGTTGGAAGATGCGCATCTGCGTGTGAGATCCGCGGCTCCAATCGAGAGCAGGAGTTTCCGCTGTTTCGCCATGCAAGAGGGCGGCGATTGCGGCCGCATCGAGCCGGGCGACAGAGTCGCGATTGACGATGTTCACGAATACATCGCCGCTTCCGCCGGGCTGGGCGAAGCCAAGGCGGCCGGGCATGAGGATGGTGGCAAGTGCCTGGCGTGTCTGCACGTCGATGACGGTCATCGATGTCCGAATTTCTGTATCGCGGACCGGGGGGCGGAGCGTTGGGGGCTTGTGGTTTGGGTTGGGATGAATGGACGGCGGCGGGGCGGCTGGAGTCGCCGTGGCAGGTTCGCCGCACACGACGAAGAGCAACCCGCTTTGGGGTTCGAGGGCGAGAGAGCGCGGGGCGGGACCGGTGGGGATGGCAGCTACTACCTTGAAGGTCCGGCGATCGAAGACCTTGACGTCGTCGGCCAGCCCGTCGCTGACGTATCCGAATTCGCCGGTGCCATCAAGGGCGATGGCGTGGGCCTCGCCGAACCCGGTGACCTGGCCTGTTACCGAGCCGGTGGTCACATCTACTACCTGGACGACTTTGCCGTGAGCGATGAAGAGCTGGTTCGCCTTGGGGTCCATGGTGAGGTAGTCCCAGTTGCCGAGGCCGCCAATGGTCCAGGTCTTCTTGATGGACACGGGACGGCTTGGGAGCTGGGTGGGCGCAGGAATCTGCGCGGCCAGCGAGGCACAAGTCAGCAGGCAGACGGCCAGGAGTTTCTTCATTCTGGGAGCTCCTGAGAACTAGATGCAGGAATTGCGGTTATCGCTCGGATTGGCGGCGGGATTGGCCGGATCCAGGCTCGCTTGGAAGTGAAAGAATAGGCGCAATTGAGGCCGAAATACGGCGAAAAACGGGGCTAAATGGCCCGAAATCGGGGTATTTTGTTTACTGCTTTGATAACAGATGGCGGCCTGGCCGGATAATATCTGGTTGTTATTCAATGGGTTAACCGGAAGGGGTGGTTAGCCGGGGTGCGGTTTTGGAGGGGGGAGGGGTGGGGTACAACATTTCCACTGGTGCAATTGACTGGTTTGGCCGGAGGATGTGCATGCACTGATTGTGCGCTTGATAGGGATAATACTCGGCAAAGGCGATGGCTGGCTGTTCCCCATTTAACTCTTTCGATCGCTGGCATATACTATTGTATATGCCAATATGGAAGGACGCTATGCAGCGAACAGCGAAGATCTTCATGAACAACCGAAGCCAGGCGGTGAGGCTGCCGAAGGAGTTTCAGTTTGCCACGCCTGAAGTGTTCATCCGGAGACAGGGCGATGAGGTGATTCTCTCGGCGCGGCCGAAGGACTGGTCGGGGTATTTGGCCTCTGGCCCGGTTGCCTCGGATGGATTTATGGAGGGGATTGAGGACTTGCCGGTGCAGGAACGATCGTTCTGATGCCGGCGTACATGCTGGACACGGACATCTCTTCGTACATCATGAAACGGTCGGACGCCGGGGTTCTGCGCAAGTTGCAGACGGTTGCGGTGTCCGACGTGTGCGTCTCAGCGATTACGAAGGCGGAATTGATGTACGGGGTTGAGGTGTCGTCGCGGCGGCAACAGGACCAGGTTGCGCTGGATGCGTATCTGCGGCATGTGGCGGTTCTGGATTTTCCAGGTGAGGCTGCCGTGGAGTATGGGCAGATACGGGGCGATCTGAAGGCCCGCGGTGCGATGATTGGCGGAAATGACCTGCTGATTGCGGCGCATGCGCGTTGCCTGGGGATCACGTTGGTGACAAACAACACGCGGGAGTTTGGGCGGGTGTTGGGGTTGAAGATGGAGAATTGGGCGGAATAGAAGGTTGGTTTCCCCGGTCTCAAAGGTGAGACCAAGGGCGCCCGGCATCCGTATGTCCGTTTCGCAGCTCGATCATCTCAGTGCGCGGCAGTCTTGTTGCCACGGCGTTGCTGTTTGAACTCCGCGACCAATTCATCCTCGTCCAAGTCGGCCAGCGCTTCAGCAAGCCGGTCGGCGGCGACCTTCAGCTCGGTGTGGTCCGCCGACTTGACTTGCTTGCGCGGTGTGGGGACATAGATGCCAAGGGTTTCGCCGCGGCGCGTGACGGCGACCGGTGTATCGGATTCCAGGAAGCGCGCTATTTGTTCTCGGAATTCGCGGACTCCAACTTTGATAGCTGGCATCGGGATCCTCCATGCGTACATCTAAGTGTACACAACGCAAGGCCAAAGCGCAAAGCGGGTCGGTTGCTGGGACACAGCTTTTCTGCTCTAGCGGAAGGTAAGGGAATGAACGGGCCACCCGCCTACGCGGAAGGTTGACGTTTCGATTTCTTTGTCATTCGCTTTTGGAAGTGTTGCTTCCCACAGCATTTGCGATATCTTATTCCGCTCCCGCAAGGGCATTTGGCATTTCTTGAGGTTGACTTAGGACCCGTCAGAGGACGCAGCACATAGTTGGGGTCCGGGAACTCGTTTTCAACCCCCGCGAACTGCGTCGTATGCGTGAGCAGGTCCAACTCGAGTTGATCCTTTCTTGCTGCGCGCTCGTCTTCTTGTGTCCATTTGGTCAAATCCACATAGACTGCATCTTCCGACCTACGCTCAGGATCCTGGCCCGTCTCTGTTGCGATTCCTATCACATGCTCCGCGTCCGGGAACTCGACTTTCAACACATGGCAGTATGCCAAGAGAAGATTCTGACGAACGTTTCGATAATCGTCCTCGGACACTTCCTTGTGCCATGGGAGAACAAGGAAAATGTAGTAGGGGTCGCCGGGTCGGGAAGGTTTGATAATTCGAGTTGCCTTATGATCGTTTGGCGTCTTGAAAGCAAGGCCAAGCAGGGCGTCTGAGAGCATTCTTCTGCGAGTTCGCGGTTCTCGCGCTAGCCATCTGAAGATTATTTCTTGCTCTGCTATATCTGTGGAAGTTGCTGATCTCTGTGTTCCGTTGATTAAATGAGTAATGAAAGTTTCGATCAGGCGGTCCCAGAAGTAGCTGCGCGAGTTGGCTAAAACTTGAGACTTTCGCTGAGGGCCGTACCAAAAATCTCTCCACTTGCCCTTATCGACGATCAACGTGGTGTAGCCGTCAGGCACTATGAAGTCATGTTCTTTTTCCTGGTTCAACTCTTGAAAATACCACCCAAGCAATTCCTCTTCTCCGGACACCGATATCATAAGGTGGCCTGTTAGGAGTTTCTCTTTCTTGTCGAGATAGGCTACAAAGTCCGAGATAGTGTCTAGTGTAGTGAGGATAATTTCCAGCGTTGCATCATCGAAGACGTGAACGAAGCCTCTCTCCGGCGCGATCTGACCAATGCAGAATGGCTTCTCCTCGTGCTCGGATAGTCCGCGTATAGTGTTGTCTATTATCAATGAGCCGACGTCGTCGTTGAGGGCAATGCGGCAATGCTCCGCGATCCCGTGAGCCACGACGACTCGATGAACCTTCATTGTTCGAGCAGGCGGCAAGTGGATCGGAAACGGATGATGGCATTCCTTGTCAAGGAAGAGGCGCCCCGGATTTTCCTTCAGCCATCTTTCTGCACCGAAGACCTGATCTGCGGATTTGAAGACCGCCCTCTTTACCCAACGAGACCATGCCAGTTCAGCCCCGGCTATTGTTTTATATTCGCAGTCTTTATCGGAAAAAATGATGACGTGTTCGTCGAAGACAACAAGTAGATCGCAGACCTCCTTTCCTTGCCCACTGCCTTGACGAATCTTCTGGTCCCGATAAACGCATGAATAGCTCCAGAGGCGGAGAAATGATCTTGAGCAGAGCTTTGCAAGGTACCGCTCGCTTGGTGTCACTCCCTTGGCTCGCTCGATGGGCGGGGGATGGGTGCTTTGACTATCCGCATCCCCGGCCTTCGGGGTCGATTCAACGCGGTCGGGCTGATCTGCGCTGTTCATTTAATGCGGGGATTTCTGGCGGTTGGCGGTGGCCTTCGGATTAGGATAACCCGGCCACTGGCCGGCTGAGGTCCCGAATCGTCAGCCGAAGGAAAAGCAGTTGCTGTTTTTTTGATTCGGCGCCCACGTTTGGGGTATCGAATTCTATTCGTTGACGACGGAGACTTCGTGGAGCCAGCCTGGGGCTTTCAGGAGCTCTCTTGGACGGGAGCCGTCGGCTGCGCCTACTAAGCCGTCGCGCTCCATTAAGTCGATTAGATGGGCGGCGCGGCCATAGCCTATGCGAAGACGGCGCTGGAGTAGTGAGGTGCTGGCTTTGCCGAATTCGAAGACTAATCTTACGGCGTCGTCGAACATGGGGTCGTTTTCGTCGGGATCGGGGTTGGAGCCGTCGGGGGCTACGCGCTCGTCTTTGGGTGACTCTAGGAAGCCTTCAACGTATTCGGCCTGACCTTGCGCCTTCCAGAAGGCGACGATGGCAGCGGTTTCTTTCTCACTGACGTAGGGCGCATGAAGACGCATGAGGCGGCTGGTGCCGGGGGGCAGGAAGAGCATATCGCCGCGACCGAGGAGAGCCTCTGCGCCGTTGGTGTCGAGGATGGTGCGTGAGTCTACCTTGGTGGCGAGGCGGAAGCTTATACGAGTTGGCACGTTGGCCTTGATGAGGCCGGTGATGACGTCGACCGAGGGGCGCTGTGTGGCGAGCACAAGATGAATGCCGACGGCGCGGGCCATTTGCGCGAGGCGGGTGATGGACTCTTCAACGTTGGCGCGGTCGAGCATCATGAGGTCGGCTAGCTCGTCGATGATGATGACGATGAAGGGGAGCGGGTCCTGATTTCCGAGGGGGTCCTTTTCGTCGTCGAAGAGCGAGGGCATGGCGCCGTCGAAGAGCTTGTTGTACTGCTCGATGTTGCGGACGCTGCGGGAGGCGAGGAGCTTGAGGCGGCGCTCCATTTCGCGGACGGCGTTGCGGAGGGCGTTAGCGGCGAGTTTGGGCTCGGTGATGATGGGCGTGAAGAGATGCGGGACGCCTTCGTACATGCCTAGCTCGACGCGCTTGGGATCGACGAGGATGAGGCGGACCTGGGCAGGCGTGGTGCGGAAGAGCAGGGACATGATCATGGCGTTGATGGCCACGGATTTGCCTGATCCCGTGCTGCCGGCGATGAGGACGTGGGGCATGGAGGCGAGGTCGGCGGTGACGATGCGGCCGTTGATGTCCTTGCCCATGGCGATGGTGAGGCGCGACTTGGATTTGGCGAAGGTTTCGGACTCGATGACTTCGCGGAGGTGGATGGTTTCGCGCTCGTGATTGGGGACCTGGATGCCGACTGTCGATTTACCGGCCATGCGCTCGATGAGGATGGACTCGGCGCGCATGGCGAGGCAGAGGTCGTCTGCCAGGCCGGTGACGCGGGAGTATTTGACGCCGGCTTCAGGCTTGAACTCGTATGTGGTGACCATGGGGCCGGGGTTGATTTGGACGACCTGGCCGCGGACGTCGAACTCGGCGCATTTCTCGACGAGGACTTTGGCTTCTTCGCGGAGGTCGTCTTCGCGGACGGTCTGTGGGCCTTCTCCCTCATTGAGGAGGGTGCTGGGCGGGAGCTTGAAGCCGCTGACGTTTTTGGGTGCGACGGTGGCGGTGCGGTTTTCCGCAGGGGCGCGGTGATGGATGGCGATTTCGCCGGTGGACTGCGCGGTGGGGGTTGGCGCGAAGGTTGGCTCCAGCGGGGTGGCGATGGGGCGGATGGGCGTGGGGCGCGCGGCTGCGGGCTGGGGTGCGGGCGTGGTGTCCCAATCGTCAAAGTCGAGGCTCTTGGAGATGCCCAGGGTTGGCGGAGCGGGGGTGGCCGCAGCGGGCCGGAATGGCATGGGCGTTGGGGCTGCGGCGACGGGGATTGTTTCCGCGGGGGTGCGTTCCCAGATGCTGGTGGGACGGGATGGAGCGGGAGATTCCTGATGGACGGCGCGCTGGAAGGCGGGGATCTCGTCGAGCGGGTCGGGCTGCTCGGTCTGGTGGCGACGGAAGAGCTTGGCGAAGAAGCTCGGCTTGACTGCGGCTTCAGCTTCGAAGGGCTCGGGGTCTTCGAGGGGAAGCATTTCGTGCTCAGCTTCCTGCTGCTCGGCTTCGCGCTCGGCGCGTTCTTCACGCCAGTTGCGGTAGCGGTCGTAGAGGCTCTGGCCGTGGATCCAGCGGTCCTGAACGGCTTCTGCAATGACGGAGAAGCTGACGGCGGAGGCGAAGTAGATGCCTGCGGCGGCAAATGCGCCGGCGACGAGCCATGCGCCCTGGATGTTGATGTAGGTGACGAGTAGGCCAGCCATGAGGCGGCCAACGACGCCCTCGACGGGGAGGAGATGGAGCCAGCGCCAGTGCCAGGGGAGCAGGCCCAAGGTGGCGGGGAGAAAGACGAGTGCGAGAAGGGTGCCGATCCAGCGCAGGAGGGGCGAACCGCCGGGACGGGAATGCATCCATGACCAGCCGAGACCGCCGATCCAGAGGGGCAGGAAGAAGGCGGTGACGCCGAGAGACTGGAGGAGAAGGTCGCTGAGATATGCGCCAAAGAGGCCGATCCAGTTGCGCGCGGGGTGGGGACCGACGATGCCGGTGGAGGTGTTGAACGAGGGATCTGAGGCGTGGTAGGTGGCGAGCGAGAAGAGAAGGAGGAGCGAGACCAGCAGAAGCATCAGCCCCAGAAAGATGTTCAGGGGGCGGCTTCGCGTGGGAACGAGGA
>Ga0187847_10000174_pt1 | contig 76525 bp, 37 predicted proteins | sample June2016WEW_4_10_FD_132458 | JGI IMG/M metagenome (GOLD analysis project Ga0187847, IMG submission 132458) | Peatland microbial communities from SPRUCE experiment site at the Marcell Experimental Forest, Minnesota, USA - June2016WEW_4_10 | ecosystem: Environmental > Terrestrial > Soil >...
ACATCGTGATCGCCTTCACCAACGGTACCGCGGACCAACCCCTCGTCATGGGAATTGAAGTCCGGTAAGACGAAGTCAACCCATTCAGGCCGGCGCCACTTCGTGCCGCCGGCCTGAACAACCAATCTATTGAAATTGAGTTTCGCGAACGGCCAGCGCATACAGTTCATTGCAGGCTCAGTGGTTCCGTGTTTGCGTTCACGCGCTCCTTCCGTTCATTGCGAATGAAACGAGGATCGTCTGTCAGATGGGCACCCGATCCAAGAGCTGATCCGATGCATTTGTCAGTCTTTGCGCAAGCTGAGAGTTAAGTTACCGGTCAAAAGGGGAGTGTCATGAATAGCCAAAACATCTTCAGTGGAAGCCAAACCTTGCTCGGCTTAATGAAGCCTTCCGGTGCACAACCCGAGTCTCATTACCTTGCAAACATATATACGAGCGACCATTTGCGGTGGGTTTGCAGACCGTGGCTAATCGTGGTGACGATCCTGCTCCTGATTTCGACGATGAACTCAATCAGAGCGAACGCGCAGCCGGAGCCGCCAGCATCTGACCGGATCACGATCAATCTCTCGCAGGGAGTGCCCAATTTTGTCGGGAATACGGCCGACACAGACCCGACTGCCGCTTTGCCACAAAGCAATTGGTGGTACGAGAACAATCAGGATTCCAACCCCACTTCGACGTCATTCGCGGCTACCAGCTATACCGAGGTCGCTGTCCCCGCCGCTGATGCCGGACCCTCCTGTGGCAGTACCATTTCCACGCCCAACTGGACCCAAGTGGGCATTCCGACCGAAGCAAATTTATGGCGCACGTTTATCAATCAGCCATCGGGTGGTGGCCAAGGTTCTGTGTGCGGACAGAATAACTGGTATCGTTTGCACTTCCTGGTTTCCCCGACCTATGCGAACAGCAAAATCATGGTCGAGTTCGAAGGCGCGCACACCGGAGCGCAGGTTTACATCAATGGCACGCTCCTACCGGGCATCAGCACTATCTCAGCCGATGCGCAAGCTTCGCATGTTGTCGGCTTTATTCCCTTCATAGTCGACCTGACGCCGTACCTGAAGACCGACGGTGCTACGGAAAATGTGCTTGCAGTGAGCGTTTCCAGGGACAATACCTGGTTTGAAGATCCTGAATTCTCCGAGGTCTTCCGCTTCGGTCAGGCCATGGCCGGACTATTTCGACCAGTAAAGATGTTCATTACAAATAAGGTGCATATTCCAGTCAATGTGTACTCCAATCAGGCAACCTGGGGCACATACGCAGCAACGGTATCCGAGGTTCCTTCTTCAACCAATACAGCGCAAGCTGCCTCGGCTGTTATTCAGGTTGAGACAAATGTTCTCAACGAGACTTCGTCTTCCCAGGTAGTGACCTTGACGACGCAGATAGTGGATGAGAACGGAGACGTAGTAGCTACCGGGGCGCCCATTACTCAGACAGTGGCCGCGATGACCCCGGGGAATTTCCCGTCCACCGCGACTCCAATGTTCAGTCAACAGATCACGATGACAAATCCCACGCTATGGTATCCAAATAATTCCATCTACGGTACGCCGTATATGTACACGGTGAACCACATCGTGAGCGTCGGTGGCGTAGTGGTGGATGTTGCGCAGACTCCGCTGGGTGTCCGCACCATCACATGGAATACGGATTACCCAATCTTCAACGGTTATCCGATGAATCTGTGGGGCGCATCCGGGCGTTACGATTATCCGGGGTTGGGTTCGTCTGTTCCGGAAGAACAGCAATGGCGCGATCTCTCGCTATTGGCCGCGGAGGGTGGAAATATTTACCGTCCTGGCCACTCGACCTCCAGCGAAGAGTTCGTGAATGCGGCCGATGCCTACGGCATCATGATCGACCAGCCGAGCGGAGACAACGAAGAAGCTTTCGCCGCCGCCGGTAACCCAAGCGCCGACATGATAACGCTGAAGGAAGAGTTGCATCGCGACATGATTATTCGCGATCGGAGCCATCCGTCGATTCTCGACTGGGAGTCGAACAACGGCACCATGGAAGAATCTGTCGGCACAGCCCTCCTGGCCATCAATTCTCAGTGGGATCCGATTAATACGCGCGTTGCGGCCGACCGCACGCCAGACAATGTTAACGGTTACTTGCTCGGCTGCACCCTGGAAGGCTGCGAGGTGGGGGTCAAGGAGACGACTGATTCTGCGCTCGGTCAGAATCTCACCAACAACCCCGCGTGGGGATCGGAGTATTGGGGCACCGGCACGGCGCGCGGTCTGGCTTGGAATTATGAGCTTGAATTTGTTGCGCCTTTCTTGAGCAACTGGCGCCAGGGTAGGGCGGCGGATGCCATGGGGATGGCGCAGTGGTACCTTGCTGACACTCCTGGAGAAACAGGCCAATACATTGAAGCCGGAGCCAGCACCACGGCTCCTGGTAATTCGAATGCGGTTCGCTCGCTGGGCGCTTCCTCGATGGACCAGAACCGCTTCCCGAAGTTGCTGTACTACGTCTATGAGGCTGCCTGGACGCCTTTCGCCATCAAGCCTGTCGTTCGCCTGGCCGGTCACTGGAATTATGCTTCGGGGAATGTCCAGGTGAACGCCTTCAGTAACTGTCCATCGGTGAAACTGCTGCTCAATGGCGTACAACAAGGTTCGATTGAAACGCCAAACCCATGGAGCTCGAACGACACCGCGAATGAAACGGAAACCGACACCCTGATCCCCTTGCAGACGTCCTGGATCGTGCCCTGGGCTTCCGGTACGATCGAGGCGGAATGCCTGAACGAGTCTGGAACTGTGGTGGCGACGGACAGCAGGACAACAGCTGGAGCCGAAAACAAGATCGTGCTGACAGTTACTCCTGAGCTGACCAAGCCGGGAGCCGACGGCACAACCTTCCAGGTGACGGCAAACGGTTCTGACGCTGCCTTTGTTACGGCTACCGTAGAAGACGCGAATGGGAATTGGGAACCCCTTGCGTCCGACACCCTTACGTTTTCAGTAAGTGGTCCAGCTACATATCAGGGAGGGACCCAGCAATATGTTTCCACGAATACCGACACATATTCGAACGCTAACTCGACGTATGTAAACGGCGTGCCTGATGCTTTCTATATGGCGCCCGGTGATCCTGAGTTGGCGGTTGAGGGCGGCATGACCAAGATCGCCCTTCGCAGCCAGTTCACTCCTGGAACTGTAACGGTGACTGCCACAGCTCCGGGGCTCACAAGCGGTTCAGCGTCATACACGATTGTTGCGGTGCCGGATCCTCGCACGGCTGTCAACAATTGCACCGCGGTTCCTTCAGCGCCAACCGGGCTGGGGGAGACGGCCTCTACCTCGACCGTGGCGCCCTATGCCGGCATTGTCAGTTTGACCTGGACGGCGGTGACACCCCCGGCCAACTGCGCCATCGGTTTCTATAACATCTACAGCAGTACAACCAGCGGGTTCACACCGTCCTCAAGCAACGAAATAGCGAGCGGGATCACAAGTGCCAGCTACTCCGCTAGCGGGCTTGCGGCTTCAACAACCTATTACTTCATCGTGGAAGCGGTGGACCAGGACGGTACGTCGGGGGCTTCGTCGCAAATCGCGGCAACCACGCCGGCCACTCCGGCGTGCACCGCGGTTCCATCGGCGCCCACGGGACTGACACCGACGTTGTCTACTTCCACCTCTATCAGCTTGAGTTGGACGGCGACGACCCCGCCGGCATACTGCTCCATCAGCTCCTACAGCGTCTACGGCGGAACCACTGCGAATCCAACCGCGTTGATTGCCAGTGGACTGACAGGGACGACTTATACCAACACCGGCCTTTCGGCCGCCACGACTTACTACTATGTCGTCAAGGCAGTGGATGCAGATGGCACCTCGGCCGCTTCTGCTCAAGCCAGCGACACCACTCAGGCAGCGGGATCCGTATCTATCAACGCGGGCGGCCCGGCGGTGAGTAACTCGGGCGGCGGCGACTATTCCTTTGTCGCCGACGAAGACTACGGCACTGCGGGAACGACTTACTCGGTCACGACTCCGATTGTTATACCTGCCAGTGTTACTGACGCAGCTCCCGAGGCAGTCTACCAGGATGCGCGGCAGGGAGCCGTCACTTATACCATTCCGGGCCTGACCGCCGGAACCATTTACATTGTGCGCCTGCACTTTGCCGAGCTATATTTCACGGCGGCCGGCAGTCGCGTATTCGATGTGTCCATAAATGGAGCAGCGGTGCTGACCAACTTCGACATCGTCGCTGCGTCCGGTGCGCAATACACGGCTATGGTTGAGCAGTTCACCACAACCCCCAACAGCGGCGGCGATATCGTAATCGCCTTCACGGCCATCACCGATCAACCCATGATCAATGGCATCGAGGTGTTTGGCGCATCCACTGCTTGCACCACGGTTCCTTCGGCGCCAACCAATCTGACGGCGACGGCGACCTCCTCCAGCGAGATCGGTTTAACCTGGACGGCGGTGACTCCTCCGGCCAACTGCTCGGTCAGTTCGTATAACGTATACGGCGGAACGACCCAGAATCCGAGCACGTTGATTGCAAGCGGAGTAACGGGTGCGTCCTACTACAACACCGGACTAGCGGCTTCGACTACTTACTACTATGTTGTGAAAGCGCTTGACGTGGACGGCGCCTCGGCGGCGTCGGGACAGGCTAGCGCAGAGACTTCAGCTACCTCCACATGCAATGCGGTTCCCCCGACCGGGCCAACCACCTTGACAGCAGCGGCAGCCTCATCAAGCGCAATAACTCTAAGTTGGCCAACTGGCTTTGCGAACCCACCCTGCACCGTGACTGGCTACGATGTCTTCCGCGGCACCACCAACGGCTTTACGCCAGGATCCGGAAATCTGATTGCCAGCGGGGTGACCGGCACCACCTACACTGACACTGGCCTCGCGGCTTCCACCACTTACTATTACCTGGTTGAAACTCTTGACTCGTATGGTGCGTCGGCGGCCTCGCCACAAGCAAGCACAGAGACACTCCCAAACAACGGAAGTTGCACCGCAGTTCCCTCAGCGCCCACGGGCCTGACGGCAACTGCATCCTCCTCAACTGCCATAGGCGTGAGTTGGGGCGCAGTAACTCCACCGACTAACTGCTCCGTCAGCTCGTACAGTGTCTATGGCAGCACCACCAGCGGGTTTACTCCGGGATCCGGCAACCTGCTGTCGAGTTTCGTGACGGGCACGACTTATACCAACACCGGCCTCTCTGCCTCCACAACCTACTACTACAAGGTCGAAGCTACGGATGCAGACGGCACATCGGCGGCATCTACTCAAGCGACTGCGACCACGTTGCCGATATCCGGAGGCGTATCCATCGACGCCGGCGGTGCGGCGGTGAGTAACTCGGGCGGCGGCGATAATTCCTTTGTTGCCGACGAAGACTACACCGGCGGCGGCACTTACTCGGTGACTAACACCATCACCATACCTTCCGCAATTGCTGCCACGGCAGCTCCCGCGGCGGTCTACCAGTCGGCGCGGCAAGGGACCACGACGTATACGGTTCCCGGCCTGACTGCCGGAAGCACTTACACCGTGCGCCTGCACTTTGCCGAGCTTTATTTCTCAACAGCCGGCAGCCGCGAATTCGATGTGGCCATCAACGGAACAACGGTGCTGACCAACTTCGATATCTACGGCACGGCAAACGCCAACTACACGGCGGTGGTTGAGCAGTTCACGGCGACAGCCAACAGCAGCGGCCAGGTTGTCATCGCCTTCACCAACGGAGCCAAAGATCAGCCCATGATCAACGGCGTTGAGGTGCTTGGCTCATCCACCAGTTGCAGCACTGTTCCCTCGGCGCCAGCAGGGTTGACGGCAACAACGTCATCTTCCAGTTCCATCGGCCTAAGCTGGGGCGCTGTAACTCCACCGGCTGACTGCTCCATCAGCTCCTATACCGTTTACGGTGGAACGACGGCGAATCCGACCACCGTAATCGCAAGCGGAGTGACGGGGATGACTTACTCAAACACCGGTTTGGCGGCCTCGACGACTTACTACTATCTCGTCAAGGCAGTGGATGCGGACGGAACATCGGCAGCCTCCAATCAGGCCAGCGCGGAGACTTCGGCGCCATCCTGCACCACGGTTCCTTCAGCGCCCACCGGCCTGACGGCAACTGCATCTTCCTCAACCGCGATCGGCTTGAGCTGGACACCAGTAACTCCACCGGCTAACTGCTCCATCAGCTCCTACACGGTTTACGGCGGAACGACGGCGAATCCGACCACCGTAATCGCAAGCGGAGTGACGGGTACGACTTACTCCAACACCGGCCTCACGGCTTCGACGACTTACTACTACGTTGTCAGGGCGGTGGACGGTGACGGCACATCGGCGGCGTCGGCGCAGGCCAGCGCGGAGACTCTGACGGGAACACAGGGAGAGATAGTCGCGATTGCGGCGGGTGGTCCGGCAGAGAGTAACTCGGACGGCGGCGATTACTCCTTTGTTGCGGATGAATACTTCAGCGGCGGAGGCGATAACGCAGTCGTGACAAACACCATCAATCTGACCCAACCCGGAGCCAATGCAGCGCCCATGGCGGTGTATCAACACGGGCGGTCGGGAATCTTCACTTACACGATTCCGAACCTGACGGCCGGCACTCAATACACTGTGTTGCTTCACTTCGCGGAGACCTATTTCAGCGCGAAGGGAGATCGTGTGTTCAACGTGGCCATCAACGGAACCACCGTGCTGAGTAACTTCGACATCTATGGCACGGTGGGCAAGGATGCGGCACTGGTGGAGCAATTCACTGCCACTGCAAACAGCAGCGGACAAATCGTAATCGCATTTACAAACGGCACCGCGGACCAACCACTCCTCATGGGACTTGAGGTGCGGTAGGACGAACCGAAGACGAATGACATTGAAACCGTGAGCCTTGCAGTGGCAATGTTCACCCACCATTACGACACAACCCGTGGCACGGACGGTGACTGCGGCAGAAACTGGAGAGAATTGTATGTCGACTCAACATTCGGTTCGTCCGGGCTTAACTGTTCCTGGAAATTTCTTTGCGTTGATCGTAATCTTTGTTCTCGGCTTTGCAGCCGCAGCAAGCGCAGTTGCTCAGGAAGTGGTGGCCATCGCTGCCGGTGGGCCAGCGCAGAGCAACACGAACGGTGGCGACCATCCATTTGTTGCGGATGAGGATTTCAGTGGCGGCGGGGATAACGGCGCGGTGACTGCGACTATCAATCTGACGCAAGCGGGGGCCAATGCGGCGCCGATGGGTGTGTATCAGAACGGCCGGGCAGGAGTCTTCACTTACACCATTCCCGGGCTTACGGCGGGCAGTTCATACAGTGTTCTGCTCCACTTTGCCGAGACTTATTTTACAGCTAAGGGTGATCGCGAATTCAATGTCGCAATCAACGGCACTACTGTACTTACTAACTTTGACATCTTTGGCACGGCGGGGGCCAAAGACGCGGCCCTGGTGGAGATATTCACGGCCACGGCTAACAGCAGCGGCGACATCGTGATTGCTTTTACGGCAGGCGCCGTTAATCAACCCCTGCTTATGGGGCTTGAAATCCGGAGTACATCCACCAGTTGCGCAGCAGATCCCTCGGCGCCCACGGGCCTTACGGCGACAGCGACCTCCTCGAGCGCAATCGGATTGACATGGGCACCTGTTACACCACCGGCTAACTGCACAATCAGCTCTTACAATGTCTATCGCAGCACCACCAGCGGATTTACACCATCCACCAGCACGTTGGCTGCGAGCGGTGTAACGAACCCGAGTTACTCCAACACCGGACTCGCGGCTTCGACGACTTATTACTTTATCGTGGAGGCGCTTGACTCTTTCGGCACCTCGGCGGCATCTGCGCAAGCCAGCGCGGAGACCGAAGCCACGCCTTGCACGACGGATCCCTCGGCGCCCACAGGCCTCACAGCAACAGCTACTTCCTCGAGCGGAATTGGCTTGATCTGGACGGCGGTTACACCACCGGCCAACTGCACCATCAGTTCCTACAATGTGTACCGCAGCACCACCAGCGGATTCACTCCGGGGACGGGCACATTGGTTGCGAGCGGCCTGACGAGTCCGAGCTACTCCAACACCGGACTCGCGGCTTCGACGACCTACTACTTCATCGTGGAAGCGCTTGACGGCGAAGGCGCATCGCCTGCTTCGGCTCAAGCAACTGCCACTACGCAAGCCCCGACAACCACCACGGATATCGTATCCATCAACGCCGGCGGCGCGACGGTGAGTAATTCGGGTGGCGGCGATAACTCCTTTGTTGCCGACGAGGACTTCACGCGCGGCGGCACTTATTCAGTCACGAACACAATCACCATACCGGCAAGTGTTGCTGCCACCGCGGCTCCCGCGGCGGTCTACCAGTCGGCACGGCAAGGAACCACGGCTTATACGATTCCCGGCCTGACTGCTGGAACCAGTTACACAGTCCGTCTGCACTTTGCCGAGCTTTATTTTTCGGCGGCGGGTAATCGTGAATTCGACGTGGCCATCAACGGAACAACGGTGCTGACCAACTTCGACATTTACGCAACGGCTGGCGCCAACTATACGGCCGTAGTGGAGCAGTACACCGCAACGGCTAACAGCAGCGGCGATATCGTGATCGCTTTCACCAACGGCGCCAAAGATCAACCCATGGTTAACGGTGTTGAGGTGCTTGGCTCGGCCACGAGTAGTTGCAACGCGGATCCCTCGGCACCCACTGGCTTGACGGCGACGGCGACTTCTTCCAGCGCCATCAGCTTGACCTGGAAAGCGGTAACTCCTCCGGCGAACTGCACCATCAGTTCCTACAATGTCTACGGAAGCACCACCAGCGGGTTTACTCCGGGCACGAGCAACCTGCTTGGAAGCGGTGTGACCAGCACCTCCTTTTCCAATACCGGCCTGGCGGCTTCGACGACTTACTACTACGTGGTTGAGGCGGTAGACTCGAATGGCGCTTCGCCAGCGTCGACGCAGGCAAGTGCAGAGACCGAAGTCACGTCATGCACTACCGTTCCTTCAGCGCCAACCGGGCTGACGGCGACGGCTGCCTCTGCAAGCGCGATCAACTTGAGCTGGACCGCGGACACTCCACCGGCTAACTGCACCATCAGTTCGTACAGCGTCTACGGAGGAACGACTGCGAATCCGACCACGTTGATCGCCAGCGGGCTCACGAGCACAACTTACTCCAACACCGGCCTCGCGGCTTCGACAACCTATTACTACGTGCTTAAAGCAGTCGATGCGGACGGCACTTCGGCAGCTTCGACGCAGGCAACCGCGACCACGCAAGCCCCATCATCAAGCGGCGGTTACGTCTCCATCAACGCCGGCGGTGGAGCGGTAAGTAACTCGGGCGGCGGCGACAACCCATTCGTCGCTGACGAAGACTATAGTTCCGGCGGGACCACCTATTCGGTCGCCAATACAATCACGATACCCGCCAGTATCGCTTCCAGCGCTGCTCCTGCGGCAGTTTACCAGGATGCACGACAAGGAGCTGTAACTTATACAATTCCTGGCCTGACCCCTGGAAGCAGTAACATTGTCCGCCTGCACTTTGCCGAGCTTTATTTCTCGGCAGCCGGCAGTCGCGAATTCGATGTAGCTATCAACGGCACACCGGTGCTAACCAACTTCGACATTTACGCAACGGCAGGTGCTCAATACACGGCTGTGGTTGAACAGTTCACGGCTATCGCCAACAGCAGCGGAGACATCGTGATCGCCTTCACCGGCGGCGCCGACGATCAACCCATGATCAATGGCCTCGAGGTACTTGACTCCACTCCTTGCACCACGCTTCCGGCGGCGCCGACTGGATTGACGGCAACGGCGACCTACCCCAGCGTCGTCAGCTTGAACTGGGGCGCGGTGACGCCTCCGGCCAACTGCACCATCACCTCCTACAGCCTCTACGGTGGAACGACTGCGAATCCGACCACGTTGATCGCAGGCGGACTAACCGGCACGACCTACTCCAACACTGGCCTCGCAGCTTCCACGACGTACTACTACGTTGTAAAAGCGTCGGACGGGGGTATAACCGGCGCGTACGGCACATCGGCGGCCTCGGGGCAGGCTACTGCTACCACGCCAGCCTTCACCACAATCGCTCCTGCAACCAGTCTGACGGCCGTGGGTTCTTCGTCCCAACAGATCGATCTGCGCTGGGTTGCGAGCACAGCCCCCGCTCCAAACACATCCCCGGTAAACTACTCGGTGTATCGGAGCACCACTACTCCCTTTACACCGTCGTCTGCCAATCTGCTGGGTACCACGATCGGGATCACCAATTACGTAGACAACAATTATCCCGCCACGCTGAGTCCTCCGGCAGGAACTGGTGTTCAGCCCTCGACGACGTATTACTACCAGGTTGTGGCTTCCACGCTCTCAGGACAATCGGCGGCAGCCACGGCCTCAGCTACGTCGCTTCCGGCAACGACATCAAATGCCGCTCCCGGTGCTCTGACCGGATTGACCGCGATGGCAGAAAACGCCAACGAGATCGATTTGATCTGGAATTCGTCCAATTCAGGCGTGGGATCGGTTGCAACAACGTACTACATCTACCGGAGTACAACCTCCCCCTTCACGCCATCAACTACCAATGAGATTGGAACGACTAAGAGCAACTGGTTCCAGGACGCGCTGGGCACCGCATCGACAACGTATTACTACCAGGTGCTGGCCAATAACACGCTCGGAACGTCTCCATCGAGCGCAACTGTAACTGCAACCACACAGGCTCTCAACCCTAACCTATGGGGTGGCGCACCTTTCTGGGACTCAAGTAACATGCCCGCGTTGCCCGCCGGCGACACCGTGATGATGAAGTTCCTGAACAGAACGAACGGAATGTTCACGGACAGTCAGATCATCTGGACGGCAACCATCAACGGGGTCGCAAGCCAATACTCGTTTGCGGAACAGCCAACCTTCGCCATGCCGCCCAACTCGTCTGGGCGCATGTACTTCTTCCTCAATGACCCGAGCCTGGACGAAGATAACACCGACTATTGGGACTATATCGAGTTCACAGCTGGTCCCACTTCCATCAACATGGATACAACACGCGTCGACGCATTAGGTGTCAAGATCGCCTTTAATCTGACTTGCGGCGATGGAACCAATGTAGCGCTTGGAGAAAATCAGGAGGTCTTTACGGAAGACCGGTCTGTTACCTTCCAGCGGTATGCAGACGCTGTTCCATCCACACCGGGTGGCGACTTCCAGGCGGACCTGGTCTACGCCCCGTATCGCATCATTGAACCGGGCGGGGCTGGCTTCAATGCCGGCGGACCAGACCAGAATTACTACCAGACGTACATTGCCGACATCTGGTCGTTTAACGGAATTACCATTGCGCAGGCTGGACCAAATGGTTCCGGCTTGGGCGCCAATCCGGACCTTTCCGCTGCGATCTTCAGGCATACCGCCCCTATCTCGGGTACGCCTGAGTTTAATGCGGCGGGCGACTTAACCAACGAAGGGATGTGGGGAAACCCTGCAAGCTTCTATCAACTGGAGCCCTACGACCATTACGCGCAGTGGATTGAAGCCCAAGCCATCAACATGCAACAGTATGCGTTCCCGTACAACGATGCGGGTGGATACTCAAGCGACATCGGCTGCGCGAACCCGAAAACGCTGCTTGTAGCTGTCGGTTGGTAGTTGCTCCGGAACGCAAACTGACGAGCCCTTTATCATCCCGATAAAGGGCTTGCCAGAACAGCGAGTGTTTGCTGACTGGCTCAGGCGCGACCTTCATGGCGACGCTTGGTACGACCCGGCAACACTGCTCCGGGCGTGCGCAGAATCAGGGTATTGATGCCCCGATACGACGCCCGGCGCAAGCGTTTCAGACGGCCGTCGTTAGAAATGGCGTACCGAATCGTCGGGGACCACGACAGGGGAGTTGGGCGCGATTGCGCTGTGTTCAGCAGTACGATCGACATGGCTTTCGAGCGAGCGGCTGACAAGGTCCCGGGAACCCAGGCCAACAGCTAAAGAGAGGGTGAGGACAATGCCACCGAAGAGGATGCCGAATGCCAACTCGACAACGACGCCGCCGATCTCGAGGTGGTCGAGAACCATGGCGGCAGTGAGGACGAGTACCAGCCACTTGACGCCGAGGGAAAGGAAGCGTGCGTACTGGAGTTGTGCATTGACCGCTCCAATCAGGACTGACCGCGCCAGGAAACGCGCGATCAGTGTGCCCGCGATGAGTAGAAAAATGGCGCCGACAATGTGGGTGAGATAGGGCAGAAGCGATATGGGGAGGGTCGCGGCTGTTGCATAAGAGGCGTCGAAGGCAGAGACGCCGATGATGAGTCCGAGGAGGATGAAGGCCCAGAACGAGCCCCGGGCAACGATTGCAGTGGGCGAAGTTGCAGGTGTCCAGTCGGCGCTGCCGCGGGTGCGGGCGAGGTAATCGTCGAACTTTGCGATGGTAAGTACGCGCCGCAGCAACGCAGAGATGGCCATGCCGATCAGCGTAAATACGGTGAGAGCGACAAAGAACGCAAGGACTCCTGGGAGCATAGCAATCAGCAGCGTGAGGACGCGATAGATGGACTGATGCAGCGCGTCCGACATATGGTGCCAGATGGTGGCGTTATCGACGTACACCGACTGCATGGTCTTGTCAGGAATAGTCTGGAGCATGATAGCAAGGGCGTTTTGCATGGGACTCACTCCTTGGTTTGCTTCACTTGCTGCATTCATCTTGGACCGATCATGGGTCACTCTCATGGGTTGAACCTGTCGGGCCATCGCCAACGCGAGACGAGATAGGGCTTTTCGGCCTCGAAGGTGGCAGCGACCGCTTCGATATGGCGCTCAGGGTCGGTTCCGGATGCGGTGCTGTTGAAATGGCTGGCGACCCACGCCAGATAGAGCGGAATGAGCGCGCCGAGCAGATGTCCGCGGTTGATGGTTCTGAGCCGGTAGGCCAGAAGAAAGTCATAGACGATACGCGCCCACAGCGCATCGGGCATGCGAAAAGATTGAGCACCTGCGGCTGAGAGCCGCTTGAGCCCGAGAAGGGAATTGGGCGGCAAGACGAGCGCCCAGATTTCCTGGAGGTTGGCGAATGCGAGTTGGAATGCATCGAGCATAGGGCCAATATCCGGAGTCCCATCGATGGCTTGTGTCTGAGCTACCGAACGGCGTGCCGGCAGAACCTGGCGAGGGCGTTGCCAGAACGCCGCTTTGGCCTCGATGTCGGCGAACAGAGATCCAGTGACGGATGCCAGGATGGCGTTGATGTCAGTCTCAGAGGGTTGCGGGATCTCTCGCTGACCGACGGAAAATTCGTTGACTGTGAATCCAGCGACTGCGGCTTCATTGAGGGGCCAAATGAGCGCGTCTCCCTGGTTAAGCGAAGTAAAACGCTGTGCAACGGCGGCGAGTCGCTCGGCCATGCGCAGCGAAAGCCCGAGATCGACGGCCAACGGAAAGCGAGCTCGAGACGGGAAGAGAGCGCGAGTGAGCGGATAAAGGATAGCTGAGTTCACGAGGCCGGCGCGGGGGGGCAAGTCGTAGCATGGAATTGCAAGGTCGGTGATCGAGTCAATCACGGAGCCTGAAAGCTCGCGCAATGCGGACGGCCGAAGGGATGCGCCACCGGACCCAAGCACGAGGATAGCGCGCGCGTTGTGTTCGCAGGCGAGTCGGTAAGCGTTCATGAAGTCATTCGCGATCAGCGTCCAGGATCCCCCTGGTGCGGGAAGAGGGGTGACCCGGAGATTAGGCCAGGAATCGGACGGGACCGCGTCAGGGGTAGCAATAATCAGACCTTCAGCAGGATAGTAGGAGGTCAGATTTGCCAGCACATTATCAAGATGCTCGGGCGGCATGCTCGCGAGCAACACCAGAAGTCCCGGACCGCGGGGAGTGGAAGAAGCCGAGATGTTGGAGATCGAATCAGCTGTTGCCATCGTCACTTTCCCGGATTAGCGGTGATTCAACGACTGGCGATTTACCAGCCGGCTTCTACAGGGTCCATGTTCCTATAAGGCTAAGATGCCTGCGAGCGGAATGCGCAGCCACGAGGGGCGATTGTTGAGCTCATAGAGCAACTCGTATAGCGCCTTTTCAAGCAAATAAACGTCGAGCAATGCCTGCGCCTCCCGCGTCGGAGGCAACAGGGCTGGGTTGGCGGCAATGGTCTCGCGATACGCGCGGAGAAACTCGCAAGACGCGGAATTCTGCCACAAGTCAGCCCAGACGGTCAGGCTTTCCGAGGCTTTGGTGGATTCGATGCCGTCGTTGGCGGTGAGGAATTGATCCAGGCCGGAATGGGCGGCATAGGAGAGTGAGCGAATCATTCCGGCTACATCTTTTAGAGGCGATTGTTTCTGACGCCGCTCGGAGAGAAGACGGGCGGGCTCACCTTCAAAATCGAGCAGAACAAAGTCACCGTCATCCGTGGTCGATTCTATCGCGAACTCGTTCGGCGCTCTGCTGGTTCTTAGAGTCTGCCCAAGGTGGTAGTCGCCGTGAATGCGGATACGCTGACCCGCGGCCGTCATGGTGGTGATGGAATCTGCGCGGGCAAAGAGGGCGAGCCTGCGCGAGAGCAGCGAACCAGCATCACCCGCGGCCTGATCGCTGATGGTTGGAATCTTTGCTTTAACTGTCTCCAATGTAGCGGCAATCTGTGCTTCGATTCGATGGGCGTCGCCGATCAGATCCTCCGTGGTGAAAGGCTCTGCGGCGAACGCTGGATCTTCCGTTGGAGTTGCGAGGGCGAGATGCATCTGCGCGGTGCGGCGGCCGAGGAGCGCAACAGCCCTGATCGAAGGTCCGGCGTTTGCAAGAGCCTCTCGCAGCGGTTCGTGATGATGGAGGAAGCTGGGGGCAGGTGCTGCAGGCGGAGCTGGATGATCGGCAACGGACGCAAAAAACACGGCGAGCTGTTCAAGGATCCACTGCCAGCCATCCCCGCGATTCGCGACCAGCCCTTGCAGCATGGCAACGGTGGTTTGCTCGCCACCGTTCGCCGCAATCTTGGTGATTTCGCCCAGGAAGGGCGGGACATGGGCAAAGTGAGCCACGTCGGTCAGAAAGCGTCCGATCTCGACGTCGGGGTTCTCACCGGGCTGAAGGCGCCTGAAGAGCTTCAAGATCCAGTGCGAGCCGTAGACGATTGAAGTGTTTGATTGCTCCGCGGAGCCGATGCGCGATGGGAGATGTTCAGGAATATGTTCGCCGGAGAATGCGCTTGAGGCGCGGGCTTGAAGACGACCGGCTTGTGAGGATGGGTCGTATGAGGAAGAAGATTCGAGCGAGTCAGATTCAGCAGAGTGCCCGGCAGTTGCCTCGGAACGTGGAGGTGCGGCCGCTTCTCCCGGTTGTGCGGTGATAGGGGCTGGCGCGACGGAAGCAGTGGCGTCGATCTGCGCGGGCGTTGCATTCGATGCGTCCGGAATGAGCTCTGCGGATGATGAGACAACTGGAGAAGCGGCGGGAATGGGGGCAACTTCGAGAACAGGAAGGGCTGGTGTGGAGAACGGCAGGGTTGCATTCTGTTCTATCAGCGCGAGGAGGCTTTGGCGGACCTCTTCCCGCGTGGTGGCGTCGTGCAGAACGCCCGATCCAGTGGGAGTTGGGAGGGCGGCGAGAATGCTCCGAGGTTCGTTGACGGTTAGTTCCTCGGCATCCAGAGCTGTGCTGAAGGCGAGCGGGAGTTGATAGGTGTCGGGCGGGCCGTCGGAATAGCTGATCTCAACATAGACAACAGCGGGAGAGATGCTGTGGGTGGGATGGCTGCTCGCAGCAGTAACTGTCGTGCCCGGAGACGTTCCCGTGGCGAGCTCGACCCAGTCGAGTACGCGGACGGATTGGATATTGCGGGCCTTGGCTCCAAACCAGCGCTGTCGCGGCAACCAGTCATTCAATGCGCCTTGCAGCAGAGACAACCCGGGGCCGGCAAGCAATCCCGGCCAGCCTTTGGTTAAAAGATCAAGGGCTGCAGCCTGGTTCGCATTGTTTTCTTCCGTTGGTTGCAGATTTGTCTCGGACAGTGGCTCGGGTCTCGCGCTCGCGGGCTGGAGTTCGAGCCATAAGAAAGAATATGGAGCCAGGCTGAGGGCATACAGAGTTTCGTCAATGGGGGAGAACGGAACGTAGCCGAGCATCTCGACGGGCTCAAACCCCGCGTATTCCGCTAAATCGAGCGAGACGGGTTGGGCAAAACGGCTGAGATTGGCCACGCAGAGGACAGTCTCGTGTGAGCCGTCGACACGATCCAGATCGCGAAGATAGGCAAGTATTTTCCGGTTCTCCGGATTCAGAAAACGCAGTGTGCCGCGGCCGAAGACCTGAAAAAGCTTACGCAAAGCGATCATGTTGCGGGTCCAATGAAGCAGGCTCGACTGGTCGCTGAGTTGAGCCTCGACATTGATCACCTGGTAGCCATAAATTGGATCCATAACAACGGGAAAGTAGAGCCGCGCTGGATCGCAGCGGGAGAAGCCGGCATTGCGGTCCGAGTTCCACTGCATGGGTGTGCGCACGCCGTTGCGGTCGCCGAGATAGATGTTGTCGCCCATGCCGATTTCGTCACCGTAATAAAGGATGGGCGTACCTGGAAAGCTCAGCAGAAGCGAATTCAGCAATTCAATGCGACGGCGGTTATTATCCACCAGCGGCGCAAGCCGGCGACGGATACCGACATTGACGCGCATGCGCGGGTCGACGGAATACGCAAAGTACATGTAGTCGCGCTCGTCGTTGGTAACCATCTCCAGCGTGAGTTCGTCGTGATTGCGGAGAAAAAGCCCCCATTGACAGTTATCCGGAATGGCCGGGGTCTGAGCCATGATGTCTGTAATGGGCAGACGATCCTCTTGGCGAAGAGCCATGTAGATCCGCGGCATCAAGGGGAAGTGAAAGGCCATGTGACATTCATCGCCATCGCCGAAATAGGGACGGACATCGGAAGGCCACTGGTTTGCTTCGGCGAGGATGAGGCGGTTGGCATATTCGGCGTCAATGGCCGCTCGAATGGTCTTGATGACCTTGTGCGTTTCGGGCAGGTTTTCGCATGACGTGCCGTCGCGTTCGACGAGATAGGGGATGGCATCCATGCGCAACGCATCGACTCCCATATCAAGCCAGAAGCGCATGGCCTTGAGAACTTCATCTATGACCCGTGGGTTGTCAAAGTTCAGGTCGGGTTGATGCGAGAAAAAGCGGTGCCAGTAATATGCCTTGGCAGTTTCGTCCCATGCCCAGTTGGATTTTTCCGTGTCGGTGAAGATGATGCGCGCATCTTTGAAGACCTGGTCGTTTGAGGACCACACGTACATGTCACGCGCGTCGGAGCCGGGCGGAGCTATGCGGGCGCCTTTGAACCAGGGGTGCTGGTCGCTGGTGTGATTGATGACCAGTTCTATCATCACCTGCATATTGCGGGCGTGAGCGGCATCCAGAAACGCCTTGAAATCATTCAGGGTTCCGTAGGATGGATTAACGTCGATGTAATTGGAGATGTCATAACCGTCATCGCGCAGTGGAGAGGGAAAGAAGGGCAAGAGCCAGATGCACGTGACACCGAGATCCTGAAGGTAATCGAGCTTCGTGAGCAGCCCCGGCAAGTCGCCGATGCCGTCGCCGTTCGCGTCGGAGAAGGCGCGGACATGCAGCTCGTAGATGATTGCATCTTTATACCAGAGCGGATCCGTTGTACTTGCCAGCTTCTTCACTCTTTCGTTCTCCGAAAGCTTTGAACGTGTCTTCGTGTAATTCCGTTGGTGACCCCGGTCGCAGCGGTCACAAGGGGCGAGCGCAATGCGGAATTCTGTTCGGCCAAGTTGATGGGCGCCCTATGTCCTTGAGATGCAGAAGCGCGGACTTCGGGTTACTTGCGGGGGAAATGACCGGAGTGGGCGGCGCAATCCACGCCTTTGTCCTTGCCATCGACATTACTGCATTGCGGAACCCGCCCGTCAAGTGCCGCGACCACATGAATCTCCCGGGCCTTGAAGGATAAGCAGCGTGGAACCATGGAGATGTGGCCGATAACCTAACGTGATGTCCGTGGGCATTGAGCCTTTATAAGAAGTATTCGAAGTCGGTCTCAACTTTCAATTGGCGATGAATCTTAAGGATATGACCGGACAATTTCGCCGGATTCAATTCGACATAATTGCGCGGCCCAAGCCATAAGTATCGGCTCCCCGTAAGCAGGTCTTCAGCTTCATAGGCCCTATCCTGCGGGATTTGCAATTCATCCAACGGCAAAGTAACAAACCCTGACTGTGTGTGATGCGGATCGAGGTTGACGACGATCACGACGAGATTGGTGCGATCTTCCGACTCCTTGCTATAGCAAATGAGCTGATCGTTGTCGGTGGGATGAAATCTCAGCGACCAGTCGCCTTGCAGTGCCTCGTTGTTTTTGCGGATGGCATTGACCACTGTAATCAATTCACGAAGGCTGTCACTCCGGTCCAGGTCCCAGGTACGGATCTCGTATTTTTCCGAATCAAGATACTCTTCGCTGCCGCGGCGAACGGTGCGGTTTTCGAGCAGTTCGAAAGCCGGTCCGTAAATTCCGTAGTTGGCGCCAAGGGTTGCGGCAAGCAGTAAGCGAATGACAAACGCGGGCTGCCCGCCAATCTGAAGAAATTCAGTGAGGATGTCAGGGGTGTTCGGCCAATGGTTTGGGCGAAAGAACTCGCGGACCGGTGTCTGGGTCAGCTCAGTAAAGTAAGTTGTGATTTCGTACTTCGCATTGCGCCAAGGGAAATATGTATAGGACTGACTGAACCCTAGTTTTGCCAGACGGTACATGATCTTTGGGCGCGTGAATGCCTCCGCGAGGAACAGAACTTGTGGATGGCTTCGCTTAATCTCTGGGATAACCCACTCCCAAAAAGGGAAGGCCTTGGTGTGCGGGTTATCGACGCGGAAGATAGTAACTCCCTGACCAATCCAGTAGAGGAAGACGTGCTTTAGTTCTTCCCACATTCCGGCCCAATCTTCGCTCTCAAAGTCAAAAGGATAGATGTCCTGATATTTCTTTGGGGGGTTTTCGGCGTATTGAATTGTGCCGTCGGGACGCTTCCTGAACCAGTTCTCATGTTCGCGCACGTATGGATGATCAGGCGCTGCCTGAAAGGCGATGTCAAGAGCAACCAAGAGGTCGAGTTCGTTGGCTTTCTGGACGAATCGACGAAAGTCCTCAATGGTGCCCAGGCCGGAATGAATCTCCTTATGGCCGCCCTCATCGGAACCAATGGCCCACGGGCTACCCGGTTCTCCCGGCTGTGCCTCCGGATTGTTATTGCGACCCTTGCGGAAGAGGCGGCCGATGGGATGAATTGGTGGAAGGTATACGACGTTGAAGCCCATCTCCGCTGCATATTGCAGGCGTTTGTCGCAATCGGCAAAAGTGCCGTGATGACCGGGCTCCGCGGCAGTGGAGCGGGGAAAGAATTCGTACCACGCACTGAATCGCGCATGCACGGGATCAACAACCAGGCGGACCTCGCCTTCCGATTCGGTGGCAAATCGCTTGTCAGGGTAACGGAGCGCCAGCTCATGCAGCGACGCGTCTGTCGCGTGCGTGCGCAGTTGCTCTGAATCGACGCCGGAGCGCAATACTTCGGCTCGCTTGTGGAGCCATTCGGCATCGGAAGCAGATGCGCGATCCGCAGCGGCATCTATCAGGTCTGCGCCAATGAGGTAGTCGACAGGCGTGTCGGTTTCAGCCTTGATGCGTTTCAACAGATCGCGCCGCCAGGTTTCAAAATGGTCGACCCAACCTTGCACTTTGAAGCCATAGTGGCCCAGTTCTTTCACGCGGAATGCCGCAGTCCAACGGTCATTCACCAGGGGCTGCATGGGTATCTCGGTCCACTCATCCAAGCCCTCGCGGTGAACCAGCAGCGAGGCAGCGATCGAGTCGTGCCCGTCCGTGAAAATATCTGCTTCCACGCGGACCTGGTCTCCCAATGTGCGTTTCGCGGGGAATCTGCCCCCGTCTATCAGCGGCGAAATGCTCTCAATCACCACACGCTTGCGTCCATCGGTACGAGTTACTTCCATGTCGTTCCGCTATCCTTCCGAGTTTGCCGGCTGTTGGTTTCCGCCCTTACTGATGCCTCGACCGAGTTATCGAGATCAAGGGTTGGAGTGCGATCGCTGCAGCTCAATTAAGCTCTCGTAGAGCTGAATGGTCTGGCGGGCTATCGCCGACCAACTGAAGATAGATTCCACGCGCTTCCTTCCTGCATTGCCAAATCTACGACACTTCGCCGGATCGTCCAGAAGCTGCTGGATACGGGCCGCCAGATCGCGGGCGAATTTTTCCGGATTGGTGGGAAAACTCGTCTGTGGGTCCTGATCGAAGGGCACCAGGTATCCCGTTTCTCCGTCAACTACCACCTCTTTGATGCCTCCCGTCGCGCTGGCGACAACCGGGGCGCGGCACGCCATCGCTTCAAGATTGATAATGCCGAATGGCTCGTAGACCGAGGGGCAACAAAACACACGGGCGTTGCTGTACAGCTGAATCGCTTCCGGTTTGGTGACCATCTTCTCGATCCAGACAATGCGCGGATGATGCTGTCTCGCATCTTCAACCTTCCGGCGCAGCTCGGCCGCAATCTCTGGGGTATCCGGCGCCCCTGCGCACAGGACCACCTGTGTCTCCGGAGGCAGGTAGCGGATTGCATCGACAAGATGGGTAACACCCTTCTGGCGCGTGATCCGGCCCACAAAAAGTACGTACGCAACCGCTGGGTCCACACCATAATCGATCAAAGCCTTTGTATCTCGAGTCTGCTGATACTCTGCCAGATCGATGCCGTTGTAGATGACGTGGATGCAATCTGGTTTCACCTGCGGATAGGCGCGGAGAATGTCCTGCTTTGTGCCTTGAGAAACTGCGATGATGGCATCGGCATCCATAATCGCGGTAAGCTCCATCCAGGAGCTCATGGCGTAACCGCTTCCCAACTGCTCAGCCTTCCATGCGCGCAGCGGCTCAAGTGAATGCGTGGTAAGTACGAACGGCACTCCGTAAAGCTTCTTGGCTAGATAGCCCGCCATCGATACATACCAGGTATGCGTATGGACGATGTCGATACCCTGAAGTGCCTTGATTTGGGTGAGGTTCAGGCTGAGCGCCTCAAGCGCTCCCTTGAATTTGGCTTCAGTTCCCTGGCTGATATCGCTCCATGGCTCTGCGCCGCGGACATGGAGGTTTGCTTCATCGGAATGCTGTCGGCCCCAGCAATGGACTTCGACCTCAATCTCTTTCGCGAGCTCACGGCTCAGATAATCGACGTGGACTCCAGCTCCACCGTAAACTTCCGGCGGATATTCACGTGTAAACAAGCCAACGCGCATTGATCTTCTCTCCAAACGATTCCGGCCCTCCCTTCAGGGCCAAACCGCTCGATTAGCGCAATACCATTAAGTGCCCGGGTATTAATAGTTTCGATCCGACCAACGTAATCTTATAATGAAGTCCCTCAGCGGGTAAATGAAGTGCTGGAAGAGCCGGAAACGCCGACCTTCAAAGCGGCCCGCTGTTTGTTTGCGCACCCGAAACTCGCCGTCATAAGCATCTCCTGAAGAGCAAATCGAAGCCAAAGTCGTTATTTAGATTGCGGCGGCGCTGAAGGCGGCCTGCGTGGACATCCCGGGCAGGATCGCTGTGCGGATCTGCTATCACCGCTGAACAGGATTTGTTTTATTTCAGAGGCAACCGAGAAGTACCCGAGAGGCATCCGAAAAAATTTGGATCGCAATGCATTGAGCTTCGAGAAAGGATAGAGGCAATCCCAGTGCGGCCCAATCTGATCATCCTTGGCATGATTTGCGCACGCTCGCGTTTGGCAACAGTTCATTTGCCTCCGTCATGCACATCCTCAGCCTTTCACGCTATTTCATGGCGCTTCGCCCGGCCTTGCCGAACCACTTGACAACGCAATTCAAGCTGAGATAGCGTTTTCTCTGAATTTAGATGCTTTTAGACTAAGCAATTTGTAAGTACTTGGAAATATTGGCTGCAATTTACGAGGAAGCGTTTTCCCGAACGTAAGCGATCCAGAGCGAATTCAATTTGTAGTACTTTGGAGACCAAAATGTTCAGAAATACAGGAAGCCTCTTCTACTGGTTGTTACTGCTCCTTTTAGTAGAAATCACCAATGCCGACTTGGCCGCTCAGACCTCGAGTGGTGCTATTGCCGGCAGCATTCAAGACATTAGTGGAGCAGTTGTTCCGAACACTACCGTTACCGCGACTAACGACGCCACCCATACCGTCAGCGTGACCAAGTCCACCTCGACAGGCGCCTACCGTTTTCCCGATCTCCCATTGGGCGCCTACACAGTCACTGCTGTTGCATCCGGCTTTTCCACGGAGACGGAAACTGGTGTCATCGTGCAGATCAACAGCACCACTGCATTGGACATCAAACTCTCCCCCGGCCAAGTGAGCCAGACCGTCAGTGTCGATGCAAGCGGGCTGCGCATCGAAACCGAGACCTCCGAGATCGACGGCACCGTCTCCAACAAGCAGATTGAAGACCTCCCGCTGTCGCTCGCCGCCGGTATCGGCGGCTTGCGTTCGCCGGAAACCTTTGTTTTCCTTCTTCCCGGCACAACTGGCCCCGGCAGCGGAACGATGGGCAATACGGGCAATGGCGTGTTCTTCTCGCGCCTCTCCGGCGGTCAGGCCTACGGTGCCGAGGTGCTGCTCGATGGTGCAAGCATTCAGCGCAGTGAGAATGGCTCCTCCTTCGACGAAACCTCACCCTCCATCGAAGCTTTGCAGGAGTTCAAAGTCACCACCTCCAGTCCCTCCGCTGAGTTCGGACGCACCACGTCCGGCATTGAAAGCTTTGCCACCAAGAACGGCACCAACGATTTCCACGGCACCGCCTACACCATCGTCAAGAACCGGCTCTTCGACGCGAACAACTGGTTCAACAACGGCTACACGGTGCTCGACTGCCAAAAGCTCTCCGAGATCGACTGTCCGTACTCAAAGCCGCAGGACAGCAAGTTTGACTACGGTGGGGTCTTCGACGGCCCAGTCTGGATTCCACATGTCTGGAACGGCCACAACCGAACCTTCTTCCTTTTTGCCTGGGAGAAATACCAATTCACTCCCGGCGCCGTGATTGTCTCTACGGTGCCCACCGCGGCGGAGCGCACTGGCGACTTCAGCGATATTCTTGGCGGGTATGTTCCCGGTGGAACGCCCTATAACGGGCAAGATGTGTTCTTGGACCCCTGTACCGGCCTGCCTGTACAGTTCAATCAGATCTATGATCCCAGGACGACGAGAGAATTCAGCCCCGGCGTCTTTTGCCGTACTCCGTTCGCGAACAACAAGGTCCCATCCTCCCTCTTCAGCCCCACGGCAGCGGCGCTATCGAAGGGGCTGCCACTACCGAACCAGGCGCCCCAGAGCACGGACGTCTTTGGTTACATCGGCAACTATGCGTACACGGGCGTGGCGCCAAACAACAATACGACATATACGGTTCGTATCGATCAGAACCTCGGTGATCGAAACAAGGTATTCGGCACCTACAGCACGCGTCAGAACACGAAGCTGACGGCAGCTCCAGATTTTCCTGAACCGTTCAACAACAGTGGGTACGCCCAAGCCTTTACCACCCATTACATTCGCGGCGGCTGGGATTTTACCCTCTCACCCATTTTGCTCAACCATCTGAATGTCGGGTACAACCGCACCAACAGCGTGAACCTGTCCGAGGAATTCAACACGCCGGACACGGCAGCGGCCGCCGGGCTCGCGAACGACCACTCCAAGTTCTATCCATTCATTTCATTTCCAAGCCCGGATGCGCCTTCGAATTGGGGCCAGCAGCAGAACGGCGTCAATATCGACAATGGCATTCGATTGAACGATATTGTGAGCTGGCAGAAGGGCAGACACAGTATCCGGTTCGGGGTGGACTGGCGGCACCAGGTGTACTCCACCAACCTGTATAACGTGGATAACTTCAACTTCTACCGTGACCAGACGGCGGCTGTCAGCAACAGCTGCTGCTCCTCAGGCAATCCGTTTGCCAGCTTCCTGATTGGCGAAGTGGGTTTCGGTGGCCAGACGGTGTACAACGTGAATCCACGTTGGAAGTCCTGGTATATGGCGGGGTTTGCTCAGGACGACATCAGGCTAACGAACAACCTGACCATCAATGTCGGCTTGAGATATGACGTCGATCTTCCTCGGCATGAAGCGTTTGATCGCACCTCCGATTTCAGCTTTACAGCTCCTGACAGCGCTGCCGGCAATCTGCCTGGCGCGCTGGTCTTCGGCACCAACTGCAATTGCAATACCGCGTGGGCGAATGCCTGGTACAAGGACATTGCTCCGCGTCTCGGTTTTGCCTACGTGCTTCCAAACACAGATGGGAAGATGGCGCTGCGCGGTGGCGGGTCCATTATTTATGGCCCACTGCAATACAACGACTTTGGCGGTAGCATGCTGCAGGGATACAACATCAGCAAGGGAGTTGCGCTGGGCGGAACTGCTACCCAGGGCGGCGCCTTCACACCGGCATTCCGGCTCGACTCCACTTCACCGGCCGACCCGCAGAACTCCAACATCGGCTTCCCAAATTACAGTTACGCTCCCAATACCGATCCGACACAGTTGACAGCCGTGAACGGTCTCGGCTCCTTCAGCGCGGTCGCGGGCGACCTGATTCTGACGAGGGACGGTCGTCCTTCCATGACCAGCAACTGGAGCCTTCAACTTCAGGACCAGTTTGCCCAGGACCTGATCTTCTCACTGGGTTATATCGGGCAAGTGGCACAGAACCTTCGCTCCGGTTTCCTCACTAACTTCAACAATATCTCCCCATCCGACTTCGCACTTGGAGATCTGTTGAGCAACCCTCAGTACAACATCCCGTTGGGCGGCTCCAGTCAGGGATATTCCGCGCCCTACGCAAACTTCACTGGTCCTATCGGTCAGTCGATTCGTCCCTTCCCGCAGTACGACTACATCGCGGACGATTGCTGCCTTGAGAACCTCGGTCACTCCTCGTACAACGCCATGGTAGTCTCGCTGGAGCGTCGTTTCCGCAATGGTGTCAACCTACAAGCCTCGTACACGTGGGGCAAGATACTCACGGATGCCGATTCGCTGATCCCCTTCAGCTATACGAGTAACAACCAGCGCGAGCAGGCGCAGTACTCATCAAATCTGAAAGGCGATAAAGCCGTCAGCGTTCAGGATCTGAGGAATCAGGTCTCACTGAGTTATCTCTACCAGCTTCCGTTTGGTAACAAACGCAAGTGGCTCAATCAAAGCCGGGCTCTGGATGCCCTTGTCGGTGGATGGGAGATCGGCGCCATTCAACGGTACTCAAGCGGGCAGCCGATCGATTTCGGTTGCGCCACTGGTATCCCGTACTACCAGAACTGCATAACCTTTACGGCAGGGCCTGCCTCTGCCAATGCAACAAGTTTCGCGAGTACGGCGTACAGTCACAACAAGAATGGTCCCAGCGTCTTTAACGGAGAGTCCTGGTTCAAGCCTGCATACCGTGTTGCGGGCACAAACGGCGGATCGGATCCAGGCGTTCCTTTGTCGGAAGCTGCCTTTGTTGACCAGAATCGGGAAGGCGTTGGCTGGCCGCGTCCGTTCACCCCGGGTTGCGGAACCGCGTCGGCGCCCTGTTCCTTCGCTCCATTTGCGTTCGGCAATATCGCTCGGGTCACCGAAGCCATTACCGGTCCGGCCTACTTGGCGGAGGACGTAAGCGCCTTGAAGGATTTTCGCATCACGGAAAAAGTCATATTCCAGCTGAAGGGGGAAGCTTTTGACCTGTTGAACCGGCACCGGATGGGTCTTCCAGACCTTTCGCCAACCGATTCGTCACAGAGCACAGGGTTCGGTATTCCCACAGCTACAGACTATGGCCCTCGCAATTTGCAGGTTACCGGCCGCATCACCTTCTAACCAACCACCCACTGCGGGAGCAGCATAAGCTGCTTCCGCTTCTTCTTGCTTTTGCCGTTTGTTTTTCTTGCTATTTATCTTTCCTTGAGCCAAGGCGAAGGGAAATCTGCCGTCAACATTTGCTATAACGGAATCCCATGCATGGTTTGCGTAGTTTCCGTTTTCTCCTGCCGCTGATCCTCGCCGGACTGCAGGCTGCGGCTCATACTCAAACCAATCCCACGACTGCTCGCGCCGAGCATCTCCGCTCGCAACACAAACCCGCCGAAGCCGCTGCGTTGCTCCGCCCCTACACTGAGCAGCATCCCGGCGACGCCTCCGCTCTCATGCTGCTGGGCAACATTCTGCTCGACCTTCACCAACCTGAGGAAGCAGGCCAGGCCTTCGCCCGCGCTCTCGCCGCAGAGCCCAATTCCATTCCTGCCAACCTTGCCGTCGGCAATCTCTTGCTCTCAGAACACCGCGATCCCGAAGCCATGGATCGCTTTGAAACCATCCTCGCGCAAGACACGCATCAAATTGCAGCCCGCAAAGGGGAAGTCGCAGCCGCCACCGAACTTGCCGTTTCCAGCCGTCGAGACAACCACCCGGACCTCGCACTTGCGGCCTTGCGGCATGCCTGCGAAAAACTCCCTGACTCTCCCGACCTTCAGCTTGACCGTGGCTTGCAGGCATTCGAACTTGGACAACTCCCCGAAGCCGACGAAGCTCTGCATACTGCACAGAAGCTCGCCCCCGCCAACCCCACCATCCTTTACGCGCTGGCGCGCCTGGAGACCGAACAGCAGAAGATGCCCGAGGCTGAGCGTGATTACAAAGCTTACCTGGCTGCGCGCCCCAACGATGCGACCGCGCACTACGGCCTTGGATATGTCTACGCCGCGCTGCTGCGTACCGAAGATGCCGGCCGCGAGTTCAAAGCTTCCATCCGCCTGCAGCCCCAGCAGACAGAGGCTTGGTATCAGCTCGGCCAACTCGCTCTCGATGCCCATAACGATACCGAAGCCAAACTTCTCTTCGCCCACGTTATTGCACGCGATCCCAACCACGCCGGTGCGCTCACTGGCCTCGGCGAACTCGCTTTCCGCGACAAGGATTACTCCACAGCCGAGCAACTTCTTGCCCGCGCTGAAAAATCCGACCCCACCTACACGCGCCCGCATTACTATCGCGGTCTCTCTCTCGCTCGTCTGGGCCGCAATGAAGAAGCCCAGCAGGAGCTTCTGCAAAGCGATGGCCGCACGCATGCTACTCCGCCAACAACATCAAACACGCCGCAGTCCCCGCCCTAACAGGTATTTCTCCCGCCACTTTTCACTCTCCGCCTTCTTGACATCACTCTTAAGGTTTAAAGGTAGGTGCTCGGCTATGTCCATTCGCACTCTGATGAATTGCTGTTCTCAAGCCCCTCTCATGGTTGCTGTACTCCTTGGCCCTGATGTATTCCTTAGCGCACAGCAGCCCGCTCCACTTGCATCCTCCGCCTCCCAAACTTTCACCAACCCGCTTCTTCCCTCGGGCCCCGATCCCTGGGTCATGTCCTACAAAGGCACCTACTACTTCATGGCCACGACTGGCATCAATCTCACGCTCCGGGCCACGCTGGACATCACCGATCTGGCCCACGCTCAGGTGCGTGTCATCTGGACCCCGCCCGTCACAGGCCCATACAGTCATGAGATATGGGCGCCCGAGATCCATCGCTTTGACAACAAGTGGTACATCTACTTCGCCGCCGACGCCGGTACCAACGAGACACACCGCATTTACGTAATAGAAAACTCCTCCGACAACCCCATGCGGGGAGAGTGGACTTTCAAAGGCCAGGTCGCCGACCACAGCGACAAGTGGGCTATCGACCCCTCAGCATTTGAACTGCACAGCCAAAAGTATATGATCTGGTCCGGCTGGCAGGACGACCACGACGGCGAGCAGGACATCTTCATCGCGCACTTGAAGAACCCCTGGACCATCGACTCCAAGCGCACATTGCTCTCGCGCCCGCAGTATCCTTGGGAAGAAGTGGGCGACTTGCTCAACCGCCCGTCAATGCCGCATCTCAACGTGAATGAAGGCCCTGAGATTCTCATCCACAACCAGGACATCTTCCTTGTCTACTCAGCCTCCGCCTGCTGGACTGACTATTACGCGCTCGGCGTGCTCCGCGCCCGCGTCGGTGACAACTTGCTCGACGCAAAGTCCTGGCACAAGTATGATCATCCGTTTTTCCACCAGAACCCCGAAGCCGGCGTCTATGCAACCGGCCACAACGGTTTCTTCCAATCGCCAGATGGTCAGGACTGGATCATCTACCACGCTAACTCGCAGAAGGGTCAAGGGTGCGGTCCGCAACGCTCTCCGCGTATCCAGCCATTCACATGGAACCCTGATGGCACGCCCAACTTTGGCCCCGCGCTTCCAGCAGGCCAGCCTATCGCAAAACCGTCACGATAATCGTACTGGCTCAGATGTCTGGACGTTGATTAAGTCATTCTAGTTCTGGCTGTGCTCTCCATAGAGCGACTTGCTGAGCTCAAACTCCCCGTGGGCTTTATCCACTTGGCCGGCAGAGCGATACGCGCGGCCTAATTCGAAGTGGGCCTTGGGATCTTTGGGTGCGAGACCAACGGCAAGTTGCAGTTCGCGAATGCCGCGAGCGGAGTCTCCGTTAGCAGCCAATGCCATGCCCAGTTTTTCGTGTGCCCATGGAGATTGCGGATCCAGTTCCACAGCCTTTTCGAGAAAAGGTTGTGCATCGGCTGCGCGGGCTTGATCTAGAAGAAAGATTCCCAGGTCGAGATAGGGCCAAGGGTCCTTGAGGCCGCGTTCTTTCGCCCATTGCGCGGAGGTTCGCAGAGCCTGTTCGGCGTTCTGCGGATCGTTTTGCGCGTCATAGGTGAGTCCCAGATTTTCTTCCGCTTTGAGATTTGCAGGATCGATCGCAAGCAACCGGCGATAGACTTTTTCCGCATCGGGAAAGAGATTCTTCGTGTAGAGGCAGCGGCCCAGGCTATAGAGAACAGCTGCATTGTTCGGTTCCATGCCGAGGGCAACACGCAGCCAGTGCACGGCATCGTCGTAGTCGTCCAGCAGCACATAATCCAGCGCGACCGATCGGAGCTCGGCAACGTTGGGCTTCTTGAACTGCGCGGCGCGGGTGAAGGTTTCCAGCGATTCGCGAGATTTGTTTTGCTGCTGCAACACCAGCGCAAGTTCGTAGAGCGTATCGGCGGAATCCGGATTGTGTTCGAGACTTGCGCGCAGTCGTGCTTCGGTTTCAACCAGCGATGGATTGGGTGGTGCGGAGACTTCATGCCCGAGGGATATGCCTCCCGGCTGTGCGGCCTTGTCCGGCGCTTGTTGAGAGGGGACAGGAGGCGTCTGGATGGCAGTTGTCCAGGTAGCCAGCAGAACCGTCAGGACGGCTTTGACTAACTGCAGGGACTGCATGGTCATGACCTCATATCAATCCATCGCGGGACACTTTCCGCGCGATAATTATTGCAGACAGGGGCCTACGCAGGCATCTAAGTGAATGCAATCTATTAGTCCGTGTAGCAGCGCCCAGAGGATGACTTGATCGTCTTTCCCGCTTACGACGCTGCGACAGGCAAACCCGCACTGCAGATTTCCGCGCTCGCATGGAAGAGGGGCTGGTCTGAAGCGGCGCAGGTCACAGTGGGTGAGGCACAATAATCGCGATGAGAGCAAGCAGACATTGTCGGGCAGCTGCCGTAGGCGTTGCGCTTGCTGCAGCCGGATCCGGATGGCTATGCGCGCAGGCTACGGGTCCAACTGCGGCGCCAGTTGCGTCTGTTCAAGGACGATTTGTAGATATCACCGCGCAGGCGGGCGTGCACTTTTTGCATCAGGCGCCGCACACTTCGCGCAAATACCTGATCGAGACAATGGGCTCCGGCGTGGCGTTGTTTGACTGCGATGGCGACGGACGACTGGACTTGTTTCTGGTGAACGGCGCGCCCTACCCAGACCCGACACCGAAGGGAATAATTCCTGAGAAGACAGGGCCTGAGTACTGGAATCGGCTTTACCACCAGAAGAGCGACGGCACCTTTGAGGACATTACGGAGAAGTCCGGCCTCTCCGGCGTGGGATACGGCATGGGAGTGGCCGCCGGGGACTACGACAATGATGGCAACGAAGATTTGTTCGTCACCGGCTATGGCGGGAATCATCTCTACCACAACAACGGCAACTGCACCTTTACAGATGTGACTGCGCAAGCGGGCGTAGCGGGGAGTGGATGGTCGTCGAGCGCTGCATGGGTGGATCTGGATGGCGATGGGCTACTGGACCTGGTGGTTCTGCGCTACGTGAAGTGGAATTGGGACGACAAGTGGTGCGGGCCGCAGGAAAACCGCGGCTACTGCCACCCGGATGTCTTCGATCCCATCTCCATGCTGGTGTATCACAACGATGGCAACGGGCACTTTACAGAAGTGTCCCACAAGCTCGGTCTTGATAAGCCGGGTAAAGCGCTGGGCATTGCGATTGGCGATTACGACCGTGATGGACGCATCGATCTTTTCGTGGCCAATGATTCCATGCCGGAGTTTCTGTTTCATCAGAAGAAGGACGGCACCTTTGAGGAAGTTGGCCTCGAGACAGGAGTCGCGGTGGATAGCGATGGCCGCACCTTTGCCGGCATGGGCGTGGGTTTTGCCGATTACGACAATGACGGCTGGCCCGATCTGGTAGTAACAACGCTGGCGAATCAGAAGTATGCGCTTTACCACAACGAGCATGATGGAACCTTCGACTACGCGAGCTACAAGACGGGCTTTGCGCGCATGACCTTGCTCCACTCCGGATGGAGTGTCTTCTTGTTCGACTACGACAATGACGGCTGGAAGGACATTTTGATTGCACAGGGGCACGACCTGGATACCGTGGAGAAAAGCTATCCGCAGTTGCGCTACCGCGAGCCGATGATGCTGGTGCGCAACGCGGCGGGCAAACTTACCGATGTGACCGCATCCTCTGGCCCAGGGTTGCGGGTGCCCTGGGTGGGGCGCGGCATGGCGATTGGCGATCTCGACAACGATGGCCGAGTGGACGCAGTTGTGACGACGAATGGCGGCGCGGCGCACATTCTGCACAACGAGACGCTGACTGCGAATCACTGGCTTACGCTCAAGCTAGTGGGTCATAAGAGCAACCGCGATGGCATCGGTGCTGTCATTCAGGCGACTACCGCGGCCGGTAGTCAATGGGAGACGGTCTCCACATCGGGTGGGTATTTATCTTCGAGTGATCCACGAGCGCACTTTGGACTGGGAAGCAGTGCTGTTGCGCAATCCATAGAGATTCGCTGGCCAAGCGGTATTGTGCAGACACTGAAGAATGTGGCCGGAGACCGCATTCTCCGCGTGGATGAACCTGCACCTCGTCAGTGGTGATTTGTCGGGGGGCAAATGAGCTATGGAAAAGTGAATGCTGGAGTATTGTCCACTCCCGCGCCTGTCACGCCGATTGATCCCGAGGAATAGGCATCGTCGGCGATCAGATCCATATTGACGACGGGAATTTGAATTGGACGCGCGGCAGTCGGCGCGCCGCTTCCGCACAACGGTCAAGTGTTGGGACAGATGATGTGAACAAAGTGATCGTTGTAGCAGGCCAGGAGGATATTCCCGTTTGGATCAATGCGGACTCCGCGTGCATCGGCGATTGGCGAAGTGGGCGTACCCGTTGCGGCGATGCATCCGTCACCCGAAGAATCCTGCTAATTGAGCAGCCGGTGCCCCCGCCCGCAACAAGAGTCATGATTCCTGAATCAGGATTGACGACGGGCAGCCCTCTCTTGATGTCGTCGTTCACCAGTACATTGCCAAATGGATCTGTTGCCAGCCCGTTGAAAGCACCCACGCCAAAGATGCCATTGACCGCCAGGCAGCCGTCGCCGTATGCGTCGGTCGGAACCACGCCTGTGGAGAGGTTCGCGCACTGGGTTCCGGTCGTGGCCGCAATCGGCGATGAGCCGTCTGTTGTGGTCATGGTAGATGGCAACGCAACAGGGGATTGGGTGGCGCCGCACTGTACGGCGAGTAAGCACACTACGCGAATGAGAGTGAACGGGACGCGTCGCATGGAAGAATCTCCGAAAGAGTCACTCCGCATAATCGGCGCGATCAAGTTGGCAACATGAGCGGACGGAATTGGCGAATGGCTAGTGGTCTGACCTCTAAATGCTCGAATTATCTGGAGGCGTGCTTGCCGATGTCAAGAGAAAAACGCTCCTCTCGCCTATTCCGTATACATATGGGGTTTCTGCTGATTTTATTGAGGGACATTTTGAGGCCAAGTGGTCTGACCAAGCACGCAAAGGGAATGGTAGAATTACCGCTAGTCCATTCATGCTCGTGAGCGTATTCTGCTAAATCGGGTGGCGACAATCCCATCGAGGTCCGTGCAGACATGAACTCGCTCGGGCGCAGTCTTCGATCGGCGACATGATGAGAAATGGATCTGCACAATGATGACGTTTGTTGCAAAGACCGTGCATCTTCCGAGTAGAGAACGTCTCTCTCAAGTCTTCGCACTCTTCCTGCTTTCGCTGGCCACCGTGCTCGCTCACTCCGGGCAGGCAGACGTCGAAACGCAACATCCCGCATTGTTTTTGGTGGGCGACTCAATCGTGCACACCGGTACCGGCGATGGCGAAACGGGCCCATGGGGTTGGGGATCCGAGACTATTCCCATGTTCGATCCCGCAAAGATTCATGTCTACAACGAGGCGCTTGGCGGCCGGAGCAGCCGGGGCTATATCCAGGAGGGTGCCTGGGCGAAGATCGTGAATCGCCTGCAACCTGGAGATTGGGTGATTGTTCAGTTTGGTCATAACGATGCTGCCAATTCCTTGAACTATCCGGATCGCACAACCGTAAAAGGGAACGGTGACGAGACGGAGGAAATCGACTCGCCGGTGACACACGCAAAGGAGACGATTCACAGTTATGGCTGGTATTTGCGTCAGTATGTCAAGGATGCGAAAGACAAAGGCGCAGGAGTGATCATCTGCTCGCCGCCGCCGCGTAATACCTGGGTGGATGGCAAGATCGTACGCGGTCTTGACGGTTATGCCGGCTGGGCGGCGGAAGCGGCAAAGCAGAGTGGAGCGCTGTACATCGATCTGAATACCATCTCTGCTGACAAGTACGACGAATTGGGCCAGGAGGCTACGCGCCCTCTGTTTAACGACAACCAGCACAGCAAGAAAGCGGGCGCGCACCTGAATGCGGAATCAGTGGTGACGGGCATCCTCGGATTGAAAGATTGTCCGCTCGCCATGGATCTTGCGCCTAGCGTGTTGGGGGCGCAAGCCGCGCAGGCAGGTGTGCACGCGCCGACTCCGCCCAGGCCAGATCCTAAAGAGATTCCGCTGCCCGTGATCAAGACGTCGATGACGCCGATGCCGGGGGTCGACGCGTTGCCGACCCGCACTGAAATGCCGGACGTAATGACGCTGAATAATGGGCGGAAGGTGAAGACGGCGAAGCAGTGGGCGCAGAGACGAGAGGAGATGAAGCGAATCCTGGAGTGGTACGCCGTGGGCCAGGCGCCGCCTCCGCCGGGGAACGTGACCGGCGAAGAGATCAGCTCGGAGTTGCTGATGGACGGCAAGGTAAAGTACCGGCTCGTTCATCTGACATTTGGGCCGAATGAGAGTCTTGGGCTGGATATTGGGATCTTCACGCCGGTTGGGAATCATTCGGTCCCGACATTGATTTCGCCATCAGGCACGCCTCCAGGTGCGACCCCGCTACCGCGGCTTGCACTCGGAGCGAATCAAGGGCGGAATGAAGATGTGCTTTTGGTGACTGGGCCAGCGATAGCGGGTGAAAGGTCAGGCGGTCCGCGGAGCCCTGGGAAGAATGGAGCGGGAGGCGCGCCGGTGACTGGCATGATCGATAACAACGGCAAACCGTATGGCGGAGCGAGCACAGCCGCGCGAATTGCGGAAACAAACCAGGCGATTCAATATGGCTGGGCCTTTGTCATGTTCAATTACGGCGACTGCGGCGAAGACACAACCCTTCGCAATGCGGATGGGAGTTGGGCGTATCGTACGACGCGGTTTTTTCCGGCCTATCCGAATTACGATTGGGGATTGTTGCGAGCGTGGGCGTGGGGAGTTTCGCGCATCGTGGATTATCTTGAAACGGATGCTTCGGTAGACAAGTCCAAGTTCATTGTGACGGGAGTATCTCGCACGGGTAAGTCGGCCTTGATTGCGGGAGCGTTTGACGAACGGATTGCGTTGGTCGCTCCGGTAGCGAGCTCGGGCGGGGGAACGCCAGCGTACCGGTATAGCGGATCGGTTCCAGACCGTGGTGGCAAGGAGGGCTTGACCGAGATGATGAAGAAGTATCCGAACTGGTTTTCGGATCACCTGCATCAGTTCTGGGGCCAGCCGGACAAGCTGCCGTTCGATGAACATTGGTTCATAGCGCTATGTGCACCGCGTCCATTCATCTCGCTGGAAGGTGATCAGGACCAGAACGTGAACCAGAATGGCGTCTGCCAGTCGCTGACTGCGGCGCGGCCGGCATATGACTTTTTCAAAAGCTCGGACAAGCTCGGCATCAGCTTTGCGGATCGGCCGCACGGCATGGTGCAGGGAGATTGGGATGCGCTGCTGGCGTTCGGAGACAAGTTTCTAATGGGTAAGCCGACGGCGCTGACATTTGATAAGTACCCACAGGGAATCGGCCCGAGTGCCAGGTAGCAGCTAGCAATGACCTCCAATTGGAAGATTGCTCAACCGGCAAGATAGGGGAATAAGTTGACAGACAAGGTCTTGTTGGACCGTCGGGATTTATTGAAGAAAGCGGGGCAAGGTGCGCTGGCGGCGCCGATTCTCGCATTGCTACCGCAGTTCGCGGAGACCCAGAAACCGAAGAAGAATGTGAGCGCCATGGGTACATCGGGTAAGCAGACGAAGCCGCCGGCGAAGCCCACAGTAAGTCTGAATGTAAAGGATTATGGCGCTACGGGCGATGGGAAGACAAAGGATACTCTCGCGATTCAGCAGACGATTGAGCGCTGTTCGGTATTTGGCGGCGGCGAAGTTGTGTTGCCCGCAGGGGATTATCTGACGGGCGCATTGGTTCTGCGCAGCGGTGTTGTGCTACGCGTGGAGGAGGGTGCGACGCTGAATGGTTCGCCCGATATGTCGGACTATCCTTTAGCCCAGGTGCGTTGGGAAGGCCACTGGATGAAGGGTTATAGCGCCTTCATTTCAGCGATGGATGCGGAGAATATCGGCATCACAGGTCCAGGCAAAATCATTGGCAGTCCCGCAGTGGTGGGCCGGCTTGAACGGCCTAGCGGACTTCGGCTTCCTGCCCTGCTGGAATTTGTGAACTGCAGCAATGTTCGCGTAGAGAATTGCTACACGCAGAACTACGGCATGTGGTCGATCCATCCGACGTACTGCGATCATGTCACCTTCAAAAACGTGGTTGTGAAGAGTGGGGCGGATGGGATCGATGTCGACTCCTGCAGGCATGTGACGATCGACGGTTGTGACTTTGATACGACAGACGACTGCATCTCTCTGAAGTCGGGGCGCGGAATCGAAGGGTTCACCATCGCCCGAGCAACGGAGGACGTCCACATCTCGAATTGCACCTTTGCTGACAAGGTTTGGGCATGCATCGGCATTGGCAGCGAGACCTCGGGTGGAATCCGCGACGTGTATGGGGACCACTGCAAGTGCCTGGGCGCCGGGACGTTTGCCATCTACATTAAGAGCCGTCCGGGGCGCGGTGCGTTCATCGAGAATATTTATATGAACGATCTCGAAGTATCCGGTGCGAAGAATGGGTTTCTGCGCTTCAACATTCTGAACAGCGGCATTGCCGATACGCCGAATCTGGTTCCGGGCGATGAAGGCATCCCGACGATTCGCAATTTTGAATTCAGGAACATTAAAGTGACCGATATGGCGGAGTTGGTGCATGGAATCGACATACATCCGCGCAAGCCGCTGGATGGATTTGTGCTTGAGAATGTTTCAGGGACATGCAAAAAGGGTATCTCGCTGGCGAACATCAGGAATGCTCACCTTTCGGGAATCAAAGTGACGGGCTTTGAGGGCCCATTGCTTTCGACTAACAATGTGAGCGGGACTGGGCTAGCTGGAGCAACGCCGATTCAAAATGCGGATATGCCTACGTTGCCGGATGCGATCCCGCCGCTGGCGGCACCGTACGAGCTGCACTGATCGGGAGGCAGGAATCGGGACTATCCCTTACCACTCGGGAGTGTCGCACTGACCATGAAGGCGAGACACGGATTCCGTCGGCTGAGTCTGCGGTTGCTTTGGAAGTAGTTTTCGACTTGGAATAAACCGTTCAGTGACCGCAAAGCAAACGGCAGATCGCTACTTTGGAGAACAGCAAGCTTGCAGCGGATCCCAGTTGTCAGTCCCGCGCAGAAAAATGGACGGCGCATACTGCCTGGCTTGTTCGGGAGTCAATAAGTGGGCGTGGGGATCGCGCTCTCCTGGGTGCGCGCCGGGACCGGTTGAGCCGTACTCCGCATAGAAAGCTGTTTCTATCGAATGCGTTTCGCCCGGGTGCCATTCACGCCACCCTGCGGGATCAACCTTATCGTCCATCTCCGTATTCAGATACACGACAGTGGCATAGGGCCGCCAGGGCCGGCCGAGAAAGACGGAGTTTGTTACTTCGGGATCGGCGGTGAGCTTGCACCGGCTGAAAACGAAGCCGGAGTCTTCCTCGGGATAGTGCTTCGCCTGTGCAGTAATGAAGCCGCCACCATGGGCCGTGCTATGGATTTCACAGTGATCGAATACAGCTTTGCCGTCGCCGAAGATGAAGTCCACGTTCCCGGCAATATAGCAGTCGGAGAAGTACTGGCGTGCGGGAATGCAGCTTTCTCCATCCGGGGTGCAGTTGCGGCTTCCGGCATAGACAGTGTCCTGATTGCCGAGCAGGCGGACATTGTGAAAAATGGCACGGTCGCCTTTGACCAGCAGCGCCAGTGCCTGCGAGCCGGCCGGAAGCTGTGGGTGCGTCGCATTGAAATCGTTTTGGAAAGTGATGTTCTCCGCGAAGAAGTTGTCGGCCGTTACATTTACCGTGGCTGAATGAAGTGTGCCACCCGCGGTGCCCGCACTGCGGTCGTTGACGACGACAGTCTTGCTTGCGTCCCGGTCTGCGCTGCGCATGCGGATATTTGGCTTGTCGACGGTCAACACTTCACGGTAGGTTCCGGGAGCCACAAGCACCAGCGCTCCTGTGTTTGGGGCCGCATCGAGTGCACGCTGGATGGAGTAGTAGTCGCCGGTGCCATCGGCCGCCACATAAAGGGTCTCGTCTTCGGGCGGGATAGTTCCGGCCATCTCCGGGGCCGTCGGCAGAGCAGGGAAGGGAACGAAGCGTGATTCGCAGGACAGTGGGTTGCCTGGCACAGAGGCGGTCGTCTGCTGCACGGTCACGTCCTCCCCCTTCGGCTCCAGGTTGCCACGCCGGTTTCCGATCACGATGTCCGCATCCTTAGCGAGCCACGTGGAGTGTTCCTGATCGTCTGCGAAGACATTGTCGAGCGTCAGGCCTAACTTGTGGGTGGAGTCCAATCCAAGGAATGTATAAGTGCCCGGTGAGAGGATATGAATGTCTTTGAGTGTGATGTCGCGATAGATGGGTAGTTGGTCGCCGCTGAAGGTGGTGTAGAGCGGTGTAAAGACGAGCGGGTTCTTCGTGTCGCGAATGCAGACGTCGTGATAGAGGAGGTCGTGGACGAGGCCGCCTCGGCTGCGGTCGGACTTGATGCGAATGCCGTTGTCAGCTCCGTCGATGGTGAGGTCGTCGACGAGCATGTGATCGACACCTCCATTGGTGCCGCTGCCGATGGACATGCCGTGGCCGGTATAGAAGTGGTTGTGGAGCATGGAGATGTTCGATGCCGGGCCTGACTTGCCGGATTTTACAGCGACATCGTCGTCGCCGGTGTGAATGGAGCAATAGGCAATGGTGACGTTGCGCGACGAGCCGGGATCGATTCCGTCAGTATTGCGGGCGGTTTTTGGAGTCATGATTTTGACGCCCCATGCAGTGAAGCCGTCAGTGTTATTGACCGCTACGTGGAAGTTAGGGGAGTTGCGAAGGGTGATCCTGTAGAGCGTGAATCCGTCGGAGTGGTCCACGGCAATGATGCGCGGAACGCTCTGTTGCTTGTCGGTGATTTTTGCTTCGTGCGCGAGATCCCACCAGGTTACATCCTGGCCTAATATTTTGGCGCCACCGCGGCCGTCGATGGAGCCGCCGCCCATGACGCCGCTATTCGGTGCGTTATTCACGGTGATGAGCGATTTGCATCCATGGCCTCTTTCACTCACGAGGCCGCAACTGCCCGGGGAGGTATCGAAGAGGCGCGGATCGCGGGATGAGACCAGCGCGGTGTTTGCGTCCACTACGAGGGTTACACTGGAACGCAACGAAATTGGACCGGCGATGAATATATTCTCTTGCCCGTGCGCGCGCAGAACAACAGCCTTTCCAGCGGCGCAGTTATCGATTGCGTGCTGGATACGGTCCGTGTCGAGCTTCCGCTCATCCTGCGGTGCAATGTTTCCCTGGGGCGCCGCGATGCCGGCGTCAAGCGTTACGCAGGCTGCGGGGATGTGAGGTTCAGTCACTTGGCGCGTGTCTTGGGCGTAGGTGATCAAAATGGAAGCAGAAGAGAGAAGAAGAGCTGAAAGCGAAAGGAATGAGGGCAGGCGCATAAGTAGGCTCCAGAAAGGTAATGCGGGAGAGTGCGATCGTCAACAGGACGCCAAGGCGGCGAGAACTGGTCCCAATAGAAAAAGCCCATAAGTAGGGGAGGGGCTGAGAAACTCAGCCCCTCCCCCTTGTTGATGTTGACTTGTTGGTCTCTTAGAAGTTAATGTGCCCTGCGAACTGCCACTGGCGTGGGTTGTTTGCCTGGCCGCTAACCACACCTAGACTGCTAATTGCGGTTGTGGTATTGGGAGCATTCGTACTGAACGTCTGCCCCAAGCCACCGCTGGCGTTGGTGGAAGTGCTGCCGAACCAAACGTGGTTGTCAAGATTAAAGACGTTGGCCTCGAGGACAAACTTTACATTCTCCTTGTTCCAGAGATCAAAAGTCCGCCGAAGACTGGCGTCCGTATCGTAGTTGCCGGGCCCGCGCAGGCCATAGGGCGCGGTGCGAGCCGCATTGCCAATCACGTATGGATTCGATAGTGGGCAGGGTGCTTGGCAGCCTGTGCCGCTTAACGTGAAAGCTGCAGGGTTGATGTATTGCATGTAGCTCAGGTTGTCCCTGGTGGCACCGTGTCCCCATCCACCGTTCTGGCGAGCGGGACCTGTGAAGCCAGGTGTCAATACGGGCATGCATTGTTCACCCACGCTGTTGCCAGAGCAAGTGCCCTGGACGATCGCCAGCGGGTTGCCACCGATGTAGGTGAAGATGCCAGAAACTCGCCATCCACCTGCCACGTTGCGAACAATGGCATTGTCATTGCCTAGGTGGCCCCTGCCGAAGGGCAGGTCATAGGTTGCGGTGCCAGTGACATCCTGGCGCTGATCGAAGGAGCTGAGCGAGTAGTCGGCCTTACCTTGCGCGTAGGCCTTGCCATCGGCGCTGACGTTAGCCGGGATGGCGTAGCCGGCGCGGAAGGTGCCCGCATTGTCCAGACTTTTGCTGAAGGAGTAGTTCAGCATCATGGTTAACCCATGAGCCAGGCGCTGGTTGATGGAAAGCTGCAATGCGTGGTAGTTGGAGTTGCTGACCGCATCGACCGTGTCGGACATTCCGGAGTACTGCGGAAAGGGTTTGAGCATCTGGCTGAATGCCTGGGTTGTCGGAAAGGTTGGATAAGGCAAGCTCAGTCCGTTGGCCGTCAAGTTAGCCGCGGAGGCTGTTTCCGAGAGGTTAGCTCCAAGAGACAGCCACTTGGGATCGAGCAGGTTCGCATTTTTGCCCTGTTCAGCGGTGCCGGTAGCCACGAGATGGTGCCCTTCATTGCCGACGTAGCTCACCGTGGCTGTCATGTCCTTGGTGATGCTGCGCTGGAGGCCAAAGGTCCATCCGGTAAACTCAGGCGCACGGGCTCCAAACTTGGGATCGAGGTAGCCGAGCGTAGAAGAGATACTGTCGACGGTGCCCGTGCTTGCAGTTGAGTAAATGGTTCCGTAGCCGGGATCTTCGTTCGGTGGCGCGTTGACCGAGTATCCCCTTCCACCGAAACTGGTGTTGGATGGGTCGTTGGAAAAGCCTGCAACCGTGTGTCCCGCCTGGCCGCTCTGAGCCGGGTTGCCGTTCAGATAGAACGCAGGGAGAACCGCACCAGGACTAGGAGGATTCGGGGCCGCCGACAAGCCAAGCAGCAACGCGCTAGCTGGTCCGGCACCGTTGGTGTTTCCACCCGTGCCACCACCCAGTGCATAATACATGCCGGCGGAGGCGCGGATGACCGTCTTGCTATTAAGCGAATAGGCAAGTCCCAGGCGCGGTCCCCAGTTGTTGTTGTAGGCCGACAGGGGTGTTGAGCCAACGCCTGCGCTGCCGGCAAACTGCAGCGCACCAGCTGTGCCGGTATAGGGGTTGGTGAGGTTGGGATTCATGAACGAGAAGCGGTTCTCCGCCTCATGGAAGGGTGGAAGATAATCCCAGCGAAGGCCGGCGTTGATGGTCAGCTTGTTCGTTAGTCTGTAGTCGTCGTTCGCGAACACCGCGAAGGGGTGGAAGCGCGTACCAGTTTCCTGGCTGTTTAGCGCATATTCGGTGTAGGTACCGCCGTCCATGGCGCCCAACATAAAGCTGGCATAATCCCAGCCCGTGTTGCCAAGGGCCGTTACGGAGGCGGGTTTGAAGCCTTCGGTTTCCTTGTTGGAGAGAGTAAGGGACAATGGGGTGGTTCCAGTTCTATCCTGCAGGACGTTGTATTGAAGCCACTGCAGCTGAGCGCCGAAGGAGAACGAGTGCTTGCCGCGAACCCATTGCACGTTGTCCAGAGCAACAAAGTTGTTGGTGACGTTGCCCGCGGATGCGGACGGTCCCCACTGGGTGACTTCGCTGAATTTGACGTCCGGGAAGCTCTGCTGAGTTTGTCCGGTAGGCAGGCCGTTTATGCCGAAGCCCGAAGCGGACCAGGCAGGGTTGATCAAGCTGGGGTTGATGGCCGGCGAATAATACTGCATTGCCCCGTACTTGAACTGGTTGACCAGCGAATTGCTGATCACGTAGGTGTGCTCGAACATTATGTCTTTGGTGATGGGTCGATAGATCTTGCCGGTCTGATAAGGAAGCGGAGCCGCGTTGGTAGGCGACGAAGATCCATAGGTGCCGATGAGACCCTGGCGGCCCGCACCAACGATCACGCTCATTTTCTGCTTGTCAGAGAGATCGTAGTCAAGGCGTTCGGATTGGGTCCAGTTGTTCAGACCCCAGGCGTTCGTGCCTAGATAGTTGCCGGTAATGTTCGAGTTGGTGGGCGCCGGAAGATACTGTGCCATGGCTTGCGCGATAGGCGAAATCTCAGACGCTGGAATGGTGTTGTTCGGGTAAGCTGTACGCGTGCATTTGCTGGTCGTCGTGCAGGTCTGCGTGATGGGATCGTAGATGGTGACCGGAGTGGCTTGGTTGAGCAACTCGGAGAAGTTGCCCGTCCGCATCAGCGCCGTGGGGATGGTGTAATAAGCTGGGTTACTCACAGTCGAATAACGGAATCCCAGGTAGTTGGCGAAGAAGAAGAGCTTGTTCTTCAGGATCGGGCCGCCCAGCGAAGCACCATACTCATTCATGTGCTCGGTCGGAGGCGAGTTCAGCCAGACGGGACCACCTCCAGCCGCCTCGCTAGCTACGGTAGCCGGGACATTCTGGCCCGGCAAGAAACCGATAGCGTCGAAAGCGGTGTTACGAATCACGTCATAAACGGTACCGTGGAACTGGTTACCGCCAGACTTGATGGTGTAGTTTTCAATACCCAGGCCGCGATATTCGGCGGAATAGGCAGAAGTCTTGAGCTGAAACTGGTCGACGGTCTCGACGGAGAAGGCAGACCAGATGTAGCGCGGGTCGCCCGACGTCGAAACTGAGGTCATGGGAATGCCTTCGAGGTACATCTCTGAGGAATTCTGGTTGCCGTTGATGACCATCGGCTCGTCGGTCTCGTTGTTCTTGGTTTCGTTGGCGGTCACGCCAGGCATGAGCGCGGCGAAGTCTGTCGCGCGGCGCTGATCGGGGCTCGCAGCAGCTCCCATTTCCAGCGGGAGGGACTGATAAACTTCGCTTTCCATCGCCGCACCGAGCGTCGCATTCTCGGTCTCTAACGGTGGGGGCTCATCCTTTACAGTGACGGTCTGGCTCATTGCTCCGACTTGCAGCGTCAGACTGAGTGACAGAACCTGCATACCATCGAGGTGAATGTTTTCACGCACGAGGTTTTCAAAGCCTGTGGCGGAAACTGTGATTGTATAGTCACCCGCGTCAAGCGGGGAAAGTGTGTAAAGGCCGCTGTGGGTGGTGCTGCGAACCGTCTCGGCTCCGGTTGCCGTGTTCCGGGCAGCTACTTTCGCGCCCACGACCAAGGCTCCGGATGAATCGGTGACCGTACCTTCAATGGTCCCCGCCCCTCCCAACTGCGCGATTGAGCTCATTGGCGTCAACATGGCAATGGCCAGGACCACAAGCCACATCCATGCTGAGGAGCGAAGGAATCGTCCAGCCGTGCTCCCTGACACCTTCAAACGATTCAGTTGTTCTTTACTTTCATGCAATTGCATCATTGTTGCCTCCATAAAACTGCAGTCATACTTCGCCCCTTGCATTCGTCAGCGCCAGCTTCAAATGAATCTACCGGCAGAGGTCAGACCACTTTTTGAAACGTGACCAGTTTGCTTGAGGAACGCAGGTCTTGTCAATGACGAAAAAGGGTTATCAGTTTCTTCCGGGTAATCGATTTAGAATGAGATGTTTAGACGGAGCCGGAGAATTGGCAATGATACCAATAGGTCAGACCTCATGGGAAGAACAACGGAAGATACTTTGAATTCGGTGGCGCAACCTCGCCTTTAAGCTCAACCACGTGGAGCGTCGAATCAAAACCTGAGACCCGTGGGTAATGCCCAGGGAAAGCGAACGTTTGAATCGATCACGCATGTAAGAGTGCTCCTTCCTCGACGCACAGAACTTGCACGATGCACAATCGGGAGCAGAGCAAATGAGCTGCAGCGGAAACCGCGAGCCACTCAGTGGATGGGGCCATCAAGGGGTCGCTGCAACCCTTTGTCGTGAAGCGGAGGACCAGGCTTCTCCCGGATGCTTCGAGGCCTGGACACAACCTTTGCCGCCTTCCGATCCGCGATACGCTCCGAACTTTGCGCAGTCTGCGCCATGCGCAAGTGCTTCTCCATGAGCTTCCGCGCATCCTCGGGATTCCGCACGCGGATAGCACGGTAAATCTCACGATGCATCTCAGCGGATTCGCGCAGGTCAGTCGAGTGCTCCACGGTTCTGCGTCGCTTGTCATAGAGCGCTGACGTGATCGTTTCCATCAGAACAGAGAGAATTGGGTTTCCTGAGGCCTGCGAAATAATGCGATGAAATAGAATGTCGTGGATCAGATAATCGGCGGGGCTATCCACGGCGGCGAACATTTCGCCAACCTCTTCGGCGAGCGCCGTGTGGTGCTCTTCCCTGCCGCGCTCCGCTGCGAATGCGGCGAGATGGCCTTCTAGAATCAAGCGTGCCTCAAACATCTGCCACGACTGAAAACCGTGGAGCGCGCCCATGAAACTAAGGTATGCCTTGGCGAACTCCGGCGGCCCATCCGCGACAAACGTACCGACACCATGCCGCACTTTCATGATACCCATCGTCGCCATGTACCCGATTCCAGTGCGAAGACTGGCTCGGCTGATCTTGAGCGTGCGCGCAAATTCGCGTTCCGGGGGGATTCTATCTCCTGGTTTCAATGTTCCATTCTGAATCAGGGAGCGGATGTGGTTAACCACGTCCATAGTTCGGTGAGTATCAGGCTCTTCCTTCTGCTTCTTGGTCATAACCACTAGACACCCTTTTTTGCCCATGAAACCTGCGCCAGAATGAGGTTAGCACCGATCGGCTGTCGCCGTCCGAGAATTCCGTGCTTCCCGAAATGACGGCAGTTGTACAAATGTTTATATACGTGGTCTGACCTCTTTGCAAGGTGGAATCGCCGGCTCTCAGAGAAAGGGAAGAATTCGAGCCATGCTGATCCCAAGACCAGAAGGAGAGTCAAAGCGCCGTATGAGCAGGTTCAGGCGATGCCAATCGTGAGTTAGCACGGGCAACGCGGGCGGTGTGGTTCCCGAAGAAGGAACCGCCTTCCTGATCCGGTTGTCGATCCGGAGTTTGCGGGGCTCCGGAAGAAAATTGCAAAGCAGGTCGAGCAGACCGGAGAGGACTCCTCCAAATCGGCACAGAGGCGGATTGCCGGAATTCCTGCATTCAGTGCAGGATGACCATTGCTCCGGTCAGTTTCGTAATCTGCTGCTCTTGGCTTGCCGTAACTTCAACACTCTCGCCAGAGACTGCAGCAAATCTCCCTCATGACTACCGCGGCCAGCGCCCAACGATCACCAACAACGCTAGCAGAAACATCACCAGGTTCGGAGTGGTATGTTCCTGGAGACGCGCGCGATAAATGCTGCAAATGATCGCGAGGAGCGCAACATCCGCAGCCGCCAGCAGCAGAAGAATATTGGGCGCCCAAAGATCGACCGGCACAAGCAGTACCATTGCTCCGGCAATCTCCAATAGCGCGATTGCTGCAGCTAGTTCGTCGGCCATTCCAACGCAACCGGCCCCCGACGGGACTCGCTCTGCGGTCTTATGCCTTCCAAACACAAGAATTTTACTGTATCCGCTATGGAGACACGCCGCTGCCAAAATGATCTGCGCCACCCACAGAACGATGTTCATTACTTTGTCCACCTTTCTTGTCTAGGCTCGGTCGCAATGGAAAGGGATGTGAAGAATTGGAAAGCGGATCCGCTTTCCAACTCCCCACATCCCGGGTCTTCCTTTCAGGCAGTCGGCCAGGCCCTCAAGCAACAACCGCTGGCTTGGGCACGCTATTAATCGTCTTCAGGATTTGCGAGACGATCTGGTAGGGATCGGCTTCGGAGTTCGGACGGCGATCTTCCAGGTAGCCCTTGTATCCGTTCTTGATGAAGTTCACGGGCAGGCGAATCGACGCGCCACGATCCGAAAGCCCATAGCTGAACTTGTCGATGGACTGGGTCTCGTGGAGGCCGGTGAGGCGGAGGTGGTTATCCGGGCCGTACACGGCGATGTGCTCGGGGATGTTTTTCTCAAACGCCGCCATCAAGGCTTCCAGATATTCCTTACCGCCCACTTCGCGGATGTACTTGGTGGAAAAGTTGGTGTGCATGCCCGATCCGTTCCAGTCGCCCTTGATAGGCTTGCAATGCAGAACCAGATCGACCTCGTACTTTTCACAAAGACGCGCCATCAGGTACCTTGCGATCCATACATCGTCAGCGGCCTTGGCCGAGCCTTTGGCGAAAATCTGGAATTCCCACTGGCCTTTGGCAACTTCCGCGTTGATGCCTTCATGGTTGATGCCTGCGGCGAGGCAGAGTTCAAGATGCTCTTCTACGATAGTGCGGGCCAGGCTGCCCATGTATTTATAGCCGACTCCGCAATAGTAGGGGCCCTGGGGCGTTGTCGGGTGTCCATCTTTCGGGAAGCCGAGCGGGCGCCCATCCTTGTAGAGAAAGTACTCCTGCTCGAAGCCCACCCACAAATCCGGATCGTTCTCAATAGTGGCGCGCATATTGGTCGAGTGCGGCGTGCCGTCCGGGTGCATCACCTCGCTAAGGACGATGTAGGCGTCCTTGCGGCTTGCATCGGGATAGAGGGCGACCGGCTTCAGAATGCAGTCCGACTTGCTACCCTCAGCCTGCATTGTGGAACTGCCATCAAAACCCCACAAGGGCAGATCTTGAAGCTTGGGCGGAGTCTCATAGGACTTCAGTTGGGTTTTGCCGCGAAGCTCAGGAATCGGTTTCTTGCCGTCGAGCCAGATGTATTCGAGCTTGTACTTGGTCATGAGTCTCCAGTCTCCTATTTCATGGGAAAGATGTTCGTAGATCAGATTTAAGTCTAGTGAAGAATGAATAAAGAAAAGATAAAAAATCCATAAAGGCAACTCTGACAAATGAATCAGGTCAGGACGAAAGGATAAGAGGCAGCCTGCTGGGCGGACTCACTGCGGCAGCCGGTAGGGCCGGCCTCGATACATGCCCACCTGTTCCACCGACCGCACTCGAATCACCTGGGCCGTCGTATTGTCCCCGCCATCGATCTCAACCGCCCGACTTACAAGTTCGCGGGCAATCTCATCTACATTTTTGCTCTGTGCTGCAATACTGGCCATCTCCCGCGGGCTCATCTCGTCATGCAATCCGTCGGTGCAAAGTACCAGCACGTCCCCAGGCTGCAGCGTGATCGCCGTTGTGTCCGCGGCAACAAACATCTGCGGCCCCAGTGAGCGGGTTAGCACATGTCTCGATTCGGAAACGGCCATTTCGCTGGAGGAGATCAGGCCCATCTTCCTTTGCTCGTTCACAAAGGTATGATCCTGCGTAATTTGCTTGGGCTGGCCATCGCGAACAAGATAGCAGCGGGAGTCGCCAACGTGTGACACAATCGCCTGATCGTGCCTCACCGCACAGGCCACCAGAGTAGTGGCCATATTCGCTCCCCGGTATTCCATTGTCAGTGAGCAATCGTGCACTGCCGCATTGGCGTGCTGAATCAGACGCGGCAACAAGCTGATGAGCATCGTGCCGGACTGGGCAGTTGCAAATTCCTCGGTCACAACGGATATGGCTTTTGCCGAAGCAACCTCACCCAAATCCATCCCACCCACACCGTCGGCAACAGCAAACAGATAACCGTGGGTCCTGGCCTGTTGACGCGAGGCTGGAATGAACGAACCCATCGCATCTTCGTTGTTGGTGCGTACCTTTCCAAAATCGCTTGCCTGTCCAAACTGCAATTCCAACATGGGCGCGGCCGCCTTAGACACCTTCCGGATCGCCGAAGGAAGGTTAGCCATTTAGACAACATATTTCGTCGATTTCAAAGGACCGCTGGGTGGTTATCTGCGCATCGTCTCTCAGAAAGAGATCGAGAACAGTTGCCACCCAGCGGTTGCAGTCAGGTTGACGATCGGTTTAGACAGACGTTTTGGAAGTGACTAGGACAGCCTTGCCCTTCTTTTGAGATGAGCGAATAAAGTAAATGGCGCCGTAGATGCCCCAGATAGCGGAGATTCCAAGCGCCAGCAGCGGCTCCTTGAAGGTGCCCAACCCGAAGACGGGACCGGCGATATAGAAGCCCATGCAGACCAGGTTGGCAATCAGGCCGAATCCTGGAATCAGCCAGTGCCGGACCAGACTGAAGTCCGGACGCCCAGTGAAGGCAACTATGCACAAGAAGCAACTGAGTGCGTAGAGGATGAAGGTGCCGAAGTTAGAGGTGAGTGTGACGGCCAACAGCGAGTTGGGTAGCCCCGCCAGCGTGTCGTGAGAAAGGTAGCCGACGCTGGAGAAGATGCCGTGGGGCAGCGCGGCAATGGTGGCATCTGTTGGCGCAGCGGCGTCGCCGAAGACAAGTGAGACGCCGATGACCCCGATGACCGCGGAGATCCAAGCCAGCGTCCAGATGGCCTTTCGCGGGGACAGAGATCCGGCATGGAGAATGCCGAAGTGCTCCGGAGCCTCGTCATCTTTGCCCATGGCGTAGGTGACGCGAGCGCCGGTATTCATGCAGCTGAGGGTAGTGCCGATCAGCGCGAAGAAGACGGTTATGGCTTCAGCGAGCATGAAGTACTTTCCATGGCCCTGGCCAAGCAACCCGTCGCCGACGATGATCATCATGTCACCGATGGGTGCTGCCGAACCACCGGCGCTCGTCATGGTATAGCCCGAGTTAAGAAAGTAGTTAGCCGCGAAATACTCAAATAGGTAGCAGATCAGACCCTGGATGAGCAGCGAAGCAATGACGGCGATGGGGATATGTTTGGTGGGATTCTTTGCTTCGCCACCCATCGAAGTCACCGACTCAAAGCCGACAAGGATCAGAATGGCGACCGTGGCCTGGATAAACATATAGCTCAATTTGTGCGGCATAACAACCGAGGCCGCCGACGTGTGTGAGAGGAAGTTGCCAGTCGAGTCGGTCTCAGGGTAAGTGATGACGTAGGGAACCGGCTTGCCCGCCGCGTCGAGCAGCGGCAAAGGCGTTCCGCTGGCGTCGCGAAGCGTTGTACCGTCTTTGGCAGTAGCGAACTGGTAAGTGTAAGTTGCGAGCGATTGCCCATCGTACTGGAAGCCCGTGGTTCCATTAGGGTGGCTGGCGCGATATTGAAGCGCGAGCACGCTGAAGACGACGAGAGCAGAAATCTGAACAAGGTTAATAGCGATGTTGACCGCTGTAGAAGCGCCGGCACCCTTGGAGGCGATCCAGGCGACGAAAAAGGAGAACAGCACCGCGATCAACGCCATGAAGATCGGGCCGGGATTCGATCCGCTCATGACGTTCGGATACAGGAATCCGACAATGTACCCCACGAAGACGCCTGTAACTGCCACCATCACTCCGGGATAGACCCAGTAATAAAGGTGCGAGCCCCAGCCGACGATGAACTTCGCGATGCGAGCGTACTTAAACATCTTGTCCTGGGACAAGAGAGCCTGTTCCGCGTAGTAGTAGCTGGAGCCGGTGCCAGGGTAGAGCTTGGAGATTTCGGCGTAGGATACGGCGGTAGCCAGACAGAGCAGTAGGGAGACGAAGATTCCGATCCACATGGCTGGTGCTGTGGATGGTTGGCCCGCGACTCCGGTATTTGCCTGGATTGCAAAGGTGAGCCACAGAAAGGCTCCAGGGGCGATAAGAGCCATTGCGTTGCTGGTCAATCCGGTAAGGCCCAGAGTGGCCTGCATCTGAGGTGCTTTCTGATCTGCCATGAGCATTCTCCTGGAATTTGGTTTCTTGGATCGGCTCCCAATGGTTGGCCACTGGGAGCCTTGTAGGATTCGCCCGATCCTCGAGTGCTAATCGAGCAGCTTGCGTTGGCCCTTGCTTTTCCTGTCGATCTAGCGCTTCGGACCAAAGAACGCGATAAAGGCTACCGTCAATGTGGATTGCTGGTCCGTCGTTTCGTTGGCCAATTTGTGGAAGTACTGTTCATTCGAAAAGTCTCCGCGGTACTCAACGCGGGCCAGCAGGCCCTCGACCCACTTGTACTCATAAGTCGCGGTGAACTCATAGAGATGTTGAGCGGTGCCAGTTTGGAATCCGTCCGGGTCATCGAAGTACTCAAATCGGCCCGACAGCGCTGACTTTGCCGTTGCCTGCTCATGCGCTGCGAATGCCACGCCCTGCCAAGTGTTTAGCTTGGTGTCGCCCTGCGCTTCAACTGCGTCGCGGTTCGAGCCGTAGTCATAGTTGATGTAGGCGTTGAGCTTTCCAGGCGGCGTAAACAGGATCGTGGTATCGATCAGGTTGCGGATTCCGTCCGTAGTGTTGGCGTTTTCCGGGCCGACGTAGTAATTCACGTTCCAGGTGTATTTAGGTTTCACATACGCGCTAGTGAAAGCCCCGGTAACCCCACCGTTGGTCTTGGAAACGTTGTTCCAGCCATTTACGAGTTGGAAACCGATGGTCTCGGTCTTGGAAACGGGCAGGGAAGTGCGCGCGCCGAAGTGCCAATAAGGTATCGCATTGACGAAGAGAAGGGAGCGGGAGTAGTTCCAGTTATCCTTCGCCTCGATCACTTCCGCACCGGCCGAAGTCACGAATTTGCCGAAGTCCAGTTCGAATCCCTTTGCCTTAGGCGGCTTCAAGCTCAGAAATGCCTGCTCAAGGTAAGGGAGCTGACCGGAGTTGGAATTGCTGTTGCTCGGAGCGGCATTGATCAATTCATTGGTCCGCCCGTAGATAAAATCAACATGCGCGCCGACCGGATCTGGATCGTGGTTCAGCGTGAGCTTGGCCGCGCTCAGTTCAAACTGGTCTGTTTTGTCGTTGAAGTTATAAAGTTGATTGAGCTGGTCATAGCCGTCCGTAGTGTTTGGGCGGTTCACGTTAAAACTGTAGTACCCATCGATGAAGCCGCTAATGTCCATTGGCCCCACGCTCCACGTGGGCGCCGCTGGTGCTGCGGCAGCAGCGGCTGGAGCCTGATCTGCGGGGGCCGGGGCTGGCGTTGTTGTTGCTGTTGGGGCTGGAGCTGGTGTTGCCACCGTTTGAGCACCGGCCATCAAGGACACGGACATTGTTGCGCAGGCTGTTATTTTTAGGATGTGATCAAGATTTGAATTCATTGGCACTGTTCCTCCCGAAAAAAGTCTTGTTGGGATAAGGCAAAGTGAGTGGGGTCAGAGACCTGGTTGCCGGGTTTTGTAGCCTTCAGAGCGCACTGATCCTGCTGAATCCCGCGAGGGATTTACGGGGCCCGCGAGCCGGTCAGGTCGTTTCGGATTAACTCTAGTTACACAAAGAATCCATAAAGAAGCTATTAAAAATATCCAAAGATATTTTCACGCCGTTCATATACAATCCGTCATATCGACGATCCTCGAGGTCGAACCGGAGTCTTTTCCTGCCGATTTCGCCTACTTGGCAACTTTGGAGGATCCGTCGGGGATGGGTACGGTCCGCGCATTCTGAGTCCAAAGCAAGTCAACCTGAGAGAGGGTGGCTGGATGTCTGAAAGCCTTGATTTATTGCGCCCCGCACCGATGAGGGGCCACGCCAAAAGAAGCAGTGCCGAGCAGCTTCGCTCATCGGTGCTGGACGGACTCGCCCAGGTCTACAAGACACCTCTAACTGCCATTTTGGCCGCCAGCGCGGGCCTCAATGAAATGGGCATGCTGTCAGAGACACAGGCCGATCTGGTAGCGATCATCGACGATCAGGCTCGTCTGCTGAGTAACCTGACATCGCGGCTGTTGGCCACGGCGCGGCTTGACGCAAAGGAGATCGAGCTTCATCCCAAACCCGTGGGCGTGGAGCCGATCATCGATGACGTTGTGGCTGCAATCCGTCCGCGCTTGGAAAACAGAAATGTCGTAATCGAGCTTGAGGATGACGGCCTTGTGCTCCATTGCGATCGCCACTTGATTCTCATGCTTCTGAGCCAGTACCTCGACAATGCATGCAAGTATGCGGATGCTGGAACCTCGATCACGATCGGTGCCTTCGAGGAGAATTCAAAAGTGAAGTTTTCGGTGCACAATATCGGTCCTGTCATCCCAAAGACCGATCTTGACGGGATTTTTGAGCACTACCAGTTGCCCTCGTCCCTTGTTGGACGGACTGAGAACAAGGGATTCGGCCTTTCAGTGGCCAAGCGGATTGCATCTTTTCATGGCGGTACTGTGTGGGCAACCAGCAGCGAGGCGGACGGCACCACCTTTTTTGCCGATATTCCGACTGAGCCGCAAAGGAGATCCAATTGATGACCCAGCGTCCTATTCGCGTCCTGATCGTCGATGACGAACCGGCCATCCGCAGAGCGTTGCGGCCGCCGCTCACCGAACTCGGGTTTCAGGTGACGGAAGCGATTCGCGGTGAAGAAGCATTGCAAATGCTCCGCACCACCTCGTTCGACGTAATCCTGCTGGACATCAACATGCCGGGCATTGGGGGAATCGAGACGCTGCGCCGCATCCGTTCCATTCATTCCAGGCTACCGATTCTCATGCTCACCGTCCTCGATGGAGAAAACGAGAAGGTGCAGGCGCTTGAACTCGGCGCCGACGATTATGTCACCAAGCCATTCAGTACACGGGAACTGGTTGCGCGCATCCGCACCGCTGTTCGCCGCATCCACGCGCCCGTTCGCGCGGAAACCGCTCCCATTGAAATCGGCGAATTCCGTCTTGAGCCGCTGAAGAGATCGGTGACCAAGCGCGGCGTGCCATTGCACCTCACCCGCAAGGAATTCGACATCATGCACTGCCTCATGAGCCGCGCCGGTCGGGTCGTGACCAACTCCAAACTGCTCACCGCGGTGTGGGGCGCGGACTGCAGCGAGGAGATTCAGTACATTCGCGTATACGTAAATCAATTGCGCAAGAAGATTGAAGACGATCCAGCAAATCCTGTGTATATCCTCACCGATGTTTACGTTGGATATCGGTTTGCAGACCCCCGGACGGAGATGGGGGATGATGCAAAAATGGGCGCCAGGTTGGACCCTGTGGCATCGGAAGCTGGAAGTGCTCTGTCGGTATAAAGGCACCTCCGTTTCAATTTGCGAATCAATTTAGCCAGGGCAATGGTCAACAGGAACTCTTCCTATTTTGCCGCCTGCTGCTCGCTGAACCGATAGCCGATATATGGATCGGTCAACAAATACTGCGGATTGGACGGATCGTCTTCAATCTTCTTGCGCAGCAAGCGGACAAAGGTTCGAAGGTACTCGAGCTCCCGTCCATACTCGGGACCCCAAACCGACTTCAAGAGCCGCGCATGAGGAATTGGTTCGCCTGCGTGCATCATCAGGTAATGCAGGACTTCGAACTCCTTCGGAGTCAGGTGAATCGAACGTCCATCCTTTTGCACTCGGTATTTTACCGGGTCCAGTTCAAGCTGGCCGCTTCGTATCGGCGCATCGCGATCAACATCCAGAGTATTCCTTCTTCGTACCGCGGAACGTAGGCGCGCCGTCAGCTCTCGCAATTGAAAGGGCTTTGTAATGTAATCGTCCGCGCCCGCGTCCAGCGCGAGCACCTTGTCTTCTTCCCCGTCCATGACCGTGAGCATCAGGATCGGCAGTCGTGGAACGGCGCGTCGGATACTGCGGCAGGCTTCCACTCCACCCATGCCGGGCATATCAACGTCCAGTAGCACGGCGTCAAAACGAGTTGCGCGAACCAGGGAAAGTGCCTCTTCTCCTCGGCCAGCTTCCACCACAACGAAACCCATGCCGGAAAGTGTCACGCGCAATGCTCGCCGCGTTGATGCATCGTCGTCCACGACGAGTATCCTGCCTCCGTCTGGTGGCGGTGGTTGCGTGGTCAATCTTTCCTCCTTTGGTCCGCCGAAAGAGAGAAAGAAGATTCTTCTCCTTGCGGTCGCAGATCACCCACACAAGGCTTGCAGCGCAAGCGCAACGCCACACGCGGCGAAGCTCTCAGAGGCGCACAGCCTTGGCAACGAATCGCCCTTCCAGCCATATCAAGAATCGGAACTGGGTTTTACTACGTCGGTATTCCAGGCTGCTGGATAGAGCCTAGCCGGGCGAACATAAATAAGCCATAAAAATTACATGTAGAAAAAGGATGACGCAGAAGGGAACTTAAGCCATCCTCCCCACTGCGCCATCGATGCTTCAATCTAAGACTGGTGGGCCTTCTACATCCGCTGCTGGGTTGTGGCGCCCGCCGGTTCTGCCAACTGCGCGTACTTTTGAGAGAGTGCTCCCGCTTCTGATGCCTTCTCGACATAGTATTCGTAAAGGTACTTTGCTTCGTCCGCGGGCTTTGGATATTTCGCATACAGGCTCACCGTAATCTGACTGCGGCGAATCCACTCCTGCTTCTCGTCCGCTGCCTGTTTCAGATAACCCTTCTGTTGGATCTCATAAGAAGCAGCAAGTGCCTTGTATTGCTCTGGCGTGTGCGCTTCGCGGGCCATCTTCTTAAGTTGAGCCTGGCTGACATGTGAGTCGTCCCCGCCAGAGCTAACCGCGCTTTGCGCACTTCCAACACCCACAAAAGCGAAGGTCAAAATGCCTGCTGCAATGAGCCGTCCGTTCATTTGTTTCCCCTCCATGACTGAGTATTGGCCGGGCGCCGTAAAGGAGGCATGAAGAGAATCAAAGATGATTGTAAGCACGGATAGATCGAGGTTCTGATGACGGACGCCTCTCTGGTTATGACTCTCGCATCACGGTCGCAGGGCAAGGCGTGCTTCCAAGTCCAATGCGGAGAGGTGACCACTGAAGGTGACACGCATCACGGAGAAAACTGGCTTCCGTGGTAGCCTGAACACATGTTGCGGGATTCATTCCAACGCGCGTCCATGGCCGTCCTGCTCATCGGGCTGATGATTGCGCCTATTTGCCTTTGCCTGCAACAGCATCAAAAATCTGCACATAGTTGCTGCATGCAGCAGTCGGAGTCTTTGCCTTCACTGCACGCAAATTGCTGTGTAGTTAGAGCGCCGTTGCCGGCCACGGTGGCTGGGCTGACGTTCGCGGGCGCGGAACGGCTTGTACCTGTAGATCGTCTTGAGGCACTTTTCGCGATGCCCTCGACGAGTCACCGAGCACCCGCCGTCGCGATTCCACCATTTTCACCGCCACCCGGCGCGTTCATCCTAAGAATCTAGTCCCTCCTCAACCGCTGCGGCCTTCCGGCGTTTGCACTGCCACGTCGGGACTTCCTTCGTGCCCTCATCTTTAGCGGAGCTGTCGAGTGAAAATCTATCGTGTTGCGCCATTTGTGCTGGCGTTCTGTCTTGTTTCCCATGCACAAACCGGACCGGTGCGGGCCAGTGCAGCCAGCCCGCCCCAGGGTTCTGTCACTGTTGAGGATGCTGTTGCGACAGCCCTTGAAGCCAACCCGCAGATTCATGCAGCTGCGCGGCGCGTTGCGCTGGCGCAGTCGAGAACCACTACTGCACGGAGTCTGGACGACCCCATGCTTATGGTGCGTGACTGGGATACACCTTTGCGCGAACCATGGGACCTGAACCAGGCGCAGGTAATGTTCTCAATCCAGCAAACATTTCTGAGCCGGCAGAAGCGAGATCTACGCTCAAAGGTTGCGGTGGACGACGTGGAAATGGCTGCCAGCGATCTCGAGTCGCTGCGTCAGGAAGTTGCCGCGGAAGTACGCAAGGCATGCGCCGACCTGAGACGCAATGCGGAAGAGATGAAGCTGCATGATCGCCAGGCCTCGCTGCTGAAAGAGGCCCTGGCCGCTGCTCTGGCTCAGTACACAACGGGCCGGGTTCCCCAGGTAGATGTGCTCCGCGCGCAAATGGCAGTGACGCGCCTGGATGAGCACCTGATCGAGCTGGAGCAGGAACGTGACGCAGCGCAAGCTGAACTGAATACTCTGATGGGCCGCCCCGCGGACACGTCCGCAGAGATTGCAGGCGACTATGCCGCGACGGTGGAAATGCCACCCCTCGAAGAACTGGAACGGATGGCGATGGAACACCGGCCAGAACTCGCCGGCTTACGCAAGGGAGTTGTGAAGTCTCGAGACGAGGCGTTGGCAACGCGGCTCGCCATGAAGCCGGACTTTACCGCTTCGCTTGGATACATGCTGATGCCGGCAGGTTCGTCCTCCCGCAACGCTTATATGGCCGAGTTGAGCATGAACTTGCCGAGTCTCAATCGCCAGCGTCATGACGGCGAGGCTAAGCAGGCCGATGCGGCAACTGATGTTGCCCAGGCCAATCTCGAAGCGCGGACTTCAGCGGTGTTTCTCGAAGTACGCCAATCCCAAGTAGCTATTGCGGCAGCGGGGAAGCGGACAAAGGTCTATCGCGACACGCTCTTGCCGCAGGCCGAAGCAGCATTCAAAGCCGCCACAGTCGCGTATCAAAACAATCGCGCCGAATTCTCAACGCTTATCGACAGCCAGAATCTCCTGCTCGAAATCCAGACCGCACTCTACAAGGATTTATCGGCCAGAGACGCAGGCGTGGCAGATCTGGAGCGCGCAATTGGAACAGAATTGCCCGGCACAACCAGCCCTGAGAGGAAGAGCAAATGACTGCAAGGGAAAAGAAACTGATGGCGATTGGCGCGGGAGCCGGGATGCTGGCCGTTGTGCTTGTTGCAGCATTGCTCGTTTTGCGAGGTGCACACATTTTCGCAGGCGAGAGCAAAACTGCGGCAACGAGTAATACACCCGCGCAGCCCGCATCCGCCGCGACGCTCCAGTCCATCGATACCGGCACGCAGCCCGGAACCACTGTCGAGTTATCGCCTGCGGAGATCACCGCGGCAGGCGTGCAGGTAGCCGATGTGCGCACTGCGATGCTGAAGACGGACATCAATGCGTTTGGTCGCGTGGAACAACCTGAAGCTCAACTCGCCGCCGTCAGTTCACGCATCGGCGGCCGCGTGGACAAACTCTATGTACAGTTCACAGGAGAGAAGGTGAGAAGCGGGCAGCCAGTTGCCGACCTATACAGCCCGGAGGTTGCCACGGCTATCGAGGAGTATCGGCTGGCCGAGGAAAACCGTAATGGCCTGCATCAATCCGACGATGTCTATGCGCGCGCACAGGCCGATGCGTTGGTGAAGGCCAGCCAGCACCGGCTTGAACTCTGGGGCATCTCGAGCAAGCAAATGGAGGCAACAGCCACGGAGGGCGTTCCACACGTGACCATCTTCGCATATGCCTCCGGAACGGTGGTTGATCGCAAAGTGACACAGGGCCAATACGTGAATGCGGGCGACACGCTATTTACGGTGGCAGATCTGAGCCATGTGTGGATTAAGGCGGATGTGTACGAGGAACAACTTCCACAGATTCATGCCGGCCGGCAGGTGGAAGTTACATGCGAATCGCTACCCAACCAAACGCTGCACGGCCACGTGGACTTCATCGAGCCATCGGCAAACGCGCAGACGCGAACGGTGCCGGTGCATGTGCACGTAGCGAATCCGGGAATGCGCTTGCTGCCGGGCATGTTTGTGAGTGCGACGTTTGTGACGCGCGCGCCGCAGCCCTCGGTAGTCGTTCCGCGCTCAGCGGTGCTCGATACGGGCACGCGCAGAATAGTTTACGTCGCGCGCCTCAATGGAGTCTTTGAGGCCCGCGAAGTGGCCGTAGGTGCTCCTTCCGACGATCTCTTCCCGGTCTCCAGTGGGTTGCAACCCGGCGAAAAAGTCGTGCTCAACGGAAACTTTCTCATCGATTCGCAGGCTCACCTCAGTTCAGGAATGTCAGGTCTCTACGGAGGATCAAAGGAATTCACGGCTGCACCGCAGGCTCAAAGTTCTGGAACTTCTCCCGCAGCCAGCAATCAGCAGGCAGTCCCATCCAAAATCGATTTCCATTCCGATCCCGATCCGATGAAGGCCGGCGAAGATAACAACTTTCAGGTGAAGCTGACCGGCGCCGATGGAAAACCCGTCCCCGAGGCCAGCGTGACCCTCACGCTCATTATGCCTGCCATGCCATCGATGGGTATGCCCGAGATGAAAAGCGTGGTACCACTCCCATGGTCGCCTGACCACGCAATGTATATGGGCAAGGGCCAGCCGGGCATGGCGGGTACATGGACAGTCATCGTTGAGGCGCGCAAGAACGGCGCCGTCATAGCAAATCTCCGCTCGCACATGAGCGCGAGGTAGGGGCAGAGATGGTCAACCGCATCATTGAGTTTTCGATGAAGAATCGCTGGCTGGTGCTGGCAATCTATGCCGCACTTGGCGCATGGGGCTACTGGGCGCTCTTGCACACGCCAATCGATGCCATCCCCGACTTGAGCGAAAATCAGGTGATTGTTTTCACTGACTGGCAGGGCCGCAGTCCGCAAGAGGTGGAAGACCAGATCACCTATCCGTTAACAGTCAATCTGCAAGGGCTTCCGCATGTGCGCACAGTGCGTTCAGCTTCCGCATTTGGATTCTCGATGGTCAATGTGATCTTCGAAGACTCGGTGGACATTTACTTCGCGCGGACCCGCGTGCTTGAGCGTCTCAGCCTGGCGGGAAGCTTTTTACCTGCAGGTGTGACACCGATGATGGGCCCGGATGCAACCGGAGTTGGACAGGTTTTCTGGTACACCGTCGAAGGTCCTTACGACAGCGGCACACTTCATTCAATACAGGATTGGTTCGTGAAGTACCAGTTGAATTCAGTACCCGGCGTGGCAGAAGTAGCCAGCGTCGGCGGGTTTGTCCGCCAATACCAGATCGACCTCGATCCGATGAAACTACGCGCTTACAACATTCCGCTTCGCGACGTTGTCTCTGCCGTGGAGCGAAGCAATAACAACGTCGGCGCTAAGGTGGTGGAAACAGGAAGCAGTGAAGAAGTTGTGCGCGGTATCGGGCTCATTCGCGGATTAATGGATATCGAGCAGATTTCACTTGGTGCCTTTAACGGCACTCCCGTCACGGTGGGAAATGTGGCCAACGTGCAGTTAGGCCCCGAGTTTCGCCGCGGAGTCCTTGATAAGGGAGGAAAGGAAGCAGTAGGCGGCGTGGTCATCATCCGCTATGGTGCCAACGCACGCGAAGTCATCGGCGCCGTGAAGCAGAAGATCGCCGAGATTCAACCCGGCCTCCCTGCCGGCGTTCGGATCGTGCCCTTCTACGATCGTAGTATTCTCATTGACCACGCCGTCGATACGTTGCGGCACGCATTGATAGAAGAGCTGATCCTGGTGACGCTGGCGCACGTGTTGTTTCTCTGGCATTTCCGCAGCATTCTCGTCGTCACCATCCCGTTACCCCTTGCTGTACTGGGCGCGTTCCTCTTCATGAAAGGCGCGGGAATTACTTCGAACATCATGTCGCTTGGCGGTATCGCTATTGCTATCGGAGTGCTGGTGGATGCCGGCATCGTAATGACGGAAAACGTTATTCGTCAGGCGGAGCAATATGAAGAACAGCATGGCAACTATCGCGAACACATCGTTGAAATCACGCTCAGCGCCGCACGCCTCGTCGGCCGCCCCATTACCTTCGCCATGATCATCATCGTCCTGGCCTTCGTTCCGGTCTTCGCCCTCACAGGCATGGAGGGCAAGATGTTTCATCCGCTTGCCTTCACCAAGACCTTTGCCATGGTGGGTTCCACAATTCTGGCCATCACACTCGTGCCGGTGTTGTGCAGCTTTCTCATTCGCGGCAAGCTGCACCGTGAAGAAGAGAACCCCATCATGCGCGTGCTGCGAGCCATCTACATGCCTGTGCTCAGTTGGGCTCTGCGTCATCGCGCCATCACTCTCGGCGTGGCGTTTGCTTTCTTCTGTACCGCTATCTACACGGCAACTACAATCGGTTCGGAGTTCATGCCACCGCTCAATGAAGAGACGGCGGTCTTCATGCCCATTACCGACCCCCGGATATCGTTGACAAGGGCAACGGAGATTCTTCGTCGGCAGGATGCAATTATCGCCGCGGACCCGGCCGTAGAAATGGTGGTAGGAAAGGTGGGAAGAGCTGAAACTTCTACCGATCCAGCGCCAGTCAACATGAGCGAGACCACCATTACATTCAAGCCCGTCTCGCAATGGCCCAAGGGCCTGACCAAGGATGCGATTCTCTCTCGCCTCGATGAAAAGTTGCAGATTCCGGGCGTGACGAACATCTGGACCCAACCCATTCGGAACCGCATCGACATGCTTTCTACAGGCATTCGCACCCAGGTTGGCATCAAAGTTTTCGGACCGGATCTCAGTGTCATTGAGCAGAAGTCGGAAGAGATCAAAGAGATCGTCCGCACAATTCCGGGTGCGGTCGACTTGTATGCAGAGCGCACTACAGGTTCGCCTTACCTGGAGATGACCGTGGATCGGGCTGCTGCCGACCGCTACGGGCTCAACGTGGCCGACGTCGAAGATGTAATCGAAACGGCAATTGGTGGAAAGAATCTGACAACGACCATAGAGGGCCGGCAGCGCTTCCCGGTGCGTGTCCGATATGCGCGCGACTTCCGCGAAAACCCTCAGCAACTTGGCCAGGTGCTTGTTGCAGGAAGCAATGGCGCGCAGGTCCCGCTGGACAAGGTGGTAACAATCAAGACCGTCATGGGGCCCTCCATGATCTCCAGTGAGAATGGCCTCCTGCGTGGTGCGGTCTTACTAAATGTTCGCGGACGCGACGTTGGCGGATTTGTTGAGCAGGCTCAACAGGCAGTATCCGCTGAGGTAAGGATGCCGCCGGGCTATTACATTGAGTGGAGCGGCCAGTATGAAAACCAGATCAGTGCGCGCAAGCGTCTTGAGTTGGTAATTCCACTCGTTCTGCTGGTGATTTTCGTCCTGCTCTATCGCACCTATGGCTCGCTCAAAGAGGCAGCCCACGTTTTACTTGCGGTGCCCTTCGCGCTGACAGGCGGTATATTTCTCGTCAAGGCAATGGGCCTCAATTTCTCCGTCGCAGTCTGGGTTGGATTTATTGCGCTCTTCGGAACAGCAGTGCAAACTGGCGTGGTTATGGTCATCTATCTTGAAGAAGCGGTGGCCCGCCGCAAAGCGACGGAAGGCCGCCTGACGAGGGAGGGGCTCCATGCGGCGGTCATTGAAGGCGCATTGCTGCGGTTACGCCCCAAAGTGATGACGGTTGCTACTGTGGTCGCCGGCCTGTTGCCTCTGCTGTGGTCGCGGCAAACCGGTGCGGAATTTATGCGGCCGCTCGCTGCACCTGTACTGGGCGGAATGGTCAGTTCACTCGCTCATGTGCTCATCGTAACTCCGGTAATCTTTACCTGGTTGCGCGAAAGGGACATACCGGCGCCAGACAGAATCTGTGCATCACGCCCGGATATTCGTCAGAATTGACGTTGCTCAAGAATCTCGAGCAGTTTACGTGTTCTTGGTGTCACGTTTCCGAGCTGCGGGGCCGGCAGCAGCGCCAGTCCCTCCTTTGCAGCGGAGAGGCTCTTCTCCGATTGGCCAGCCGCTCGATAGGCCTGGGCCAGTGTAAGCAACTTCGACGGACTCTTGCGGTGACTCAAGGAAACCGCACGCTCGGAAAACTCCACGGCCAGTTGAGGATTCTTAAGTGAGGCTGGTTCAGCGAAAAGGAGGCCTTGCGCTGCTAAGTCGAGAATCTCGGGAGAGTTCTCATCTTTCTGCGCCAGATCCCTGAAGACATCAAGGCCCATTCTCACCATCCCGATGGAGTTCCCGCCGTGGTGCAATATGGATTGAATGGAGCCGAGACGGACCTGCGCGTCTGCCAAAAACGGCTTCCATTCCTCCTGGAACCGATCCTGCTTCTGTAGCTTCTCCCAATTGGCGATCTCCAGTGCCAACGGTTTCTCTTCGGAGGTGAGATTTCGCTGTCGGTCGAGCTCTGAAGCCCCCAGGGCGGAGTCGGCTGCCGTTTCAAAACCCTCCGCTTGACGTTGAAGGTCAGTTTGAAGGTCGTAGAGGGCGCGCAAATCGTCCGGATCGGCCATCGCAAGGTGTTGGCTTGATTCCACTAGTTGAGCTTCCAACGGAAAGGCCACTGAGTATTGTCCCAACTGAACAAGGGCGACTGCGCGGTTCAGGAGCAGCACATTCCGGACGCGAAGCATCTGCAGGCTTTCCTGCGCTGCTTTGGGCAGAGCGGCGATACGCTCAAAGCCGGTCTGAGTATCCTTGAGAGCCTGAGCCGGATCGAGTTCCATCTCGGTCTCGGCTATCTTCACCTGCCCCACCGCCAGGCCCTGCCTGGCGCGCATTAAACTGGGATCCATGGTCAATGCCCTGGAGTTCAGGTCGAGATATCTTCGATAGGCGAAGACCGCTTCCGGGAGATGGTTGAGGCTTTGGTCGCGGGCTGTGCCGAACGCATCGCCAAGGACGCTATATGGGCGCGCCGCATCACACAGAACGCCGGGAGTAACGCCCGGCAGATCAATGAGGCGGCTGTAGGTGGCAATCGCTGCCTGCGTGGAGGCGATGGTCTGCTCGATCGGGGCCGCTCCGAAGAGAATCTGCCCACGGGACATCTGCGCGTTTGCCAATACACCAAGCGCCTCCGGATCGTCGGAGTTGTGGCCGGCCCAAGGTGTGCTCAAGGCAATGGCCTTATCGATGCTTGCAATTGCTCCGGTAGTGTCGCCCAGATTTTGAACATAGGCGTTTCCCTGGAGATTCCCCAACTTCGTATAGGCATCCGCCAGATCGAGTTGAGTCTGGCGATCGCCGTACGCGTCGCCCGCCATACGGTCCAGATGTTCCAGCACTCGCGTGACCAGCAGCTTTTGGGCGCTTGTGGAACCTGGCAGTTGCTGAATCGCATCGTCCAGTTCCGAAAGCAGGCTGTTGCTCAACTGACGCAGGTCGGCTGAGCGGGCAACAGCCTTGTGCCGTTCCTCGTCAGCTACTCTGGCTTGCCAGACCACGCCCGTGATCCCAGCGATCAGCGTGACAACGAGCGCCGTCGCGACAGATAAACCCCATCGGTGGCGGCGAACAAGCTTTCCTGCACGATAGCGCAGGGTGCCCTGCCGAGCTGCTACAGGCCGTCGTTCGAGGAATGCGCGTAGGTCGTCAGCCAGACGCTCGGCAGTGAGATAACGCTCCTGAGGCTCCTTGCGCAGAGCCTTCATGAGTATCGCTTCCAGGTCGGCATCGAAACGCTTGCCGGAGTCGGCTGCTGGGAGCGGTTTGCGGGGAGCCTCCTCGCAGACGGCGCGCAACATCTCCGCCGTTGTAAGTTCTTTCATTTCGTAAGGCGGCAATCCGGTAAGAAGAAGATACAAGAGAACGCCCAGCGAGTATGTATCCGATGCCGTAGTAATAGGATTGCCTAACACTTGTTCGGGGCTGGCGTATTGCGGTGTAAAGGACAGGTAGCCTTCCCGTGTAAGTTGGCTGGCCGGGTTGCCGAGGGAAGGGGAAAGCAGCTTTGCGGTCCCAAAATCAAGCAGCCGTGGCGTGCCGTCTTCGACCACAAGGATGTTATCGGATTTCAGATCGCGGTGAACGATAAAGTTCTGGTGGGCAAACTGAACCGCTTCGCAAACGCGTAGATACAGTGCGATCCGTTGCTCCTGGGTGAGATGCCGCTCCTCACAGAAGCGATGGATCGGCGCGCCTTCGATATACTCCATGACCAGGTATAGTTCGCCCTCGGCGCTCACGCCTCCGTCTAGTAAACGGGCGATATATGGATGTTGCAAGCCGGCCAGAATCTGTCGTTCCTGCCGGAACCGCTCGCGGAACAATTCGGTCGCGAGGGGCTGTTCGATAAGTTTTACGGCAACCTTTTGTTCGAAGTGTCCGTCGACGCGGTGCGCAAGATAGACAGCACCCATGCCGCCCCTGCCAAGCAGGCGATCGATCTCGTATGGCCCTACCCTCTTGCGCTCTGGCCGTTGGTTCCGCGCGAAAACCTGTTCGCGCCTGCAGGATTCCATCAGATGCTCTTCGGCCTCGCAGGCCGCCAGCAGAGAGCGCACCTCGCGGGACAGCAAGGCGTCCCCTTCGCACCGGGCTTCAATCAACTCCGCCCGCAACTGATCAGGGGCGGCAAGAGCCTCGATAACGATCGTCTCAACGCGGAGAAAGCATTCGGCTGTTTGGTCCATTGTGGGTTATAGCTCCGCCGACGGCGTTTTACCCCTGAATCCATGTTGCGGAATTGGCGGCCAAAATGAATCACGGCCTGACCTATGCCGCTGCTCCAGCCGGCTGCATCCGGCGATAGAGCCAGCCCTTGATGAATTTCAATTCACGGTCAACGGTGGCTTTGGAGATCTGCATCAGCATCGCGGTTTCCTCGGCTGTGCAGCCCAGAAAGTAGCGCAGCTCAATCAACTTGACCCTATCGGCATTGAGCGAGCCAAGCTCGTCTATCGCGCGATTGAGGTCCAACAACTCGGGGCTGTCGACTTTGATCCACAGAAGATCGTCGCTAAGAGGGACGCAGTTGCAGTTGCTGCCGCGCATCTTCACCTGGTTCTGTCTCGCGTTGTCGATCAGGATCATGCGCATCATCCGCGCGCAGAAGATGTAGAAGTGGCGCCGGTCATCCCACGCGGCCGTCTTCTGATTCATAAGGCGCAGATACAGTTCGTGGACCAGGACTGTCGCCTGCACCACATCCGGGTTCAATTCCCGATGCACATAACCTGCAGCTATTCGACGCAGTTGTGGGTAGACCAGCGGCATCAACTCTTCGAAGGCCGACGCCTCCCCACCGCCCCATTTTTCAAGCAGCATTGTGATTTCGCCTGGTGTGCCTTGCAACGCAGTCTCCCTCCTCTAGAAATCCAATGGACTTGCACGAAGATTATCACTAAATCGATTGACTTTGATGTGATAACGCTATCTTTACATGGAATTCATACAAGAAAATGAGAAAAACCGCGGCTAATGCGAGGCATTTTTTCTCTGCCGTCCGCAATAGTGGGTGAAAGGGAAAGCGAGATAGCTCAAGGCCTATCGGGCAGCGTTGGGCCGAAAGCGTCTCCCTATGTCACCGGTTAACCAACCACTCAATGCAGAATGTGCTGTAGGTTTGGAGAGTTCTGGATGGCCGGAGTTGTTGCGTTCCTGATTTTCTTTGTCTGGGTCCTTGTCGGCAGGTCCTTCAAGTCAGGTAAGGAACCCGAGCCGCGCTCGAATACGAATAAGCAATCAAAGTCTGAGTAGGGGCAACCGGGCCGCGAGCCCGATCTTGAAACAGAACGGGAATTGTGTCCGAAGCAGTTGTAAATGTTCTGCGCCGTTCATACAGGCCAACTCGTGCCGCGTGAACTGAACTCGGTCACATTGAGATTCCGCAAACACCGAAAAGCAATAGTCGTTGGGCAACCATGGCCATTCAAGGAATGCCATCAATCTATCAGAAGGAGTGTATTCATGCCGTATAAGATCATCAGGCTTACTTCCGATTCATTTGAATTAGTCCGGGCCAACCTTGATGGCGGTCGCTACCTGAGTGCCGACGATGTGGTGCGGGCAGCCTTACGCGCGCTCCATCGCGAGGAAGCGACCGCCGCGGCAAATCGCCCGTCTGCAATTGCGGAAGGTGACGTATTTAGAAAACTGTGGGATGCGTCGGTTCGGTCATCGCCGACTCCGCGGTAGCCCTGGAGTCAAAGTGCGACGCCGGTCCCTACCGGGCTCCGGCGTGTGAGTGTAGGCGACAATGGTCGCGCTTCCGCATCTGATTCAGGCTAATGTTTATGCCAGCGCGTGGTGGCGCAGGGAAAGCGGTTCGGCCTTTTCTGCGAGCCAGCTATCGACCTGTGCTGCGGCCTTCCGGCCTTCGGAGATGGCCCACACCACGAGCGATTGGCCGCGGCGCATGTCGCCGGCAGCGAAGATGCCTTCGACGGAGGTCATGTAGCCATCTTTGGTGGCGACGTTGCCGCGGTTGTCGACGGCGAGGCCTAACTGTTCGATCATGCCGTTACGGACGGGACCGAGAAAGCCCATGGCCAACAGGACGAGATCGACTTCGAGGATGAACTCGGAGCCAGGAATAGGCTCGAACTTTGGCGGCGGACCCACACGGACGGCGTGGAGCTGCTTGACGTTGCCGTTTTCATCGCCGGTGAACTTGATGCTGTTGATGCTCCAGTCGCGGATGCCGCCCTCTTCATGCGCGCCTTCGGTGCGAAGCTGCAGTGGCCAGAGAGGCCAGGGCGTGGAGGGGGAGCGGTCGGCCGGCGGCTTGGGCATGATCTCGAATTGGTGGACACTGAGGGGCTTTTGACGATGCGCGGTTCCGAGACAGTCCGCGCCGGTGTCGCCGCCGCCGATGATGATGACGCGCTTGCCTTCGGCGTGGATAGAGCCTTCCAGATCGACCTTGTCTCCTTCGCAGCGGTGATTCTGCTGTGGAAGATACTCCATAGCGTAGTGGATGCCTTTAAGCTCGCGGCCGGGGATCTTGAGGTCGCGCGGATGCTCCGCTCCGCCACAGAGCAGGATGGCGTCGTAGTGCTCGGTGAGGGACTCGACGGGCGTGTTAACCCCGACGTGCGCGTTGGTGACAAAGGTGACGCCCTCAGCGCGCATCTGGGCGATACGGCGATCGAGGATGTGTTTTTCCAGCTTGAAGTTGGGAATGCCGTAGCGCAATAACCCGCCGATGCGGTCGGCCTTCTCATAAACAGTGACGGAGTGGCCGGCCCGGCGCAACTGCTGCGCGGCGGCCAGACCGGCAGGCCCGCTGCCGACGACGGCCACGCGCTTGCCGGTGGCCTGCTCAGGTGGCTCAGGATGAATCCATCCTTCTTCCCAGGCGCGTTCGACTACGTTCTTCTCAATCAGCTTGATGGAGACGGGCTTTTCGTTGATGCCGAGAACGCAGGCCGCCTCACAGGGTGCGGGACATATGCGGCCAGTGAATTCAGGAAAGTTATTGGTGGCGTGGAGACGCTTGATAGCGGCTTCCCAACGGCCGTTGTAAACCAGGTCGTTCCAATCGGGAATTAGGTTGTTGACGGGGCAGCCGGTGTGGCAAAAGGGCACGCCGCAATCCATGCAGCGAGCGCCCTGCTCGCGTTGCTTTTCTTCAGGGAACGGATGGTAGATTTCAAACCAGTCCTGGAGACGCTCTTCCACCTTGCGGCGGCCGGGCTGTTCGCGCTGAATCTCAAGAAAGCCAGTGTCCTTACCCATGTTGCACCTCGGCGGCCGCCAGCAGAGGCGACGTTGTTGTGGGCGATGCATAGACCGCCTCTTTTTCCGGATGAATACGAGGAACGCCGAGAACGCGCTTGTACTCGTGCGGGAAGACCTTGATGAATTGCGCCTGCGCTTCAGCCCAGTGCTCAAGAATCCATGCGGCGCGGGGACTGCCGGTGAGGTCGCGATGGCGCTCCAGGAGGCCGCGGACTTTGCTGACATCTTCATCGGAAACCAGCGGCTCCAGGTCGACGCTGGCGGGATTGCAGCGGCGGGCGGCAAAGTCGCCCTCCTCGTCGAACACGTAGGCGATGCCGCCGCTCATGCCGGCGGCGAAGTTGCGGCCAGCGGTGCCGAGCACCACGACCGTGCCGTTGGTCATGTATTCGCAGCCATGGTCGCCCACACCTTCAACAACAGCGGTTGCGCCGGAGTTGCGGACGGCGAAGCGCTCGCCGGCAATGCCGTTGAGGAAAACTTCGCCGGCGGTTGCGCCGTAGAGAACGACGTTGCCCACGAGGATGCTTTCTTCCGGCAGGAAGCTCGAGGTCTTGGGCGGATAGGCGATAATGCGGCCGCCGGAAAGCCCTTTGCCCAGGTAGTCGTTCGAATCCCCTTCAAGCTCGAGCGTGACGCCCGAAGGAACAAATGCGCCAAAGCTTTGGCCTGCGGAGCCGGAGAACTTGTAGTGGATGGTGCCTTCCGGCAATCCGGCAGAGCCATACCGGCGGGCGATTTGGCCTCCGAGCATGGCGCCGACGGTGCGGTGCACGTTGCGGATGGCAAAGCTGCCGGTGACTGGGGTCTTCGACTCAAGCGCAGGCGCGGCCTTGGCGATGAGTTGATGATCGAGAGCGGCTTCGAGGCCGTGATCCTGCGCCTGCATTTTGCGGCGGGCAACGCGGGAGGGCAGCGTGGGCGCGTAGAGGATGGAGGAGAGGTCGATGCCCTTGGCTTTCCAATGAACATCGGCAACGGCGGCATCGATCTTGTCAACGCGGCCCACCATTTCATCGACGGTGCGGAAGCCGAGCTTGGCCATGTACTGGCGCATCTGCTCGGCGATGAAGAAGAAGAAGTTGATGACGTGCTCGGGCTGGCCGGTGAAGCGGGCACGCAGAACCGGGTCCTGCGTGGCGATGCCAACAGAACAGGTGTTCAGATGGCATTTGCGCATCATGATGCAGCCCATGGTGATGAGCGGGGTGGTGGCGAATCCGAATTCCTCCGCACCGAGCAGCGCAGCGATGATCACATCGCGTCCGGTTTGGAGTTTGCCGTCGGTCTGCACCTTGATGCGCGAGCGCAGGTCGTTGAGCAGTAGGACTTGCTGAGTTTCGGCGAGGCCGAGCTCCCAGGGAAGGCCTGCGTGCTTGATGGAGCTGAGCGGGGACGCGCCGGTGCCGCCGTTGTCGCCGGAGATGAGCACGACGTCGGCATGTGCCTTGGATACGCCGGCAGCGACGGTGCCGACGCCAACCTCAGAGACGAGCTTGACGGCGATCCGCGCCTGCGGGTTCACGTTCTTGAGATCGTAGATGAGCTGGGCTAAGTCTTCAATCGAATAGATGTCGTGATGCGGCGGCGGCGAGATGAGGCCGACGCCGGCGATGGAATAGCGCATTTTGGCGATGACGTCATCGACCTTGTGGCCGGGCAACTGGCCGCCTTCGCCGGGCTTTGCGCCTTGCGCCATCTTGATCTGCAACTCGTCAGCATTGACGAGGTAGTTGGTGGTGACACCGAAGCGCCCGCTGGCTACCTGCTTGACGGCAGAACGGCGAAGATCGCCGTTGGCATCGCGCTCAAAACGGTCTTCGCTCTCTCCGCCTTCGCCGGTGTTGGACATGCCGCCGATGCGGTTCATTGCGATGGCCAGGGTCTCATGCGCTTCTTTACTGATCGACCCGAAGCTCATGGCGCCGGTCGTGAAGCGCTTGACGATCTCCTTCGCCGGCTCCACTTCTTCAAGTGGAACGGTCTCTGCCTCGTACTTCAGATTCAGCAGCCCGCGCAGCGTGCACAGGTTCTTGTTCTGGTTGTCGATAAGGTCGGTGTATTCCTGGAACGTGGTTGGGTTGTTGGCCCGCACCGCATGCTGCAGCTTGCCAATCGTGAGCGGGTTAAGCAGGTGATACTCGCCGCCCTCGCGATATTGATAATGACCGCCGACGACGAGGTCCGTTTCAGAGTCAGTGAGGGACTGGAAGGCATAGGCGTGCTTGAGCTGGGCTTCGCGGGCGAGCACGTCGAGACCGACGCCTTCGATGCGTGAGGCGGTGCCGGAGAAGTAGGCGTCGACGAGCGCGGAGTTGAGGCCGACAGCTTCAAACACCTGCGCCCCGCGATAGCTTTGCAGGGTGCTGATGCCCATCTTGGAAAAGGTTTTGAGCAAGCCCTTGTTGATGGCTTTGATGAAGTTCTTCTCGGCGTATTCTGCGGTTACTTTGTCGGGCAGGAGGCCGCGACGTTTCAGGTCGTGAAGGCTCTCGATGGCGAGGTAGGGGTTGATGGCGCTGGCGCCGTATCCGATCAGGAGCGCGAAGTGCATGACCTCGCGAGGCTCGCCGCTTTCGATGATGAGGGCGACCTGGGTGCGGGTTCTCTCGCGCACCAGGCGGTTGTGCACGGCGGCCATGGCGAGAAGGCTGGGGATGGGCGCGTAGGTAGCGTCGACGCCGCGGTCAGAGATGATGAGCAGGGTGTAGCCGGAGTGCACCGCATGTGCGGCGCGGGCGCTCAAGTCTTCAAGTGAGTGCCTGAGGCCGGCTTCGCCGTCGGCGGCACGGAAGAGAGCCGGGAGCGTGGTGGCCAGCAGGTCGCCGGAAGAGACGCGGCGTAGCTTCTCGAGATCCCGATTGGTGAGGATTGGGTGAGGCAGCTTCATGGTGTGGCAGTTTTCCGGCGCCTCATCCAGAATGTTGCGTTCGGTGCCGATGTAGCTGATGAGCGACATGACCAGTTCTTCGCGGATGGGATCGATGGGCGGGTTGGTGACCTGCGCGAAAAGCTGCTTGAAGTAATTGAAGAGCGGTTGGGGCCGGTCGGATAGACACGCGAGCGGAACATCGGTTCCCATGGAGCCGATTGGCTCTTCGCCCTTTGCGCCCATGGGCCCCAGGAGGATGCGCAGATCTTCTTCGCTGTAGCCGTAGGCACGCTGGCGGCGGAGAAGCGTCTCGGGGTTGGAAGCGATGATGCGCGAGGGCTCGGGCAGTTGATCGAGCGTAATCTGCTGCTCCTTGAGCCACGCTCCGTAGGGTTGGCGCCCGGCAAGCTGCTTCTTGATTTCGGCGTCGGAGATGATGCGCTTCCCGACGGTGTCGACCAGGAACATGCGGCCGGGCTGCAAGCGACCTTTCTTGCGAATATCTTCGTCGGGGACTTCAAGGACGCCGGCTTCGGAGGCGAGGACCACCAAGTCATCTTTCGTCACGATGTACCGGCCGGGCCTCAGGCCGTTGCGGTCGAGAGTAGCGCCGATGAAGCGGCCGTCAGTGAATGCGATGGCGGCGGGTCCGTCCCATGGCTCCATGAGCGAGGCGTGGTACTCGTAGAAGGCGCGCTTTTCTTCGTCCATGTCCGGATTGCCGGACCAGGCTTCAGGGATGAGCATGGCCATGACATGGGGCAGGGAACGGCCGGAGAGGAAGAGGAACTCTGCCGCATTGTCGAGGGCTGCCGAATCCGAGCCGCCAGGCCCGATGATTGGATAAATGTCCTCGATCCTTTTGCCGAAAGCCTGGGTGGCGAAGACGGACTGGCGAGCGTTCATCCAGCTTATGTTGCCGCGCACCGTGTTAATTTCGCCGTTGTGGGCGATATAGCGGTATGGATGGGCCAGCTTCCAGCTCGGAAAAGTATTGGTGGAAAAGCGCTGGTGAACCAGGCACAGCGCGCTGGCGGTGAGCGGGTTGGCTAGCTCGATGTAGAACTTTTCGATCTGCGGGGCCAGCATGAGACCCTTGTAGATGATGGTACGGCAGGAGAGCGAGGGAACGTAAAAGGTCTCCTTGTCCTCAATCTCGGAGGCGGCAATCTCGTTTTCGGTACGGCGGCGGACGCGATAGAGCAGGCGCTCGAAGGCATCCTCGTCGAGACCGTCGGAGGCGGGCGGCAGGCCGACAAAGAGCTGTTCGATGTAGGGTTGGGATGCGCGGGCTTCGCGGCCCACTGCATTGCCGTTTACGGGAGTGTCGCGCCAACCGAGGACAATAAGTCCCTCTTCCTTGGCGATGCGCTCAAAGACGCCTTCGCACTGCAGACGGCTGTGCTTGTCCACGGGAAGGAAACACATGGCAACGCCATAGGCGCCGGGTTCCGGTAGCTTGATTCCCAGCTCGCCGCATTCCCGGGCGAAGAACGCATGGGGAATCTGAATCAGGATGCCTGCGCCATCGCCGGTTTCGGGATCGCAACCGGCTGCGCCGCGGTGGGTGAGGTTGATGAGGACCTCAAGCCCTTTGCGGATGATGTCGTGGCTGCGCTCGCCGCGAATGCTGGCGACGAGACCCATTCCGCAGGCATCATGCTCATTCCGTGGATGATAAAGACCCTGCGGCTGAGGAGATTGGATACCACAATCAGATGTATGCATGGCGCCCTTCTTCTGAATGAACTTTTTGGTGCAGTATGCATTGACTGGCCGAAAAGGACACAACCGCGTAACGGTTCCTGGTGGGAAAAACCGCCCTTGTCCTTCATGATATGGCCTGGCTAAAAGGCCCTTGCGAGTGGAATCGCGCTGAACTCTTTACTATATCGAAAATTCGGTTCCTCTGGCGAACTTCCTTTTGACGTGGTGTTACAGATCACCTTGGAATGGTGACGGCGTTGGAACGGGCGCGGACTTCGCGAAGGGGAAGTGCGCTGGATGCGGTGAGGGATTTCTGGATCTCCGAAACTACGGAAAGGGCGATAGTTGCTGGTGAATCTGCGCCCAGGTCGAGGCCCATGGGAGCGTGAAGCCTGCCGAGCCAGCGATCGATTTGGGCGTCGGCTGCCGAGGCGGAGGTCGGATGCTGCTGACGGGCAGACTCGGCGAGGAGTTCTCGGGTGCGGCGCTGTGGACCGAGGACGCCGATGTAGGCGATGGGGATGTCGAGGGCGAGGAGCGTGGTGAGGATCTGGGCATCCTGCTGAAAGCTGTGGGTCATGATGACGGCTGCGTCGTGGGGGCGCAGGATGGTGAAGGGCTGGGACTCTGTGTCGGCGGACGGATCGGCGGGAGACAGAAGATGCACGGCATCGGCCGAGGGGAAACGTTCGCGGGTGACGAGGTGGGAGCGGCCGTCGGCCACGGATACGAACCAACCTAATTCGCGAGCAAGATGAAGGAGCGGCTGTGCGTCGTCGCCGGCGCCGAAGATGCATAGGCCGGGACGCGCGGGGCGGAAGTTGCCCCAGGCACGAAGGTCGACGCCGTCCATTGAGATGACACGATCAATTGAGGTGGACTGCTCGAGGGCGTCGGTAGCAAGGTCGTGAAGCTCTCCAGGCAATGATGTCGGGCTGGAAGGCTTGGCGAAGGCGCGGCGGCCCAGATGCGGACCCTCCAGGATTGTTGCGATGGCCAGCGGAAGGCGCTGTTTGAAGGCCTGTTCCAGTTCGATGAGGAGCGGGTTGGCGGTCGCGCGGCGCTCGAGCAGCAGGAAGATGACTCCGCCGCAGCCGGAGCCGTAGGGAAGCTCGCCGTCTTCTTCAGCGGTTGAGTAGCGCTGAATGGTGGGCCCGTCAGCGGTGAGCCACCAGGCGCGTTGGGCGACCTGGGATTCGAGGCAACCGCCGCTGACAGTGCCGGCGCGGCGTCCGTCGGGCGCGAGGAGCATGAGAGCGCCAGGCTTTCGATAGCTGGAACCCTGGACTTCAACGACCGTGGCGAGAACGTAGTCCGCGGAGGCTGCTTCGAGTTCGCGCCACAGGGTCAGAATGCGTTCCACGTCGGTCATGGTTCTATTTTCGCGCAGAGTTCCGGGCCAGCCTGGAAGTTTTGTGAGTGGGAGTTTTAGAACCGCCCCGCCGCCTACCTGTGCAATTGAATTGCATGCATGGGGAAGCGGGCGTGCGGTGAGGAATTTCGCGCGGCCAGGCATTGGGCTGTTGGACTAGAATTGGCGGGTTCCAATTTCAGGAGGCAGCATGCGGTACGTTTCGGATGCAAGAAAAATGCCGGCAATCGGTTCGGCTATCTCGTTGTTCCTGGGCTCGTTTTTCTCGATCCTGCTGTACATGACTCTGGCCGGCGGAGTGTCGGCTAGCGCGCAGAGTGCAGACGACGAGAAGAAGATTAACGACACCATCGCCAAGATGATGCTGGAAGAGAAGATTCATATGCTCTCCGGATCCACCATGATGGGCTCGACGGGATTGGAGAGGCTGGGCATTCCGGTGTTCCGTATGAGCGATGGCCCCGTAGGCGCGCATATTCCTCCGCCTTCAACGGCCTATGCCGCTGGGATAGGCCTCGCCGCAAGCTGGGATCCCGAGCTTGCAACGCGCATTGGTACGCAGATTGGCCGCGATGCCCGATCCCGTGGCGCCAGCTTCCTTCTTGGGCCAGGGGTGAATATCTATCGCGCTCCACTCAACGGCCGCAATTTCGAATACTTCGGCGAAGATCCATTCCTCGCCGGCCAAATCGCCGTGGGCTACATCAACGGCGTTCAGTCCCAGGGCGTGAGCGCGACCATCAAGCATTTTGCGGCGAACAACTCAGAGTACTTCCGCTTTACTGAGGACTCCGTGGTGAGCGAGCGTGCCCTCCGCGAAATCTATCTTCCCGCATTTGAGGCCGCAGTAAAGCAGGCACACGTTGGATCGATCATGGATTCCTACAACCTGATCAACGGCGTGCACGCGACGGCGAACTACCACCTGAATGTTGAGATCGCGAAGCAGCAGTGGGGCTTTGACGGCGTGATGATGTCCGACTGGACGGCGACCCACGATGGCGTGGCCGCAGCCAATGGCGGCATGGATTTGGAGATGCCGTTCGGAACATATATGAACGAGCAGACACTCCTTCCGGCGGTGAAGAGCGGCGTCGTGAAGGAGTCGATCATCGACGACAAGATTCGCCGGCTGCTGCGGGACGGTTACCGGTTCGGATGGATGGGCCACGATCCTCTGGACGAAAACATTCCGCGCTATAACCAGCAGGGACGCGTGGCCGCTCTTGAAGGCGCACGGGAGGGAATTGTTCTGCTGAAGAACCGCGGCAACCTGCTTCCTCTCGATCCCAACAAGGTGAAGACCATCGCGGTGATTGGGCCGGACGCATTTCCAGCGGTTCCTACGGCGGGCGGCAGCGGAATGGTGCCGACCTTCTCTGAAGTGAGCGCGCTGAAAGGAATCAGCGACCGGCTGGGGCTGAAAGGGAACGTGCTCTATGACCGAGGAGTGCCGAAGCTCTCCGTTCTGGCGATGCGGTCGGGGTTCAGCCAATTCGGCGACAAGTTTGTGCCGGGGCTTACGGTGGATACTTTTGACAACGACAAGTTTGAAGGCAAACCGGTGGCCACGCGGACAGAGATGTTGGCTACTTCCGGACAGAACGTGCTGGATAATCCGGACACAGCCGAGTTGATCCAGTCGATTACGGCGGAGCAGATGGCGGCGTTCATGAATATGGGCGCACCGCCCAGGTTCCCGCGATGGACGGGCTACTACTTTGCGCGTGCGCCGGGGAATTACATCGTGTTTGTGGAGAACCAGGGGAAGTACCGGCTGACGGTGGATGGGCAGACCGTTATTGACCATGCGGAGATTCCAAAGTTCGCACTGGCGCAACGGGTGCTGCCGTTGAATCCGGGGCCACACAAGGTGGTGCTGGAGGTGCTGGGCGCGCCGCAGTTCGGCGAGGGAGCACTGAAGATCGGCATTGCGCAGGAAGGGACGCTGGTAAACCAGTCGGCTATTGACTTGGCGAAGAAAGCAGACGCGGTAATTGTGTGTGTCGGGTATAACGCTGACATCGAGACCGAAGGCGCGGATCGCGAATTCGCGTTGCCGCCGGGGCAGGTGGAGCTGATTGAGAAGATTGCGGCTGCCAATCCGAACACGATTGTGACGGTGACGGCTGGCGGAAGCGTGGATGCGTCGGAGTGGGTGGACAAGGTGGCGGCACTGCTCCAGAACTGGTATCCGGGGCAGGAAGGCGGGACGGCGTTGGCAGAAGTTCTGTTTGGCGATGTAGACCCGTCAGGCCGGCTGCCGATCAGTTGGGAAAAGAGCCTGAAAGACAATCCGTCATACGCTTGGTATTATCCGATTCCGGGAACGTTGACGGTGTCTTACAAGGACGATGTCTTCGTGGGCTACCGCGGGTACGAGCACAACGGCGTGAAGCCGCTGTTCCCGTTCGGCTTTGGACTTTCGTATACCACCTTCAAATACTCCGGGTTGACGATTCATCCCGGTTCCGGAGCGGGCTCGTACGAAGTTGCATTTGATGTGACCAATACGGGGACAAAGGCTGGGGCGGACGTGGCCCAGGTGTACGTGAGCGAGGAACACCCCCAGGTTCCGCGGCCGCCGCAGGAGCTGAAGGGGTTTGCTCGGGTGGTGCTGGATCCGGGACAGACGCTGCGTGTAACCGTGCCGCTGAGTGCGCGGAGTTTTAGCTGGTACGACGAAAAGGCCGCGGCATGGCACGCGGATGCGGGGAATTACGCGGTGCACGTGAGTCGATCTTCTGCCGATCCTCAACTGGAGGGGGCGATCAGGCTCGTGGAACCGATTGTGGTTGGGGTGAAGCAATGAGATAGTGAGGTGGGCGAGGACAGCGGCCTGCGGAGAGCTGTCCCCGCGCAGATTACTTGCTCGTGGCAAGGTGGCCGCATGGTGGGCGGAGTGCGGGATTTGTTGTCCGCGTGACAATTCCGTGACAACTCAAGATGACAGCTCATTCATGTTCAAAGTATTCCGTCAACCTTCTTTTCTGGTTGCCGTCTAAACAGGGTGATTGTGCTGTCCGGCCGCAAGGGCCGGCATTCAATTTATCCCGATCGCTTCTTGATACTTCATCTATGGTCCTTCTCCAGTGCCGACGCGATGCGCAGACAGGAAAGGGGTCCGGTTGCGCTCCATGCGGAATCCTCCCTCCAGCCGATGTGGAAAAATTGTGCATCTCATCTTTCAATACCAAACCGCAGCATGCAACGGATTCGGTTATCAGATTGATTGTGGATAGCCGGCGGGCGGGATTGTTGCCCGAATAACTTTTGATTGGAATAGCAACTTTTCGTTCGTTCGGGGGTTCTTCTCCGAAGAAAGGGTCCAAACCATACCATGCGTCCCCTGCGTGCATTTCCCCTCAGTGTATTGGCCAGTGCTTTGCTTGTCGGAACATCGATGGCCCAGCAGTTTGCACCGACCGTGCGGATCGTCAACCCGATAGACGAAACCCAACTTGTGACGCTCAAGGGCAACACCCATCCGTCTGCCAATGCGAAGAACGATCGCGGGCCGGTGAGTCCGACCCTTGCGATGACCGACCTGATCATGGTGCTGAGCAGAAGCCCAGAGCAGCAGGCCGCCTTCGACAAGTTTGTGGCCGACCAGTACAACCCGTCCTCGCCGGACTTCCACCACTGGCTTGAGCCGGAGGAAGTTGGCGCGAACTTCGGCCCGTCGCAGGTGGACATTGCGACCATTTCGAACTGGCTCACCGGCCACGGTTTCACCATCGACGAAGTCTCCAAGGATCGCATGGCGATCCATTTCAGCGGCACAGCTGGTCAGGTGGAGAGCACATTCCACACCGAGATTCACAATTTGGAAGTGAGAGGTGTGCCGCACATCGCCAATATGAGTGACCCGCAGATTCCCGCGGCGCTGGCTCCGGCTGTGGTGGGTGTGAAGGCGCTGCACAACTTCTATCCGCGCCCGCAACACAAGCTGGGAAGCCTCGTTCAGAGAGATAGCAAGACAGGCAAATGGCTGCGGACCGCCGGCACGACGTCTGGTGATTCCGAGACAGCCGGCAAGAAGCTCGGCCCTAATCCGCTGTACGGCATAAATGTGCCTGCCGGCCTCAACAATTCAGCCTTTCTCGAAGAAGATGTGGCTCCCTACGATTTCGCGACGATCTACAACGTGCTTCCGCTGTGGAACGCGGCGACGCCAATCAACGGAACTGGGCAGACCATTGCAATTGCGGGAAC